>JAAIGF010333834.1_pt1 | contig 20751 bp, 14 predicted proteins | sample 6487441 | NCBI WGS metagenome assembly JAAIGF01 (sample SAMN13974129, study PRJNA590717) | phyllosphere metagenome | biome: pepper field; feature: multiple bacterial spot infested pepper fields; material: pepper leaves; isolation source: leaves from pepper fields | host: Capsicum annuum ... | reverse complement strand
TACCACCTGCGTGGTTTGAGCTATCTTGTTGTTTCCCTCCGTTTCGTTGGGACTGCAAAGGTAGAAGATTTTTTCGGTCTCGCAAAATAAAGTTAAACTTTTTTTTGCTGCTCTTTGCAGAGCTTGCTGCCGTGGAAACACCCTTCAATAAAGGCTTTTTCCTTCTTCCAATATTCGCTTTTCAATCGTCCCTCCCTTGCGGAGTGGTGCAAAGATAGAAACTTTGACGTATTACTTCCAAGAAATACGTGCGTATTTATTCCCGAAACAACGCAAGACACTGGAAGACTGCAAGATATTTTTGCTAAAACGCATAAGCAAACATGTCAGCGCTCAAGGACGAGGGTATTTTTGTCGTATAAAGACTGCGAAATAACACTTGGTTACAACTATCGATAACCCTCCTTCAGACTATTGGAAAAAAGCAATTGAATCCATTTATCTGTCTTTAATGTTTGGCAGAAAACCGGTGACGATACCTATCAACGGAAGAAAAGCGCAAACGTGAAACACATAATTTATGCTGGTATGATCGGCTAGCCAACCTAGCAATGCCGAACCTATTCCACCCATACCAAAGGCAAAGCCAAAAAACAGGCCTGCAATGGTGCCTACTTTTCCAGGCATAAGATCGGTAGCATAGACCAAAATGGCCGAAAATGCAGAAGATATAATCAGCCCGATGATCATCGCTAAACCTATCGTCGCAGCCAAACCAACATGCGGCAGCAATAAAGTAAATGGCGCAGCTCCTAAAATGGAAATCCAAATAATCAATTTACGGCCGTAACGATCTCCCAAAGGACCACCCAATATAGTGCCTGCGGCCACCGAAGCAAGGAATGCAAACAAATAGATTTGCGATTGTTGTACGGGAAGATTGAATTTATCGATCAAATAAAAGGTAAAATAGCTGGTCATCGACGCCATATAAAAATATTTAGAGAAGATAAGAACCAGCAAAATGATGATAGACACTATCACCCTGCGCTTACTTAAGCCAGGAGCATACACCGGCACGTCAATAACGACACGACGACTTTGTCTTTCGGTAAGATGCGCTTTGTACCAACGCCCCACGACAGACAAGACAACGATACCTAGAATGGCGAAGAGGGCAAACCAGCGAATATAGCTTTGCCCATGCGGGATGACAATGAGCGCGGCCATCAACGGTCCGATAGCACTACCAGCATTACCACCCACCTGAAAGATAGATTGCGCTAATCCTTTTCTTCCGCCAGAAGCCAATTGAGCTACACGCGAAGCTTCGGGATGAAAAACAGATGAGCCCACGCCAATGAGCGCAACAGAAACCAAAATAAAGAAAAAGCTACTCGCCATAGAAAGCGAGATCAGTCCCAATAACGTGAAACCCATACCAATGGCTAACGATTGCGGATTTGGCTTTCGATCGGTATAATGCCCCACAAAAGGCTGTAAAATAGATGCAGCAAGCTGAAAAACAAGGGTAATCAATCCAATTTGGCTAAAACTTAGCTTAAAATTAACTTTCAGCATGGGGTAAATCGAAGGAATAACAGATTGCAGTAAATCATTCAGCAGGTGTCCAAAGCTAATAGCAAATAGAATACTGTATACGGTACTTTTTACCAAAGGGCTGGCCGCCGGGCCTATGGTTGTTTTCATAATAATAAACTAGACAGCTTCAATAATTTCGTTTAAAAATTCGTGCGCGCGCACCGCATCACGCTGCTTAATCGCCTTAAACAATTGTACATGTGCCTCCTGGGTATCCAAAAAAACTTGGGTATGTTGATAAATTTGTTTGAACGCTAAACTGACATGTTTCGAAGAGGCACTATACAATTCTGTGAGCATCGGATTCCCGCAAGCGTCCGCGATAGCTTGATGGAATAAAATATCAGCTTCTATGCAAGCGATTAATTCACCACTTTCTGCCTTCGCTTTGCGATCATCCAGCAATAAAGACATCTTATGCAAATCTTTATCTGTCCTATTTAACGCTGCTTTCTCTGCGATCCGTATTTCAAGCAGCTGGCGAACTTCTAACAAATCCGCTAATGATGCTCTTTCAAAAGCTTGCCCCAAAGTCTCATTTCCTTCTTTCTCTGCGACAAATGTGCCGAGCCCTTGTTGCACGCGCAAATAGCCTAAATTGGATAAAATACGGATGGCTTCCCGAATACTCGACCGCCCAACCCCAAAAGTTTTCATCAATGCTGGCTCTGTTGGCAGCTTGGTATCCAGCGGATATACGCCCGATCTAATTTGTTCTTTAAGTCGCTCCGCAACCTCTTCTGCTAAAGAAATTCTTTTTATCATATGTAATTCATCTGATGATATGATGAATTACAAAACTATATTTTTTTCTGTAAAACTTGAATGGGTTTTCTGAAAAAATATATGCGCAGACTATAACAGCTGGTGAGATTCCTTAATGGTATTCATGACGAAGATACTTTTCGTTTGTCCGATGCCCGCAATTTCGGATAGCCTATTCACGAAGAAATCGTGAAAATCATCCATATCGGCAGCAACGATCTTGAGCACAAAATCAAAATCGCCACTGATATTGTGAAACTCAATAACTTCCGGAAGTTGAGCTACTTCGGCAATAAACTTTCCGGCCGACTGTTTATTGTGCACACGCAAAGCAACCATACAGAGCACCAACAACCCTTTATCAATTTTCTTCCTATCCAGCACCGCAACATACTCCTTGATAATCCCGGCTTGCTCCAAGCGCTTGATACGTTCATGCGTTGGGGTCGGACTTAAGTGTATTTTTGATGCAATTTCCCGAACACTCAATTTCGCATCTTGCTCCAACAATCGTAGTATTTCCAGATCTTTCGCATCTGGTGTGAACGCTCCTTTTCCCTCCTGTTCTTTTACATTCATAAGAAATCTTTATTAAGAGAACAAATTAACATAAAAGTGTATTATAAAATTACATTTGTTCCAAATATTTATTAATAACAAATCATATGTATCACAACATTAGCTTTGCAGCAAATTTTACGCATGCACAAGTCGAAAAACACCATACTAATGCTGGCTTCTATAGGCACGTTTGTAGAAGCATTGGATATTGCCATCATCAACTTAACAATTCCGGCTATTCAGGCTCAATTCGCCATTGATTACGACACCGTGCAATGGCTACAAACATTGTATGTCCTTTTTTTTGGTGGTTTTTTAATTATCGGTGGAAAATTAGCCGATAAAGTTGGCCGCAGGCCCATGTTCTTGTGGGGCGGAGCGATCTTTCTTTTAGCTTCGTTAGGCGCGGGCGTTGCGCCTAGCTTTTTGAGTTTGGCTATTTTCCGGGCGATACAAGGTTTCGGAGCGGCCATTTTGATGCCTGCATCACTCGCTATCGTTACCAACACCTTTCAAGAACCACAAGAACGAAGCCGCGCGATAGGCATTTTTAGTTCTTTCGCCGCCATCGGTTCCGGTAGCGGACTGTCGCTTGGCGGTATGATCAGTACGTACTGGAGCTGGCATTGGGTATTTCTAATAAACGTACCCATTCTAGCGATCACGCTTATCCTCGCTTTATCTTATTTACCGAAAGGCCAACAAGAAAAACAACAGGGCAGCAACGATTTTCTATCAGGCATATTGCTCGTGCTGGGTTTGTTATTTCTTACCTTCGGCATACACGACCTCGGAAATTTTAACGAACGCCCTTATCTTATCGGCGGATGCTTCATCATGACCGCATTGCTGATCAGCTTGTTTGTAAAGCGCCTGTTAACATCGAGCCATCCGTTGATTTCGCCGACTCTTTTCCAGAACCGCTCGTTGGTGATTTCCAACCTGGCCTTCTTTATGTTGGGCGCGCTCTTTATTGGTTTCTTATTTTTGATCTCGCTGATGCTACAACAGGATATGGGTTATAGCTCGGCATCTGCAGGATTGATGCTCGTGCCTTTCAGTATTTTGTCTGCATTGATAGCCAAGTTTGCGATTCCTTCATTGACAAAAAAAACATCTCCTGCTCGACTGGGTGTGCTGGGCATGTCATTTATGCTCGTCGGATCTTGCACATTATTGATCGCCATTTACCTCGACCATCCGCTTTCTCTGGTTTTGTGCGGCGCAGCTTGTATATCAGGCATTGGCATGACCATCTGCTTCACCAGCCTCTCGGTTCTCGGCGTTAAAGATGTATCGATCGATCAACACGGCATCGCGTCAAGCTTAACCAGCACCACCTATTTTCTTGGCGCCGGCATCGGGTTATCCTTGCTTACGCTTGTCAGCAAATTTATTCCATCCACATTGGCAGTAGGCCCATTAAGCTTAGCCATCGTCATGCTCTATTCCATTCTCGGCATTTTTCTGCTTTTATACTTAAGTTATGCAGACAAACGTAGTGTGGCAAAAAGATTACAGACGGCACAAGCTTAATACGGCAAGCATTATCTACTTTTGAGCAAAAACGTATTTCACATGATTGATTTAAAAGGAAAAACAGCATTTATCACCGGTGGCGGACGAGGCTTAGGAAAAGCGACGGCTATAGCTTTGGCAAAAGAAGGCGTAAACATTGCGATTAGCGGCCGCCATGAACAGCACTTGAAAGACACCGTCAGCGAATTGACCGCTTACGGGGTTAAAGCGACTTATGCGGTATTCAATGTAGGCAACCAAATGGAAGTAAATGACGGTATCGAGCAGCTTACCGCAACGTTTCCACAGATCGACATTTTAATCAATAATGCCGGTATTGCAGCATTTGGCAGCGTCGAAGAAATGCCCAGCAGCAAATGGGAAGAAATTATCCAAATCAACGTATTGGGCGTTTACTATGTCGCGAAAGCAATCGTTCCTATTATGAAAGCACAAGGTAGTGGTGACATCATCAATATCGCTTCTACAGCCGGACTTAAAGGTAGCGCAAACTCATCCGCCTATAGTGCTTCCAAATCTGCTGTGATCGGATTTTCAGAATCCTTAATGTATGAAATGCGTAAAGAAAACATCCGCGTAACTACATTAACGCCCAGTACCATCGCAACCGATATGGCCATGACAGACCTCAAGATTACGGATGGAAATCCTGAAAAAATGTTGCAGCCTGAAGACTTTGCCGAACTCATTACCGACATTTTGAAATTCAATAAGAGAGCACTAATTGCCAGTGCTTCGATTTTCTCGACGAATCCGTAAAAAAACACGATACACAACGCGAAAATCAACTTTTTGGCACAAAATTTGATTATTTGTTCGCTCATAATTTAGGTTAATAATTGGTTTGGAAGTCCCAAAGTCGCCCGACTTTGGGCTTCTTCTTTTTTAAAGCGTTTACGCTTAATATTCATATCTCCTCCAATTATTTCGTTTGATCCACACGGGGAGATGCTATCGTAAAAAGATTGATGTCCACTGCTTGTTAACAAAAACATATCCCGAATCAACTGCTGCTTTCGTATTCACTTGTATTCGCGCCTTAATTTCAAATCTTCCGTTGTGCAAAAGCAATTTAACTTTATGTACTACTTTGCTTATTTTTACGGGAAGGTATATGCCAGCAAAGTTGGAAGGTTCAGGCGTACTAGCTAGCATATCAAGCTAATTTTAAACATGTTGATTATAAAGTAGGAGATAATGAATCGATTCTTCAAAACAATACGCATGCTAGTTTTCCTAGGCTATGCTACGTGCGTGAACGCGCAAGAGCGACCAAATATTATTCTTGTTCTGGCAGATGATTTAGGCTATGCAGACCTGGGCAGCTATGGCAGCCCATCGATCAGCACGCCATTTTTAGACTCCATGGCCGCTACCGGCATTCGGGCCACGCATTATGTAGTGACTAATCCCACTTGCACGCCTTCGCGAGCCGGATTATTGACAGGCCGCTATCCAACGCGATACGGATTGAACGATCCTATTGGTCCTGGTGCCGCAATCGGACTTCCATCCGAAGAAATTACAATTGCCGAAGTATTGCAGGCTCAGGGCTACCAAACAGCCTTGATCGGCAAGTGGCATCTGGGCGACAAACCAATGTACCATCCAAATAAGCAAGGTTTTAACTATTTTTATGGTATGCTGTACAGTCATGACTACCGAACACCGTATGTAGCGACCGATAGCACGATGAAAATCTTTAAAAACAATACCGTCGCTGTCGAAAAACCAGCCGATTCACTCCTTAGCGAGTATTATCATAACGAAGCTGTAAAATTTATTGAGCAGCAGTCAAAGAAACAACCTTTCTTTTTATACTATGCGCATAACATGCCACATCTTCCTGTGGCACAGGCCGCCCGCGGAAAAAACCACGACCATGCAGCCGGGGCGCTGGGCGCCGTGATGGAAGATTTTGACGCTAGGCTATCTGCGCTGTGGACAATAGTAAAAGAAAAAGGAATCGCAGACAACACCATCTTTATTTTTACAAGTGATAACGGCCCTTGGATCGAATATCCGGCCAGGATGGCCGCGGATGGCAATACCAAAAACTGGCACGTCGGTACAGCGGGTATGTTTCGCGGATCGAAAGCGCAAACCTATGAAGGCGGAATTCGTGTACCGTTTATTGTGCACGGTAAAAAATGGCTTGGCGAATCAAAAACAATTCGCAGCGCAATCAGTAATCTTGACGTATTTCCGACCATTTTGGAGTGGACAAGCACTCGTCAACCGCAGGATCGGCAGCTTGATGGTCAATCTATAGCGACCTTGCTCAGCAAAGCCAGCCAGGACACTCAATTTGCACATCGCGCAATCTATATCGTTAATCATGGTTATCCAGAGGCGGTGAAACTAGGAAATTGGAAATATCGAGAGCTGAAAGCGGGCGTAAATAACAACTCTGGAAAAGCTTATCCCGCTACGATCGAACTTTTTAATGTCGCATTTGACCCTAGTGAGCGCAGCAATGTCATTAACGAGTTTCCAGAAAAAGCTAAAGAGATGAAAGCACTTTTCGATAGCTTTGATGGCTGGAGCGATCTTCCGTAAGTCGCAGATCATGCAACAAACAGCGTAAAAAAAGGGTGTCTCCCACGTATGCTTGCCGTAAACATAGGTAGGAGACAGCCCTTCACAAAACTACTTTGTTACATCTACATTATACAACTTATTGTGTATGCTTTTTAAAGTTGCCTCGGGTATTTTGATCACTTTACGATCATAGGTCATTAGCCCGTTTGTCTCCACCTCCACGTCGGTCGTTTGCGTATAGACACCTGCAGAAAGCCCTAACGGAATGAGACTAGACAGATTGGTTATTACCTCTTCGTAGCGCCGTTGCAATTCTTCCTTATTTTTAAATGATTGATAGCCCCAGTTATCTTTTTGCTGCCAGGTATGCCCTTCTACCGGAAGACCTAAGCCTCCAAATTCGCCGAGTGCCAAAACAAACTTATCACCGAATATCGCCGGATCGGGCATCGCGGCATCTGGATAATTGTGAATATCTAATATGTGGCCTGTGTACGCAAAATTACCGCCGCTGGCGCTGTTGACTAAACGGGAAGGGTCGTATTGCATCGTCCATTCAGTAATTTCTTTTGTTTTAAACTGTCCCCAAGCTTCGTTAAAGGGCACCCAAATTACGATACTCGGAAAGTTATGCAACACATCCATGATGCTTTTCCACTCTTTCTTATAAATCGCTTCCGATGCGGCACTGCGCTGTTTATCGTGACTACCGTTTGAGATTTTTCCCGGCTGCATATCCCAGATATTGCCGCCTAAATCACCACTCGGCATATCTTGCCAAACCAAGATCCCCAAACTATCACAATGCCTGTACCAACGCGCCGGCTCCACTTTGATATGTTTCCTGATCATGTTAAAACCCATTTCCTTGGTTTTTACGATATCAAACTTAAGTGCTTCGTCAGACGGCGCGGTGTGCAAACCATCTGGCCACCAACCTTGATCCAACGGTCCATAATGAAACACAAATTTGTCGTTTAAAAACATGCGCTGTATACCCTGAGCGTCTTTGCCAACGCTGATTTTACGCATCGCAAAATAGCTATCTGCTTGGTCAACTACCTTCCCCTTACGCAACACTTTCACCTGTAAATCGTAGAGCTTTGGACTATCCGGGCTCCATAATTGTGGATTTGCGATGTTCAGATCAGCTTCCGCACCTACCGCAACAGACGCTGCTGCTATCTGTTTGCCTTGATCGTAGGCCGTTACTTCAAGTAAATCGCCCGCTTGTGCGGCATCCACCTGTGCCGAAACTTTTAATGACGACGCATCAACGTTTGGCGTTTGTTTGGTAGCTACAATATAAGTTTGCGGGACAGCTTCTAACCATACTGTTTGCCAAATACCGGTTACAGGGGTATACCAAATTCCGTGCGGATTATTGATCTGCTTGCCGCGTGGCTGAGGACCATCGCTCGTCGGATCCCACACCCGTACGGTCAATTGTTGTTTAGCGCCCTTCTTCAAGGCCGCCGTCACATCTATCGAAAACGGATCGAAACCGCCTTCATGCTGACCAACATGTTTGCCGTTGATATAGACATCACATTGCCAATCTACCGCTCCAAAATGAAGCAGTACGCGGCCTTTTTGCACGCGCTTATCCAAAACAATTTCGCTGTTGTACCAGAGCGCTTGGTCCTTGTTTACACTTTTGCCCACACCAGACAATGCCGACTCTACCGCAAACGGAACTAATATATCGCCATCCCAAGCGGTTGGGATGGTCGTTTCAGCTTTCGCCGCAATCTTGTACTTCCAGAGTCCGTTTAAGTTCTGCCAATTTCCTTTTCGCTTAAGTTGTGGTCTCGGATATTCAGGATGGGGCTTTGCGGCATCAAGCTTTTCTCCCCAAGGAGTTAGGATTTTGTCGCCAGCAGGCTTCCACTGCTGTGCAAAACTGACGGATAGTGATGTGGCGATAGCGCAAGCTACAGCCATGGTTTTTAGAATCATCGTATTGGGTTTTCTCTTCATATATTATTGATCTTTTTGTTTACTTTCTTGTCGGGATGGAGCCGGGTAAGGCTCTCGATCTAGATAGCCTTTCAGTTTAATAAAAGCCGGATGCGTTGCTGTCCAAATGTTTGCTTGCTCAACAAGCCCGTTTGCATAATCATAAAGCTCGTACTGCGCGGTAGCACTGGCATCCAGTGGTTGCCAAGCAATAAGCCGATACCTTTCGTCGCGAATAGCCCGCCCTAATTTTCCGTCACGCGGAAAGCAATGATACACGTAGTCTTTTGTTTTCTTTTCATTATTGTATAAAAATGGGACTAAGCTTTTCCCATCAATCGGCTGTTCGCCCATTATGGCCGGTAAACCACAAAGCTCGGTCAGTGTCGGGAAAATATCTACCGTTTCGACAAGTGCTGCCGTATGGCGCTGCCCTGCTAGTCCCGGAATATGCAACATAAGCGGAATACGATTGGCCAATTCATGGTTTACATGCTTGGTCCACATCCCCATTTCGCCCAGCAGATAGCCATGGTCGCCCCAAAGCACCACGATCGTATTTTTGTCGAGCCCTGTTTCCTTTAGCTGTTGCAGCACTTTACCAATTTGCTCATCTACATAACTTACACCAGCATAATATCCGTGGATCAGTTTACGCGTTAAGCTATCAGGAAAAGGATCTGCTTCTGCCGCCGTGGGAATCTGCTGGTATTGCACAATCTCTCCATCTCGCTTATTTGCAAAAGGCAAGGCGTTCTGCGGGTTGGTCTGGACTTTAGGCATCGGAATCTGCGACTCCATATACCGATCCCAATATTTTTTCGGCACAGCAAAAGGCAAATGCGGCCGCGCAAAGCCCACCGCCAAAAAAAAGGGTTGGTTTTCTTTTCTTAATTGTGCCAGGCGCTCTACCGCCGATTGTGCTACACGCCCATCGGCATAGGTCTGATCGTCCACATCCAAACACTCCCAAGCAGCACCTTTGGCCAATTTATTTGCTTCTGCCCAAGGCACATTAGCAAATAGCGCTTCTTCACGCGTCTGTCCTATTTTAGTTTTATCAGCATACTCGATAACCAAGTCGTATACATGCGGAAGTGTCCACGATTGTTCGTCGTTGTAGGTGTTGTGTCCCACGTGAAACACCTTTCCGATAGCCGCCGTAATGTATCCATTGTTTTTATAAAACTCCGGCATGGTAACCGCCTTCGGATAATGATCTCGAAAAGCACGCCCGAAGTCGTATAATCCGGTCGAGGTAGATCGCGCACCGAGCAGCAGGTTATAGCGCGAAGCCACACATACGGCTTGATTGCTGTAAGCCCGTTCAAAAACAAAGGCATTTTTAGCAAAATCATCCATCCGTGGCGTGCTCGCAAACTTGTCGCCATAGGCGCCAATCGTAGGGCGCAAATCGTCTACCAATAAAAAAAGCACATTGTACGGTTTTTGCTGCGCACGCAATGGCGTTGATACAACAATTAAAAAAAACAACCAAAATCCCCTGTTTATCATCTATTTTAAGGTAGTTAAAAATAAAATGGATCGTAAAACTATGAATGAACGAATAAGATATGCTTTCCTACTATTTTATTTTTTCGACCCGCGCATCGTAAACGGCCTCCGTTATGCCATTTATCTTGGCGGCGACCCGTGCAAACAGCGCGGTGGAAGACGCTAAATTCTCGCCTACATCCAAACTCAACGTAACCATACCATCATCCACATCGCTTACCGTCGCCCGATTTACAAAATGTCCTAAATCAACAAACTTTGTGTCGTTGACCAACAAACTGATATCATCAAGATTTCGAGTAGCATCCACTTGGCTGATGTTTAATGTCGCACGAAGAACCGAACCTTCCAGTGTATACGTAATGTCGGAAAGTGCGTAGTATGGTTTTACGGGAAAATCGATGTATGTATCGCCGTTGACATCGATCAGCACGGTATCCGAAGAATGAGCCCAAGGACCATTTCCGGATACGGTAATCAACTTATATTTGCCATTGAAAAGCGATGAGGAAAAAGAACCATCTTGCGTAACGAAAACATCAATAGCCGTTCTTAACGGAAAACCGTCTTGCCAGAGTTGCAGGCGCACCGATTCATTTGATCCGCGCACGCCAACGGGCGCACTATTGTACATCACTTTGCCCGTCAATCTTACGGATGGGGCATCATAGTTATCCAAACCACAAGCGGCTATCAATGTGCAAAATAAACTCACGATGACGAAATGTATTTTTGTTCTTTTCATGACTTTACTGATAAGGGTTTCTAACAATTTTTGGATTTCTATTGATCCAGTCCTGATCAATGTAGTTGTAATAATTCTGGTAGCGAAAATACCGTGGGTATAACGAATGGCTAGCCTTACGCTTTTCAAACACCCATTTATCATGGTTGGCCGCGCCTGGCGCATAAATCTTGTACGGAAATAAAACATAATGCGTGGCTGTTGGCGTATCCTGTCCGTCCCAAAGCGTGTGCGCGATGCGCCAGCGCTTCACATCCCAGTAGCGGTGGTTTTCAAAAGCAAATTCTACGCGACGTTCGCGGATAATATCCTGAAGGTTAACCTGTGTCAACGGCTGCACGCCTGCCCGCTCCCGGATTTGATTGAGATAACCGACAACTTCGCTCTGTGCTTTATTTAGTTCCAGCGCCGCTTCCGCCGCAATCATTAAAAGCTCCGCATAACGAAAGCGGACAAACCACATGTCACTCCCACGACCGCGTGTAGACGCATCTCTGTTCTCTTCTACAAATTTCCGGATGTTAAAGCCCGTTTTATTGACATACTGGTCGTTGGACGTCGTCGGCCCATCCTGGCTGGTTACTACGCCATAAGGAGCTTCCGATACACCTGGCACGCCCGTGCGGTTGCGCCATTGCCCTGCATCCATGTAGCGAATACCGGCTTGATAGGTAATCGTAGATCCGGCAAAGTCGGCGCCAGAATAGATCACCGTGCCGTAGAGCCGCGGATCTTTGTTTGCAAAAACATCCGAAGGGTTGTCATAGTAAATAAAATTGCCCGAAGCATCGGTAAGCTTCAGCGCACCGTTGCGATCGTTGATATATTCAAAATCTTCAACCAGATTTAAAATCGGGGTAACAATATTCGCGTCGATATCACCGCGCACAGATGAAGCGATCACATTGTTGGTAAAGCCGTGGGTTTGCCCGGGATAGCTGTAGTCCCTTGCCCAAATCACTTCGCCACTACTTTTGCTACTTACTGCTTCGTAAAAGTTTCGGCCTTTATCCGGATTCTCATTGTAGAGCGCGTAAGGACTTGTTTGTATAATTTCCAATGCAGCATCATACGCTATTTGGTAAAAACGAGCAGCTTCCGAGCTTGGAATGCCCACTTCGCCACCGCTGGTTTGCACATCCGGCGTGTTGCTGTTATACTTCGCAATTGATGCAGCATATAAGGCGGCGCGTGCTTTTAGGGCTAACGCAACCCATTTATTGGCCCGTGCAGCATTGGTGTTTTTGTCGGCACTTAGCATCGAGGCGATTGCTGTACATTCGTCGATAATATAGGTATACGAAGCTTGTTCCGTAGAACGGGCGATTTGCAATTCAGCAGGATCCATACCTGAGGTATAATCAAAAATAGCATCGTCGACCAGCGGCACACCACCTAGCCCTTTTACCATCGTGAAGTATACCCAGGCTCGAATAAACCGCGCCTCACCTTCGTAATTATTTTTAACATTTTCGGCCAGTGTAGAGCCTTTTACACCGCGAATAAACTCATTTAAATTTCGAATTAGGGTATAGTCATAAACACGCCATAAGTTGTCGCCATAATTTTGCATATTGTTTGGTCCACCAGAGGAGTAGGCAGCTTCATCCAGCAAGCTAAACGAGCCGGGGTCGCCCAAATGCTGCCCCCAGTCCATTCGACCGTAGTAATTTGCCAAAACGGCCAATATCATTTTCTCATCAGAGTAAACTTGTTCTTCGGGTAGAATTGATTGTGACTCCCGATCTAGAAATTTAGAACAGCCTGCGGTAACGACCATCGTCACAAGCAGCAGGATATACGTATAAAACTTGTTCATGGTTAAAAAGTTACGGTCAAGCCTAGGTTGATTACTTTATTTGTTGGGTATTGTACGCCCGATTCTGCCGTGAGCTCTGGGTCAATATTGATTTCGCCCAAATTATCAATACTAAAGAGATTCTGCATCATCGAATACACGCGTAAATTTTTCAAGCCCCAACGCTTCGTTAGTGTGCCGGGAAGCGTGTAGCCGACCTGCAAATTGCGCAACTTGAGATAAGTAACATTCATCAACCAAAAATCGCTGTGCCAATAGTTGCTATGCCCTTGATTCCCGCGGATCAAGGTTGGAAATCGTCCAGGGATAAGCTCGCTATTCGGATCGGTAATATCACGCAGCATCCACTGGTTTTCCATGTAATATGCCGCATTATTTCCGCCATCGTGAAAAGGCAACATCCCTTCCCAGTTGGCGCGGTAGGATGCAAAAGAAGCGCCCGTGAAATCCATCGCAATATCAAAACCTTTATATTGCATGCCCAGGTTGACCGCAAAATTAAGGTACGGAAGTCCGCCTTGACGATAACCAATAGGCCGCTCATCCAAGCCGTTGATCACGCCGTCACCATTGACATCTTCATACTTAATATCGCCGGGCCGCAGCGTTGTATTTCCCTGACGATCGTTATCAACGGTATAGTTTTCGATCTCTTCCCAGCTTTGGAATTGACCGATGGCGTGCAACCCCCAATTTAAGAAGGCATAGCGATCGGTAATCGTACTGCGGTATTCATTCCAGGAATTGCCAAAGCGCGGTCTGTACTGTTGCCCATCCAACTGGCGGGCGTAAGTAAAGTTGCCACCGACAAAGTAATTAACCTTGCCAAGCTGGCTTCGCCAAGTCAAGCTGCCGTCTACACCACGGTGCATATCCGAGTTCAGATTTTCATAAGGCAGTCCAAAGCCCACCTCTGCAGGAATTAAAATATCGTATCGTGAGGCGGGCAACCCTGTGCGTTTACGGTTAAAATAATCAACCGATCCCGTCAGTTTACCTTGCAGAATGGCAAAGTCCACTCCTACATCGAAGCTATTTGCGCGAATCCAGGATAAGGTTGTCACGGGCAAACCGCGAGGTTGAGCGCCGACGATATATTGCCCATTAATTGTCGATCCCCCTTGATTATACGTATACCCTGGCAAGAAGCCGAAAGCATAATAAGACCAAGCATCCAGATTGTCATCACCCAACACGCCGTAAGACGCTCTTAACTTCAGGTCTTGAAAAGCACGGCCGATAAAAGAATCTTTAACAAAGCTTTCTTGTGTTATCCGCCAACCTGCTGAGATCGAAGGAAATAAACCCCAGCGGCTTCCCGGTGGGAATTTCCAGGAACCATCATACCTACCCGCAAATTCCAAAAGATACTTGCTGTCATAGTCATAATTAACGCGCGCAGCAAAACCCGCACGTGCTTGCGTATTGATTCCGGTATCATTAAATTGATCCATTGTCTGGAAATAGAGTAACGTCAACCGATTAGACGCGGGCCTGTCGTGCATCCAAAAGCCGGGTTCGTCCCTGGTTATAGCCTCTGCCGCCAACACGGTATTTAGGTTGTGTTTTCCAAAACTTTTGGTATAATTTAACGTTGCCTGATAGCTAAGTTCTTCCACCATGCGGATATCGCGCTCACGCCAAGGATTATCCATACTAAATACCACCGGATAAGTATCGGTTGCTTCGTCATAATCGTAGAGCTTATACGTAAACTCTTGGTTATCCATCCATTTATTGGCCAAATAATAGCCCACGAGTCCGCGTATTTTCAGGTCTTTGGTTAGCTCGTACTCGGCATTAAAATTGAGCTGCATAACGCGCCATGTTTCTTTATACTCCCCGGATAAGTCATAATTTAACATACCGAAATTAGTTTCGGTATTGGCCGCCGTCCGTGCCGGATAGAGCGGATTATCGTTGGCAAAGGGGCGCGCGGTGGGCAAATTGCGGTATATTGCAAACAGCGCTTGCCAGGTGTCGTCTTGGCCCGGCACACCAGGCTGTCTTCTTTTTTCGATCCGACCGTTTAAGTTAGCGCCTATCTTTAATTTGCTTGATACGTTGGCATCCAAATTCAGCTGCACGTTGGTTCGGTTAAACCCGCCATAATTCCGAATAATAGATTGTTGATCCAAATGACCAGCGCTGAGGTAGTAATTTATTTTTTCCGATCCGCCGCTTGCCGCGCCGGAGATATAGGTTTGCGGACTGGTTTGCAAAATGTAGTCGTACCAGTCGAAAGAGCGATAACCTTTTTCTGTACTTTGCTCCCATTTGGCAAGATCATCCATGGTAAATTGTGGATCTTGCACGCCCAAAATAGCATCTGACTGGATGTAACTTTTAATGTAGGTAGATGCACTGGCAGGTTCCGGAAAGCGAAACATATTTTGCCAACCGTAGTAACTATTGATGCTAAACTGGTTTTGACCATCGCGTGAGCCTTTTTTTGTCGTCACCACGACCACCCCATTTGCAGCGCGCACACCGTATATGGCGGCCGAAGCATCTTTCAATACAGAGATAGACTCGATATCGTTGAAATCTAAGTTATTAAACTGGCCAGCATCTTTCTGTACACCATCAATAACGTATAATGGATCGCCCATATTCCGGATGTTGATACTAGTTGCTGCACCCGGACGACCATCAGGCATTCGGCTGTTGACACCGGCAATTTTTCCGACTAAAGCGCCAGAGGTCGTCGTCGCTACCGAACGTGCAAGATCTTTAGAACCTACGGTAGATATTGCCCCCGTAACTGATTCCTTTTTTTGCGTGCCATAACCTACCACCACGATTTCTTCCAAGCTGGCATCATTTTCTTGTAAGATCACTTCCAATAAACCATTTCCGATCGCCAAATCCTGGGAAATATAACCGATAGAACGCACGGTCACCGATGTTTCGCCCGCAGGTAAAGTTAACCTGAACTTTCCATCCTGATCGGTCGTCGTGCCGTTTGAAGGGTCGCCCTTCGCTTGTACAGTAGCACCTTGCAGCGGGTTGCCCTTCGCATCTTTTACGATGCCGTTCAGTATTTTTTCCTGAAAAGATACATAGGCATGGTCTACCGCCGTTGCGGCAATACCATCATCAGGCGCAAAAACGTTTGCTAAACCACACAGCAGCGTGCAATAGAAACGCAGTGATTGTATCGGTTTGACTATCATAGGTAAACTTGGGTTATGTTTATAATTGTGTAAACCAAAGGTAGTCTCCGCTTCTTGAAAAAGATTTTCAAATCATATCAATTTATTGACAAATCGTCTCATTGACTTCGCTAAAACGTTAAAAAACGTCACTACCGAAATTCGAATTGCAAAAATTGATATGTTACGCCATGCATTATTCGGCCGCTGTACGCGTCGTGGGGCCATTAACAATTAATTTTCCTGCTGGTGTAATCGTCATTTCATCAATAAAGACCAGGCGCTGGTCACCAGTTGCTGTTGTTCGCCCGTGATACACACATAAGCGTCGTCCATCTCGCAGTTGCAATACGCTGTTATGTCCGGTTCCAGATACGATACCGCCCTTATCGGTATTTTTTTGTAATACCGGATTGAAAGCTGATTTTTTAAACGGCCCTAACGGATGTTTGGCCGTCGCATAGCCCACTGCATAATGCTCTCCGGCAAAATGATTGGCAGAATACATCAGATAGTAGCTATCCTGATGTTTAAAAAGCACGGAACCTTCTGTCCATCTTCGATTGACCTCTCGGTTGGTCACCGACCTACTCTCCCATTCGGCTTGTTGATCTTCCAAAGTTGTCGGTGGGCGTAGCAACAATTTGGGTTTACCTCGTATTCCAGAAAAATCCGGCGCCAGCTCAACTCCATACACCCAGCTCTCTTCGATCTCTTCATACCAGCCCTGTTTTTTTGCCCAACGCGCAATGGCCGATTTTACCGGATGTTTATAGCAGCAGCGTGAATAATACAAGTAAAGTTTTCCATCGTCCGAAAAGTAAACATTCGCATCAATAATAGGATAGCCCGGATCAAAAAGAGGCTCTCCGTCCCTATCGATAAATGGTCCGGCAGGTTGATCGGCTACAGCCACACCAATACGATAGTTTTCCAGTTCGTTTGTAGGGTTATCCTTCCAGTGCGCACTGTAAAACAGATAAAACTTACCACCGTAAGCATAAACCTCTGGCGCCCAAAAATCTTTCGTGCCCCATGCTTTATCCTGCTTCGCATCGTAGACGACACCTTGCTTTTCCCAACTTTTAAGATCCGTCGACTTGTAAGCTACAAAACCATTTTCAGTGCCGCCCGTGCCATAGAGGTAATACGTTTCGCTCGGCGCATCAAAAAGAATGAAAGGATCGCCCAGCGGCACATCTAACGGATTATTACTCGGTTTGACGGTCTGCGCCTGTAGCGTAACGGTCAACAGCAGCCTGCACATGCAGGCGATGATCATCGTATATTTCATCTATTTTATTACTTTATTGTTCTGAATTGCGGCGCTTGTTGTACACCTGTTCCGGGAACGGCATCTTTTATCATCGGCCAGCCATCTTCCCAAAGCAACCTGTCAAGCATCAAGGTGCGGCGGCTCGCACCACTTGACACGGTCGGGTTATCTTTCCAGATGCCGTGATACAATAACCATTCCTGTCCTGCATCATCGGTAATGATTTTAGCATGGTGCCCCGGCCCCGCAATTTTTTCGTTGCCTTGCAATAATAGCGAGCCGTTACCTCGCTCCACAATCGCCTGCCCGCGCTTGTCCAAATACGGCCCGCGGATAGCTTTCGATCTGGCGACAAAAACCTGATATTGACTGCGAGCTCCTTCACAACAACTTCCTTTAGATCCGAAGAAATAATAATAGTCATCACGCTTGTGCAGCATGGCCGCTTCCCAGTCACCTGCCGCCAACTTATGTTTTTGCGCGCCTGGCGCTAGCGCCGTTCCATCGGAGCTTAGCGCAATCATATGTATACCTTGGTTTTCTTCGTCGCTAAAACTTCCCCAAACCAATATTTTTTGTTCGTCATCCTGAAATAAGCTAGGGTCGATGGAATTTGGGACTTTGATATCTTTACTAGTAAACAGCTTTCCCTGATCAACGAATGGCCCCGCAGGTTTAGTCGCAATAGCGAGACCGATTCCCGGATCTGGATCACCCCATAACGAAAACGAATAATACAAGTAGAACTTACCGTTCACTTGATTGATATCCGGCGCCCAAAGTCCGCCACCGGTTTTCCAACTGGGTTTATCTTGAAATACTTCACCTACATAGTGCCAGTCGACCAAGTCTGCCGATTTTAAAATGGGCATGAGGCGACTTCCTTGTCCATCACCCCAATTATCTTCTGTACCATAGGCATAAAAAAGCTTGCTTTCCGGGTCGCGAATCACCGTTGGATCAGCCAGAATAGGCGTAAATACTGGATTTTGAAAGCTTAATGCAGAAGGTTTTGCCGGCAAATGCTGTTTACTTGCAGAACAGCCTGCTAATAGCCCTAATACGATAATGGAGAAAAAAACTATCCACAGATGAGGATGTATTTGACCGTACTTGTTTATCAAAACCAGGTTTGGATGCGGATTCATGATTCAAATTTGCCAAATCATTTCTAAAAAGTGTTGCTTATTTATTTCAATAAATCACTAATTTGTCTCACATTATTATAAACCCTGAAATCAATTCGGGACGCTTTTTAAATAAACAACGCCAACATCCATACATGCGTATAGTATTGTCTTTAGTTTTCCTTTTGCTATTTTGCTGTCCGCTTCGTGGCCAAGGTTACTATTTCAACCATTTGGGTGTGGATGAAGGTTTATCCAACACCGCCGTGCTCTGCAGCGCACAGGATAAGAATGGTTTTCTGTGGTTTGGCACCAAAGATGGCCTCAATCGTTTTGACGGTTACAATTTCAAACAGTTTTACAGCGATGCCGATAGCAACAATGGGCTGGGGAGCAATTTTATCCACAGCTTAATGGTCGATCGGAACAATAACATCTGGGTTGGTACCGATCAAGGCATCTACATTTACAATCCTTACCTGGACCTCTTCTCCACCTTTAAAAGAGAAACCAAAGGCGAAATCCTGCAAATTGAAGAAGACCACCAGGGCAATGTATGGTTTATTTCAAATAATCAGCTTTTCTGCTTTTATCCAGTTACCGGTCAGCTGGTGCAGCACACGAGGGTGGAACAACAGGTGGTATCGGCATTTGCATTTGATGCTGGCGGAGATGTCTGGATCGGCAGCAGCCAACATATCAAAAATCTGCGCACCAACATTTCTTATGTCTTACCGACGAAGCACAATGCACCGCAGTGGATAGAAAAAATTTACCTGGACGATCAACAACATTTCTGGATAGGCAGTTCGAAACATGGTGTGTACGAACTAGACCTGATGAGCGGAAAGATCGTGCACCGCATAGCATCCATGGCTGGCCACTCGCTTTTTGTACGCGATATACAGCAGGCCGATGCTGCCCATTTTTGGATAGGCACAGAAAGCGGTTTGATCGTGTATAACAGAAAAACCGGGCGACACGACGATCTTCAGCATGAAGTAGACCATCCCTGGAGCTTATCTGACAATGCGGTATATAGCATTTGCAAAGATCAGCAGGGCGGGCTCTGGATAGGGACATTTTTTGGCGGACTAAATTACTACCACAAACAACACAATAGTTTTGAAAAAATATTTCCCCGATTTTCAGCAAGTTCTATACAAGGGCATGCTGTGCGCGAAATTACTCAAGATAAACAAGCCCGAATCTGGATAGGCACAGAAGATAACGGACTTTATGTATGGGATAAACAATCTGATCGATTTTCGGCATTTAACCTGCAGACAGGTCTTGCGCACACCAACATCCATGGACTCGCCCTGTCTGGCGATAGTTTATTGGTAGGTACATTTGATCGCGGGCTGGATATTATCGATACGCGGAGTAATCGCTTGTTAAAACATTTTGATACGCACAATACGCATGGACAATTGAGCAATGACTTCATCTACCACATTTATAAAACAAAAAAAGGACGGATATTACTCGCCACGGCGCGTGGTCTGTGTGAGTTTTTTCCCGGCAAAGATACGTTTCGTGTTATTCCGGAAGTGCCGGCTTATATATTTTACACATCTATTTTTGAAGACGCTGAAGAAAACCTCTGGTTGGCCACCTGGCGCGATGGCCTGTATCATATTAATCACAAAACGGGGCATACGAAAGTCTTTCTACATGATAAAAACGATACCAGCAGCCTGAACAGCAATCGGGTAAATCGCATTTTTCAAGATAGTTTCGGTCATGTCTGGATTGCGACAGAGAGCGGACTCGCTGCGTGGACGCAAGACGGAAAACCGATACGCCGATTAACGAAAAAAGATGGCCTGCCGAGTAATTTAATCTTGGCAATGCAAGAGGATGACCGGCAAAATCTTTGGATTTCAACGACCCGCGGCTTAGTGCGCATGCATCTGCCTGACTACCGTATGCACATTTACGATAAAGAATCGGGTTTATTGGATTTACAATTCAACTACAACTCGACCTTTAAAGATCTACGCGGCAAGTTATATTTTGGTTCCTCCAGAGGTCTTATCGCCTTTCATCCAGATTCGTTGCTATTGTCGAAAGTCAACGAAGAAGCCAGCCAACTGTATATCACCAAGATTCAATCCTTGCAGCGTGAGCTCAAAGTGGATAGCACCCGACCATCCATCGATACTGCCGTAACTTACCTTCAAGCAATAAATCTTGCGCACGAT
>JAAIGF010233117.1_pt1 | contig 20768 bp, 22 predicted proteins | sample 6487441 | NCBI WGS metagenome assembly JAAIGF01 (sample SAMN13974129, study PRJNA590717) | phyllosphere metagenome | biome: pepper field; feature: multiple bacterial spot infested pepper fields; material: pepper leaves; isolation source: leaves from pepper fields | host: Capsicum annuum ... | reverse complement strand
TACCGGTACTCGCCCGGCTTGGGCAGGCGCGCGTCGAGATCCTGCGAGACCCAGCCGAGGTCCATCAGGCCCAGCTCCCAGCGCAGGTTGTCATCGTTGAGCTGGCGCTCTCCGAACTCCTCGCGCTGAGACGGGCTGGCACCCGCGGGGAACCACTTGCCCGTGTTGACGTAGGTCGTCAGCCGAGCGCCGTGCTCGTTGGTGTGGGCGGTGATGCCGTATCCGGGAACCAGCGTGTAGCTGACGCCGGTCGACTCGCGGCGGATGTTGATGGGCATGTTCTCGTCCTCCTCGGACTGATTGGTGGTGCCGGTGGATGCCGCGCCGGAGAGTCGGTCGCGGATGTAGCGCACGGGGTCGGTGGTGTCCCCGTTCGGGAGGTAGACCTCGAGGTGGTCGTGCACGCCCGTGGAGCGTCCCGTGGTGCCCTGCACCATCAGGTCGTCGCCCGCGCGGACACGCTGGCCGACGCTGACGCGGAAGCCGCCGGGCGCGCCGTGGGAGTGGCTGTGGCTGTACCCGTCGTCGTTCTTGACGCGGACGTGGTTGCCGTAGCCGCCGTTGTAGCCGACGTACACGACCACGCCGTCCGCGATGGACCGGTTCATCGAGAAGCCGGTGCAGTCCTGCCCGTAGTGGAACGGGTTGGTCCACCCGTCGGGCGTCCAGAACGACTCCCGGGGTCCGTAGGGCGAGTTGAGCTGCGGCGGTGTGGTGCTGCCGTTGGGCCACAGGACGTTCATCGGTCGCCCTCCAGTGCGGCGTAGGGCGGGAGCGTGCGCAGCTCGCCGTCGACGAGTTCGAGCGCGTCGAAGCTCTCTTCCTGACGCTCGGCCCAGGCGTCGGCGTCGATGTGCGGCGGTGCGGGGTAGAGCACCTCGAACCACGGACGTTCGCCGTCCGCTTCGATGCCTGCGAGGAACGCGATGATCTCCTCGTTCGCGTGGTCGGGATCCCGGACGGTGTATCGCCGGGTGGGAATGTCAGACATGAGCGTCCTTTCCAGTAGTCCCCGGCGTAGGCCAGAGGAGGATCGATGGGTAGGGTGAGCGCCATTCGAGGCAAAGGAGGGGCTCGTTATGAGCGACATTGAGGTCGTCGTCAAGGCGCTGCAAGAAGCGGGCCCTGCGGCCGCAGCCACCGCTGGGGGCCTATGGACTGCGAAGAGAATTTTTGGGGGGTCGCTGGACGTCGTGAATGAACGCATTGCCGGGTTGACGCGTCGCCGCTTGGATAACCTCGCGGCCATCCTGACTAAGGCCGAACGCCTCAGTGCCGCTGGTGACGCCTTCCCAAACGTGAGAGTCACCGCTCGAGTGCTCAACGACGCGACACTGTATGACGACGATGTGATGCAGACCTACGTCGCTGGTCTCCTCGCAGGCTCACGCAACGACGACGGTTCGGACGATCGCCCGGTGTTCTACCTGTCGCTCATCGATGGACTCACCGCTGAGCAGCTTCGCCTATTCCACGTCTTGTACTGCGGTCTCCTCTGCGCAGCCGGAGGTGACTACGCCGCGAAAGATCCCGCAGCGGTTCGAGTCCGCATAGATGTGGATGAGGTGGACGACGCCATGGAAGCGTTCGGCCCCAGCGCGGTGACAGACGACACTGTGGTTTTCGCCTTAGAGCACGTCGGACTCATCGCCGGCCTGTCGATCAAGACGTATGACGACGGAATCCGCCGGATCGAATTCTTCGGAACCCGGATCGGGGCGCTGCTCTTCGATTGGGCTCACGCTGTTACCGACAGCACCCCACTTGAGTTCTTCCAGAGAGAACGCCCGGCAGAAGGACCAATCAAGGTAGCGCTCCCCTCCGCCGTGCTCGTATAGGTCGTCACTCTTTCCCCAGCGCAGCGCGGGCGACTGCTGCGGCCCGCTCACCATCACGCTGCCCGGCTCTTGCCCTGTGCCCAGCGCGGGCCAAGAGCCGGGTAGCTCTGGCCTCGGCGGCAATGAGCCGACCGAGCCGCCACACCGAGCCAACAAACTCGAGCATGATCATCTCCTTCGGAAGAACGCCACGCTGGGAGGTGAGTAGGGTGAGCGCATGAAACGCGCGCTAGTCCCCGGTGTACTCGTGCTCCTGCTGGCTCTGTCCGGCTGTGTGAGCGTCGAAACCAGCGAGTCGCGTATCGACGTCACCCCCGGCGCGTCGGGCACCTACAGCGCCGGGGACACCACGGTTGTGGTCGAACCGCTCACCGCGGAGACATCGGAAGCTGGTAGCGACTCACCGAGGACTCCGGATGCGGCATTCCTCGCCCAGGTGCGGGACGCGCTACCGGACGACACGACCATTCCTAACGCGACGGATGCTCAGCTACTCGACGCAGCGCGCGAAGCGTGCGACCAGATGGCGGCCGGAACAGACCCGTCAGCTGTCGCGGTGATCGAGGGAGAGCCCGTCAACGGTCTGGAGATTCACGAAGACAGCGCCGCGATCGCGATACTTGCGAAGAAGACGATCTGTCCCTAGGTCCCATCCGAACGTCTGAGGTATCCGCTCGCAGTCACGAGGAGCGTGTTCAGCGGCAGACCAGTGCCCGCCACGAGCGGGATGTCCGGGATATGAACGTTGCCGATCATGTCGATGTCTCCTCCACCTGCTGCGTTCACGGTGACGGAGTCCGATGCCACGATCACCGACGATGGGCCCTTGCGCATCGACGACACCGCGCCGACGTTGACGATCGCGTTGCCCGCAATGACACGGGCGCCCGCGTTCGAGCTGTCCGCTTCGAGTCGGCTGCCGTTCGGGAACGTCAGCGCGCCACCAGCTACGGCCGGGTCGAGCACCATGCCGCCGATGTAGACCTTGCCGTCGCGGATGACGACGTCCCCGGCTTTGATCTCGCCGCCGATGACCTCGATGTCCCCACCGTCCTCGACGCTGATGCCGCCGCCGCCGCTGACCTTCATTCCTCCAAAGAGGTTGATGAGGCCGAAGACGTCAAGGATGCCGAGGCCAGTGATGATCTGCCGCCCGATGGTGCGGAGTGTGCCCACGACGAGCTGCGAGCCGCGAACGATCAGCGAGTCTTCGCCCACGAACTCGGTGGAACCGCTGTGCACGGATGCGTTGCGGCCGTAGACCATCGTCTCGGTGCGCTCGACACGCTCAACGAACCGGTCGATCTCGCGGCCGGGGTCGTCGTCGCGCATCCGGTCAACCATCGTCGCCTCCCCCGATTGTTTCGAAGACGAGGTTCACGGTGTCCTCGTTTTTGCGGGTTCCGCCGAAGCCGATCACGCGCAGGTCAGTCGGGCCGTCCGGTGCGAAGCGGTGCCCCATCGCGTTGACCCGCAGAGTCGATCCGATGCGCAACGTCTGGAGATCGACCTCGTCGGTGGTGAGGTCGAGGGACCACTGCTGGGAGGGGCGGAAGCGGGCTGCGAGGTAGCCGGTCGTGCGCTGGACGAGAGCGTCACCCGTCTCGGCCTTAAAGGTGACCTTCGCGTCACGGATGATGCGGTCGTTCTGGCTCGGCACCTGCGCGACCTGCAGACGTTGTTCGGAGCCGTCGCCGATTCCGAACGCTCCGGTCAGCACGCTGCGGCCGCGCTTGCCGATCTTCAGGTTCTTGACCGGAGAGTCTGCAGCGCCGAGTGCCACCTCGAGGTCAGGGCCGGTCAGGAACGGCGCACCGATGCGCGCCTCCCATCCATACCCGCTGCCGAAGAATCCGGGCTGGAGGTCGATGTCCGGACCGCCGGGGCGCGCCTCGATGTCGGAGAGAATGGCCTCCCCGAGCTTCATCTCGTAGCACCACGTCTGGAACACCTCGCCGCCGGCCTCCTCAGGCGGGAGCACGATCGGGACCGCCCAACGCGGGCTGTCCTGGTACCGCAGGAGGTAGTAGAGCGCGCGGGATGCCATGCCCCGCCAGGACAGCCCCGTCCAGTCGAAGAGCCCGTCGGAGTGGTACCCGCCGACGCCGAAGAGGTAGCGGCCCGAGAGCAGCTCACGCAGGTCGGTGTGGGTCACGGTGTAGGTGCCGTCGTTGTCGTCGTAGTCCCAGTCGAAGATGAGGCCGTGGTAGATCGGGATGCCGTCGACGAGCTCGGTGAGCACGCGATCGCGGGGACGGTCCTCTCCGAAGAGATCGATGCGCTCGGACGGCTTGAGCCCGAGCGCATCGATCTGGAAGACGTGCTTCAGGTCGGTGACCTGACCGCGCTTCCACTCGCCGTCGGAGGGTTCGACGTACTCGAGGTGCTGGCCGGTGAGAGTTTCCCAGATGACCGTCTTGCGTTCAGCCACCTGGCACCTCCTCACACGTAGACGTTCTGCGGGACCGCGGAGAGCACGCCTCCGGAGACGGAAACGTCGACCGCCGAGTCCGGCGGCACGGCCCACAGGTGCAGCGACGCGAAGCCGCGGAGCACGCGCGCGCCGTTCTCGTACAGCCGACCCGTTGCGAGGTCTACGACGTGCGTCGATCCCGGGTTGAGCGCGCGAACGACGATGATCTGTCGCCCGTCCGGGCCCGTGATGGTGTATCCGCTCGGCAGCGGGACCGTGGTCTTGACGGTGAGTCGCGGCGTCGACGGGAAGTTTCCACGGTTGCGGATGCTGATTGCAGCGCCCGGGGTAGGGATGTCGCTCTTCGCCTGCTGCTCGTACCGGCGGGGGTCCGCGCACCACCACGACATTGAGAACGCCGCACGACGGCCTGTGCCGCTATCGACGAACGTCGTCTGCTGGCCCGCAGCGAGCCGTGCGGTGGCGGTGTGGGTGCTCCCGGCGCGACGCACCGACACCTCGAAGCTGGACCCGTCGGCGCCGTGACCGGTGACCATCGACCGCCACCGTTCAAGGTCGTCCGGAGACTCCGCGATGCACCAGCCATCGATCGAGACGAGCCGCCCCGAGAGGAACCCGGGGACGTCGAACTCGCCGTGCGCGTTCGGACGGTCCGCCGTCGAGCGGCGGGTCACTGGCTGGTCATCCCAACCGGCGAACCCGCCGCGCCCGACGTACAGACCGAGCGGCGGGGCTGTGCCCTGAGGCGCCTGACGGATCGTCAACCGACCCGAGGTGATCCTGAGCAGCGTCACCGCTCACCCCCCTCGCTTGCCGAGCAGGCGCGCGAGCGTGTTCGCCGCCACCTGACCGGTCTCCACCGGATCCGACGACCCGTGCACGTCCACCTGCACCTGTGTCGAGGAGGAACCGGGATCCTCTCCCCCACCGCCTCGCCGATCGGCGTCCACGGTCAGGTCGGCCGACACGCGCCCGACCATCGCCTGCACCCGAGCCGCTTCCGCCTGCGCGGCGGCGGCCATCGAAGCAGCGGCGCGTTCGACTTCGGATACTCCGTCGTCGATGCCGTCGGCCATCTGGCCGGACACCGCGGATCCGCCGGAGCGGAGCGCATGCCAGCCCGATCCCGACAGGGGACCGCGCTTGGCCGGGGAGTGCGGGAAGAACCCGCCGACGAAGTCCATGAGCCCGCCGAGCGCGTCCCCGACGAGCGGGACCGCGTCCGAGATGCCATCGACGAACGCCTTGATGATCTCCGTGCCCGCGTTCAACAGCGCCGGCCCGAGGGCCATGATCGCGTCGACCATCTCCGGCCCCATGGAATCGATGGTCGATTTGAGCTCGGGGAGGATCGTCGGGATTGCGGTGATGAGCGCCTTGAACAGCTCGATCGACGCTGTGAGGAGCGTCGGGATCAGGCTGATCAGGGTGGTGATGATCTGCGGCAGCATCCCCACGATCGCCACGAGGAGCTGCGGGATCACCGTCAGCAGCCCGATGACGAGTTGCAGGAACACCTGGATGACCGTCGACAGGAGCGTCGGGATCATCCCGATGAGCGTGGTCAGCAGGACCGGCAGCATCTCCACCACGGTGATGAGGAGCTGCGGGATGACCTGCACCAGCCCGAGCACGAGCTGCAGGAACAGGCTGATCGCGGTCGTCAGCAACGTCGGGATCATCCCGAGCAGCGTCGTGAGCATCTGCGGGAGCGCCCCGATGATCGCCGTCAGCAGCACGGGGATGACCTGCACGAGCGCGGTGACCAGCCCGAGGAAGAGCTGGACGGCGCCGGTGACGATCGTCGGCAGCAGCGCGACGAGCCCCTGGACGAGACTGACGACGAGCTGCACCACCGTGGTGATGAGGACGGGCAGCACCTGGATGAGCCCGCGCGCGAGACCCGCGAACAGGTTCAGCGCACCCTGCACGATCAGCGGCAGGTTCGCGACGAGCGCGTTCACGATCCCGGAGATCGCGATCGTGATGCCCGCGGTGATCTGCGGGATCGCGGACACGAGGCCCTGCACGAGAGCGTCGAGGATGTTGACCCCGGCGTTCAGCAGCACCGGTACCTGCGAGAGGATCGCGGTGACGATCTGCGGCACGAGCACCGCGAACTGCACCGCGAGCCCCGGGAGAGCTGCGACGACCTGGCCGATGATGCCGGTGAGTCCCTGCACCAGTCCCGCGACGTCGCCGCCCGAGAGGGCAAGCCCTGCGAACGCGGCCGCGGCCACACCGAGCGGCCCGCCGAGCAGCCCGAGCGCACCGGTCAGACCGGGAAGCAAGGACGTCAGCAGCGGGATGCGGGTGAGGAGCGCACCGAGCCCGCCGGCGCCGAGCGCCGCCAGACCTGCCGCGAGAGGTGCGACGAGGCCCTCCATGCCGGAGAGCGCACCGGAGAAGATCGACGCGCCCTGACCGATGCGGGTGAGGAATCCGGTGACGGCATCCAGGCCGGGCCCGAGCACCTTCAGCAGTACGTCGCCGAACGACTTCGCTCGCTCTTCGACGGGACCGAGCGCGGAGGTCGCGGCCTGGATGAGAGGCGCGATCTTGCCGTAGATCGGTCCGAGCGCGTTGGCGCCGATCCGGCCCATCGAGGCGAGGAAGTTCTTCGCCGCCCCAGGGACGGTCTTGCCCATCTCGTCCGCGACGGTGCCGGCGGCCTTGGTCGCAGCCTTCGAGAAGGTCTCGAAGTCGACCTTGCCCTCGGAGGCCATCTTGAACACTTCGCCAGCGGTGACACCCATCTGGTCGGCGAGCGCCTGGTAGATGGGGATGCCCTTGTCAGCGAGCTGCCCGATGACGTCGTTCTGGACGCCGTTGGCCTGGGTCGCGGCCTTGTTGAAGATCGAGCCCATCTCCTGCATGGAGAGGCCCGCGGCGGACGCGTTGTTCGCGATCGACTTCAGGTGGCCCTGGAGCTGCTCCCCTGGCTTGATGCCAGCGGCGACGGCCGCAGCGGCGACCGTGGCTGCTTCACCGAGTCCGAACGACGTACCGCGGACAGACGCGAGGGCGTCGCCCATGATCGTCTGGACCGTGGCCGCGTCGTTGCCGAGACCGGTGAGCTTGGCGCGCGCGGTGTCGATCGCGTTCAGGCGAGCGAAGCCCGACCCGAGCGCGAGGCCGATACCGGCAGCAGCGATGGTGACCGCACCGGTCGCAGCGGTCTGGATGCTGGAGCCGAGGGCACTCCCCGCTGCGGATCCGACGCGGGACGCGGCGCCGACGACGGACTGGAACGCGGAGGAAGCCGCGGAGCCCAAACGCCCGCCGATGCTCGACACGATCCCCGGCAGGCCGCTGATCGCCGAGCGGACGATCGGAGAGATTCGAGCGGCGGCCTTCGAGATCGACGACCCGATCACGGACCCAACGGGACCGAAGTACCGGGTCAGGGAGCGAGCGGACGAGCGCGCCGCGAGGTCGACTCGCATGGCGACGTACTGAGCGGCCGACGAGACGGGGCTCAGTGCTGTGACAGCGAGACGCCCTGCGGATGCGAGCGAGGACCCGATGGTTCGAGAGGCGGCGCGCGCGGCGCCTCCGAGCGTGCCGAAGGTGCCCGTGAAGCTCGAGGCGGCCGCCTGGACCGACGACCACCCAGAGAGGAAGTCGGTGAAGGGGCGCACGGCGGCGCGTGCCGCGGTGCGTGACGCAGACGCGACCTCGTTCGCCGCTGCGCGTGCGCCACCGCCGAGGGTGCCGAACCAGCCCGAAAAGGCCGATGCCGCCGCCGAGGACGAGCGCCATCCGTCCACGAGCTTCGTGAACGGGGAGGCCGCCCAGAGTCCGGCGTCGCGCGCGGCGCGTGCGATTCCGTTGAACACGGAGCGGGTGGCGCCGCCGACGGACCCCAGCACGCCGCTGAAGCGGGACACCGCGGCGTTGGCATCCACGAGACCGGAGTAGAAGTTCAGCCACGGCTGAGTGAGCGCCTTCATCAGGCCGCCGACCGACCCCATGACGCCGGAGAAGGAGGATGCTGCGACCTGGGCATCGAGGAACCCGTCGCGCAGGCGTCCCCACATGCCGACCGTGGGTGCCAGCACAGCGCGGCTGATGGATCCGATGGACCCGCCGAGGCCGGTGAACGCGGAGGCGCCCGCCCGCACGTCTTCGTAGCCAGCGCGGATGTCGCGGACGAAGTCGCGAAAGTTCCCCGCGGCGGCCGCGGAGGCAGCCGCACTCGCGCCCTGCGCGCCGCTCAGGGCGGTCTGCGCGGCGTGCAGCCGATCGGTTGCCGCGGTGACCGCGTCCGTGGAGAGAGCCGCGGTGCGCCGCACAGAGGCGAGACGCTCAGCCGCGGCGACAGCCTGTGACGACTGCTCCCCCGACTTCGCGACGGCCTCCTGCAGTCGAGCCTCCGCGACCCGCGTGCGGCCCGCGTCATCCTGCTGCTTCAGCCTGGCCTTCGACAGAGCGCTGGATGCCGAGGCGACGTCGCGCGTCAGCTTCGACACCTCGGCCGCGCCCATGTCCGCCGCGGCAGCCGCCACGGACGCCTTCAGGTCGCGACCCAGGCTGCGGCCGAGCTTCTGCCCGACGCCGCGGAAGCCGCCCTCGGTGGCCTTCGCGCCAGCGATACCGGCGCGCGTGGCCTCCTTGGTGACGGTGGAGCGGAAACCCCGCATCGTGGGGACGACCGCGAAGTGGCCGGAGCCGAGCTCGTCGGACATGCCACCTCCCAGGGTCAGGTGAAGACGAACTCGTTTTCGAGAGCGGCATCCGCGGATGCGATCTCATCCGGCGTGGCCGGAATCTGCTCGTCCGGGACCTTCATCGACCACGGCATGACCGCCTTCATGGCTGCCTTGCTCGGAAGCTGCACGATGAGGGTCAGCAGGTCGGGGAACGATGCCGGGTATGCCCACCCAGCGAGTTCGGCACCGAGCGCTGTCGACGTGTCGGTCGAGGCGCGCTTGACGAGAGCGCACGCCTCGCCCCAGCTCACGGCGTCCCCCAGGTCCGAAAGCCCCACCCCGCAGGACGCGCGAAGGGTCCACGCGGCCGCGGTGCGGTGCTCACGGATGATCTGGACGACGCTCAGGATTCCGGGAGCTTCGCCCCCGCGATGCGCTGGAAGACCTCGGAGAACTTCTGCGCCATGGCGATCGTCTCCGGCAGGCTGTGTCGGGTGAACTCGTCTCGAGCCTCGGGTCCACCGAGCCGCTCGAGCATGAGCTTCACCTGGTCGACCGGATCGGCGGCCTTCTCGCTGAGAGAGTCGAGCTCGTCGAGCGAGATGTTCAGGGGAAGCTTCACCTTCGCGCCGTCCTCGAAGCGGCCGATGAAGCTCTTCTCGACGATGACGTACTTGATCTTCGGCGCGAGCGCCTCGATCGCCTTCTGCTCGTCGTCCTTGGTCCAGGCATCGAAGTCGATGCTGTCGAGGTCGATGTCGTCCGTGATGACGACCTCCGCCGCGGGGGCGGGCTTGGCGCGTGTGGCCATGGTGGGAATCTCCTTATCGGGGTTCTCGGGTACGGGTGGAGGCTGGCCGGGTGACCCGATAGCACCCGGCCAGCCGGTTCATCACGCGACTGCGACGCCGGGGTTGGTGCCGCCGGTCAGCGACTTCGACGCGAGCGCGAGGATCGCGGCCGTCGGCAGCGTCACCGTGTACGGACCGGAGCCCGTCGTGGTGATGCCCGAGATCCCGGTGACACCCGAGATGCCGTTGAGCGCGCTGGTGAGCGCTGACGCCGCAGCGTCGAAGGCGATCGGCGACGTGTTCACGCCGTTCAGCGACAGCGTGAAGGTGCCGCCGGTCGGCGAGCCGCTGAGCGTCACCGTCCATCCGGTCTTCGCGGTGGCACCCGTGGGCATGATGAGCCAGTCGCGGTAGAAGCCGCCGACCGTCTCGTCCCAGATCCACTCGAAGGTCACGGCGCGGCCGTTCACCTCGCCGCGGGTCTCCTGGTCGGTCTCGACGGCGGAGATCCGCGCGAGGCCGTTGCGCACGCGCGTGGCGCCGTTCTTGTACTTGGTGACCACCAGCAGCGGGAACGTCGTGTCCGGCGTCAGGCCGGTGATGACGATCATCCCGTTCGCGTCCGGCGTCTTGCCGGTCGTGAGGCGACGCACGCGCTGGTCGAACTGGGCGAGGTTGATCTGGATGGTGGGCTGGTCGTCGCCGGCGAGCTTCTTGCCCTGCTGGAAGAACTCGATCGGGTCGCCCGCGTCGCCGCCTTCCTGGGGGCCACCGTCGACCTTGAACAGGCCGACCTTCTCGTACCCAGCGGGCACCGTGATCGGCAGCGTCGCACCCTGCACCGACGTCAGGTACGTCGGGCCTCCGGTGAGCTGCACGGCCGCGAACCCGGTGATCGGGACGCCAACCGCACCGAGGTCGTCGCCATCGGCATCTGCTGTCATTTCTCCTCCTTCAAAGGAAAGGCCGCCCCACTCTGGGACGGCCGCATGGGGTTGGCGTCGGCTACCAGGAACCGACGACCGTGTACTGAGCGGTCTGGTACCGCCGAGCCACGTCGAGCGCGTCGTTGACCGGATACGGGCCGTTGAACCCGTCCACCTCGAGCGACGCGATAGGACTGTCGGGCGCCGTGACGATCTCCTCGTCCGAGAGGACAGCAGACAGCCACCGCGCGATGTCGTTGATCGGCTTGGGGAACGCCTTCGATCCGCCGAGCACCGTTGCCCCGATGGAGCGGTCGAACGTCGGGATGTCTTTGCGGGGGCCGCTGTCGTCGCGGATGACGATCAGGGGGCGGTCCATCTCGACGGTGAGGTCGTCGGGCTCGACGTTGTCGACGTCGACGTCGATGTCCTCGGCCGCTGCGAGCGTGCGGATGTACCCGGTGAGCCACAGCTCGAAGTCGGGTGGGGTGACCCTAGCCACGGCGGCGCAGGCCCTTCATCGCCCGCACGACGATGCCGCGGCGGGACTCGATGAGCAGGGTCTTGGAGTCGCGGCCGACGATCCGCCACACGGTGCGGAACCGAGACTTGCGAGACTCGATCCGGAAGCCGCGCTTGTACGCCCCGGTGTCCTCCGGAGCGGACGCAACGATCGCGGCCATGCCGCGCTCGGCGACCCGTCGCGTTGCTTCGATCACCTGGGGCGATTCGAGGATGCGATCCATGACCGGCTGGTTGAAGCGGATCTCCACGTCGCGACGGGCCATGGTGCCTCCCTCGGGTCAGCCGACGTATCTGGTCAGCGGGATCTCTCGCGGCGGCGTCCATCCGGTCCACGGGTTCGTGTCGGGTGCCGGGGGGATGCCGTCGATCGTGTAGACGTCGCCCCCGACCCGGATCCGGTCGCCCTTGCGAACGTCGGCGGCACCGCAGAAGAGGGACTTTGCCTCCATGGCTTGCTCCCGTGTGGCGTTTCCGAGACGGGACGTCGACGACTGCGCGACGAACGCGCCGGGGATCGGGAGGATGTCGGGATCGTCCCAGTTCGCGGGGACGGTCTTGCTCGGGTTGTAGGGGCTGGCCACGCGCTTCGCGCGCAGTCGCTCGACCGTCTGCCCGTTGGGAAAGCTCATGCGTTCGTCTCCGGCCACAACCGGGACAGGGGGCGGTCCAGGGGGAAGCTCCCCAGCGGGCCGCCGGACGGGGCCGCAGAGCTGCACAGGGAGCGGAGGGCGCTGCGGTCAGCATCCGTCCAGCTGTCGGCGTTCCAGTAGTCCACGCGGGCGGGGCCGACGGCCTGCGCGCGGACACGGCGGGAGCCGGGGGCCGGTGCCTCAGCAGCGATTCCGCGGAGGATCGCAAGGGCGTTCTTCCGCTCCTCGGACTCGTCCTCGAACGAGTCGATGCAGGGGGCGATGGCGCGCGCCGCGACGAGGATCCGTCGCGCCACGTCTTCGGCCACGCCGGGGAAGTCCTCGGGTGTGATCACCATCGCCCCCTGCCTGCTCAGGACTGCTTCGCGGCAGTCGTGCGAGCGCTCGTCTTCTTCTCGGGCTCAGCGGCCGCGGCGGACTTCTCGGCTTCGAAGGCAGCACGCTCACGCGCCAGCTCTTCCTTCGCGGCTTCGAGCTTCTCCACCTCGGTCGCGACGGCATCCTTCGCCTGCGCCTTCGCCGCCTCGAGATTGGCGATGTCGTCGTCGAGGGCCTTCCGGGCCGCGGCGAGTTCCTCGTCCTTGTCGTCGAGCGCGGCAGCGACTGCCTCGTCGATGTCGACCTGAGTCAGGATCTTGGCGGCATCCGCCGAGTCCCCGCCGGGGAGGACGTTGAGGCTGTCGAAGCGCTCGAGGTCGCCCTCGTGCACGTCGACCGTGTCGCCCTGGTAACCGGTGGTCGGACGGCCGTCGACGTCGGTGAAGACGACGAAGCCCAGCTTCACGATGCGGGAGGCCATCAGCCGGCCAGTCCCGTCAGCTTGAAGATCGAGTACGGGTCCGTGATGTACGACACGAACCGTGCGCTGGTCTGCACCCACGTGCGCTCCGTGTCCGGCTCACGCCACGTCTCCGTGCCGAGCAGCTTCTCGGGGCGCATCTCCCCCGGCTGTCGAGCGGCGAGGGCGTAGCCCGTGCCCGCCGTGACGCGGTTCGAGACCTCGAAGTTCTCGATGCCGTACGAGTCGAGCAGGTCGGTCAGGTCATCGCCGTACACGAGCCGAAGCTGAAGCGCCTGGTCGGGGTGCAGGATGAGGGTGTCGATGACGACGCCGAGCTCCTGCTTGTCGGCCATGGTCTGTGTGCGGGCGATGTCCGCACCCGGCCACAGACCGGCGTTCGTCTGGCCGGCACCGCCGGTGACGACGTTCCCCCAGTTCGTACCCGCGACGACCTGCGAAGGGAACTCCGCGAGGGCCGCATCCACGATCGCGATGCCGCGCGCGTCCTGGCGACGGACCATGGAGTTCATGATCTTGCGGCCCTCGCGCTGGATGACGCCCCCGTCGTTGCGGTCGCGAGCCTCGTCGAGGACGAAGAACTTACCACCGTGCTTCTCGACGGCGGCGACCTTCGGCGTCGGGTTGTCCGACGTGAGGTTCGGGAACTCGGAGCCGGGCGCGACCTCCTGGACGTCACGCGTGGGGAACAGGTCGTTCAGCGTGAGCTGGTCGTAGATCACCGCGCCGCCGCTGACCGACCCCGGGGTGGAGAAGATCAGGGGCGAGATGTAGTTGCGGAGCGTGATGTCCGACAGGTAGCGCGTGATGCGGGTGGGCTGGTTCAGCATCGTCTCCACCGTGATGGTGGAGCCGTTGACCGTCGGGCCCGCGAGCGGGTACGAGGCCGCGTTGGGAGTGGGCATGGTGCTCTCCTTTCTCAGTAGAGCTCGATGAAGACGTCGTTACCGGCGGTTCCGGCCGACCAGGCGCGGCCGCGGGCCTTGCCGGATGCGAGCGTGACGGCACGCCCGTTCGCTCCGATCTCGACCTCGGCGAACGCCGCGATCGTGCCGCCAGCGGTGACGGGCAGGACCTGCCCCTTGCCGCGGATGACCTGGAGCTTCGCGCCGGCAGCGGTGTCGCGCGAGGCGACGCCGACGCTCAGCGCGGCGGCCGTGGCGGTGGCCACGGTGATGGGGGTGCCGGTGGCGGCGTTCACCACGCCCGTGATGTCGACGAACGTCTTGCCGACGATGGCGCCCGCGGCGGTCGCGGTGATGTCGTCGCCGGGGCGGTACAGCGGGATGGACTCGTTGGCCATGATGACGCTCCTCAGCGCTTCCAGTGGGCGGGGTAGGCGGAGTTGTCGTCGGTCTCGCCGACGGCGTGGCCGATCTCCTCGGTGGCGAGGGCGCCGTTGGCGGGCAGTCCCGCGAGGACGGCGCCGAACTCGGTCTCGTCCTTGTCGAGGCGGGCACGCCACTCGTCCTTCGACTTCGACGTGATCTTCCCGGCGCGCAGCGCGTCGGTGATCATGCCGTCGCGGCGGGTGCGGTCCTGCTCGGCGCGGGCCTCGGCTCCGCGCTGCGCGTTGGCCTGGGTCTGCTCCCAGACCGTGCGGTCCACGACGATGGTGCCTTCGGCTGGCGCAGAAGCGGACGCGTTCGCTGCGGCGGGGGTGGGGTCGGCGTGCTCTTCGAGCGTCTCGTCGAGAGCTGCAAGCAGGTTCTCGTCCGAGATGTCGGCGTCCTTCACGCCGAGCCGTTCGATGAGTCCAGCCCGGATGGTTGCGCTCATGGTGAGCTTCTCCTTCTGGTTGGTGGCCTCCGGCTCGGGCGAGCTCGGAAGGACTGTGGCCGCACCGCGCGCAGATGCATCGGTACGGGGAGGGATAAAGGGAGCCGATGCGGCTTCACGGCCGAGGTGGCGCCAGCCGAAGGCGCGCGCGGCATCGGCGATGGGGATGACGTTCTGCGCGGCGCTCTCGCTGTCATCGGCGGCCGGAGCGTGGATCGGTGCGACCTCGTCGGCCAAGCCCGCCTCGACGGCTTCCTCCGCCGTGTACCAGGTCTCCTCGACCATGGCCGCGCGCCAGGACTCGACGTCGCCGCCCGCGCGCTGCGCGTACAGGCCCGCGATCGTCTGCGAGAGCTTCTCGAGTCGCTCCGTGGTCTTCTGCAGTACGGATGCCGAGCCCCACGCGATCGACCAGGCGTCGTGGATCATGAACCGGCAGCCCGCTCCGGCGACGACCTTGTCGGCGCCGAGCAGGATGATCGTCGCCGCCGATGCCGCGAGCCCGTCGACCTTCATGGTGACCGTGGCTTTGTGCCGCGCCAGGGCGTTCATGATCGCGATACCGTCGTCGGCGACACCACCGGGCGAGTTCACGTAGACGGTGATGTCGTCGACGTCGAGGCTCTCCAGCTCGCGCACGAGGCTTGGCGACGACACGTCGTCCCACCACTCGGAACTGCCGATCGTGCCGTAGACGTGCAGTACGGCTGCTCGGCTGCCTTCCTCCTGGTGCAGGCGGAACCAGTCGCGTCCGGCGAGCAGGTCGCCGATGTTCGGGGTCGTGGTCATCAGGCGGCCTCCTCGGCGTCGTCGTTCGCGGGCGCCGCATCTGGGTCGATGCGGGCCCCTGCCTGTCGCGCGATCTCGCGCGCTTCACGGCGGGTGAGCACGGGGCCGACACCGAGGTACGCCTTCTGGACGACCTCGGCGACGGCGCGGGCGGCGCGCGGGTCGACGTCCGTTGCCGAGTCGCTCGCGTCGGACGCGCGGACCGGAAGGCCGTACTGCGCACGCAGATGCGCCTCGAGCGTGGGGTCCCAACGGATCGCACCAGCGTCGAGCAGCGCGCGGATCGCCTCCGCGGTGGCGGGGTGCTCGGCGCCGATCTTCGGCGGCACGATCCGCGGCGCGGGCTCCGTCTCGCCCCAGTTCGCGTCGACGAGGTCCTCGATGACGTACTGCTGGAAGATGGTGGCGATGTGCCGGGCGAGCGCGTTCAGCGACTTCGTGAAGAAGTTCTCGAACGTGTCGCCGAGCGCGTAGGAGCCCGTCGAGTTGTCGCCGCCGAGGCTGAGGAAGTTCGTGAGCGCCGCCCGGCCGATCTGCTCGTCGTAGTAACGGATCTGCTTGTCCAGGTCCGGCAGGTTCCCCTCGACACCGGTGACCGTGAGGCTCGCACCGTTCGGCAGCGATGCGCCTGCGGTGTCGCCCGCTCGAGTTCCGCGCGCGATGGTCAGGCCGCGCGCGATCTCAGCGTCGAGCCACTTCAGCTTCTCTTCGTAGGTGGCACCATCGGGCGGAGGGGCGCTGGTGTAGATCGGGAGGCCGAGTCCGTTGCGGTCGGAAGCCAGCGCCTGGACCCGCAGCGTGCGGTCCTTGAGGAGCCACATCTTGTACGCCGGCCGCAGGAGGGACACCCCGGCCCAGTTCGCGCCTTCGCGCTCGTTCACGTACACCACCAGGCGGTCGACCGGGATGCGCGTGCCAACGATTCCGGTCGAGACGAACGACGCCCGCGAGACGTCGGGGCTGGACAGCGCGATCCCGAACTGACGGATGGCGACGAGTCCGCCGTCTGACGCGACGTCGAAGCTCGCGATGGTGCGCGGCGGACGCCACGCCAGCTTCTTGATGATCGCGAGACCGAACGCGTCGATGTCATACACCTGCTCGAATACCGAGTGCCCGTGCACCAGCTCGAGCAGCGCGAGCGGGAGATGCTCCGCGAACGTGAACCGGCCCTTGGTGCGAAGCGGGGCCTGCCACGGCACTCCCTTGATCGCGAGGGAGAGGTTGCGCGACACGTGGTCGGCGACCTCGGGACGAACCCCGCTGGCATCCAGAGTCCACTCGGACTCCAGGAGCGGGAGGAACACGGCGCGCAACATCGACGCGACCTGGGTGTCGTCCCGTCGCATCCGGTCCGTGATCGCGATCGACTTCGGCCACTGGAAATCGGGATCGGAGTCGGCCTCGTCGAGGAGAGTCGACCATCCGGCGAGCGGGGCAGTCTGGTAACCGATCTCGGCCACGGGGCACCTCCTGTCAGATTCGTGCGATAGCCAGGTCCGCCCACCCGCCAGATGCGGGCTCCGGGCGGGTCACGAGCTGCGCGGCCGGCGGCGGTGGGCTCGGCTCAGGCGGGGGCGGCGGGCTGAGCATTTCCAGGCCGTACAGCGCTTCGCTCTCGGCGATGAGGCCTGAGATGTCGACGGGCTTCGACTTCCGCCGCGACCACGCCTTGTTGTCGGCGTAGTCCATGACGACGCCACCCTCGACGGCCGTGTCGATGTCGGGCTGCTCGATAATCAAGAGCTGCCGGTCGCGGACGCGATCGCGCATTCGCGCCGTGGCGTGGGCGAACTGTCCGCCTTCGAGCGCGTGGACGACGAGGCCCGCTTCTTCGAGCAGCGGGGCGAACTCTGCCGCGCGGCATCCGCGGCCCTGGACGACCACCTCGCGGTGGCCGGACTTCTCGGCCAGCTCGACCATGAACTTCGGCACCCACAACATCCCGGTGCGCTTCACGCGCGTGGTCACGAACGGTCGGCCGTCCGTGGTGAGTACTGCGGCCGCCAGCCACGTCATGTCGTCCTCGCTCGTGTCGAGCGCCCACACCGTGCGCGAGCCGCGCGCGATGCTGATCTCCTCGGGGAGGACACGGCGCGGGCGCCAGTCCCGCGGCGAGATGTACGACTGCACCTGGGATGTCACCCACTGGCACAGCACCTCGGTGCGATACGACGCCTCGAGCATGTCGAGCGCATCCTGAAGGCACATCTCGACGGTGATCTCGCCGTATCCGATGCTCGGGTTCGCCTGCAGGATCGCGTCGATGTCGTCGAGGCGGCATCCGTCCGGCGCCGACCACTCGAACAGCGCGGACGTGGGGGCGGCGAGCTCGCCGTTGGCGTACGCCTCCAGCTCGTCGAGGCCTCGCGACAGCCAGTCGTCGATCTCGGCGATGCGGGTCTCGCGCTGCTTGCGCAGGACGACCGAGCGAACGTCGCCGGCGTTCGAGATGCCCCAGAGCTGCGAGTTGAAGACGGCCTTGGTGGTCTGCGCGACGGAGTCCCAGGCGTCCCAGGTCTGCTGCTCGCGCATCTCATCCATGAGCACGCGGGCGGCTGACTTGCCACGGCCGCCCTTCCTGGATGCCGCGCGGACCTCGTAGTGGGCGCCGTTGCGGAGGTAGATGCCGGGCTGGCCGTTCTTGCGCTGCAGCTTCTGCACGGCCTTGGCGAGCGAGGGCACGTGGCCGTCGTTCTCGACGTCGCACCAGCGGCCGGTGAGGTTCCAGACGTCCTGTGCGGTGTCGAGGTTCTGCGCGGTGCCGAGCACCTTGAACCGGAACGGGGGCAGGCGCTCTTCGAACCGGTCAGCGTCGACGAACAGCCACCAGGCGGCGAGTACTGCGGCGAGCAGGCTCTTGCCGTTCTGGCGGGCGACGAGGACGATGACGCGGCGGAACCGGAAGGTGCCGTCAACGTTGAGCTCGAGCGCGTGGATCAGCAGCCACTTCTGCCACGGATACAGCGCGACGCGAAGGAACACGAGCGCGAACTCGATCACCTCGAAGCCGAGCGACGTTTCCGGGGTGAGCGGGCGCAGCGGCCGCGTCCACAGGCGCGGCTCCTCGCTCCCGCGTAGGTGGGAGTAGTCAGCCGGCGCTTCCGCGGTTGCGGTTCTTCCAGTCGTCGAGGTCAACCGGCTCCCCCTTCGGAGGCTCGATCGCGCCCTCCGGTGCCGGGGGCGGGATCGAGGCGTTGAGCGCGGCGCGCGCGGCCGGGGTGGCACCCAGCTCGCGGAGGCCGTTCCACAGGTGCGGCAGCAGGTACATCGCCTTCGTCGCTTCGAGGGAAGTGCCGTTCGCGACGGCGTGGTCGATCTGGCGAGCTACCTGGCGGCACGAAGCGATGAGCGCCTCATCCGCGGCCGTGGTCGGGATCTCCGCGAGCGTCTTCTCGAAGGCGTCCGTGATCGCGTCCTTGACCCGCGTGGGCTCGCCAAGCAGGCGCTGGCGCTCCTGCATGAGCTTCACCACGCGGTCCGTCGCCGCGGCGTCGCCGTTGATGGCCTTTTGCCAGTGCGCCCGGTGCAGAGCATCGATGCGCTCGAGATCGACGATGCGGGCGGCTGTCTGATCGAGCGCCACGGTGGATGCCTCGATCGCCTTCTGTACGGCCGTCTTCGCTTGCGTCACGGTGCAGGAGAGCTGCGTCGCGATCTGCTCGTACGGCACCGCGGCGCGGAACAGCGCGAACGCCTTCTTCTGATCAGGCGCCGGCATCCGTGGTCCCGGTGAAGTCGACGGGTTCGCCGTCGCGGAGGGGCGCGATGCCGGTGTGCTCCTGGAAGCGGCGGCAGATGACGTCGGCGTAGGTTGGGTCCAGCTCGACGAGGAACGCCTTCCGGCCGAGGCGGTGCGCCGCGATGAGCGTGGAGCCGGATCCGCCGAAGCCGTCGATGACCCACGCGCCGGGCGCGCACGAGTTCGTCAGCATCGCCTCGACGAGCTCGACGGGCTTCATGGTGGGGTGCACCGCAGAGCGGGACGGCCGCGCGATGTCGAAGACGGTGGATGAGCGGTTGTCGCCGTGCCAGTGGTCGCCGCCGCGGCCGAGGCGCCCCGTCCCGTCGGCGGTGAAGCCGTAGGCGATGGGCTCGAAGTCGCGGGGCGCAGCGTCGCCGATGACGCCCTCGGCGATCGGCTCGGACTGGTAGTGGTAGTCGGCGCGCGAGAGGACGAAGCGGTCCTTCACCCACATCAGCGTCTGCCGGTACCGGATGCCGAGTCGCTCCATCGCCGCCTGCAGGGGAACACGCAGCACGTCGGAGTGGGCGACGTAGATCGGCGCGCCGGGACGGCACACGGCTGCGGCGACTTCGAGGAACGCGACCGACACGGCGATTGCCGCATCCAGGCCGTCGTTCTGAATGCGGAGTCCCGTGCCGCCCTTGTACTCGACGCCGTATGGCGGGTCGGTCCAGCAGCAGTCGAAGGTGACGCCGGCGGCCGCAGCGCGCACGGCATCCAGGTCGCCCGACGAACCCACGAGCAGTCGGTGCTCGCCGAGCTGCCACACGTCGCCGAGGCGCGAGATCGCGTCGGCCGGGTCCGGCCGGTCGGGCACGTCGTCCGGATCGGTCAGCGACACGGGCGTCGACAGCTCTGCGATCAGCGCATCCAGGTCACCCTGCGTGTAGCCGGTGCCGTCGAGGTCGCCCGCGGATGCCAGCGCCGCCACCAGGTCAGCGTCGTCGTAGGAGCCAAGGTCCGCGAGCCGGTTGTCGGCGAGGACGATGCGCGTTGCCGCAGCGTCGTCGACGTCGATCGTCGTCGCCTGCACCGTCTCCCACCCCAGCGAGCACGCCGCGAGGTAGGTGTGGTTGCCCGCGAGGATCTCGTTCGCCCGGCCAGTCAGCGTCCCGATGTTCACCACGAGCGGCCGGTACTGGCCGTGCGCGGCCAGCGACTCAGCGATCGCGCGCACGTCACCCCGGCGAGGGTTGCGGTGAAACAGCGCCAGCTCCCCCACACCGAACTGGACGACCCGCAGGCGGGTCAGCATCGCATCGTCCATCAGGTCACCGTCCTTTCGAGGTCTCGCGAGCGGCCCCCCGCCCGGGGGGGGTATCCGCGGGCGCGCGCGATGGGGGTGCCCCTCAAACCCGGGGAGAGAGGAAGCGACCGGGCGGGAGGTGGTCCGTGATCTGTCGGTTTCTGGATTTTTGGAGGGGGGGTACCCCCCCCGGCGGGGTCGGCCCCCGGTCGAGGGGTGGGGTGGGTTCAGGCTCGGATGACCTCGGCGTGCTGGGAGGTCGCGAGGTTGGCGTACAGGGAGGCCCAGGCGTCGGTGGAGCGCACCAGGGCGTCCGCTCCCTCGTCGAGGTACAGGATGTCGGCGGCGTAGCCGCGTGCTCCCTGACGGTAGGAGCGGATGATGACGACTCCCCCGGTGGTGGGGTAGCTGATGCTCTCTGTTCCGTTGGCTCGGCGGATCGTGATGTCCACGCCGAGGGGTGCGGCTTCGGTGATCTGCTCCAGGGCGTCCCGTGAGGCCTTCGTGTCTCGGGTGATGACGATGATGCGCTTCCCTTTGAAGGCGTCCCCGTTGATCCCTGCGGCCGCGTAGCGATTCATCGTGTCCCCT
>JAAIGF010300215.1_pt1 | contig 20785 bp, 7 predicted proteins | sample 6487441 | NCBI WGS metagenome assembly JAAIGF01 (sample SAMN13974129, study PRJNA590717) | phyllosphere metagenome | biome: pepper field; feature: multiple bacterial spot infested pepper fields; material: pepper leaves; isolation source: leaves from pepper fields | host: Capsicum annuum ... | reverse complement strand
GGACGGAGCCCGCCGGGGCGTCGGTCAGAGCCATGTCAGGCCTCCTCGGGGCGACGGAACGCGCGCAGCTGCACGACGTTGATGACGACCAGGGCGAGCAGGATGATGACCGACAGCGCCGCGGCGACGCCGAGGTTGTTCTGCCCCTGGAACGCGATGTTGTAGATGAGCTGCACGACGGTCATCGTGCTGTTGTCGGGTCCGCCCTTGGTCAGGATGTAGAACTGGTCGAACGCCAGCAGCGACCCGGTCACGCACATGACGGTCGTCAGCGCGAACGTCGGACGCAGGAGCGGCACCGTGATGTCGCGGAAGATCTGCCAGCGCGAGGCGCCGTCGATGCGGGCGGCCTCGTAGACGTCTTCGGGGATGCCCTGCAGGCCCACGAGCAGCAGCAGCATGTAGAAGCCGGCATACCGCCAGACGATGAGGAACACCGTCGACCACAGGGCGCCTTCGGGCGTTCCCAGGAAGGTGATGCCCCACGATTCCATCAACCCCGCGAACGGGCCGGCGATGGGGGAGTACAGCACATAGAAGAGGAGGGATGCCGACGCCAGGCCCAGAGCGCTCGGCAGCAGGAACGCCGTGCGGAGGAAGCCCTTCCAGGCGGTCGACTCCTGCACGAGCAGGGCGAGCCCGAGACCCAGGCCGATCAGCAGAACGGTCGTGATCGCGGTGTAGACCAGGGTGAATCGCACCGAGTCCCAGAACAGCCGGTGGTCGAGGGCCTCGGCGAAGTTCGTGGGGAAGTTCGGCCCCATGTTGCCGCGCAGCAGCGGCCAGTCCGAGCCCGACATCTGCAGCACCAGCACGAGCGGGATGAGGAACAGGGCGATGACGAAGAGGGCGGTCGGGGCGGCGTAGAGCCACCCCTGGACCGGTCCGCCGAGGGCGGTGCGCTGATATCGGGTTCGGCGCGGTGATGTGGTGAGTGCCACGTCATTCCTTCCGGAGGGTGGGGGCGCCGCCGCCGGACGGCGACGCCCCCGGGTGTGTCACTGACCGAGGATCGCGGTGATCTCGTCGTTGTCGGCGTCGACCGTCGAGGTGCCTTCGAGCACGGCGTTGCGCACGAGGGTCAGCCAGGGGCTGCCCGGGGCGTTGAACGCCTGCTGGAAGTTCAGCGCGACGGGCGTCTGACCTTCGGCGGCGACCTGGTTGATCGTCACCTGGCGCGGGTCGGCCGAGGCGTAGGTGTTCTCAGCGAGGTCGCCGCGCGAGACGGCGTTGCCGTCCTTGGCGAGCACCTCGACCTGAGCGTCCTCCGACATCATCCACGAGAGGAAGTTCCACGCCTGCGCGGACTGCTTCGAGTCCTTCGAGATGCCGATGCCGTCGCCACCGACGAACGTCGAGGCGCCGCCGTCGACACCGGGGATGCCGGCGACCCCGGCCTCGAAGTCGAGGCCGGACAGCAGGGTGGCCGGGAACGGCATGACGCCGACCTTGCCTTCCTGGAAGCCCGCGACCCAGGTTGCACCGGTCTCGTCGGCCGAGCCGGGAGCGACAGCGCCCGCAGCCTCGAGGTCCTTCCAGGTGTTGTAGACCTCCTGCGCGGCGTCGCCGGCGAGAAGCGACTCGGTGCCGTCGTCGCTGAGAACCTGCTCACCGGATGCCCAGACCGAGGGGAACCACGTGAAGACGAGGCAGCCACCGCAGTTCAGGTCGGTCGAGGTGCCCGAGACGCCCGGCTTGCCGAGGTCCTGAACCGCCTTGGCCGCGTCGGCGAACTCCGACAGCGTCGCGGGAGCCTTCTCGGGGTCGAGGCCGGCCTCGGCGAAGAGCTCCTTGTTCCACATCAGCATCGACAGGTCGAGGACGAAGGGCAGCACGTGCTCCTTGCCGTCGACCGTGCCGGCCGACAGGTGGCCCTGGTTGATGTCGTCCTTGTAGTCGAGGCCGTCGACCTGCGCCGTGATGTCCTGGAACAGGCCCTGCTCGACCCAGTTCGGCACGTAGACGATGTCGGCGGCGAACAGGTCGGGGAGTCCTCCCGAACCGGCGGCGGCGCCGACCTTGGCGACGTAGTCGTCGTTGGGGACGACGGTCAGCTCGACCTGGTTCTCGTGGCTGGCGTTGTACGCCTCGACGAGCAGCTTCGCCTGACGCTCGAGCGGTGCGCGCGTCCACAGCGTCAGCGTCGTGCCGTCGTCGGTTCCTGCGGCGGGAATGTCGGCCGGGGCAGCGGTGTCGCCACCGCCGCTGGTCGAACACGCGGCGAGGCCGCCGACGAGGACGCCGGCGACGAGCGCGGCGGTCGCGGCCCGGAATGCCGGGCGGCGCCGGAATGGGGTCATTGCAGTCTCCTCTTGCTCTTCATTGAGCGGCTGCGCCGTTCGGGCGGGCACCGCGTGAGTCCGGGAATCCGAAAAAACCGAAATCCCTTTCGGGAAGGTAACCTAGGTTAGGACGGGCGTCAAGACGGCCGGATGTAACGATGAGGAAACGGATCAACATGGCACCGACCGATGGGCAACGCGCCACGACTCTCAGCGATGTGGCACGTCGCGCCGGTGTCTCGATCGCGACAGCATCCAAGGCTCTCAACGGTCGCGGCGACGTCGCCCCGGCCACCCGCAAGCGCGTGCTCGCCGCCGCCGACGAGCTGACCTTCACCCCGAACGCGGCGGCGCGCAGCCTCCTGGCGGGGCGCACCGGAACCGTGGGACTGCTCACGAGCGACCTCGAAGGCCGCTTCATGATTCCGATCCTCTCCGGCGCCGAAGACGCCTTCGGGGCCGGGCAGGTCAACGTCTTTCTGTGCGATGCGCGCGGTGACGCCATCCGCGAGCAGCACCATCTGCGGGCGCTCCTCAGCCGCCGCGTCGACGGGATCATCGTCGTGGGGCGGCAGACCGACCCGCGCCCCTCGCTCGGGCAGGAGATCCCGGTGCCCGTCGTCTACGCCTACTCGCCCTCGGACGACTCCCGAGATCTCTCGCTCACGCCCGACAACTACTCCGGCGGGCGCCTGGCGATCGAGCACCTGCTCTCATGCGGCCGCACCCGGATCGCCCACATCACCGGCGATCCGACCTACGCCGCCGCGCAGGACCGCCTCGCCGGTGCGCGCGCCGCGCTCGGCGCCGCCGGCCTCGACTTCGTCGCCGAGCCGATGTTCGCCGCGTGGACCGAGCACTGGGGTCGTGACGCGGCCGCGATGCTGCTCGAGCGGCATCCCGACGTCGACGCGGTCTTCTGCGGCTCGGACCAGATCGCGCGCGGGGTGCTCGACACGGCGCGCGACCTCGGGCGCGACGTGCCGGGTGACCTCGCGGTCATCGGCTACGACAACTGGGAGCTGCTCGCGGGCAATGCGCGACCGCCGCTGACCACCATCGACGCGAACCTGCAGCAGCTCGGCCGGCAGGCGGCGCAGCGCATCTTCGACGCGATCGACGGTGCCGACATCGGATCGGGCACCCACCAGCTTCCTGTCAAGCTCGTCATCCGCGGCTCGACGATCGCCCACCGCTGACGCGACCGGGGTCACGGTTTTTCGGGCCGTTTCGAAATTCTCGAAAAGCGTTGCGGAACCCGGCATCCTCTCTGTAGCGTCCGAGCACGCACGCGTCGCTCATGGACGAACGGCGCCGAGAGGAATCAATCACCGTGGACTGCACTCCGACGACCTCCGGTCGGCTCGGGCGAACCGCGATCGCTACCGCAGCGGTCACGGCCGTGCTGGCGACGACCTTCGCGGTCGCGCCCGCCTACGCCGCCAACACAGACATCGGCTATCCGACCTTCACGGGCAGCCCCAACCCCGTGCCGGACACGGGGGTGACCTACACTCCCGGCAACCAGCTCATGCGGATCTTCGACGCCGACGTCGCCGCAGGCGCGGGCAGCAACGCCCAGAACGACTTCTGGATGGACGAGATGCTCGCCCGCACCGGCACCGCCGGCAGCTTCGGCGACAACAACCAGTGGCTCTTCACGCGCGGCCGCGCCGCGTTCATGAAGGAGCACAACCCCGCCGTCCTCGGCTTCGCGGGGCAGCTGGCGTACTGGGAGTCGATCGACGGCCGGAACGCCTACACGATCACCGCTCGCGTGGGCGGCGCGGACATCGCCCTCACCGAGGACACGACCAAGCGCAAGCAGACCCCGAGCTACTGGCAGAGCGTGCACACCGACGCGGGCACCGGCATCGAGGTCGTGCAGACGAAGTTCATCACCGACGCGAACGTGCTCGTGACGAACCTCGACGTGCGCGCCACGGGCGGCGCCGTCGACGTCGAGCTCATCGTGAGCTCTCCCTACGCCGCGACGGCCGAGGGCGACGAGCTCGTCGGTCACGTCCAGGCGCTGAACGACCTGACGAAGCTCTCGCCGCGGCTGTCGGGTGACCAGTTCACCCCCGCCGGCGCGACCCTCGTGCGCACCCTCGCGGTGCCCGCGGGTGGGACGGCGTCGACGAAGGTGCAGCTCGGCCTCGTCACCGACGAGATCGCCGACTCGCGCGCCGACTACGACGCGATCCGCGAGGCCACCTCGGCGGCGGCGTACACCGCTCACGTCACGCTCTACAACCGGTGGTGGGCCGAGAACGTGCCCTACCTCGACACCCCGGAAGACAACATCGACAAGACGCTCTACTACCGCTGGTGGCTGATGCGTTACAACTTCCTCGACGCCGACATGCCGGGCAACACCTACCAGTTCCCGACCTCGATGGAGGGCGTGCTCGGCTACAACAACGCGATCGTGCTCACGACGGGCATGTTCATCGACGACCTGAAGTACTTCCGCGACCCGATCTACTCGTACGGTCCGTGGGTCTCGGCGGGAGAGACGAGCAAGAGCTACAAGTTCGTCGACAACCCCGGCGACCCCGCGAACTGGTCCAACAGCTACACGCAGTACATCTCCGAGGCGGCCTGGCGCGCCTACGAGCTGCACGGCGGCCCGACCCCGATCGCGCAGAACCTCGCCGAGTACGCCGAGTACGACGTCAAGGGACTCGTCGACGCCTACGACCACAACGGCAACGGCCTCATCGAGTACGACTGGGGCGCGATGACCGGCAACGACGCGGATGCGGTGTCGTTCCACTGGAAGGGCGGGTTCCAGGACCGCGCCGAGAACGCCTACCTGTACTCCAACGCGCTCGCCGCGGCGGAGGCCTACCGCGTCGCGGGCAACACTGCCAAGGCGGACGAGATGGAAGCCTTCGCGCAGAACATCAAGACCCAGGTCATGGACGTGCTGTGGAACCCCGATCGCAAGCTCCTCGAGCACGCGATGGCGAACAACGGCGAGCACGTGCCCTGGAAGGAGATCAACAACTACTACCCCTTCACCGTCGGGCTCGTCCCCAAGCCCGGTGACGCCGACTACGACGACGACTACGTCGAGGCGCTCCGACTGTTCGCCGACGACAAGCAGTACCCGATCTTCCCGTTCTTCACCGCCAACCAGGCCGACCAGGCCGCGTACAACGCGACCGGCGGCCAGGGCAGCAACAACTTCTCGGTGATCAACTCCACGGTGACGTTCCGCATGCTCTCCACCGTGCTGCGCGACTACCCCACCGATGCCATCAACGCGGAGTGGTACAAGAAGCTCCTCTACTGGAACGCCTGGGCCCACTACCAGAACGGCGGCGACAACCGCCTGCCGGACCAGAACGAGTTCTGGGCGAACGGATCGGCCGACCCGCAGAAGATCGACTACCGTTCGTGGATCCACCACACGATCCTCGGTGCGACGAACTTCACGATGATCGAGGATGCGATGGGCGTGCGCACCCGCAGCGACGCCAAGATCGAGCTCGACCCGATCGCGATCGGCTGGGATCACTTCACGGCCAACAACATCCGCTACCGCGACCGCGACCTCACCGTCACGTGGGACCAGCCGGGCGGCGAGCGCCACTACGGCGACGACGTCCCCGAGGGCTACTCGGTCTTCCTCGACGGCCAGCTCGCGTTCACGGTCGACGACCTCGCACACGTCGTCTACGACCCCGCCACCGGTGAGGTCGAGGTGCTGGGCGGCGACGCCGAGGTCGTGACGGCCACGGCATCCGCCGTGCAGACGCCGCAAGAGGTGCGATTCGCCGACGACGCCCGCATCGTCGACCTGTTCGCCAAGGCCGGTGCCGACATCCGCACCGCCAGCACGGGCAGCGCCAACCTCGCCGAGTCGGCGACCGCGACCTTCTCGGCTGCCGGGCGCGAGCCCGCGGGCGCCGTGAACGGCACGACGATCAACGAGCCCTTCTGGGGCACGGCAGGCTCGCCCAACGAGAAGGACGCGCTGACCGTCGAGCTCGGCGGAGAGCAGACCTTCGACGACGCACGGGTGTACTTCTACGACAGCTCGTCGTCGGCGACGGCGGCCGGCTATGCCGAGCCGTCGGTGTACACGCTCGAGGTGCGCCAGAACGGTCAGTGGACGCCGATCCCGCAGCAGGCACGCATGCCCGCCTACCCGCGCGCGAACTACAACCACGTGCAGTTCCCCGAGGTCACCGGCGACGCCGTGCGACTGACGGTCACCCACGCGGCCGGCGCCAAGACCGGTGTCAAGGAGCTGCAGGTGTTCCGCACCGGTCTCGCAGCGCCGGAGTCGACCAACCAGGCGCCGCTCGTGACGGCGTGGGAGAACCCGCAGGCATCCGTCGGTGGAGCCGCCGCACTCGTCGGCTCGGTGAAGGACGACGGACTGCCCAGCGGTGAGCTCAGCTCGCAGTGGACGGTGCAGAGCGCGCCCGACGGCGCCACGGTGCTGTTCGACGACGCCGCCTCGGCATCGACGACGGCCCGGTTCTCGGATGCCGGCGAGTACGTGCTGCGCCTGACCGCCACCGACGGCGAGAAGACGTCGCAGGCCGATGTCACCGTGCAGGGCGAGCCGGCCACCGCCGGAGCCAACGTCGCACCCGACGCGGTGCCGACGGCCGAGTACACCGCGTCGTGGAACGACGTGCGCGCGGTCAACGACGGCAAGGTGCTGTTCTCGGGCGGCGATCAGAGCGACATCTGGGGTACCTGGTCGGGCAACCACCCGGCGACCCGCTGGCTGCAGTACGAATGGCAGTCGCCGCAGCGCATCGCCGGTGCCGAGATCAGCTTCTGGAGCGACCAGGCCGACCCGGCTTCGACGAGCGGCGTGAACGTTCCGAAGAGCTGGAAGGCGCAGTACTGGACCGGCTCGGCGTGGGCCGACGTGACCGGCGCCTCGGCGTACGGCGTCGACCGCACCTCTCCGAACAACGTCACCTTCGACGCCGTGACCACCACCCGCCTGCGGGTCGTGCTCGAGGCAGCCGGCACCGGCTCGGCGCGCGCCGCCGTGGCCGTCAGCGAGCTGGAGGTGTACGCCGACGTTCCGACGGCGATCGAGCCGATCGACGTCCGGACGGCGGTGGGCACCATCCCGCAGCTGCCGACGACGGTCGACGCGACCTACTCCGACGGCAGCCACGCCGACCTCCCGGTCTCGTGGGCTCCCGTCACCGAGGACCAGGTCGCGGGCGAGGGCAGCTTCCCGCTCTCGGGCATCGTCCCGGGATCGCCGCTGCCGGCGAAGGCGACGGTCTGGGTGCGTGCCACCGCCCCCGGCCAGATCAACCAGGTCGACACGGTCACCACGCGCACCCTCGTGGGTGTGGCTCCGGTGCTGCCGAAGAGCGTCGGCGTGCTGTTCAACGACGGCTCGCGGCAGGACCTCCCGGTGACCTGGAACGCCGTCGAGCCCGCTTCGTATGCTCAGGCCGGCGACTTCACCGTCGCCGGAACGGTGCAGAGCGATCTGCCGGGCACGAAGGTCGCCTCGGCCGCCGTGACCGTCGGGGGCGGCGGAGACGACGCCACGGCGCCGACCGTCGCCTTCGAGGTCTCGCCCGCCGCGCCCGACTCGGGCTGGCACACGCAGGTGGTCACCGTGGCCGTCACTGCGACCGACGACCAGGACTCCGCTCCCCGCACCGAGGTGCGCGTGGACGAGGGGGCCTGGACGGCCTACACCGCGGCCGTCTCGGTCGACGGTGACGGCAGCCACGTCGTGCAGGCACGGTCGACGGATGCCGCCGGCAACCAGTCGGCGGTGGCTGAACAGGTCGTGCGCATCGACACCACCGCCCCGGTGGTGGAGGTCACCGCCGACGCCGTCTCGCGGACCGTGAAGGCGACCGCCACAGATGCGGCATCCGGGGTCGTCTCGGTCGAGTACCGGCTGAACGACGACCAGACCTGGACGCCGCTGACGGGCAGTGTGCTCGTCGGTCTCGACGAGACGCGGGTCGCGGTGCGGGCCACCGATACCGCGGGCAACGTCTCGCAGATCGTGGAGCGCACCGTTCCCCGGGCCGATGGTGAGCAGCGCCGCAACGTGGCGCTGCTGGCGACCCCGACCGCATCGGGGACGGCAGGCTGGAACACGGTCGACGGTCTGAACGACAACGTCCAGCCGACCTCATCGGGCGATGTCACCCCCAACGACAACGCCAACGTGTGGGGTGTGTGGCCCGAGGTCTCGCCGCAGTGGGTGCAGTACGAGTGGACCGAACCGGTGCGCGTCAGCTCGCTCGGAGTGTACTTCGTCTCGAACATCGACGCGCAGGGACTCGGCATCGACGTGCCGAAGGACTGGGCGGCGGAGTACTGGGATGCGGATGCCGAGGCCTGGGTCCCCGTCGAGGCGACCGGTGACTACGGCGTCGCGAAGGACGCCTACAACACGGTCGACTTCGCACCCGTCGAGACGACGCGTCTGCGCCTGAACCTCACCCCGGCGGGGACCGAGTCGGGCAAGGGCAGCGTCGGCATCAAGGAATGGCAGGTCTGGGAGCAGCCCGACGTGGTCGTCCCCGACACGCAGGCCCCGGTGGTCACGGCCGCCGTGTCGCCGACCGCGCCGGCCAGCGGCTGGCACACCGGCACGGTGAGCGTCAGCGCGACGGCGATCGACGATCGCGACGACGCACCGGCGATCGAGGTCCGCGTCGGTGACGGTGCCTGGGCGGCGTACACCGCGCCCGTCGAGGTCGCCGCGGACGGAACCACGACCGTGTGGTTCCGCGCCACGGATGCCGCAGGCAACACCTCCGAGCCCGGCTCGGTCGAGGTGAAGCGCGACGGGGCCGCGCCCGAGGCGAGTGTCGGTTGGAATGCGGCATCCCGCACCATCACCCCCACGGGGACGGACACCCTCTCGGGAGTGGCGCTGGTCGAGTACCGGTTCGGCGAAGGCGCGTGGGCGACGGCGACGGGCGGGGCGATCCCGACCGGCGATGCCGCGACGACCTCGCAGGTGCGGGTGACGGATGTCGCCGGCAACGTCTCGGCCGTGGCCGAGGCGGCCGTCCCGGCCAAGACGACCGGCGGCACCGACCCGGGCACCGATCCCGGGACGGGTCCGGGCACCGACCCCGGGACGGGTCCGGGCACCGATCCCGGCGGTGAGCCGAGCGGTTCGCTGACGGGTGACGAGGTGCTGCGCCTCGGCGTCACGCAGGTCGCCCCGGGTGGTCAGCTGCCGGTGAGCGTCTCGGGCGCCAAGCCGGGCACGGTGTTCGCGGTGGAGTTCCGGTCGACCCCGGTCCGCCTGGGCACCCTGACCGTGGGCGCCGACGGGACGGCATCCGGTGTGTTCACCGTTCCCGCCTACGCCGAGGCCGGCGTGCACACCGTGGCACTGGTGGTGCCCAGCGGTGAGCTGACGGCCCAGGTGACGGTGGTCACGCCCGGCGCGACGTCTCCCACCGTGACGGGACTTCCCGCCACGGGCCAGGAGGCCGGCGTCGTCGCGAACACCATCGGAATCGGCGCGAGCGTGGTCCTGCTCGGACTCGCGCTGGTCGCCATCGGCATCATCCGCCGCCGCCGCGCGGCGTGACGCCGAGGGGCCGGGGGGTCACACCCCCGGCCCCTTCCCCTCTCCTTCCTCTCCCGAGAACTCCGACGGCGCGGTGAACCGGTTCACCGTTGAACCGGTTCACCCGAAAGGCATCATGGCCACCATCACCGACGTCGCCCTCGCGGCGGGCGTATCCCGGGCGACCGTCTCGTATGTGCTGTCGGGCAAACGAACGATCTCCGAGCCCGTCTGCCAGCGCGTCCGGGAGGCCGTCGAGTCGCTGGGCTACACCCCGAATGCCGGTGCACGCGCGCTGGCCACATCGCAGACCAAGGTGCTTGCCCTGATGGCGAGATTCCTCTCCGACGAGTTCGCGCCGGCCATGCTCGAGTTCATCAGAGCGGTGACCGACGGCGCTCGAGACCTGGGCTACGACACCCTGCTGGTGTCGGACGAAGACGGCGTCGCGGCGCTGCGGCGGCTCGCGGCGTCTCGCATGGTCGACGGGATCGTGCTGCTCAACGTCGGCGAGAACGACGACCGGCTTCCCGTGCTGACGGAGATCGATCAGCCCAGCGTCCTCATCGGGTCGCCGGGCGACCCCGCGGGCCTCATGGTCTTCGACCTCGACTTCCGCTCGACGGGGCGACTCATGGTTCGGCACCTCCACGCCTTCGGCCACCGCGAGCTCGTCCTCGTGTCGCAACCCCGCCACGTCGTCGACCGGGGCGGCGCCTACGTCTGGCGGCTGGCCACCGGGGCGAAGGAGATGGCGGATCGGCTGGGCGTGACCCTGCACCGTCACCACGCTGCCGCATCGCAGCCGGATGTCGGCCGCCAGCTGCACGACATCTTCGACATGCACCCCGATGCGACCGGCATCCTGCTGAACAACGAGGCCGCCGCGGCGGCGCTGCCGTTCGTCCTGCGGGAACGCGGCCTCCGCGCCCCCGACGACGTCTCGGTCATCGGGCGGTATTCGGACGACTTCGCCCGGGCGTTCTCGCTGCCCTTCACCGCGATCGACAGTGCCGCCGGAGAACTCGGGCGACGCGCCGTGGCGCAGCTCGTCGGCGCTATCGAGGACGGTGCGCCCCGCGACGCCCACCTTCTGCTTCCGCCGGTCGTCATCGACCGCGGCTCGGTCGCGCAACCGCCGCAGCCGTGACGACCCGCTCCTGTTCCCACCCCCCGCACGACCCGAGCTCCACCGTTCCGAAGAGAGGCAACGACATGACCCATCCACGATCGCGCCATCTGCGCAGACGCGTCACCGCCGTGACCACCGCTTTCGCGGTCGGCGGCGGCCTCGCGCTGACCGGCGCCGCCCTGCCCGCCGCGGCCGCGGCCCCCGAACCCGACCTGCACTATTCGATGGACGGCGTCGCCGACGGCGTGGTTCCCGACTCGTCGGGCAACGGCTGGAACGGTGCACTCTCGGGCGCTGCAACCACGATCGCGGGACCCGACGGCGCCGCGCTCGACCTGAGCGGCGGATCCATCCGCATCCCGCGCGACCCCATCGCCGGAGCGACGGACCTCAGCGTCACGACGCGGGTTCGCTGGGACGGTGGCGCGAACTGGCAGTGGCTCTTCGGAATCGGCACCGACAACCAGAAGTACCTCTTCTTCACGCCGCAATCGGGCGACGGCAACCTCCGCACGGCCATCACACGTGCCAGCGGCGGTGCCGCCGAGAAGCAGATTGTGGGCTCGAACCCCCTCCGCGTCGGCGACTGGGTAGACCTCGCCTTCACCCTCGACACCGACGCCGACGAGCTGACCGCGTACATCAACGGCACGGAACTGGCCACCACCACGACCGACATCACCCCCGGCGAACTCGTCACGGCGACGTCGGAGTTCGGCGGGTCGATCGGCCGGTCGTTCTACCCCGATCCGGCCTTCGACGGAGCCGTCGACGACTTCCGCATCTACCGGGCGGCGCTCACCGCGTCCGACGTGGCGGAGATCAGCCGAACCGCGCAGCCCACGCTGCAGTCGCTGACGCAGCAGGTCTTCACCGCATCCACGCGGATCGGCGAAGCTCCCGCGCTTGCACCGGCGGTTCGCGGAGCGTTCTCGGACGGCTACGCCCGAGACATCGCCATCGACTGGGAAGACGTCCCCGCCGAGCGCTACGCCGAACCCGGCACCTTCACCGTGTCGGGCGTCGCGGCAGGCCAGAGCGTCCGCACCGACGTGACCGTCGCCCGGGGCGAGCTCACGGTCGACCTGTCGGCGCGCACCGGCGAATTCCAGGGCGGCGCGTCGGGCCTGCTCTACGGCCTCTACGGCGACGGCATGCCGACCGACAACCTCATCGAGGGGATGAACGTCCGCTCGGTCGCGACCAAAGCGCAGGACGGCGGCCAGCACCCCGGGTCGGACGCACTGGAGATCCTGCCGAACCTCGCCCGCGCGGGCGGCGACGTCTACCTCCGCATCACCGACTACTACCGCGGCTTCCCTTATCAGGTGCCGGGCAGCACGCCCGAAGAGCGGCGCGCCGACTACACCCAGCGTCTAAACGACCAGCTCGAGATGATCGAGCAGTTCGCCGCGGTCGACGACACCCAGCGCGGCTACGTCGCCGATCACCTCGTCATCGAGCCGTTCAACGAGCCCGAGGGCAACATGTTCAGCAACCGCAACGTGCCGTGGTCGCTATCGGGCAACGTGTCATGGCTCGATGACCCCACCGTCTACTTCGCGATGTGGGACGACACCTACCGCACCATCCGCGACTGGTCGGAGCGCACCGGCATCCCGCTGCGCATCGCCGGCCCGGGAACCGAGCACCTCTTCGCACAGGTCGAGGGGTTCCTCCGCCACACGGTGCAGGCCGACACCGTGCCCGACATCGTCACCTGGCACGAACTGTCGCACCCGCAGGCCATCCGCGAGTCGGTGGCGCGCTACCGCGGCTGGGAGGCCGCGGCATTCGCCGGCACCGCCTGGGAGGGCGAGCCCCGTCCGATCAACATCAACGAGTACGCGTTCAACTACCACACCTCGGTCCCGGGCCAGATGGTGCAGTGGATGTCGGCGATCGAAGACACCAAGGTCGAGGCGATGATCGCCTTCTGGAACATCAATGGCAACCTGTCGGACTCGGCGGTGCAGCAGAACCGCGGCAACGGGCAGTGGTGGCTGTACAACGCCTACGCGCAGATGAGCGGTCAGTCCGCCACCGTCACCCCGCCCTCACCCGGGGTGAACTACACGCTCCAGGGCGTGGCCTCCATCGACGACGACAAGCGCGTCGCGCGAGCGCTCGTCGGCGGTGCCAACGGCAGCGCGCCCGTCGACGTCACCGGCATCTCGAGCGAGACCTTCGGAACGTCGGTGCGCGTCCAGGTGCGCGAGATCGGGTGGACCGGGCAGATCGGCGACTCGTCGGAGCCGCGGCTCCTGAGCGACCGGGTGGTCGCCGTCGAGAACGGGGCGATCACCGTGCCGTTCGGCCGTGACGGGCTGCCGGCGATGACGGACTCCGATGCCTACGAGATCGTCGTCACCCCCGGCGAGAACGCGCAGCCGATCGACGTCGCCGCCACCTGGCGGGGCTCGTACGAGGCGGAGGATGCCGCCCTGACCGGCGACGTGACGCGCAACGGTCCCGAGGGATCGCCGAACGCCGTGGGCAACTACTTCACCTCAGGGGCCTACAACATCGGCGGGTTCCGCACGGGCGCCGATTCGACCGCGGTCTTCACCGTCGAGGTGCCCGAGGACGGCTCGTACGACCTGTCGGTCTTCTCGAGCAGCCTCAACACCGACCCCGAGATCGCCGACAACGGCCCGACGAACGTGTTCCTCACCGTCGACGGCGGCAGCGAACAGGAGATCCACCTGCCCCTCAGCTACCGCTGGGTCGTGTGGGACCACGCTGACACCCGGGTCGAGCTGAGCGCCGGACGTCACGAGATCGCTCTCTCGACCTCGAGCGTGGACGGATCGCGTTCGACCCAGGGTGACGCCATCATCGATCGCATCACGCTGGAGACGACCGAGGCGGCCCCGAGCACCGTGTACGAGGCCGAGCACTCCGACCACAACGGCGAGGTGTCGGTGCAGAACCCCGGTTCCGTCGTCCTCGACGCCTCCGACTCGGCGACCTTCTGGGTCTACAGCGACACCGACGGCGAGGCCTACCTCGCGGGCGCGGGCGCGGGCGGCGGAACGGTCAGCCTCAACGGCGACGACATCCTCGACCTCTCCCGCGCGGGAGCGGCCGACGTCCAGCTGCAGGGCGGCGTGAACAAGATCGTCGTGCGCGGTGCGGCATCCCTCGACAAGATCACCGTCTCGGGCTCACGCGACAAGATCGAGCACCGCACCTACCAGGCCGAGGACGGAGCACTCGCCGGGACGGCGACGGTCGTCGAAGCCGACCTCGCCGACGGCGGCGCGGCGGTCGACGGCATCGGCGGCGAGCCGGGTAACGACAACACGCTCACGTTCACGGTGGATGCCGCCGAGGCGGGTCCGCACGCGGTCGTCGTGCGGTTCTCGAACCCCGAGCAGGTTCCGGCCACGCACTACAACCCGAACCCGATGGCCCGTCACGCCGACATCTCGGTCAACGACGGCGCCGCGCAACGAGTGCTGTTCGTGCCGACCTTCCACCGCAACAACTTCTGGGAGCGCACCCTGGTGCTCGACCTCGCCCAGGGGCAGAACCAGATCCGGTTCGCATCGTCGGAGCAGCCGAACTTCGATGGCGAGACCTTCGCCGAGGACAACTTCCCCGGCATCCCGTTGCGGGCGGAGCTGTCTCCGATCATCGACCGGATCGTCGTGTCGGCGCTCACGGCGTCCGCCGGCTCGACCCCGGACCCGGACCCGGAGCCGGAGCCGGAGCCGACGCCCGGGCCCTCGACCCCGCCGACCCCCGACCCCACGGCGGGACCGACGCCGAGTTCGACGACGCAGCCGACGACCTCGAAGGCTCCGACGTCAGCGGAGCTGACGGAAGCGACGCGCGACTCGGTGTCGGGTCCGACGACGCTCGTGCGCGGTGAGACGGTGAGAATCACCGTCGGAACCGCCGCGGCCGGCCGAGACGTGTCGGGCTGGCTGCTCTCGACGCCGAGCGCGCTCGGATCGGGAACCGTCGCCGCGGACGGAACCGTCTCGCTCCGCGTGGCCAGCGACGCGCCGCTCGGCGAGCACCGTCTCGCGATCACCGGCGCGGACGGCCGCGTCATCGGGTGGTACGGGGTGACCGTCGTCGAGCCGGGATCGCTGGCGGCCACGGGCGGCACGTTCGCCCTCGGTGCCTGGGTGCTCGGCGGCGCCGCGCTCGTCGGCGCGGGTGCCGCGCTGGCGCGGTCTCGCCGACGTCGCCTGAGCTGACCCGGTCGTCGTCAGGGGGTGCGCACGCAGACCGCGCACCCCCTGACGGCGCGCCTCGGCGCCGGCGCGCCGCGCCCCGATTTCGAGCCGTTTCGAAATCACCGAAAAGCATTGCGGTCGCATGGGCGGGCTCGATAGCGTGCCATCCACGCACGTCTCCGGTCCACCTTTTCGGCGGGCCGGCCGGCGCTGTTTGACCCCGCCGCACCCCGTTTCTCTCCGCGGCACCCGTCGCTCCGGTCGAAGGAGACCGTCATGCCCCGCTCGCTTCCCCGCCGCGCATCGGCCGCCCTCATCGCGGGTGCCGTCGTCGCCGGTCTCGCCGTCGCCGTGCCGGCCCCCGCGGCCACCGCGCTCGACAACCCGATCCTCGGCGACGGCTCGGTGTACTCGGCCGACCCCGCCACGCTCGTCGTCGACGACACCCTCTACGTCTACGCGGGGCGCGACGAGGCGGATCCGACCACGAACGACTTCATCATGAACGAGTGGCAGGCCTTCTCGACCGCGGACGTCGCCGGGGGAGAGTGGGAGCGGCATCCCGCGCTCATGCGTCCCGAGCAGGTCTTCGACTGGGCGACACCCGGGCGCGCGTACGCCGGACAGGTCGTCGAGGGCGCCGACGGCCGCTTCTACTGGTACGTGCCCGTGCACGAAGCCGGCAGCGACTCGCCCGACCCCTTCGGCATCGGCGTCGCGGTGTCGGACACCCCCCTCGGCCCCTGGACCGACGCGGTCGGGGCGCCGATCGTGTCGCAGGAGATCCTCGGCAACGACGCCCACAACATCGACCCGACCGTGTACGTCGCGAGCGACGGGCGCGTGTGGATGTACTGGGGCAGCTTCAGCCGGCTGTTCGCGATCGAGCTCGGCGCCGACATGACCAGCCTCATCGGCCAGCCCACCGCCATCACGAGCGGCGTCGACGGGTTCTTCGAGGCGGCGTGGCTGTTCGAGCGCGCCGGCACCTACTACCTCGCCTACGCCGCGAACACGGCCGGCCCCGACAGCTGGTGCACGCCCGCGGTCTACCACGCGTGCATCGCGTACTCGACGGCGCCCGGACCGCTGGGGCCGTGGACATCGCAGGGCCGCATCCTCGCGCCGGTCTCGTCGACGACCAGTCACCCGGCGATCACCGAGTTCCAGGGGAAGTGGTACATGGCGTACCACACGGCCGACGCCGAGGGCGGCAACCACTTCCGCCGCTCGGTCGCCGTCGATGCCCTGCGCTGGGACGACTCCGTCACCCCCGCCCGCATCCTGCCGGTCGTCCCGACGCTCGGTGCCGAGCAGGTCGAGACCCCGAGCGCGAACGTCGCGCCGCAGGCGACGGCCTCGGCATCGAACGAGCCGATCCCTGCGCAGTACTGGATCGCCGCGCTGAACGACGGAATCGTCCGCCCGAACCCGCTGCCGCCGGACATGTGGGGCTCGTACGACGGCGACCGTGCCGCGGCGGAGTGGATCCAGTACGACTGGACCGAGCCGGTGCGCATCGACCGGTCGACGATCCAGTTCTGGAGCGACCGTGAACCCGGCAGTGGCGACGGCGTCTCGGCCCCCCGCGCCTGGAAGCTGCAGTACTGGCAGAACGGCGGGTGGCGGGATGTCGAGGGAGCGAGCGGATACCCCACGACGACGCGCACGCCGATCGAGGTGACCTTCGCCCCCGTGACGACGACGCGCCTACGGGCTGTGCTCGACGCCGCGCCGGGAACGGGCGCGACGCCGCGCTACTCGGCCCTGGCGGTGGAGGAGTGGTCGGTCGATGCCGTGGCCGCCGACGGCTACGGCCCGGCGTCTACCCGCACCGCCGTCGGCGAGGCGCCCGAGCTGCCCGAGACCGTCGAGCTGCGCTACGGCGACGAGCGCGTGCCTGCTCCGGTGCGCTGGGATGCCGTCGACCCGGCGGCATACGCGCAGCCGGGCACGTTCACGGTGAGCGGCGTGGCCACGGGCTATGCGGCTGCGCGCGTCGAGGTCACGGTGACCGTGATCGACCCGAGCGACGCCGGCGAGCCCGACGTGACCGCGCCGGTGCTGCAGCTGACGGCCCGCGGCGCGGAAGGTGCCGACGGCTGGTTCGTCGGTGCCGTGACGGTCCGTGCCGAGGCGACCGATGACCGCGACGTGCGCTCGAGCATCGCGGTGTCGGTCGACGGCGGCGACTGGACGACGACGTCGGACATCCGACGTGTCGACACCACGATCGAGACCGACGGCACCCATACCGTCTCGGCGCGGGCGACGGATGCCGCGGGCAACGTCTCGGCCGAACAGACGGTCTCGGTGCGCGTCGACCGCACCGCCCCCGTGGCGACGGGTGTCGTCTACGCGCAGGCGCGGACGGTCGCCGCCGCCGCGACGGACGCGGGTTCGGGGCTCGCGAGCCTCGAGTACGCGGTGGACGAGCCGACGGGGTGGCAGCCGTACGACGCCCCGATCGCCGCCCCCGACCTCGAGCGCCACGTCGTCTACCTGCGCGCGACCGACGCCGCCGGCAACGTGTCGATGCCGGTGCCGGTGACGATCCCGCGCTCGCCCGACGCTCCGCTGACGGGCAACGTCGCGCCGTTCGCCGCGGTGACCGCGTCGTACGCATCGCCGTGGGCGCCCGTCGACGCCGTCGTGGACGGTGCCCTGGGCGGCGCGTCGTGGGGCACGTGGCCGCGTGTCGGCGAGCAGTGGCTGCAGCTGGCCTGGGACCGCCCCGTCACCCTCGACCGTGCGGCCGTGGTGTTCGCGCGGGATGCCGCCGACGACCAGAACGCCGGTCTCATCCCCCCGCGCTCGTGGGTGCTGCAGTATCGCGATGTCGCGGGTGCGTGGCATGACGTCGAGACCGACGACGTCTACGGGCGGTCGACGACCGATCGCAACGAGGTGCGCTTCGCTGCGGTCGAGACCACGGCGCTGCGCGCGCTGATGCAGTCGTGGGGCGCGGCCGAGGCGGGAGGCTCCGTTGCGGCGCACGAGTTCGAGGCCTGGACCGCCGAGGTCACGGAGCCCGTCGACACCACCGCCCCCACCCTGAGCTTCGACACCGCCGACGTGGTGCCGGCCTCGGGCTGGTTCCGGCAGCCGGTGCGTTTCGCCGGCGCCGCCGAAGACGACGCGGATGCGGCACCGGCGGTGCGCGTTCGCATCGACGGCCAGGCCTGGCAGCCGTTGTCGGATGACGTCGTGGTGGCCGATGACGGCATCCATCTCGTCGAGGCCGAAGCCGTCGACGCGGCGGGCAACGTCTCGGACCGCGTCGCGGTGACGGTGCGGATCGACACGGTCGCCCCGGAGGTGCGGGGCTCGGTGAGCGAGGACGAGGAAGGCTTCCTGGTCGACCTGCAGGCCACCGATGACGGTTCGGGGGTCGGCGTCGTCGAGGTGCGCTCGGGCGATGCCTGGGTGCCGGTGCGCGGCGGCGAGCTGCGCGTGGCGAGAGACGGCACGGCGCGCGCACCCCTCGACGGCGTGCTGCGGTTGCCGCGCGGCGGGGGCGCCGTCGACGTGGTGTTCCGCGCGACCGATGTCGCGGGCAACGTCTCGCCGGACCGCTCGCTGCGGGTCGAGACCGGTTCCACCGGGACCGATGAGCCGGGCGTGCCCGGAGTCCCGGGAGGGCCCGGCACCCCCGGCGTGCCGAACGTCCCGGGCGGCGCCGGGGGCGGCGCCGGGGGCGGAGCCGGGGCCGGTGTCGCCGGTCCGGGAACCGTGCGCGCGGACGCGAAGCCGAGCGGTCGCCTCGCGAACACCGGTGCCGAGGTGCCGACGGGGCTGGCGGCGGGGGCGCTGCTGCTGCTCCTGGCCGGCGGCGGTGTTCTCCTCCCGCGCATGCTCCGCACCGCCGACGGCGTCGGAGCACGGCCGCGGACCCGCACCGGACGCGCGGGATCGTGACGGTCGGCGCCCGCCGCGCGACGGCCGCGAGCCGTCGCACGGCCGCTGTCCTCAGCGCGGTCCTCGCCATCAACGCCGCGGTGCTCGCGGGGGCCTCGCCCGCTGTGGCCTCGCCCGTGCGGGCCGAGGCCGGGCCGGGGTTCGTCGATGTCGACGTCCCGGCACGCGCCGACATCCGTGATCACCGGGTGACGATCGCGCTCCTCGCGCCGCAGGGCTCGGAGCCGTCGTTCGCGGCGGACGAGGCGCGGCGCTCGCTCGAGCTCGTCGACGAGTTCTACGACCGTGAGACGAACGGCGCGATCCGCTTCGAGCTCGAGCAGCTCCTCGACTGGCAGAGCGTCGACCAGCCGATCGGATGCAGCGACACGGCCGGTCTGCATCAGTGGCTGCGCGAACGGATCGGCTGGCAGGGCGGAGCGGCCCGGCACCTCGTCATCATGGTCCCGCCCGGTGACCCGTGCCCCACGTGGGCCAACGGTGAGCAGCCCGGTGATCCCGACGACGGCGGCGGGACGTTCCAGCCCGGGCCCGACCCGTATCTGCTCGCGCACGAGCTCGGTCACAACCTCTCACTGGCTCACGCGTCCAGCATCCGCTGCGACACGGGCTGGGACTATCCCGCCGGCGTGGAGTGCCCGCGCGACGAGTACGGCAACCGGACCGACATGATGGGCGGCGCCTGGTCGTTCCTGCCGCTGTCGAGCCCGACCCTGGCTCGCCTGGGCGTGCTCCCGAACGTTCGCGAGCCGGTGTGCGGCGATGCCCGCACGGCGGTGCTCGACAGCCTGGGAGCCGGGACCCCCGCATCCCGGACGCTGACCTGGACCGACCCCGAGAACCCCGACGCGCGGTACTGGGTGCAGTACAGCGACGCGTCCGACCCGGTGAGCGGCGACGGTGCCTGGCCGAGCCCGTGGCAGGCCGAACGGACCGTGTCGGGTGTTCAGATCCTCCGCTCGAACCCCGCGCAGCCGTACGGCGGTGACCTGCTGGAACGGCCGGGCGACACGACCGAGGCGAACGAGTTCGTCACGGCGGGCGAGACGGTCGCGCTCAACTCCGGGATGACCGTCCGCGTCGACGAGATCGATGAGATCGCGCACCGGGCCACGGTGACCGTCACCGTGCCGTGCGCCGACCCGACGACGGTGCGCGACATCACCGGTTCGGCCGTGGCGACCGCGTCGTACGTGCCTGAGTGGTCGAGCGCGGCTGCCGCCGTGGACGGCGACCCGGGCAGTATGTGGAGCTCATGGCCGCGGGTGGGCGAGCAGTGGCTCGAGCTCACGTGGGGCGGCCCGGTCACCGTGGAGCGGGTGTCGGTCGCCCTCGCGCGGGATGCCGCAGACGACGAGGCGCGGGGGCTCATCCCGCCGCGCGCCTGGCGCGTCGAGCGGTGGGATGCGGCCACCGGCCGGTGGCTCGCGGTGGCGGGCGCCACGTTCACGCCGTCCCGCGACGAGTCGCCCGGCGAGGTGGCGTTCGAGCGTGTCACGACCTCGGCGATCCGGCTCGTCTTCGATGCCTGGGGTGAAGCCGAGTACACCGGATCGACGGGAGTCGCCGACATCGCCGTGTTCGGCGGGAAGGCCCCGCCCGTGGTCGACCCCGAGCCGCCGGTCGTGGTGGACCCGGAGCCGCCGGTCGTCGTCGACCCGGAGCCGCCCGTGGTGGTGGAGCCGGAGCCGCCGGTCGTCGTGCCGGGCGGGTCGGC
>JAAIGF010386189.1_pt1 | contig 20786 bp, 16 predicted proteins | sample 6487441 | NCBI WGS metagenome assembly JAAIGF01 (sample SAMN13974129, study PRJNA590717) | phyllosphere metagenome | biome: pepper field; feature: multiple bacterial spot infested pepper fields; material: pepper leaves; isolation source: leaves from pepper fields | host: Capsicum annuum ... | reverse complement strand
TGCTCATTTCTTGCTGGCGAGAACATTGCTGTTCTCTATATTTTTGAAGAACCGAAGTTCTTCACTCACTCGTTGTTCAGTTTTCAAAGATCAAACTCTTTCGTCATCGCCGTGTTTCTCGGTGACAACTTTTATATCTTATCATCTTCTCAACCATTCTGTCAACATCTTTTTTTGATGTTTTTTTCAAGCTCGTTTTGGAAACGATTTTGGCGTTGAAATGTGTTTCGAAGACTTATACATAAGACTATATCATGTGATTCTATATAAAGTCAACACCCTTTTTAGCGAATTATAAATAAAGTTGATTTGGTGTTTGCATATGATCGTATATTCGCTATCTTCTATAGAATTATTGTAGAAGTAAAGAAGGTTACAGATCGACTAACGGATAATATAGGCTTACGAAAACAGTTCTCTTCTATAAAGATTACAAAGGAGAGATGATAAAGACAGTATAAGGTTTATATCATTATTCAGTTCATTATTAATTAGATATTTTATTAAATACTTCTCGACCGCAAAGTTTGATGACGTGTTTAATCCAATTCATTAAGTTACCTGGTCGCTTCCACTTGGTTAATTCCAATTGCTGTTATAACAGTTCTCTGTAGATTGTATCTACTGGCATATCATAGTTTTGAATTAAAATGATGTGAGTGCTTATATTTACGAGAATAGAATATTAATTCGATGTGGTAGCACATCGAATGGCAGGCAAACCTACAATGTTGTGCTATTCGATCATCCCTTCATTTCGACTCCCGTTAGAGAGATGTTAATTTTAGGTTTATGCAAAAAAATGAACAATTCAATGAGCAGCAACCAGTAGCCTTGGGATATAGAATGATTGCCTTCTATTTATAAAAGAGTTAAATGCGCTCGTGCATCTAATTATACTAATAGAACTCATACTTCAAGCATGCATTTATATATTAGGGTTAAAAGATATTCCCCTTCTCATGTTCTGATCTGAGTTTTCATTTTATACTTGTAAAGAATGACAATCATTAGAAGCTGATCGTTATAAAAAAGCCCTGCAACTTCCATCCATTGCTGGATTCAGGAATATTGCAGGGCTTTGATGTGTATTTGGAGCTTCTAGCAGCTTCATCTTCCAAGATGAGCAGCAGTCTATTTTTAACCAATCCAACTGGGCAATTAATACTAACTATATCTACATGAATGTAGGCCGGTTAGAGGGAATGCTAGGGCTTGATACGGTGCTATTTCTATTAGATCTATAGCATCCATAAACTGATAGCATTGCAGAAAAAACCAGTTGATTGATTAGTTCATGCTTTAAAGTAGGCTTGTCTAGTTCTTGTGAGTCCCAGCTAAGGATACTTATATTGATCATATGGCTATCATTGATAACTCCGTTGATTATTCAGCTGTGTCATTATCCGCATCAGAAGCTTCTGTTGGCGAATCAGTCGATGCAGGTTCAGTAGATTCAGTTGTAGCTACCTCTGCACCTTCTTCTTCCTGCTCCAGCTCGTCCTCAATGTCTTCACTCTTCGCTGTAATACATACGGTTGCTACCGCATCTTCATCGCGAATATGGATGAGACGTACGCCTTGAGTATTACGTCCCATTGTTGAGATCGTCTCAATGCCCATACGAATCAATGTACCGCTAGTTGTGATAATCATCAGGTCATCGGTGTCACCTACGACTTTGAGACCAGACAATTCACCATTTTTATCGGTGACATTCATTGTTTTGATCCCTTTACCGCCACGAGTTTGTATACGATATTCTTCTCCAGGTGTGCGTTTACCGTAACCTTTGGCTGTAACGATGAGTACTTTCATATCGTCGCTGATGATATCCATGCCTACGACACGATCGCCTTCATCGAGCGTTACACCTTTTACGCCGGTAGCGCTACGTCCCATAGAACGTACGTCCTTCTCGTTAAAGCGAATCGACATACCATAAGCTGTACCCAGAACGATATCCTGCTTACCGTCAGTCAATTTCACTTCAATTAGCTCATCGTCTTCACGCATATTGATAGCGATCAGACCGCCTTTACGGATATTTACATAATCGTCCAGACGCGTCTTCTTCACCACACCTTGGCGTGTTCCGAAGAACAGATACTGATCGCCCTCGAAGTCCTGTACTGGAATAACCGCGTTAACCGATTCACCCTGCTCGATCTGAATCAGGTTGATAACCGGCGTTCCGCGCGCTGTACGTCCCAGTTCTGGAATTTCGTAGGCTTTGATCCGGTATACTTTACCTTTGTCGGTAAAGAAGAGCAGATGATTATGAGAGTTCGTTACGAACAGATGCTGGACAAAGTCCTGATCCTTCATATCGACACCCATAACGCCTCGACCACCACGGCGTTGACTGCGATATGTGGTGACTGGAGAACGTTTGATATAACCTGTATGGGTAACGGTAACGACAACCTCTTCCTGCGGAATCAAATCCTCGTCCAAAATGCTCTCTTCGCCAACCGTGATCTCTGTACGACGCTCATCACTAAAGCGCTGCTTGAGCTCATTCAGCTCTTCGCTAATAATTTCAAGTACACGCGATTGGTTTGCCAGGATATCACGATATTCTGCAATCAGGCGTTGTAGCTCGTTATATTCGTTCTCAATCTTATCGCGTTCGAGACCTGTCAAACGTTGCAGACGCATGTCCAGAATCGCCTGTGCCTGCTCTTGACTAAGTGAGAAGCGCTCCATCAATGATTCGCGTGCTACGTCTGTCGTCTGCGAAGCACGAATCAGTGCGATCATCGCATCGACATTGTCGAGCGCAATACGCAAGCCTTCGAGGATATGCGCACGTGCTTCGGCCTTTTTGAGGTCAAATTCAGTACGACGGCGAATGACTTCGATCTGATGCTGAATGTAATGATGAATAACTTCACGCAAGCCAAGCAGCTTCGGTTCATTATTCACGATCGCCAGCATATTCACACCAAATGTCGATTGCATCGCTGTATGCTTATACAAATTGTTCAGTACAACGTTCGGGTTCACATCACGACGCAGTTCAACCACAATTCGCATACCGTTACGATCGGATTCATCGCGAAGATCTGTGATGCCTTCAATACGCTTCTCACGTACTAGCTCAGCAATCTTCTCAACAAGGCGCGCTTTGTTCACTTGATATGGAATCTCGTTAACGACGATACGTGCTTTGTTGTTATTTTCTTCGATCGTTGCCTTAGCGCGCATCGTGATCGAGCCGCGGCCTGTCTCATATGCCTGACGAATGCCTGAACGACCTAAAATATAGCCCGAGGTCGGGAAATCCGGCCCATGGATATAATCCATCAGTTCCATCGACGTAATATCCGGGTTCTCAATCATCGCTTGAACGCCATCAATGACTTCACCCAGATTATGAGGCGGAATGTTCGTCGCCATACCTACAGCGATACCGGATACACCGTTAACGAGCAGGTTAGGATAGCGAGCCGGTAATACGACCGGTTCACGTTCTTCACCATCATAGTTAGGAATAAAATCAACGGTATCTTTGTTCAGATCACGTAGCATTTCCAGTGCCATCTTGGACATACGAGCCTCGGTATAACGCATCGCTGCTGCCATATCGCCATCGACCGAACCAAAGTTACCATGTCCATCAATAAGCATATAACGCATGGAGAAATCCTGCGCCATACGAACCATCGTATCGTAAACAGCCGTGTCGCCGTGTGGATGGTATTTACCGATAACTTCGCCGACGATTCTCGCCGACTTTTTGTAAGGCTTATCCGGTGCCATGCCGAGCTCCGACATCGCATATAAAATACGCCGGTGTACAGGCTTAAGTCCGTCACGTACATCAGGCAAAGCCCGACTGACGATAATACTCATCGCATAGTCCATAAAGGACTCGCGCATCTCTGTACCGATATCACGGTCTTTAATCTGCGAAAAATTCTCTTCCGCCATGCTAAGCTTAGCCTCCTTATTGCAGCCTTCGTTTGCACAAATGGATGCTCTCTGGATTCGTATGGTAATAACTATCGTTACTCCACATAAATCCTGTATAAAAATAAGTTTCTTCTTGCCAGAATGATTGAAAAATCGCTCGCCTTAGCGGCGAATGGTTTATATTACTATGCCCGGTGCTACATCACTTTATTATACCATTTTTTTTGCGTCATGTCCTGTGTTTTCGCGCTATTTACAGCACTTTTCATACAGTTTTGATATAAAACTATGCATGCTCTGCATTGCGCTTCGTTTCCTGGCGTAAATGCCGTTCAAACCATCTAAAAAGAGGACCTGCCAGATGGCAGATCCTCTTCCTGAATTGCATATTTACATCTTTCTATCGTTATCCATTCATCTCGTTCGAAGGGATTCGATTTAGAAATCGAGGTTTTTCACGTATTTGGCATTTTCTTGAATAAAGTCACGGCGCGGTTCTACATTATCGCCCATGAGTGTATCAAAGATTGCATCTGCCAGGATCGCATCTTGAATGCTAACTTGCAGCATCACACGACTTTCCGGATCCATGGTTGTTTCCCATAGCTGGGAAGCATTCATCTCGCCCAGACCTTTATAACGCTGTACATTGAATTTGGCATTTTCGCCAAAGCCAGCAATGATCTCGTCGCGTTCACGCTCGGAGTTCGCATATACAGCCGTTTTATTGCGCTCAATTTTGAACAATGGTGGCTGAGCGATATACACGTAGCCTGCATCAATAATCTGGCGCATGTAGCGGTAGAAGAACGTCAGCAGCAGCGTACGAATGTGAGCGCCATCGACATCGGCATCCGTCATGATGATGACTTTATGATAGCGTGCCTTTGACAGATCAAAATCGTCGCCGATCCCTGTACCGAGTGCGGTAATGATTGCACGAATCTCAGCATTACCGAGAATACGATCCAGACGCGCTTTTTCAACGTTCAAAATTTTGCCTCGCAGTGGAAGAATCGCCTGGAAGTGACGATCTCGTCCTTGCTTCGCAGAACCGCCAGCAGAGTCACCTTCGACGATGTACAGCTCGCTGATGGAAGCATCCTTAGACGAGCAGTCTGCCAGCTTACCTGGCAGCGCACTTACTTCCAGTACACTTTTACGACGAGTCAGCTCACGTGCCTTACGAGCCGCTTCACGTGCGCGAGAAGCTTGTAGTGCCTTGTCGAGTACACGACGGGCAACCGAAGGATTCTCGTTCAGGAATTCTTGCAGCTTCTCCGAAAATAGAGACTCGACAATCCCGCGCGCTTCGCTGTTACCAAGCTTCGTCTTCGTCTGACCTTCAAACTGAGGCTCTGGAATTTTGACCGAAATGATCGCTGTCAAACCTTCACGTACATCCTCACCTGTCAGGTTACCCGTATTGTCCTTGAGCAGACCGTTACGACGCGCGTAATCGTTAATGATACGCGTCAATGCGCTCTTGAAGCCGGATTCGTGTGTACCACCTTCATGGGTATTGATATTATTCGCAAAGGAATAAATATTTTCGGTATAGCCTTCGTTGTATTGCAGTGCGATCTCAACTTGAATCTGCTCGCGTGTGCCTTCAACGTAGATCGGTTGCTCGTTGATCACTTCGCGGTTCTGATTGAGGTACTGCACATATTCCATGATCCCGCCCTCGTATCTGAAATGATTCGATACTTCAGTACGCTCATCCGTCAGTGTCATGGCAATGCCTTTATTCAAAAATGCCAGCTCACGGATACGTCCAAGCAATGTATCGTAATCATACACCGTTGTTTCGGTGAAAATCTCATGGTCAGGTCTGAAGGTTACGGTTGTACCCGTGCCTTCTTCCTCAGTCATATCGCGCAGAACCTTGATGTCCTCGACAGGTGCACCACGCGTATATTCCTGCTGGTACACTTTGCCTTCGCGCTTAACAACGACACGCACATGCTCCGACAGAGCGTTTACTACGGATACACCAACGCCGTGCAAACCACCGGAAACTTTGTATCCGCCGCCACCGAATTTACCACCGGCGTGGAGTACGGTCATAACAACTTCAAGCGCAGAACGCTGTGTTTTTGCTTCTACGCCTACAGGAATACCACGACCGTTATCGACAACAGTTACGCTATTGTCTTCGTGAATCGTTACTTCGATGTGATCACAGTATCCGGCAAGTGCCTCGTCAATACTGTTATCTACAATTTCCCAGACCAGGTGATGCAGGCCCTTGGAGCTGGTTGATCCGATATACATACCCGGACGCTTACGTACCGCTTCCAAGCCTTCAAGCACCTGTATCTGACTGGCATCATAAGACGGTTGATTCGTCGACATGCTATTTTCACCTACTTCTGTATTTTAGACAGCCGTGCAAGGCTGTAACTAAGCGTTCATCAAAAAGCTGTTCGTCCGCTTTTTGAGCGTAGCGGAGGAAATGGGGGAATAATACACTTTATTTTTGGTTACGACGATCGACTTTGGTTCTTCTTCGCCGATGGCTTCGACCTTTTTATCTTCATGAGCAAAGCTAACGAATTGTTTGGAGATTTTGGATGACTTTTCAATTGATATATCGAAAATGGCAACAAGCTCCGAAAATCGGATGATCTTCTCGCCACCCAAATGTATATACATGGAACGATCCTCCCTTATTTCTCAATATGCCCTTGATGGACATGGAAAATCTGGGCTTCCTTCAGACGACCGGCATTGAGAGACTCGATTCCGGTAGCCGTAATGAAAGTCTGTACTTTACCCTGAAATGTCTCAATCAACTGAGTTTGACGGTAAGGATCCAGTTCGGATAAAACGTCATCCAGCAAAAGAATCGGGTATTCCCCGATCTCTTCGTGAATTAATTCGATTTCAGCCAGTTTGAGCGATAAAGCGGTTGTGCGCTGCTGACCCTGTGAGCCGAACACCGCTGCTTCATTGCCATTAATGTGAAAGGCAAGATCGTCTCGATGCGGACCTGCCAGAGTCGCGCCACGGCGAAATTCCTGTTCTTTCACTTGTGATAATTTTATCATAAATTGCTCAAATAAGACAGCTTCTTCTTCCTCTTCCGCCTCGCCAAACGAGGGCATATAGGACAAAACAAGCTGTTCTTGGCCACCAGTTATCCCCATGTGGATATTTTCTGCCCAGCCTTGAAGCTTGTGGATAAACCGTTTGCGCTTCTGCACGATCTTAACGCCATGCTCAACAAGCTGCTCATTCCAGATGTCGAGCATCGTGGTATCCTTGCTACCTGCACCCCATGCCTGCTTCAAAAAGTTGTTACGCTGCTGAAGCACCTTTTGATACTGCTGCAGATGATATAGATAGCTAGGCTGAACCTGACCGATCTCCATATCCAGAAAACGGCGGCGCACACCAGGCGAGCCTTTAACGATCTCGAGATCCTCCGGTGCAAACATCACCGCATTAATGGTGCCTATAAAATCGCTCAGCTTACGCTGCTCCAGTCCGTTAATTCGAGCCTTTTTGCCACGTGTAGAAAAGTTCAGCTCCAGCTTGACCTTGCCGTACCGTTTGTCCGCTTCACATGCAATCCGTGCGTGATCGGCGCCAAATGAGATCAGCTCTTTATCCTTACTCGTGCGATGTGACTTGGACAGCGCTAGAACGAACAAGGCTTCGATCACGTTCGTCTTACCCTGTGCGTTCTGACCAATAAATAAATTGACTGGTGCAAAGGAGTCAAGCATCAGATTCTCATAGTTGCGATAGTTTTGTAGGCTGATTTGGTTGATGAACATGGATAAGCTCCTCCGGTCTATTGCCCGCTCTGCACCTTAAAGTTGCCTTCACCCTGTACTTCAACTTGATCTCCGGGATAAAGTTTGCGGCCACGGCGCTCTTCCAGCTCTCCATTCACTTTGACCATTTGCTCTTGCAGCAGTGCTTTGGCGCTTCCGCCCGTCGAAACACAGTCTGCTAATTTTAAAAATTGATCCAGCTTGATATATTCCGTGGAAATGGAAATGTTTTTCATGATATTTATAAACCGTCCTTTCGACGATGAGGTATTGGGCCGATCCAAATGAATAGCCAGTCTTAGCATCATACCATAGTCAAAGTTGCACTACTACGGTTATCCGCAAAGTACCGGGCGCTTTTTTTGATTAGGATGAGGTTTCAGGCTATAAACAAAGTGAGGGGGTCATGACGATGGAGGATAACAAACAGCGATTAATACATTATTTGCAGATTGGCAAAATGAGGGGCTATTCCTACTACACACATGATGAGCAGTCCTCAAAACAGCATGCGACTGAGCCTAATCGCTTGATACAGTATGCGATTCAGAAAAGAAATCATCAGTACATCGCGTATTATTTTCAGGTTGATGTGGATCAGATGGAGATTCATGAGGATGTGGCCATCGAGGAACAAAAGGAATTTGGCGAATTAGAATCAGCCTTGGAGTATCTAGTTCACCGAGGCGCTGATCTAACCCGGCTTGCTCCGTTCAAAGGACAAGCTCCTTTTTAGCGAGCAATAGTACATAGATTAGCTAAAACAGAATAGCTCTCTGTGCGGAATAGAGATGGCAGAATGAATAAAAGGCATGTACCTCCTAATCAGAGATACATGCCTTTTATATTTAAGGATTGCTGAGCGATGAAATACGTCTTATTTTCGTTAAAAGTTATACACATGTGCATAAGATTTGCAAAAATAATCTGTCCACACCCTGCGTTGATCGCTATTTTAAACTTCTTGCTTCAAATTGGCCCGATAAGAAGTTTTCTGTACATCGCAGTTAGTATTCGATTCAACTCCATCGTTTGATAGTATAAGCGCGAGCTGAGATGAAAAAAGGATTTTTGCACAGCAGAAAATCCATACTATCAACGGTTTTTCAGCATAGCACATCTACTCAAAAAATAGCCAGTCAATTACTTCCTGCACTGATTAATTTGTTGTGCGGTAAGGTAAGATGATGTACAGGCTGCGGCTTTCATCCAGCGGCTTGATAATGATCGGGCTCATAATGCCGGTAAACTGAATCGACAATTGTTCACTTTCGATCACCTTCAGTACATCCAGCATGTATTTCGAGTTGAACGAGATACGCAGCGGTTCGCCATCAAAACGAGCGATATCCAGCTGCTCGGTTACACGTCCAAGCTCAGAAGAACTGGAGGAAATTTCGACTGCGCCGTTTTCCAGCGTTTGCATACGAACGATATTCGTTTTTTCCTCGCGGGAAAGCAGGTAAGCACGGTCGATCGAATCAGCAAGCTTTTTCGTGTCCATAACCAGTTCGGTTTTGAAGCTAGTCGGAATGATTTTGGATGTATCTGGATAGGTGCCATCCAAAATGCGGGAATAAAAGAGTACACGATCAATTTTAAACAGCACTTGGTTGTCAGCTACGACAATATCCAGCAGCTGGTTTTGATCGGGGATGATTTTACCGAGTTCATTCAAAGTTTTACCAGCAATAACTACATTGCTAAAACGAACACCAGTGTCTTCACCCAGGTTAACCGTACGACTAGCCAGGCGGTGACGGTCAGTTGCAACGAATTTGAGTTCGCCTTCAACCAGACTCCACAGTACACCTGTCAGAATTGGCGTTGTTTCCTGTGTGGAAATGGAGAATGCCGTTTGCTTAATCATGTTTCTCAGTAGATCACCTGGAACGGAAACCTGCTGATTTTCCTCGATGTTAGGCAGCACTGGAAATTCTTCTGGATCCAATCCAACAAGCTGGATATCTGTAGCGCCTGCACGGATAAAGGTTTGGAATCCGTCTTTGACTTCCATTTCAATTTCTTGAGATGGGAGTTTTTTGATGATTTCTACGAAAAACTTGGCTGGTAAAACAACGCTACCTGGACGCTCGATCTGTACGATCGTTTTGCTGTCATCTTCAGCAGGGATAAACGATTGGATCGAAATGTCCGTATCGCTTGCAGTTAGTGTAACCCCAGAATAACTCACGTCGAACTTGATTCCGCTCAAAATGGGAATGGTTGTACGACTGGAGATCGCCTTGGATACATGTTGGATTGATTCGTTTAAATAGTTTTTAGAAATTTGGATCTTCATGTTTTCACTCCTAACCAGCATGTTTCAATGCTTGTACATATCCTTTTTTAAACAGGCACCGAAAGGTGCGTTTAGCAAGAAGAATGTTTTAAATATTTAATAGCAGTAGCAGTAGGGACACTGAATATGTGGATAAGTGATCTAAAGCCGCATAAAATTAAGCCTATCCACATGTGTATAAAGTGTGTATAGGCTTGCTAGTTGTTCAGGATGGATTTTTGATCTTGTCCATCAGATTGTTGACCACTTTAAACAGATCCTGGTCTGATTTGAGCGACTGGGATATTTTCTCATGCGCATGGATGACGGTCGTATGATCTCGGCCGCCAAATGCTTCGCCGATCTTCGGAAGTGAATAATCGGTCAGCTCACGAGATAAGTACATGGCGATTTGACGTGGAAAAGCGACAGCTTTTGTTCGTTTACGTGCCTTAAAATCCTCTAGCTTAAGATTATAGTACTCCCCAACTCGTTGCTGAATATCCTGAATCGTAATCATCTTCGGACGACTGGAAGGAATAATGTCCTTCAGTGCTTCAGCTGCCAGATGCGACGTTACATCCTGATTCGTCAGCGACGAGTATGCGACTACGCGGATCAATGCGCCTTCTAGCTCACGAATGTTCGTATCAATCTGATTCGCAATGTACATCATCGCTTCGTTCGGAATATCCAGATTCTCAGCTTTCGCTTTTTTACGCAGAATCGCAATCCGTGTCTCCAGATCCGGAGGCTGAATATCTGTAATCAAACCCCACTCAAACCGCGAGCGAAGGCGTTCTTCCAGTGTCGGAATTTCCTTAGGTGGACGGTCACTGGAGATAATAATCTGCTTGCTCTCCTCATGAAGTGCGTTAAACGTATGGAAAAACTCTTCCTGAGTCGATTCTTTTCCCGCTAAAAACTGAATATCATCAATAAGCAAAATGTCGATATTGCGGTATTTGTTGCGGAAGCTTTCGCCGCGGTTGTCACGGATCGAGTTAATGAACTCATTGGTGAATTTTTCGGACGAAATGTAGACGACCTTGCTGTTCGGATTATGCTGCAAAATATAGTGTCCGATCGCATGCATTAAGTGTGTCTTGCCAAGTCCTACGCCCCCATACAAAAATAGCGGGTTGTAGGCTTTGGCCGGGGCCTCTGCAACTGCCAGCGAGGCCGCATGGGCAAAGCGATTGCCCGCTCCGATAACAAATGTATCGAATGTATACTTGGGATTTAGCATATTAGCGAGAGGCTCTTCTGTCTGCACGGCTACCGGCTGCGCCGGCGTCTGTTGCAGAATAAGCGACTCTTCGGGAACTGCTTCCTCAATAACGAATTTGACATCCACTTGTCTGCCTAAAAATTCGTAAACCGTGGAGCTAACCAGTTTGGTATAGCGGCTTTCCAGCCATTCGACGGCGAAGGTGGTCGGTGCTGAGATAACGATCGAATGTTCCGTAAATGTCAGCGCTTTGGTTGCCTTGAACCAGGTATCAAAGCTCGGCTTGCTGAGCTTTGTCTGAATGATTGATAGTATTTGCTGCCATAATTCGGAGGTATGGCTGTCCACAGACTGTCACTCCTTTTAAACTTCCAAGTGTGGCTGAAGCCATGTCGAGGATATCGGAAATCATGAAAATTTTATATTCAATGGCGTAGAATTATCCCCAGAATACCAAAGCAGTGGATAAATTAAAAAAGGGATAAGAAGAAATTGTTCACAACTTTATCCACAGGCTGTTGATAATTTTTAGATTGTAATGATCTATTCACATCGAAAACAATATCATAATAGCAAAAAGAACCCTTGATTTCAATGAAAACTGACATTTTATCCACAAATTCAATCTGTTGTGTATAAAAGTTATGCACACCACTAGATATTGTTTATAAAATGTTTGGAACCATAGGAACGGTTGTGGAAAAAGTTTTTTCGCTATTCACAGGAAAAATGGCGGTTGGTGGATAACTGTGCATAAGTTTGAGGTTTGAAACGATTGTGGATAAATGCCCATTCCCCTTTTGAATTGGACAGATCAGTTACTACGATAAGTTTGAACGAAAATAAAAAGACGAATTCGATATACACCGAATTCGTCTTTTGGGCAATTACGAGATAGAGCTAAGAAATTCGAACCATTGTTTAGTTGCTGGATTAATAAAATGTTCTAAACTTGTAGAGTCTCTCTGTGAGAGCTTCTTTTTAATCGATACATTCAAATATAGTCTTGATTTTCCAAACCACGAATAAACGCTTCAAAGTTGGGGGCAAGGTAGGTGATCCGGTAATTGTCTTCCTGATCCACATGAACGACAGATGGTTCACCCTGTGGTCCACAAAATCGATAATCCAGCATAATGATATCGTGTCCGCCAGAAGGACAATCACCGATTACAATACCTAGATCTGGATATCCCCACTCTTCGATCATGAACCGACTACCCATATCTCCCATTAAAGAATACGATTTTTGCCTGCCGATCCCGGGGATGCTTGTAATAATGGCTACATAATCTTCGTTCTCTGGTATCGGAAAGGCAGTACGTGCAGGAAACCCACCATTTTGTGTATTCATTAGAGCAATGTATGAAGCTGGCAACTTGTAACCCAGCTCCTGTTCAATCGATTGAATCATTTCTTCGTCAAATGGAGGTTCTATATGATGCTGTTCAGCATATTCGCTATCTTCCCAAAAATCGCTCAGATCAAACGAGGCAAACGGCAGCTGTTCGCCATGTTGCTGCTTCCATAGTATCGATTCCTGTTTGTAACGCTGTCGATCCTGCTCCATTTTATCTACATAAGGCCCGATATCGGACAAAAATTCCTGAATGTACTCGTCTTTCGGCTGGAGCCGATTCGCCTGTTCAAAAGCAGTCAGCGCTTTATCATATTGAGCCAGGTAAAAATAGGCATAGCCTAAACGGTAATGCCAGGCATAGTCACCTTGCCCCTCGGAAGCTCTGGACAATAAGAGTTCCACTGCTTCCCGGTAACGTGCCAGATTATTATAAGCTCTAGCCAGTTGACTGGTGAGTTCATAGTTTCGCTCAATAGCCGGAATCTGTTCTATTTGTTCCACAATTTGTTCATATTGTTTTTCGTTATGCCAGTTGTTTAATTGTTCAATCCATTCTGAATTCATACACACATTCCCTTCTTTTAAATTTATGTAATAGGTATGGCTTAATATAGTTTTATCATATATATTGAAGAGAATCCCGAATGCATCAGGTTTCCTATTGCATAGGGAGCCATAATTTATTCTAAAGAATTGCAGAAAATCCATTGACGGCATGGCCATTTCCGTGATTAAATATAAAGTGGTATTTTTATGTGAACAGACATAGAATCAATATGGGATATAGATTACCTGCAAGGAGGTGCACAATATGAGACCGACGTTTAAACCGAATGTAAGAAAACGCAGTAAAGTACATGGATTCCGTAAAAGAATGAGTACAAAAAACGGCCGTAAAGTGCTGGCGGCTCGTCGCCTTAAAGGCAGAAAAGCTATCAGTGCCTAATATGTACACAAAGACCACTGCGGTGGTCTTTTTTTCTTAATATTGCTGTTTGTATACATTAGTATGGATATACGCTATATGTTACAGACCGTTTAATCATACAGTTTGATGATATTTGTCTTCGCAAAATTCTTTTTTATGTTTACCCTGTTTTATAAGAACGCTAACATGGAAAATTAAACATCATGATTACAGGTTCACAAAAGTAGAGACAACGAAGTATTTTTGCCCTGCTAGCAGCTCGGCGAAAATAGAGCGTTCCGGTCGGCAGATCACTTGTTTTTATACCGGACGCTATAGCTAAGGAGAATGAAGGGTGCAAAAAAAGCTGCGTTTGCGAAACCGCGCTGATTTTAGTCGCGTATACCGTCATGGACGGTCTTTTGCCAATCACCAGTTTGTTGTGTACTGGTTTCAAAAAAGGGACATTGAGCAATTCCGCATGGGTGTATCAGTCAGCAAGAAGGTGGGCAACGCAGTTGTCCGCAATCGGATGCGCCGGGTAGTGAAGGAAATTGTACGTCATCATGCTGATGAGATCGTACCGCAGATTGATATGATCTTTATCGTACGCAAGGGAGCTCTTACACTTTCCTATCAGGAGCTGGAGAAAAGTATTTTACATGTATTACGTAAATCTTCCCTGCTCAAACGCTCGCGGCGGTAACGCTTTCGGTTTATTTGTGCTGTCAAATATGATATGATTTGCAAGGAAATGCAATGGTCAAGAGAGGGGTTATGAAGTGTCGCAATTGAAGACTCGTGGGGGAAAATGGTTCCTCCTTATCGCTGCTTTTGCAGTGGTAGCCCTGTTGGCTGGTTGTACGCCTAGTACGGTACAAACCCATACAACAGCAGATTTATTAAACCATGGATGGTGGAATCGGTATGTCGTTTACTGGTTTGCCTATGCACTGGACACATTTGCCAACTGGTTTAACGGTGAATATGGTCTGGCTGTCCTCGTCCTGGTGTTGATTGTACGTACATTGATTTTGCCGTTAACGCTCAAGCAGGTAAAAAGCTCCAAAGCAATGCAAGCGATTCAACCACAATTGCAAAAGCTGCGTGAGTTGCACAAGGATGATCCACAGAAACAGCAAGCTGAAACGATGAAGCTGTTCCAAGAAAATAAGGTGAATCCGGCTGCTGGATGTTTCCCGTTATTGATTCAAATGCCGATCTTTATCGCCTTGTACAATGCGATTATTTATAACAGTGCTTTGCGTGAGCACACGTTCCTATGGCTCCAGCTTGGCGAGCCTGACAAATTTCATATTTTACCGCTCATCGCTGCTGCAACCACATTCCTGCAAACGTGGATGATGATGCGTATGAACCCAGCTTCTATGCAGGGCCCAATGCAGATGATGATGTATATCTATCCAGTAATTATCGCGATCATGTCCTGGACATTCCCAGCGGCACTGCCACTTTACTGGGTATACAGTAACATTTACACGATCGTTCAAAACTACTTCCTCTATCGCAACAACCAGCCGATCGTTACAGATCTGGGCGTTGCTGTTGATCCAGGTAGAACTCCATCTGCGAGTAAAAACCGCAACAAGAAGAAGTCGAAAAAGAAACGTCGCTAAACGCATACCTTTTCATGTAAATCCGGAGTGTTCTTAAGTATCCTTACTACAGTTGAGGAGGGCCGAACATCGAGATGACTACAGTCATTGCGTCTGGAAAAACCATTGATGATGCTATTTCGGAAGGGCTTGCCCGTCTGAATACGACCAAAGAATATGTTGACGTGACGATTTTGCAAGCACCGTCCAAAGGCTTTCTCGGTCTGATCGGTGTAAAGCAGGCCCAGGTTAAACTAACATTGCTGGAGCCACAGTCGCCATCGGTTTCCATTCCGAGCAGTAAGCCGCGGCCCGCTGCGGTTGCACCGGAACGGGAGTCACGCTCTTCCGAAGTTGCCGATACCAAGCGAGTAGCAGAGCAGGAATCGTCATCACAGACACCTGCTTCGCCCGTGACTCGCTCGGCTCCGCCGGAAGAAGTATGTGCAGAAGCGATGCAATTAATCCGTGATGTGGGTACAAGTATTGGCCTTGAGCTAGATGTAGAAGTAAAGCGTAATCGCGACGGTTATGTGATGAGCATCTCAGGCAATGACCTGGGACTGCTGATCGGGCGGCGTGGGCAGACGCTGGATGCTCTACAGTATCTAGTGAATATCGTGGCTAATCGGTACTCGGATAAATTCATTCGGATTGTACTGGATGCAGAGAACTTCCGAGACCGACGTCGTAAGACGTTGGAGGAACTGGCTGATCGTCTTGCCAACAAAGTCATTCGTTCGGGCAGAGAAGTTGTGCTGGAGCCGATGTCTTCGCAGGAGCGAAAAGTGATCCATGCACGTCTGCAAAATCATAATCGTGTCAAAACCACCAGTAAAGGTGAAGAACCGAATCGCCGCGTAGTCATTATGCTGCGAACAGGCTCTGCTGCTGGTGGCGAACGGAATTGATGTTTAACGTATCGTACTGCAATGATTTTTTGTCCTCGGGCAGAAAATCATTGCTTTTTATTTAGGAGAAATCATATAGCAGAGCAAGAAAGGGTGAGTGAAAATGGTTAGCGATACAATCGCTGCGATTGCTACGGCAGTCGGCGAAGCGAGTATTTCAGTTATCCGTGTGAGTGGACCGGAAGCAGTCGCTGAAGTAAGCCGTATATTCAAGGGCCGTGTGCCGCTGGATACAGCAGACAGCCATACCGTGCATTACGGACATATTATAGATCCAGCTACGGGAGAACGAGTAGAGGAAGTACTGGCGACGATTATGCGTGCGCCGCGTTCGTTTACGATGGAGGATGTGATCGAGATTAGCTCGCACGGCGGCGTGGTGGCTGTACGGCGAGTGATGGATATTTTGCTACAACAGCGTATTCGTATTGCCGAGCCAGGTGAATTTACGAAGCGTGCTTTTCTAAATGGACGTATTGATCTATCACAGGCAGAAGGCGTTATTGACTTGATTCGCTCCAAATCGGATCGCGCGTTCTCGGTGGCACTCAAGCAGGTTGAAGGTAAATTGTCTCGTCAAATCAAGCCGTTACAGCAGACGTTGATCGAGACGCTTGCGCATATTGAAGTCAATATTGATTATCCGGAGCATGACGTAGAGTCATTCACATCCGAGCTGATTAAGAACAAGTCAGCTGAGGTGATGGGTGAGATCGACAAGCTACTACGTACAGCGAATGAAGGTAAAATATTGCGCGAGGGCATCACGACGGCAATCGTAGGACGTCCTAATGTGGGCAAATCGTCACTGCTGAACGCACTGGCTCATGATAATCGGGCGATTGTAACCGATATTCCGGGTACAACACGTGATGTGATCGAGGAATATGTGACAATTAACAATATTCCGCTTAAATTGCTGGATACCGCAGGGATTCGTGAGACGATGGACGTGGTGGAAAAGATCGGTGTTGAGCGCTCGCGCGGTGCCGTGAATGAAGCGGATCTGCTGCTCTTTGTGCTCAATCAGAGCGAGCCGCTGCATGAGGATGAGCTGGAGCTGATGAAGCAGATTAGCGGTCGTCAGGTGATTGTGATTTTGAATAAAATAGATCTTCCTGCTGGGCTGGATCGCAATGTGCTATTACAGTATTTCGACCAGCAGCAAATCGTCGAAATGTCGGTCAAGGACGATAAGGGTGTGGATCGCTTGGAGCAGGCAATTTCGTCACTGTTCTTTGGTGGTAAGCTGGAAGCGAATGATGTGACCTATGTGAGTAATGTACGTCATATCGGTCTGCTCAAGCAGGCGAAGCGTTCGCTGGAGGATGCATACGAGGCAGCTGATCAATTGATTCCGATTGATATGATTCAAATTGATGTACGTCTTGCCTGGGAGCAGCTAGGTGAGATTATCGGTGATTCAGCACCGGATTCATTGATTGATCAGATCTTTTCGCAATTTTGTCTGGGGAAATAAACCTCAAAAAGGGTTCATCCAACGAATGTATCAACATTATCTGTAAAGTAATCGCTCGTTCATTATTCATCGAAACGCTAAAATATCGTCTGAAATAGTTATCCACATGTGGATATTACTTTAAATTTTGATATTTTGCCGATTTTATTGTGCAAAACGTCTATAAAATCATCAATTATACGTTATACTACTGGGGTGGCCCTTTTCATCGTTGTTAAGGGCTGCTCTAGTGTGTCTGGGAAAGGAAACTTACGGCAGACATCTGGACGATAGTGCTATAACTTGGATAGATACCAATCTATGTATCGTCATGCTGGAAACCAATAAGTACGTTTATTTATTTTACTTGCAGTTACTTGAGATCAAGTGGCTTGAGCAATAGAGGAGGAATACCCATGAGCTATGTGGGTGGAGAATACGACGTTATCGTCATCGGCGCCGGTCATGCAGGCGCTGAAGCAGCACTCGCTGCGGCACGTATGGGCTGTAGCACGCTGATGGTAACGATCAATCTGGACATGATCGCATTTATGCCATGTAACCCGTCGATCGGTGGTCCGGCAAAAGGTCATGTTGTGCGTGAGATTGATGCGCTGGGTGGCGAGATGGGCCGTAATATCGACAAAACATTTATTCAAATGCGCATGCTGAACACCGGTAAAGGCCCGGCGGTACATGCACTGCGCGCACAAGCCGATAAGTTCATGTATCAGCACGCAATGAAAGAAACGATGGAAAATGAACCGAATCTGACGCTTCGTCAAGGTATGGTCGACCGCCTGATTGTAGAAGATGGCGTATGTAAAGGCGTAATTACCCAAACAGGTACAACCTATATGGGTAAGTCGATCGTCCTGACTACAGGAACGTATTTGCGCGGGAAAATCATCATGGGTGAGCTTGCTTATGAAAGCGGCCCGAACAATCAACAGCCATCACTCAAACTGTCGGATCATCTGCGTGAGCTTGGATTTGAGCTGGTTCGTTTTAAAACGGGTACACCACCACGTGTACACCGCGATACGATTGATTTTAGCAAAACAGAAATTCAGCCTGGTGATGACCAGCCGAAATTCTTCTCTTATGAAACGAAATCGTCCAGTAATGAGCAAATGCCATGCTGGTTAACGTATACATCCGAAGAAACGCATCAGATTATTAACGATAATCTGCACCGTGCACCGATGTTCTCTGGAATTATTGAAGGTACAGGCCCACGTTATTGCCCGTCGATTGAAGATAAAGTGGTTCGTTTTAGCGATAAACCGAAGCACCAGATCTTCTTAGAGCCTGAAGGCAAAAACACCTCCGAGTATTATGTACAGGGTCTATCCACCAGTCTGCCGGAAGATGTGCAGCTACGTGTACTACGCTCGATCCCAGGTATGGAAAATGTAACGATGATGCGTAATGGCTATGCAATCGAATATGATGCAATGGTGCCTACACAGCTCTGGCCTACACTGGAAACGAAGCGCGTCCCTGGCTTGTTCACAGCGGGTCAGATCAACGGTACATCTGGCTATGAGGAAGCAGCTGGACAAGGCGTGATGGCAGGAATCAATGCTGCTCGTCGTGCACAAGGTAAAGAAGGCGTTGTACTGGATCGTTCGCAAGGTTATATAGGCGTATTGATCGACGATCTGGTTACAAAAGGAACGAATGAGCCGTATCGTCTGCTCACCTCACGTGCAGAGTATCGTCTACTGCTTCGCCACGATAATGCTGATCTGCGTCTGACTGAAATCGGTCATGACATTGGTCTGATTACAGAGGAGCGTTACCATAGCTTCCTCGATAAAAAAGCTAAAGTAGAGCGTGAAGTTGAGCGTCTTAGCAAAGTGAAAGTGAAGCCAGTCGATGTGAATGATATGCTGGAATCTCGTCAATCTGCACCGCTGCAAAATGGTACAGATCTGCTAACCGTTCTTCGCCGTCCAGAAGTATCGTATGCCGATATCGAAAGTCTGTCTCCTTCACCAGAGGAGCTCACTGACGAAATGAAAGAACAGGTAGAGATTCAGACGAAATATGCCGGTTATATCGAAAAGCAGCTTGCCCATGTTGAGCGTCTGAAAAAGATGGAGAAAAAGAAGCTGCCTGAAGATATCGTTTACGAGGAAGTGAAAGGACTGGCGATTGAAGCACAGCAAAAGCTTGCCAAAATCCGTCCGCTGTCGATTGGACAGGCGTCCCGTATTTCAGGTGTAACACCAGCCGATATTTCGATTCTGCTCGTTTATCTGGAGCACTATAACCGCGTAACCGCATCCCGGGGGTAATGATGGATTCTATACAGCAACAGTTTACCGATATGCTGGCAGCTAAAGGCATCACATTAGTTGAACGCCAGCTAGAGCAATTTGAAGCTTATTACGAAGAATTGATCGAATGGAACGAAAAGATGAACCTAACCGGCATTACGGAGCGCGATCAGGTGTACACCAAGCACTTTTACGATTCGCTCACGTTAGCCTTTTATACCGATATACAGGCGGTATCTACGCTTGCTGATATCGGATCTGGCGCCGGCTTCCCGGGGATTCCACTAAAAATTGCATTCCCACATCTGAAGCTACGTATTATTGATTCGCTCAATAAGCGCATCAAATTCCTGCAAAGTGTCGTCGATCGCCTCGGCTTAGACGGTGTAGAGCTGATCCACGGACGCGCGGAAGAGTGGGGCCGCAAAGAAGGCTACCGCGATGCGCATGACCTTGTCACTGCACGAGCAGTCGCACGCCTCGCGGTACTGAACGAGTTCTGCCTTCCTTTTGTAAAACCAGGTGGCACTTTCGCTGCAATGAAAGGTAGCGACTTGACCGAAGAGATCAAAGAATCCCGCCGTAGCTTGGGTTTACTCAAAGGCAAACTAGGCGAAGTGCATCATTTTCAGCTCCCCGTCGAGGCATCCGATCGTCATATCGTATTGATCGAAAAGGAAGCTGCTACACCTGCCAGATATCCACGCAAAGCAGGTACGCCACTGAAAGAGCCGCTAATTTGATCGTGGTGGATAGTAAGATGCCCCTTTCTCCGATTCTATGGAGGAAGGGTTTTTGTTTTGGGAGGATGAGTTTAGATAAAGAGTAAAGTGAATTATCAGTGGATTAGGATTTATGACTTAGGAGTTAATAGAATAGATAATGATATCTATATTCTATTATACGTTGTTATAGGAATTAAAAGTGAAATATACTTAAGAGCAAGAGCAAGAGCAAGAGCAAGAGCAAGAGCAAGAGCAAGAGCAAGAGCAAGAGCAAGAGCAAGAGCAAGAGCAAGAGCAAGAGCAAGAGC
>JAAIGF010348341.1_pt1 | contig 20797 bp, 17 predicted proteins | sample 6487441 | NCBI WGS metagenome assembly JAAIGF01 (sample SAMN13974129, study PRJNA590717) | phyllosphere metagenome | biome: pepper field; feature: multiple bacterial spot infested pepper fields; material: pepper leaves; isolation source: leaves from pepper fields | host: Capsicum annuum ... | reverse complement strand
GACGTCATTGCGTTGAATTAGGCCGCATCCGATTCAACGCAATGAGCGCTGTTCGTAGCGTCCACGGGGCAGGCATCCGCCTGCATTCGTGGAGTTGGCAATGGTGCAATCTGTCGGTGTGCGTGTGCACGCCCTGGGTCTGTTGGCGGGTGCATGCGCACTGGCCTGCGTGTTTACCGCTGCAGCTGCTGAAGGTGGGCCGCGCTTCATCGGCCCGCTGGCGAGTCCTGCGCCGACGCTGCCGGCCGGCGCCGGCAACATCGAGCCCTATCTGGTTGCGGGGCGCACCTCGAGCGTCTTTGATGGCAGCGGTGATCGCCACGCAGTGGATGCCCCCACCAGCTGGAGCCTGCTGCTGCCGATGCAGTACGGACTGACCGACTGGCTGACGCTGGGTCTCACCGTGCGCGGTGCCTTCGACACGACCCAGGACGGCAGCCGCCGGGACCTGTCGCTGGGCGACAGTACGGTGAGTGCGCTGGTCGGGCTCTACGACGGCGCCGGCCCCTCGCGCATGCGCGTGGCGGCCGGGCTGCGACGCGGGCTGGCCACCGGCCGGCATGACCAGCTGCAGCCGGAAAAGCAGAGCGGCAACGGCAGCGGTGCCGACACCACCACCCTGGCGCTGCAGAGCCAGATGTATGCGCACGAAGGGTTCCTGCGTCTGCGCGCGGCGGCAGCATGGCGTCTGCCCGGGGCGCACGCGCAGGTGCAGGGCGCCAGCGTCTACGGCACCACGGCAGGCTTCCAGGGCCGCGCCACGCTCGGTGCCGGTCTGGTGACCACAGCGTCGGCCGAGTACAGCATCAGCCCGCGCTGGACGCTGGTGGGCGAAGCCATGTACGAGCGCAACAGCGGCACCCGCGTCAGTGGCGTGAACGCCGACGGCAGCGTGCTGGCTGATGCGCCGCTGCGCTCCTGGCGCGCGTCGTTGTTGCCGGCGGTGCAGTACCACTTCAGCGATGCGGTCGGCGTCATCGCGGGCGTCCAGGTCCCCGTGGCCGGGCGCAACACCGCCAACACCGTGGCACCGCAGGTGGCCGTCAACATCGGCTTCTGAGCAGAACAGCCCGGCGGTCAACGACCGCCTGGTCGCGGGGTCACTCGGTGGTACTCGGGCTCCAGAACGCCTGGCGTACCGCAGGCAGGCGCTGCAGGCGCAGCACCAGTGCGTCGAGCACGCTGGCCTCCACCGAGGTTGCGGTCAGCGTCGCCTCGATTTCCACGTCGTCCTCGCCAAAGGCGTGCACGGCCATGTGGGTAGCCGGGTAGTCGCAGGCCTCCAGCTCGTTCTCCAGCGCGGTGAGCAGTGCGCGTTGGCGCTGCTTGCCCACGATGATGTACACGGTGTTGGTGACCTCCACCGAGCCGACATCCAGCGGTTGCCGGTTGATGGCGTTGACTATCGGGCGCAGCAGGGTGTTGGCCGCCAGCACGAAGCCGGTACCGAGCAGGGCTTCGACCAGCATGCCGGTGCCCGAGGCCACCCCGATGGCGGCCGAGCCCCACAGCGTGGCGGCCGTGTTCAGACCACGCACATTGCCTTCCTCGCGCATGATCACGCCGGCGCCGAGAAAGCCCACGCCGGACACCACATAGGCCACCACCTGCAGCGCACCGGGAGCGCTCCCGTGTTGCGCCTCGAAGCGCATGGCGATGTCCACGAACAGCGCAGCGCCCACCGCGACCAGCACATTGGTGCGCAGGCCGGCGGTGCGCTGGCGGATCTGGCGTTCCAGCCCGACGGCAGCGCCGAGCACGAAGGCCAGTGCCAGCCGGCTGAAGGTATCCAGCGCGGCCAGCGGGTCCACGCCATTGAAAAGCTGCATGGGCGGCTCCTCGCCTTGGACAGGTGCAGGCTCAGGACGTGACGCTGCGGAGTTGATCGGACAGCAGCAGCCAGGCAAAGCCGAAATAGATGAAAACACCGAGCAGGTCCATGATCGAGGTGATCAGTGGTGAGGACAGCGTGGCGGGGTCGGCACCGATGCGACGTGCCGCAAATGGCAGCATCGCGCCAATGACTCCACCCAGTGCCGTGCAGACCAGCATGCTCAAGCCGACCACCAGCAGCACATCCCCGCCCACGCCCTTGCTGAAGAACGCGAGCACGGCTTCAAGCACAGCGATGGTGATGCCAAGGCCTGCAGCCACCGGCAGCTCACGACGAACAACGAACCACACATGGCGCCAGCCCATGCCAAGCTCGCCGAGCGCCATGCTGCGTATCACCAGCGTGGCCGACTGGCTGCCGGTGTTACCTCCCATGTCAACGATCGGCGCAATGAAGGCAGCAAGAACGATGACACTGGACAGCAGTTCCTCCTGGGCGGCAACGAAGGTGCTGGTGATGATGCCGAACACGGTGAGCATGGCCAGCCAGAACAGGCGCACGGTGAACAACCGCCGCAGCGGCGTGCGCGTCACGTCCAGATCATTGCCGCCCGTGGTGGCGGCGCCGCCGAAGCGGGCCAGCTGGTTGGCGTCGTGTTCCTTGTCCAGGTCCATGGCGTCGTCCACGGTGACGATGCCGATCATGCGGTCACCGCCGTTGATGACCGGCACCGCCAGCAGGTCGTAGCGCCGGATCAGGGCGACGGCCTGCGCAACCGGCCAGCCCGCCCGCACGAACACCGGCTCGGTCTGCATCAGCGCGGACAGCGGCACCTGGGGATCGGCCACCACCAGCGAACGCAGCGATACCGTACCGCGCAGGCGCTGCTGCGCGTCCAGCACGTACAGCACGTAGATGGTCTCGCTGTCCGCATCCTGGGTGCGCAGGTGTGCCAGCGCATCAGCCACGCACATGTCGGCGCTTACCGCGACGAAGTCGGAGGTGGTGGCCGCGCCGACGGTGCCCTCCTGGTAGGCAGACAGGCGCAGGATGTCCTCGCGCTCGGCGCGCTGCAGCGAGGCCAGCAGTTCAGGCCGGGTCGCGGTGTCCAGGCGGTTGAACAGGTCGGCGCGGTCGTCGGCGGGCAGGTGTTCGAACAGCTCGGAGACCGCCTTGCGAGGCAGCGCGCAGATCAGTTCATCCTGCCGTTCGGCGTCGAAGTGGGCGAACAACGCGGCGCGCACGCGCGGTTCCAGCAGCAGCAGCAGCGTCGCGACCTTGCTGGCCGTGGCGGGCTGCAACACGTCGGTGAGGTCGGAGGGATGGCAGCGGCGGACAAGCGCGGCAAAATCGTCGCGGTCCGGTCGCTGCAGCAGGGCACGGGTGCAGAACACCAGTTCTTCACGGTTCATGGGCAACTCCTGGTGGTTGAGAAGAGTGCCGACCCGCGGCGAGGGCGGGGCGGGCAGGCGAGCGCGTCAGCGGGGCAGCGCGAGATTCAGGCCGAGGGTGATCCATCGCGCACCGGCGCCATCAAGGGCACGGCCGTGCATCAGGTCCAGCGAGCTGCCAGACGGCAGCTGCCTGCGCAGACCGAACTGCACGTGGGTATCGCGGTGGACGTCGCGCGCCAGTTCGCCGAGCACGCTCCAGCGCGCCGACAGCAGCTGCTCCAGGCCTGTGCCGAACGTCCAGCCACGTGCATCGTGCTGGCGCCGCAGCCCGGCTTCCAGGTGCACGGTGCGGTCTGGCGCAAGCGCGATGCTGACGGGCAGGCCCAGGCTCAGCCCGCGGCTGCCTGCGTTGTGCAGGTCGTGGTCGAAGGCGAGCGCAACGGCCAGCTGCAGCGGCGAGGCGTCGGCAAGGGAAAGTGGCCGTTTGATACCCAGTGAGGCATCGCTGGCGGATTCACCACTGTGGTGGCCCAGGCCGAGTGACCACTCGGTGCCAGCCCAGGTGCAGGCCGGCACCGCAACCCGCTCCTGACCGTTGCGGTGATGGAGGCGCACCCAGCTCTCCAGCTGGCACTCGCCGGCGGGGGTGATGCTGGCATCGTCAACCAGCAGGCTGGCGGCGGCGCGGGCGGCCGGGCTGCCGCACAGACCGGCCAAGGGAAGCAGAACGACAAACAGAGGAACGCGCATGGGTATCTCCAGACGAGCGGATACGCCAGCGGCACCTGCACGGAAGCGGAGCAGGTTTCGGTGCTGTCAAAGAGAACGGCTGTGCGACGCACAGCGCGTGTTCCCGTCCTGGACGAACGGGACCTGCAGGAAGTCGCGAATCGGCCAGCTCAGCAGCGGAATCGACTATGACTGTCCAAGCAGGTGCCTCCGGGGCGATGGAATGCGCGCAGGTTGGGCGAGGCGCAGAGCGGTTTCAAGGGGCGTTTCCGACATGCCCTGCATGCCGCCACAGCAGTGCTGAAAACGCCGCGTATGTTTCAGTCGAACGCGCTTTAGCGAATCTTGTGTCTATCGGGATTCCATTCCCGCATCACCGGGCCGATCGCCATCGCAGTGTCGACGCCGCGCATTGGCCAGACGCGACACGTCAACGTCCGAATAAATGGTCGACGCAAAAAAAAACCACCCGCGAGCGGGTGGTTTCCAAAGCCATCAGATCGCGCAGGCGATCAGTTCACCGTGGTGCTCGGGTTGCCGGCATCCATCGTCAGCAGACGGTTGATGTCCTGCAGTTCGGCGATGTCCAGGCTGCCCACGGCCTGGCTCAGCAGCAGACGGTTCTGCAGGAAGGTATAGCGCGCATTGGCGTAATCCAGCTGGGCCGAGAACAGGATGCGCTGGTTCTGGATCACGTCCAGCACGGTGCGCGTACCGACTTCGAGGCCGACCTGCGAGGCGTCGTAGGCGCTCTGCGCCGAGACCACTGCCAGGCGACGCGCTTCCACTTCGCTGATGCCGGCCACCAGCGTCTGGTAGGCATTGCGGGTGTTGCGGTCCAGGGCGCGCTTCTGCTGCTCGTAGCCGTCCTGGGCGATATCACGCTGGGCCAGCGCCTGGCGCACGCCGGACTGGGTGGCGCCGCCGGAGAAGATCGGCACGTTCAGGGTCAGACCGACGCTGTTGGTGCGTGCATCCGGGCTCAGCGAGCCTTCGCCGACACTGTCACCCCAGGTCGCGCTCTTGCCCCAGCTGCCGCCCAGCGACAGGGTGGGGTAATGCGCGCCACGGGCCGCCTGCACGCCGGATTCGGCGGCGCTGACCTTCAGCTCCTGCGCCTTCAGCGCCGGGTTCCGGGTCACCGCCTCCTGCACCAGCTGGTCGATGTTGCCGCGGTTGGCCGGCACCGCCGGGCGGAAGTCTTCCGGCAGGCCACGCAGGTTGGTCACCGGCTGGCCGGTCAGTTCGGTCAGGGCCTGGTAGGCATCGGCCAGCGTGTTCTGGGTCACGATGGTGTTGGCCCGGGCCTGGTCGTACTGGGCACGTGCTTCATGCACGTCGGTGATCGGCACCAGACCCACTTCCAGCCGCTTGTCGGCGAAGTCGAACTGCTTGCGCGCGGCTTCCTCGTTGGTCCGTGCGGCGTTGAGCGACTCGATTGCCACCAGCACGTTGAAGTACGCCGCCGAGGTGCGCACGATCAGGTCATCGTTGGCCGAATCCAGGGTGAAATCGGCCGCGCGGCTGAGATCACGCTGCGACCGCAGGGTGCTCATCTGGCTCCAGTTGAACAGCGTCTGCGAGCCATCCAGCGTGTAGCGGCGGTTCTTCGATTCGAACGTGCCGCTGTTGCGCGAGGCATCGGCTTCGCTGCGGGTGCGGCTGAGCGAGGCCACGCCGTTGATCTGCGGAAGCAGCGCGGCACGCGCCTGCACGGCGCCTTCCTTGTCATACAGCCGGGTGGACTCGGCGGCCGAGAGCTGCGGGTCGCCATTGCGGGCCATTTCGTAGACCTGCAGCAGGTCGGCAGCATGGGCGGACAGCGGCAGCAGGGCGGTGGCCAGCGCAATAGCGAGGGTTCGGCGGATCATTGCGGCTTCCTTGGACTCAGAGATGGAACTGGGGGGCCGGCGCGGCACCGCGCAGGTAGTCGATATCGGTTTCAAACAGCGATTCGCTGCTGCCGTCGGCCTGGATCAGCAGGGCTTCCATGGCCGGCGAACGGCCGTGGATGACGAACAGGCGACCACCCGGACGCAGCCACGAGGCGAACTGTGACGGCACCTGGTCAACCGCACCAGTGACAACGATCACATCGAAGCGGCGCTCGGTCTGCCAGGCCAGCGCGTCGGCCACTTCAACGCGGGCGTTGTTGCCCAGGCCGGTACGATCAAGATTGGCGCGCGCGCTGGCGGCCAGTTCCGGGTCGATCTCCAGGCTGAGCACGTCGCGCGCCAGCGCGGCCACGCAGGCGGTGAGGAAGCCGCTGCCGGTGCCGATTTCCAGCACTTCGTCGCCCGGCTGCAGATCCAGCGCCTGCAGGGTGCGGCCTTCGATGACCGGCTTCATCATCTTCTGGCCCTGGCCCAGCGGCAGTTCAACATCGGCGTAGGCCAGGGTGCGGTGCGCGGCCGGCACGAATTCCTCGCGCGGCAGGCGGGCCAGTACGTCGAGCACCTTGATGTCCAGCACGTCCCAGGGACGGATCTGCTGTTCAACCATCAGTTCGCGGGCGTGGGGGAAATCGAATGTCATGAGGTTCTAATCCAGCGCAGTGAGTCGGCCATTTTACCGGTGCCGGGGGCCGGCGGCGCGCCCAGAGCATGTATTTTGGGCCGCCGTGGTCGCAGTGCCGGAAGTCATCGCAACTTCCGGGCTGTTCAGGTTCGTCGCTCAGCTCCCGGGCAGCCCGGCCGCACCGCCGCGCGGGCTGTAGGCGCGCAGGAAGAAATCCACGCTGGCAGCCACGTGGGCCAGCCCTTCCTGATCATCCGGTGCCGGTGGGCGGCCACACATCAGATGCGAGTGCAGCTCCCCCTTGACCAGGTTGAGAAACTGCAGCGCGGCGGTCTGGCAATCGGCGATGTCCAGCTCGCCGCGCTGCACGCGCAGCTGCAGGAAACTGGCCAGCGCGTCGTTGGCGCGCTGGGGGCCGGCCTGCCAGAACATCGCGCGCAGCCGCTCGTCGGTTTCCGGCGCCATCATCACCCGCTGCACCGCCACCGCTTCTTCGGAGGTGATCATCTGGAAGAAGGCCAGGCCGATGCCCAGCAGCTGCTCACGCACCGGCCCCTCGGGGGGAGCGACGAACAGCAGGTCCGGGAGCATCTGCTCGCATTTGCTCTTCACCGCCTCGGTGAACAGTGTTTCCTTGTCGCCGAAATGGCTGTACACCGTGAGCTTGGAGACCCCGGCGCGGCTGGCGATGCTGTCCATGCTGACGCCGGTATACCCCTGCTCGACAAACAGCGCCTTGGCCGCTTCAAGAATGGCCGCGCGCTTGCCCAGATCCTTCGGGCGCCCCGGACCGGCGCTCTTGCCGGCGGACGTTGCAGCAGATTTGCGGGAGAAGGGACACATCATCCCGGCAATACTAGACCAACAGGTTTGATATTTATACTATACCGCCGGGTTCATTAAATCCCGGCAGGCATACCGTGCCGTCGTTCACCGTCACCCGGCAGCAGGAAGTAGACCGATGAAAAGCATGCGTTGGATGGGACATCTGTTGTGCGCGGCCGTGCTGGCGGCGTGCTCGGGCAAGCCGGCCGAGCCGGCGGCGGCCGTGCCGGTGCTGGTGGTGCAGCCGGGTCAGCCGGTGGGGCAGGCCCCGGCCGCGTATGCCGGCGAGATCCGCGCACGGCAGGAGAGCCCGCTGTCCTTCCGCGTCGGCGGCAACCTGGTCAAACGGGAAGTCGATGCCGGCCAACGGGTGCGCAAGGGCCAACTGCTGGCCGAGCTGGATGCGGCTGATTTCGCGCTGCAGGCACGCGCTTCGCAGGCGCAGCTGCAGGCAGCCGACGCCGACCTTGTCCGCGCGCGTGACGACCTGGCCCGCTACCGGACGCTGGCCGACCAGCAGCTGGTGAGCCGCTCCACGCTGGACCAGCAGGTGGCGGCGTTCAAAGCCGCGCAGGGTCAGGCCAATGCCGCCCGCGCCAATCTCGATGTGCTGCGCAACCAGGCCGACTACGCGCAGCTGCGCGCCCCCACCGATGGCGTCATCGCCAGCCGCGAGGCCGAGGCCGGACAGGTGGTGGCCGCAGGGCAGACCATCTTCAATCTTGCCGCTGATGGCGGCCGCGAGGTGCTGATCTACCTGCCCGAGGCCACCATCGGCGATTATGCGGTGGGCCAACCGGTGCAGGTGGAACTGTGGAACCGCCCCGGCCAGCGCCTGCCCGGCACGCTGCGCGAGATTGCCGCTGCAGCTGATGCGCAGGCGCGCACCTACGCGGCGCGGGTCAGCCTGGACCCGGCCGCGCTGGCCGGGGTCGAACTGGGACAGAGCGCCAAGGTCTACAGCACAGCCGGCCGTGCCGGCACGCTGCAGCTGCCGCTGGCGGCCATCCAGCAGGGCCCGGACGGCAGGACCAGCGTCTGGGTCGTCGACCCGGCCAACGCCACGCTGAAGGCGGTGCCGGTGACCATCGGCGCCTACGGCAGCGAAAGTGTGCCGGTGTTGTCCGGTGTCAGTGCGACCGACTGGGTGGTCGCGGCAGGGGGGCATCTGCTGCGCGACGGCCAGGCCGTGCGTGCGGTGGACCGGCATAACCGGCCCGTGCTCAAGGCGGCTGCCGCACCCGCTGCCAAGACGGGGGAGTAAACACCGTGCGTCGATTCAACCTTTCCGAATGGGCGTTGTCCAACCGCCCGCTGGTGCTGTTTGCGATGCTGGCGCTGGCGCTCATCGGCGCGTGGTCGTACAAGCATCTGGGTCAGTCCGAGGACCCGCCGTTCACCTTCAAGGCGATGGTGGTGCGCACGATGTGGCCGGGCGCCACCGCCGAACAGGTCTCGCGGCAGGTGACCGAGCCCATCGAGAAGGCGCTGATGAACACCGGCGAGTTCGAGTTCATCCGCTCCTACTCGCGTCCCGGCGAGTCGCAGGTCATCTTCATGGCCCGCGACAACATGCGCTCCAAGGACATCCCCGACCTCTGGTACCAGGTGCGCAAGCGCGTCGGTGACATCCAGGCCACGCTGCCGCGCGAGATCGTCGGCCCATTCTTCAATGATGAGTTCGGCGATACCTTCGGCAACATCTACGCGCTGACCGGCGACGGCTTCGACTACGCCGTGATGCGCGACTATGCCGACCGCATCCAGCTGGAACTGCAGCGCGTGCCCGACGTGGGCAAGGTGGACCTGCTGGGCCTGCAGGATGAGAAGGTCTGGATCGAGATATCCAATACCCGCCTGGCCACCCTTGGCATTTCCATGCAGCAGGTCCAGCAGGCGCTGGCCGACCAGAACGCCATCACCGCTACCAGCTTCTTCGAGACCGCGACCGATCGCGTGCAGCTGCGCGTGAGCGGCCAGTTCGACAGCATCGAATCCATCGCCGCCTTCCCGATCCGTGCCGGAGAGCGCACCGTACGGCTGGGCGACATCGCGCAGATCAAGCGCGGTTTTGCCGATCCGTCTTCGGCAAAGATGCGTTTCCTTGGCCACGATGCGATCGGTCTTGCGGTGGCGATGAAGGACGGGGGCGACATCCTCAAGCTGGGCGCCAACCTGGATGCCGAGTTCGACCGCCTGCAGAAGACGCTGCCGGCCGGCATGCAGCTGCGCAAGGTCTCCGACCAGCCCCGCGCGGTGGACGACTCGGTCGGTGAGTTCGTACACGTGCTGACCGAAGCGGTGATCATCGTGCTGCTGGTCAGTTTCTTCTCCCTCGGCGTGCGCACCGGCATGGTGGTGGCGGTCTCGATTCCGTTGGTGCTGGCGATGACCTTCTTCGTCATGCATTACTTCGGCATCGGGCTGCACAAGATTTCGCTGGGGGCGCTGGTGCTTGCCCTGGGCCTGCTGGTGGACGATGCGATCATCGCCGTGGAAATGATGGCCACCAAGATGGAGCAGGGGTACGACCGCCTGCGCGCGGCCAGTTTTGCTTGGGAGTCGACCGCCTTCCCGATGTTGACCGGCACGCTGATCACCGCCGCCGGTTTTCTGCCGATCGCCACCGCAGCGTCGAGCACCGGCGAATACACCCGCTCGCTGTTCCAGGTGGTGACCATTGCGCTGGTAGTGTCGTGGATCGCCGCGGTGCTGTTCATTCCGTACCTTGGCGACAAGATGCTGCCGGATCTGTTCAACCGGCAGCCGCCGAAGCCGGGCAGCGTGGCCGGGCGCTGGCTGGCGTTCCGGCAGCGCTGGGCCGACCGCCAGCCGGCACTGGCCAACCTGATCGCCCCGGCGCCGCATGGCCACGACCATGATCCCTACCAGCGGCCGTTCTATCAGCGCTTCCGGCGATTTCTCGATGCCTGCCTGCGCCGGCGCTGGTGGGTGATTCTGGCGACGGCCGCGCTGTTCGTGTTCTCGCTGCTGATGTTCCGCTTCGTGCCGCAGCAGTTCTTCCCCGACTCCACGCGCCCGGAGCTGATGGTGGAGATCGAGCTGGCCGAGGGTGCCTCGCTGACGGCCACGCAGGCCCAGGCGGAGAAGCTTGAGAAGCTGCTGGCCACGCGTACCGACCTGACCAATTATGTGGCCTATGTGGGCACCGGGTCGCCGCGCTTCTACCTGCCACTGGACCAGCAGCTGCCAGCAACCAACTTCGCCCAGTTCGTCGTGCTGGCCCAGGATATCCACGCCCGCGAGTCCACCCGGCAGTGGCTGCTGGATGAAGTGCTGCCGCAGTTCCCGGATGTGCAGATGCGCGTGACGCGGCTGGAGAACGGGCCGCCGGTGGGTTACCCGGTGCAGTTCCGGGTGTCGGGTGAGCATATCGCCGAGGTGCAGCAGATTGCCCGTCAGGTGCTGGAGCAGGTGCGTGCCAATCCGCATACCGTGAACGTCAATCTGGACTGGAGCGAACCGAGCAAGGTGGTACGGCTGGTCATCGACCAGGACCGCGCCCGCGCGCTGGGCGTGAGCAGTGCGCAGGTCAGCCAGTTCCTGGCCGGCGCGTTGGCTGGTCAGAGCGTAAGCGTCTACCGCGAAGGCAACCGGCAGATCGAGATGCTGCTGCGCGGGCAGGCCCAGGACCGCGCGCAGCTGGAGCAGCTTTCCAGTCTGGCCATGCCGGTCGGCAACGGCGAGAACATCACGCTCTCGCAGGTGGCCACGTTGGAATACGGTTTCGAGGACGGCATCATCTGGCATCGTGACCGGCTGCCGACGGTAACCGTGCGCGCTGATATCGGCGATGGCATGCAACCGCTGGACGTGGTCAAGCAGATCCAGCCCACGCTGGACGGCATCCGCAGCGCACTGCCCAGTGGTTACCTGCTGGAAACCGGCGGCACGGTGGAGGACTCAGCCCGCGGCCAGGACTCGATCAAGGCCGGACTGCCGCTGTTCCTGGTGGTGGTGGCGACCCTGCTGATGCTGCAGCTTCGCAGCTTCTCGCGCGCCGCGATGGTGCTGGTGACCGCGCCGTTGGGCATCATCGGCGCCACGCTGTTCCTGCTGATCTTCCGCGTGCCATTCGGCTTCGTGGCGATGCTGGGCACGATCGCGCTGGCCGGCATGATCATGCGCAACTCGGTGATCCTGATCGACCAGATCCAGCAGGACATCGACGCCGGTCATGACCGTTGGCATGCGATCATCGACGCGACCGTACGCCGGTTCCGCCCGATCGTACTGACCGCGCTGGCTGCGATCCTGGCCATGATTCCGCTGTCGCGCAGTGCCTTCTATGGTTCGATGGCGATCTCGATCATGGGTGGCCTGATCATCGGCACCGTGCTGACGCTGGTGTTTCTGCCAGCGCTGTACGCCGCCTGGTTCCGGGTAAAACCGCAATAGCCCTGCAGGCAACGACCGGCGAGACGGCACGGCCCCTCTGGGAGAGCCGACCCATGGTCGGCTCCCCGCGCGAAGCGCGGCAGACCCACCGCGGTCTGTCCTGGTAGAGCCGACCCATGGTCGGCTCCCCGCGCGAAGCGCGGCAGAACCGCCGCGATCTGTCCTGGTAGAGCCGACCCATGGTCGGCTCCCCGCGCGAAGCGCGGCAGAACCGCCGCGAACTGTTGGAACAGCAGCCGACCGTGGGGTCGGCTCTACAACAGCCGGGCCAGCACCGCTTCGGTCGCCTGCGCGGTGCTCACCGCTGCGCCCTGGGCAGCCAGGTCGGCGGTGAATACGCCGGCGTCCAGCGCGGTATGCACGGCCGCTTCCACCGCCGCAGCTTCCGCATCAAGCTGCAGCGAATGACGCAGCAACAGGGCCGCACTGAAGATCGTCGCATAGGGATTGGCGATGCCCTTGCCGGCGATGTCCGGGGCCGAGCCGTGGATCGGCTCGTAGATGCCCACCGCGCCCGGTTCGCCCAGCGAGGCCGACGGCAGCAGACCGAGCGAGCCTGCCAGCATCGAGGCCTCATCGGTGAGGATGTCGCCAAACATGTTCTCGGTGACGATCACATCGTACTCGCGCGGCTTGGCCAGCAGATGCATCGCCATGGAGTCCACCAGCTGGTGCTCCAGTACGACGTCGGCAAACTCGTCGCGGCCGATCCGCGTGGCGACGTCGCGCCACAGACGCGAGGTTTCCAGCACGTTGGCCTTGTCCACCGAGGTCAGCTTGCCGCGGCGCTGGCGCGCCAGGGTGAACGCGCTGCGCAGCACGCGCTCGATCTCCACCACGGTGTAGCGGCACAGGTCGCTGGCGCTGTCACCGTCACGCGTCTTGTCACCGAAGTAGATGCCACCGGTCAGTTCGCGTACCACCACGAAGTCGACCCCGCGCAGCAGCTCGGCCTTGATCGGTGAAGCGCCGAGCGCGGCCTCGTGGGTCCGCACCGGACGCAGATTGGCATACAGACCCAGCGCTTTGCGGATCGCCAGCAGCCCTTGTTCCGGGCGCACCCTGGCATTGGGATCGGACCATTTCGGCCCGCCGACCGCGCCGAGCAGCACCGCATTGGCAGCCTCGCAGGCAGCCAGGGTACTGGCCGGCAGGGGCTCGCCGTGACGGTCGATGGCGACGCCGCCGATGTCGTGCTCGCTGAAGCGGAAGCTGTGGTTGAAACGGGTGCCAATGGCCTGCAGCACGGCCACAGCGGCGGCGGCCACCTCCGGTCCGATGCCATCACCGGGCAGGACAACGATCTCAGCGTGCATGTTCACTCTCGTAATGTTCGATTTCAGCGACCCGACCCAACAGATAGCCGAGCTGATCGACGCCTTCCAGCAGACAGGTCTGCGAGAAACCATCGAGGGGGAAGGTATAGATGCGGCCGTCAGGGGTGCGCAGTTCGCGCGCGGCGATATCAACGGTCAGCACATCGTCCGGGCGCTGCATCAGCACCTGCACGTCGGCTTCGTCCAGCACGATCGGCAGCAGGCCGTTCTTCAGTGCGTTGCCGCGGAAGATGTCGGCGATCTCGCTGCTGACAATCGCGCGCAGGCCCAGGTCGGTCAGCGCCCACGGGGCGTGTTCGCGCGACGAACCGCAGCCGAAGTTGCGCCCGGCCAGCAGAATACTGCGACCGGCGTTGTGCGGCTGGTTGAAGGCAAAGGCGGGATTGGGCGTGCCGTCAGCCTGCCAGCGCCAGTCGTTGAAGGCATTGCGGCCCAGCCCGGCGCGTTCAGTGGTCGAGAGAAAACGGGCCGGAATGATCTGGTCGGTGTCGATGTTGGTCTGGGCCAGCACCACGCTGGCCGAAGACAGGGTACGCAGAGCGCTCATCACGCCACCTCCCTGGTGAACAGCGCACGAGTGTCGGCGACGTGGCCGTTTACCGCCGCCCAGGCCGCGCTCATTGGCGAGGCCAGCAGCGTGCGTGACCCGGGGCCCTGGCGGCCCTCGAAGTTGCGGTTGCTGGTGCTCACCGCCAGTTGACCCGGCGCCACCAGGTCTCCGTTCATGGCAATGCACATCGAGCACCCGGGTTCCCGCCATTCGGCGCCGGCCGCACGTACGACCGCATCGATGCCCTCGGCCTCGGCCTGGCGCTTGACGATTTCCGAACCGGGGACCACCAGCATGCGTACGCGGTCGGCGACGCGACGGCCGCGCAGCACCTGCGCCACCTCGCGCATGTCGCTGAGCCGGCCATTGGTGCACGAGCCAACAAAGACCACATCCACCGGGGTGCCCACCAGAGCCTGGCCGGCCTGCAGCTGCATGTAGTCCAGGCCCTTCTGCGCGGCCGCATCGTTGGCCGCGGGAATCGGTGCATCCACCGCGATGGCAGTGCCCGGGTGCGTTCCCCAGGTCAGGGTGGGGCGGATATCGGCCGCATTGATGTGGACCTCGGCGTCGAAGCGCGCACCCTCGTCACTGCGCAGCTGCGTCCAGGTTTCAACCGCTGCATCGAACGCAGCGCCCTTGGGGCCGCGCGGCGTTGCCGCGACGAAGTCGAACGTCACCTGGTCGGGCGCAACCATGCCGGCACGCGCGCCGGCCTCGATGGACATGTTGCACAGGGTCATGCGCTGTTCCATGGTCATCGCTTCGATGGTGCTGCCACGGAACTCGATGACATGGCCGGTACCGCCGTTGACCCCGATCACCCCGATGATATGCAGCACCACATCCTTGGCACCCACCCCCGGCGCCAACGCCCCGTCCACGGTGACGGCCATGGTCCTGGCCTTGCGCTGCAGCAGGCACTGGGTGGCCAGCACATGGCCAACCTCGCTGGTGCCGATGCCGAACGCCAGCGCACCAAACGCGCCATGGGTCGAGGTGTGGCTGTCACCACACACGATGGTCATGCCGGGCTGGGTGAAGCCCTGTTCCGGCGCGATGACATGGACGATGCCACGGTTGTCCGAGGCCATGTCGAACAGCTCGATGCCGTACTCGCTGCAGTTGCGCGCCAGCATCGCCACCTGCGCCTCGGAGGCGGCACTGGCGTAGGGCAGCCTGCCATCGGCATCGGCCGGCAGGGTCGGCGTGGAATGATCCATGGTGGCCTTGGTGCGATCGGGCCGGCGTGGCGCCAGACCGCGCTGGCGCAGCTCGGTGAACGCCTGCGGCGAGGTGACCTCGTGGATCAGATGCAGGTCGATGTACAGCACGGCAGGAGCGCTGTCGGATTCGGGGACGACGACATGGGCGTCCCACAGTTTGTCGTACAGGGAGCGGGGCGGGGAGGTCATTGAGTGGCCTGACGATTGAGCGGAATACGAACATCGGGAAACAACGGGGCGCGCGTCAAGCTCAGCGCACTGACGCGTGGAACCGAAGACGGACATAGTCGGCGAGCGGCTGTTGCTGCGCGTCGCGGGGGAGATCGGACAGCAGCCCGGCGGCGGCCTGACGGACCTGTTCGCGGTCCGGCTGCGACAGGTCTTCCAGCAAGGGTGCGGCAAACACCCGCAACCAGCCGGCGACGCCGGTGGGCAGCGGGGTTGGCCGCTGCACGGTCTCGATCAGCTGTACCGTGAAGCCGTGCTGGTGCAAGCGGTCGGCGTAGGCCTCGGCGGTGGGGAAGTACCAGGCGAAGGAACTGCTGCCATGGCCGTGCGCAGCGCGGGCGGCCTGCACCGCGGCAATGATGCGCGCCACGTTGCCGTGGCCGCCGAACTCACCGACAAAGCGGCCACCGGGCCTCAGCGCCCGGCGAACGCCTTCCAGGACCCGGTCGGGTGCCCGCATCCAGTGCAGCGCGGCATTGCTGAACACTGCATCGAACTGCGCTGTGAAGCGCAGCGCGTGGCCGTCCATCAGTTCGGCGTGGATGCCGCGCGCACGCGCGGCGTTGACCAGTTCCGGCGAGGCATCCACGCCGGTGACGTGGGCGCCGCTGAGAGCCACTTCACTGCTGAGTACGCCATCGCCACAGCCCAGATCAAGGATCCGTTCACCGGCGCGCGGTGCCAGCAGCCGCACGATTGCGCCGCCGAGTACCGGCACGAAGCCGGCGTCGATGGCGTAGTCCTGTGGATTCCAGTGTTGGCCAGCGTCAGGAGCGGAAACGGTAAGGGCGTGCATGGCGGTGTCCTCAGGCAGCGGCGGTAACGGTCTGCTCGGCGGCGGCGGCCTGGCGCTGCCGCAGCAGGCGATTGGCCACATCCAGCCAGGCCAACGCGGAGGCTTCGATGATGTCGCGGCTGGTACCGGTGCCTTCGAAGACCTCGTCCTGGTGGCGCACGCTCAGGTTGGCTTCACCGCGTGCATCAGCGCCGATGCCCACACTGTGCACCTGGTAGCTGTCCAACTGCAGGCTCACACCAGTGGCGGCCGCCAGTGCGCCGAACAGGGCGTCGACCGGACCATCCCCCTGCGCGGTTTCCGCCACGCGATTGCCGTCCGGGTCGGACAGTTCGACCAGTGCGTTGGCGCGGCTGCCCACATCGCTGATGGTCATCGAGGCCAGACGGTAGCCCAGCGCAGTGTCGCCGCCCTGCATCAGCACCTGCAGATCGGCGTCGGTAACCACGCGCTGCTGCTCACACAGGTTCTTGAACTGGTCGAACACCAGCTTCAGCTCTTCTTCCTCCAGCCAGAAGCCCAGCGCCCGCAGACGTGCTTCGACAGCGGCGCGGCCACTGTGGCGACCCAGCACCATCTGCGAGTCGGCCCAGCCCACGTCCTCAGGCCGCATGATTTCGTAGGTGCCGCGGTGCCGCAGCATGCCGTGCTGATGGATGCCAGACTCATGCGCGAAGGCGTTGGCGCCGACGATGGCCTTGTTCCGCTGAACCGGCATGCCGACCAGACGCTGCAGCAGCTGGGAGGCCGAGACGATACGCGGGGTAGTGATCGACGTCTGTTGTTCGTAGAACGCCTGCCGGACTTTCAGCGCCATCGCGATTTCTTCCAGCGAGCAGTTGCCTGCGCGTTCGCCGATACCATTGATGGTGCATTCGACCTGGCGGGCACCGCCCTCGATGGCGGCCAGCGAGTTGGCCACTGCCAGGCCCAGGTCGTTGTGACAGTGCGCGCTGAACACGACGTTGCCTGCACCCGGCACGTCGGCCACGCCGGCAATCACCTGCTGGAACATCACGCGGATTTCTTCGGGCGTGGTGAAGCCCACGGTGTCGGGCAGGTTGATGGTGGTGGCACCGGCGGCGATGGCCACACGCGCCACCTCGATCAGATAGTCCAGCTCGGTACGGGTGGCGTCCTCGGCGGAAAACTCGACATCGTCGATGTACGAGCGCGCCAGCGACACGTGTCTGTGCACCGACTCCAGCACCTGCTCGCGGGTAATCCGCAGCTTGTGCTCGCGGTGCAGCGGGCTGGTGGACAGGAATACATGCAGGCGGGGATGTGCCGCCGACTCCAGGGCCCGCGCCGAGGTCTCGATGTCGCCGGCCAGGCAGCGCGACAGCACGGCCAGGGCGGGACGGCGGATCTCACGGCCGATCATGGCCATCGCTTCGCGGTCGCTCTGCGAGCTTGCCGGGAAGCCGGTTTCGATCACATCCACGCCCAGCTCGTCGAGCGCGCGCGCCATCACCAGCTTCTGCTGGGGACTCATGCTGCAGCCGGGTGACTGCTCGCCATCGCGCAGAGTGGTGTCGAAGATTCTAATTCGGGGAGATACGGGGCTGGTGGTCATGGTGTTATTTCCTCGACGGCGGCAATGGCGGTCAGCAGAGTTGAAGGGGAAGCGGATACGGCGGGCAGCGATGCGGCAGGGGCCGCAGGCCGGGGAGTGTCGGCACGGCGCCGTCGCGGCTTGCGCGGCGGGCGCGGGCGGATGTCGGTGAGCAGCCGGGCGAGCAGGGTCGCGTCGATGTTGCCGCCGGAAATCACCGCGAATTTGCGCCGGCTGGCAACCCGGCGGCCCGCCGCCAAGGCCAGCGCGCCAGCACCTTCGGCGATCAGGTTTTCTTCCAGCGCCAGGCGCACCACGGTTTCGCGCAGCTCGGCTTCACGCACGATCACCACATCGTCCAGCAGTGCCGCGCACAGGCGTCGCGTCAGCAGGCCCGGCACCTTGACCCGTACGCCATCGGCCAGCGATGCAGCCGGCGCCAGCGGCTGGGTATCACCGCGGAGCGCACGGGCCATCGAATCGACGCCCTCGACCTGCGCGCCAATGATGCGCACGCCCTGTGATTTCAACGCCAGCGCGACGCCCGAAGCGAGCCCGCCGCCGCCGATTGGCACGATCACCGCCTCGGGACTGTGCGCCGCCAGCTCGATGCCGACCGTGCCCTGACCGGCAATCACATCCGGGTCGTCAAACGCGGAGAGGAAACGGTAACCGTGCTGCTGCGCCAGTTCGCGCGCGAATGCATACGCCTCATCGTAGCTTTCGCCGTGCTGGCGTACCGTGGCGCCCCAGTGAGCAACGCCGGCGACCTTGTTGGCGGGCGCACCATGCGGCATCACGGTGATCGCCGACACATTCAGCCGATAGGCCGACCAGGCCACACCCTGGGCATGGTTGCCGGCCGAAGCGCAGATCACCGGGCGGGTGTCGCCGCGTTCACGGCCCGCCAACAGCGCGTTCAACGCGCCGCGCACCTTGTACGAGCCGGTACGCTGCAGGTTCTCCAGCTTCAGCCAGGTGCCGAATCGCTCGGCATGATGGACCGGTGTGGCTGGGAGGAAACGACGCAGGCGTGCCTGCGCGGCCAGCACGTCGGCAACGGTCACGCCGCCGACGTCGCCCTCCCCAGCGGTGTCAGGCGAGGGCATGGGACACCTGTGGGCGGCAAGGTGCCGCGCACGCGCACGCGCTGCCGGGAAGACGCCTCCGCGCCGGTACCTGCGGAACGGTACGGGCGTTCATGCGGCCACTCCGTGCAGGGTGTCGGCCAGCGGGGTGATATCCACCGCGATGCAGTCGTAGATTTTCTCCAGTTGCAGGCGCAGCGTTTCGGGCGGGCGCTGCCCGTCGACCACCATGTACAGGTGCCAGCGGCCCTGATCGTCCGCCGCAGGGGCGCCGGCAATCGCGCGCGGGGCGAAGCCGCGACGTTCGACCATGCCGATTACGCGCAGCAGCGCGCCTTCGGCCGGATGCAGCACCAGATCAAGCCGGTATTGCATTGGGCACCTCCCGGGAGACATGTGCAGGGTTGGCTTCCAGCATGGTGCTGTTGGCAGTGTTCGGCGGCACCAGCGGCCAGACGTTGGCGCGTGCATCGATGGCCACATGGAGCAGCGCCGGGCCCGGTTCGGCCAGCAGCGCGGCCAGGCCGCCTTCCACATCCTCGCGGTTGTCTATACGGGTGGCGGCAATGCCAAAGACCTTGGCCAGCGCGACGAAGTCCGGGTTGTCGGACAGATCGATCTCGCTGTAACGCTCGGCGAAGAACAGTTCCTGCCACTGCCGGACCATGCCCAGCGAGCTGTTGTCCAGCAGCACGATCTTCACCGGCAGGCGGCAGCGGGCGATGGTGGCCAGCTCCTGCACGTTCATCATGAAGCTGCCATCGCCGGAGACCAGCACCACGGTGCGGTCCGGGCAGGCGAACTGCGCGCCCATCGCGGCCGGCAGGCCGAAGCCCATGGTGCCCAGCGCACCGCTGGTCAAGTGGTTGCGCGGATGCTGGAAGCGGCAGTGCTGCGCCACCCACATCTGATGCTGACCGACATCGCAGGCGATCACCGCATCGGCCGGTGCCAGCTCGCTCAGCCGTTTCAGCAGCGCCGGTGCGTAGATGTGCGCGCCCGGCGCATCGTACCGGTTGGCAAAGCGCTCGCGGTGCTGGCTGCAGCGCGCCCGCCAGGCCTGCTGCTGCGGCAGCGGTGCGGGGAAGGCCGCCTGCAGTGCCGCGATGGCCATGCCGACGTTGCCCGGCACCGCGATGTCGGCGGTGCGCAGCTTGGAGATTTCGTAGGCATCGGCATCAATGTGCACCACCCGCGCAAACGGGGCGAACTCGGCCAGCTTGCCGGTGGCACGGTCGTCGAAGCGGGCACCCAGCACCAGCAGCAGGTCGCACTCCTGCACGGCCATGTTGGCCGCGCGGGTGCCATGCATGCCCAGCATGCCCAGCGACTGGGGATGCCCCGGCGGCAGCGCACCCAGGCCGCGCAGTGTCATCACGGTGGGAATACCGCTGGCCTGGGCGAAATCACGCAGCGCCTGCACCGCGTTGCCCAGCGCAATGCCGCCGCCGGCATAGATCACCGGCTTTTCAGCGGCCGCCAGCGCGGCGATGGCCTCGGCCAGCGCGGCGTCGGTCGGCGCCGGGGGCGCCTCGACCGTGGCCGGTACATGGGCTGGCAGATGGCCTGCATCGGCCAGCTGCACGTCCTTGGGCATGTCGATCAGCACCGGCCCCGGACGCCCTTCGCGCGCGATCCGGAACGCAGCGGCGACCACCTGCGGCAGATCATCCACGCTGCGCACCAGCCAGCTGTGCTTGACGATCGGCAGGGTCAGACCGAACACATCCAGTTCCTGGAACGCGTCAGTACCCAGCAGCGGCGTGGCGACCTGGCCGGTGATGCAGACCATCGGCACCGAGTCGAGCATGGCGTCGGCAATGCCGGTGACCAGATTCGAGGCGCCTGGACCCGAGGTGGCGACGCAGACGCCGACGCGGCCGCTGGCACGCGCAAAGCCGTTGGCGGCCAGAGCGGCACCCTGCTCGTGGCGCACCAGGATGTGCTTGAGCGACGAGTCCACCAGCGCGTCATAGAACGGCATGATGGTGCCGCCGGGGTAGCCGAACAGCGTCTGCACGCCTTCGGCCTCCAGCGCCTGGGTCAACCAGCGCGCGCCGTTGGGCGGCGCGCTTCGTTGTTCGGGGGTGTTCATGGGCAACCTTGCGAAGCGGGGAAGAGGAGGGCCGCGCGTTTACGCGGCCTGGCCCTGCAGCCAGACCATCTTGGCGCGCAGTTCCTTGCCCACCTTCTCGATCGGATGCTCCAGATCGGCCTGCTTGAAGCGGTTATAGTTCGGCAGCCCGGCCTCGTACTCGGCCACCCAGTTCTTGGTGAAGGTGCCGTCCTGGATGTCCTT
>JAAIGF010094230.1_pt1 | contig 20819 bp, 22 predicted proteins | sample 6487441 | NCBI WGS metagenome assembly JAAIGF01 (sample SAMN13974129, study PRJNA590717) | phyllosphere metagenome | biome: pepper field; feature: multiple bacterial spot infested pepper fields; material: pepper leaves; isolation source: leaves from pepper fields | host: Capsicum annuum ... | reverse complement strand
GCGTAGGGTGGACGACGCTTCACCCGTCCACCGCTCCGAAACCGCAATGGTGGATGAAAAAAGCGTCATCCACCCTACGCCTGAGTGTCGTTTTCGATCAATTGAATCCGCCGGTGCAAGCAGCCGTTCGCCAATCCACTGCGGGAGCGCGCCATGCGCGCGAAAAATCGCGGGCATGGCCCGCTCCCACAGGGAATGCACAAACGTCCGCTTACGCCACCTTGCCGCCATTCGGGCGCCCTACTCGACCTTTTCGTACTGCCCGCCACAGTCGACGAAACAACTCTTGTAGCTGTCCGAACAGATGCTCGTGTCCGGCCCGCTGGGCGCCGTGGGCTGCGGGCAAAGCGACTGGAGGTTAGGGTCGCCGCTGTTGTGCAGGCAGCTCTGGTAGCTCTGGTACTGGATATCGTAGAGCCCCTTGAACCCCTTGTATGACTCTTCTGCACGCTGCCTGCATTCGCTCGCCTGCTCGCTGCATTTACGCACGCAGGTCTGGCCTTCGGCGGTTTGCGGGGGCACTTCGCGGTACTGGGTGCAGCCGCCGAGCAGGGTCAGCGCGGCGAGCAGGCACACGGGCAGGAAACGATGGCGCACGGTTGCAAATCCTTATGAGAGTCGAGCACGCGGCGGCAGAAGCCAAAGCCTCCTTCTGAGAACGGGCGCTCTGGATGGTTCCCCGCTGAGCAGGTTTTCAACGCCCGTGACGCCAGGCACCTGCCGACACACCAGGTAACAAGTCGTTCGCCGGGCATTGCAGGGGGGCTGACCCGGGCGGCTAATCTGTTCTGCTTAGCCCTTTTGCCATCTGCGGAGTACGCCATGCCCAGCCGTCGCCATATCCTGCAGGGCAGCGCCGCGCTGCTGAGCCTCGCCGCCATCAGCCAGTTGCTGCCCGGTTTCGCCTTCGCCGCCAACCCTGCCGCCGTGCTGCAACGCAAGATCCCGTCCAGCGGCGAGAGCCTGCCGGTGATCGGCCTGGGTACCTCGCAGACCTTCAACGCGGGCCTCGACAACGCCAGCCTCAAGCCGCTCGACGAGGTGGTGCGGGCCTTCATCAATGGCGGCGGCACGCTGATCGACACCGCACCCAGCTACGGCAGCGCCGAGGCGGTGACCGGCGAGTTGCTCAAGCGCACCAAGACCCAGGGCAAGGCCTTCCTCGCCTCCAAGCTGTCGAGCACCGGGCGCGAACGCGGCCTGGCGCAGTTCGAGGCCAGCCTCAAGGCCCTGCAGGCCGACAAGCTGGACCTCCTGCAGGTGCACAACCTGCAGGACACCACCACCCAGCTGGCCCTGGCCCGTGAGCTGCGCGAGCAAGGCAAGGTGCGTTACATCGGCATCACCCATTACATCGAATCGGCCCATGACGACCTGCTGGCCGTGCTCGCCAAGGAGAAGGTCGACTTCGTGCAACTCAACTATTCGGTGGGCGAGCGCAATGCCGAGAAGCGCCTGCTGCCCTACTGCCGCGACAACGGTATCGCCACCCTGATCAACCGCCCATTCCAGCGCGCGCAGCTGCTCAGCCGGGTCAAGGGCAAGCCGCTGCCGGAATGGGCCAACGAGATCGACGCCACCTCCTGGGCACAGCTGCTGCTCAAGTTCATCCTCGCCAATGAAGCGGTAACGGTGGTGATTCCGGCCACCTCGAACCCGCGCTACATGGTCGACAACCTGCGCGCCGGCCAGGGCCGCCTGCCCAATACCGCGCAGCGCGAGCGCATCGTCCAAGCGTTCAGCTGATACGCAGCGGGATCCGCGGACATATACTGGGGTTCGCCGGCGCTTGTCACGCCTGCTGTGCAGGAGTATCTGTTCACCCGCTGCCCCCTCTGATTACCACGGAAGCCCCTTGATGTCCCCCGACGCCACCGCTCCACGTGCCACCACCGGCAAACCGACTGGCCGCATCCGGCAGAAGAACGAAGAAGCGATCATTGCGGCCGCCGAGGAAGAGTTCGCCCGCCACGGCTTCAAGGGCACCAGCATGAACACCATCGCCCAGGCGGTGGGCCTGCCCAAGGCCAACCTGCATTACTATTTCAGCAGCAAGCAAGGCCTGTACCTGGCCGTGCTGAGCAACATCCTGGCCCTGTGGGACAGCGCCTTCGACAACCTGAGCGTCGACGACGACCCGGCCGAGGCGCTGGAGCGCTACATCCGCGCCAAGATGGAATACTCGCGGCGCTACCCCAAGGCCTCGCGCATCTTCGCCATGGAGGTGATCAGCGGCGGCGCCTTCCTGTCCCAGCACTTCGGCAAGGATCACCAGGGCTGGTTTCGCGAGCGCGCGGCGATCTTCGAACAGTGGATCGCCGCCGGCAAGATGGAGCCGGTCGACCCCACCAACCTGATCTTCCTGATCTGGAGCAGCACCCAGTACCACGCCGACTTCGCCTCGGAGATCTGCCGGGTCAGTGGCCGCTCGCGCCTGACCAAGCCCGATTACCAGGCCGCGGCGGACAGCATGGTGCGCATCATCCTCAAGGGCTGTGGGTTGAAGCCGAGCGTCTGATGCCTTACCTGCTACTCGCCCCCTGCGACTACCGCGAGGAAATCCGCAAAAGCCGTTTTCTCGCCCAGGCCCGCGCCATCGGCAGCGCGGCGGATGCCCAGGCCTTTATCGAACAGGTCAGCGACCCGGGCGCCTCGCACAACTGCTGGGCCTGGAAGATCGGCCAGCAATACCGTTTCAGCGACGACGGCGAACCCGGCGGCACCGCCGGCCGGCCGATTCTCGCCGCCATCGAGGCGCAGGGGTTCGATGGCGTGGCCGTGGTGGTGACGCGCTGGTACGGTGGCATCCAACTCGGCACCGGCGGCCTGGCCCGCGCCTACGGCGGCAGTGCCAACAAATGCCTGCAGCACGCCGAGCGCCAGGAACAGGTGCCGCGCACCGCCTGCGCCTGCCATTGCGGCTTCGCCGAACTGGCCTTGCTCAAATCACGCCTGGCCGAATTCGACGCCGTGCTGGAACAGGAAGCCTTCGACGCCGAGGGCGCCGAACTGCAATTGGCCGTACCGCAATCGCAGATCGAAGGCCTGCAAAGCCTGCTTGCCGATATCAGCCGTGGGCGCAGTAGACTGCGCTTCATCGAGTGACCACCGCCCACTTGCCATGGAGCTGCCATGAAGCCGCATCTGCTGATTCTCAACCCACTCAGTGAAGCCAGCCTGGCGCGCATCGCCGAACGGTATCAGGTGACCCATGCCGCCAACGCGGCGGCACGCGAGGCGGCCATTGCCGAGCACGGCGCAAGCATTCAAGCCGTGCTGACCATCGGCACCATCGGCCTGACCGGTGAGGAAATCGCTCGCCTGCAAAACCTGAGCTTCGTCGGCACGCTCGGTGTGGGTTACGAGAAGGTCGATATCGACGCCGCCCGCGCGCGCGGCATCGCCCTGAGCAACGGCGCCGGCAGCAATGCCGTGTGCGTCGCCGACCACGCCATGGCGTTGCTGCTGGCAGCGATACGCGATGTGCGCCGCCTGGACAACGCCTGCCGCGCCGGCATCTGGCGCGATGCCCTGCCGATGACCGAGGGCGTCAGCGGCAAGCGCCTGGGCATCCTCGGCCTCGGCGCCATCGGCGAACAACTGGCCCGCCGTGCGGCGGCGTTCGACATGCCGGTGGGTTATCACAACCGCTCACCGAAAGCCGGCAGCCCCCACCAATACTTCGCCAGCGTGAGGCAATTGGCGGATTGGTGCGACTGCCTGGTGGTGGCCATCCCCGGCGGCGCCGCGACCCATCACCTGGTGAACGCCGAGGTGCTGGATGCGCTGGGGCCTCAGGGTTACCTGGTCAACGTGGCGCGCGGCAGCGTGGTGGACACCGCGGCACTGGGCAGCGCGCTACGCGACAAGCGCATCCGCGCCGCGGCATTGGACGTGTACGAAAGCGAACCGCTGCCACCCACCGAGCTGCTCGACCTCGACAACCTGACCATCACTCCCCACGTGGGCGGCAACTCGCCCCAGGCGCTGGAACAGTCACTGAGCCAGTTCCTCGACAATATTGGCCGGCACTTTCGCGGGGAGGCGCTGCTGACGCCGATTTGAGAATCTTTTTTTAGGCGACATAGATGAAGCTGCAACCGAGGCAAGAGCAGCCTTTCGTAGGGTGGGAGACGCTTCATCCGTCCACCGCACTGCCATCGCAATGGTGGCCAAAAAGAGCGTTGTCCACCCTACGGACTGACGGGAAATTCGCCGTCGTGGGAGCGGGCCATGCCCGCGAAAAATTGGCGGTGTGAACGCGCAGTCAGCCGTCATTATCTTTGCATGGTGGTGCGCTATCGCGGGTCGCCGCCCGCCCCGCCATACGATTGAGTGCAAATCCAGGATTTCGCGGGCATGGCCCGCTCCCACAGGTAATACGCTCCAGATGGCAGATGGATCGGGCAGCGTAGACGCTAGCCCCAAACACCACCCCCACCTGGTCAAAACGCCCTACCCGCCGCCACTCACCTGCAGGCCAATCCCCAGCGCCTTGGCCAGCGACAGCGGCAACAGCAGGGTATCGAGCAGCGCGCTGGCCGGCAGGTCGACGCCGGCGTAGCGCGGCGCCTCGGCGCCAAAGCGTTCGACCGGGCAGCAACCGCCCTGTAGCGCGTACCAGTCAAGCCGCGTGCCGGCGTACACCACCGGCGCGCCGGGCTGGTTGGCGTCCAGGGTGCGCGCGGTGGCGCAGCCGCCCAGTTGCAGGCAGGCCAGCACCAGCAGCCAGCGCACGCGCCTAGTCATCGCCACTGTTTAGATGATGCTCGCCCCAGCGCGGCAACATGTCCTGGGGGATGTTCAGGCAGTTGAGGATGCGCGCGACCACGAAGTCGACCAGGTCGTCCACCGTCTGTGGCTGGTGATAGAAGCCCGGCGAGGCCGGCAGGATGGTCACGCCCAGGTTGGAGAGCTTGAGCATGTGTTCCAGATGAATGCTCGAATACGGCGCCTCGCGCGGCACCACGATCAGCTGGCGGCGCTCCTTGAGGGCGACATCGGCGGCGCGCTCGATCAGGTTGTTGCAGGCACCGGTGGCAATCGATGACAGCGTGCCGGTGCTGCACGGCACCACCACCATGGCCGACGGCGCACCGGAGCCGGAAGCCACCGGGGCCATCCAGTCTTCCTTGCCGTAGACGCGAATCTGCCCGTCGGTGGCGCCGGTGTACTCGGTGAGAAACGCCTGCATGGCCTGGGGCTTGGCCGGCAGGCTGACGTCGGTTTCGGTGGCCATCACCAGCTGCGCGGCCTTGGAGATCAGGAAGTGCACTTCCCGGTCCTCGCGCACCAGGCAATCGAGCAGGCGCAGGCCGTACTGGGCGCCAGAGGCGCCGGTCATGGCAAGGGTGATGCGCTCCGGTCCACTCATAAATTCACTCTCAAAGCTGCTGTGCTTGCTTATGCTGCGTTAAAAGCCTGCTGGGTCGCCAGCCCGGTCGAATGCTCATTTACTACAGTAAACTCGAATGCGAGCCCAGTCCGTTCCTCGCAGGCTTTTGCCTTGCCTAATCTGCGCTCGCGACGCTTTGAGCGCGAATTTCGGCTCGTTATGAAAGCGCCTTGGCCAACTTGCCGTGCAAGCCGCCGAAGCCGCCATTGCTCATGATCACCACCTGGGTGCCAGGGCGCACCCGCGCCTTCACGCCATCGATGATGGCTTCCAGCGAATCGCACACCTGGGTGGGATTGGTGGCGCCAGCGACGGTGGCCGCCAGATCCCAGCCCAGGTTCGGCGGCGCGTACCAGAACACCGCATCGGCCTGCAGCGCGGACTCGGCCAGGCCGTCGCGATGAGCACCGAGCTTCATGGAATTGGAGCGCGGCTCGATCACAGCGATGATCTGCTCGTCGCCGACCCGCTTGCGCAGGCCGTCGAGGGTGGTGGCGATGGCCGTCGGGTGGTGGGCGAAGTCGTCATAGACGGTCACGCCGTTTACCTCGGCGACCTTCTCCATGCGCCGCTTGGCGTTGATGAACTTGCCCAGTGCCTCGATGCCCAGCGCCGGCACCACGCCGACATGGCGCGCCGCGGCCAGCACCGCCAGGGCGTTGGCGACGTTGTGCTGGCCGGTCAGTTGCCAGTCCACCACACCCTCGACCTTGCCGTCGAAACTCACCTCGAAGCGCGAACCGTCGGCACTGAGCAGGCGGGCCTGCCACTGGCCGCCTTCACCGGTGGTCTGCACCGGCGTCCAGCAGCCCATCTGGATCACCCTCGCCAGCGCGCTTTCGCTGGCCGGGTGGATGACCAGGCCTTCGCTGGGAATGATCCGCACCAGGTGATGGAACTGCCGTTCGATGGCGGCCAGGTCGGGGAAAATGTCCGCGTGGTCGAACTCGAGGTTGTTGAGGATCGCAGTGCGCGGGCGGTAGTGGACGAACTTGCTGCGCTTGTCGAAGAAGGCGCTGTCGTATTCGTCGGCCTCGACCACGAAGAATGGCGTATCGCCGAGGCGCGCGGAAATCCCGAAGTTCTGCGGCACGCCGCCGATCAAGAAGCCCGGCGCCATGCCGGCGTGCTCCAGTACCCAGGCGAGCATGCTCGAGCTGCTGGTCTTGCCGTGGGTACCGGCCACCGCCATCACCCAGCGGCCCTGCAGCACATGGTCGGCCAGCCACTGCGGGCCGGACACATAGGGCAGGCCCTTGTTGAGCACGTATTCCACCGCCGGGTTGCCACGGCTCATGGCGTTGCCGACCACCACCAGATCCGGCGCCGGCTGCAGGTGCGCGGGGTCGTAGCCCTGCATCAACTCGATACCCTGGGCTTCGAGCTGGGTGCTCATTGGCGGGTAGACATTGGCATCGGAGCCGGTGACGCGGTGGCCCAGGTCCTTGGCCAGCACCGCGAGCGAGCCCATGAAGGTGCCGCAGATGCCGAGAATGTGGATATGCATGAAAACCTCGAAAACAGACGCGCCAGGGGCCGGCGGGCCGGGTGAAAACATGGCCGCAGATTAGCACAGCAGCGCCCGGCACCCACCGGCGATAATGAGCTGGCGCGGCTGCTCCGAGAGTAGATCGGTCTTGGCGAGCACCAGCAGTTCGATAGCCAGGCGCAAGCCATCAACAGCGCGTTACGCCAGGGCACTTGCGGTCCACCGACGGCCTGTTAAGGTGACCGCCACTCCCCCACCGAGCCGTTTCCATGTGGTCGTTTAGCGCCTGGCGCCGTCGGCGTATTCTCTCCCGTAACCCTGTCAGCGCCAGCAGCTGGGCCACAGTGCGCCAGCGCCTGCCGATTCTCGACGGCCTCAGCGGCGAAGAAGAGCAACGGCTGCGTGAACGCGCCGTGCTCTTTTTGCACAGCAAGCACCTGACCACCCTGCCCGGCCTCGAACTGGACCTTGAAGACCGTCTGGCCCTGGCGGTACTGGCCGAATTGCCATTGCTCGGCCTGGCCGACCTGAACTGGTACCAGGGCTTCCACGAGGTGATTCTCTACCCGGACGACTTCGTCAGCCCGCAGCGCCATCGTGACTCCGGCGGCATCGAGCACGAATGGGACGGCGAGCACAGCGGCGAAGCCTGGCAGCAGGGCCCGGTGATTCTCGCCTGGCCCGGCGTACAGGCCAGTGGCGGCTGGGAAGGCTACAACCTGGTGATCCATGAGCTGGCCCACAAGCTGGACATGCTCGGCGGCGACGCCAACGGCCTGCCGCCACTGCACGGCAACATGGACGTCACCCGGTGGGCCAGTGCCATGCAACAGGCCTTCGACAGCCTCAATGCCGCACTGGATGCCGACGAAGAAGCGCAAACCCCCATCGACCCTTACGCCGCGGAAAACCCCGCCGAATTCTTTGCGGTGACCAGCGAGTACTTCTTCAACGCACCGGACCTGCTCGACGAGGCCTTTCCCGCGGTCTACGAGCAATTGCGCCTGTTCTACCGGCAAGACCCATTGGCACGTTTGCGCCGCCTGCAGGTCGAACACCCGGACTATCAGCAAGCCACGCCCGCGACTGCCGATACGACAGATGGCTGTAATGGCAACGACGCGGGAATCCACCTATAATCGCGCCACTTTTTTTGGCGCACATCAGGGAGTCACCCATGAGCTACAGCAAGGTTCCGGCTGGTAAAGACCTGCCGAACGACATCTACGTCGCTATCGAAATCCCGGCCAACCACGCGCCGATCAAATACGAAATCGATCACGACACCGACTGCCTGTTCGTTGACCGTTTCATGGCCACCCCGATGTTCTACCCGGCCAACTACGGCTTCATCCCGCACACCCTGGCCGACGACGGTGACCCCCTCGACGTGCTGGTCGTGACCCCGTACCCGGTTGCCCCAGGCTCGGTGATTCGCGCTCGCCCGGTTGGCGTGCTGCACATGACCGACGAAGCCGGTGGCGACGCCAAGCTGATCGCGGTCCCGCACGACAAACTGACCACCATTTACAAAGACGTTCAGGAATACACCGACCTGCCTCCGCTGCTGATCGAGCAGATCAAGCACTTCTTCGAGAACTACAAGGATCTCGAGAAGGGCAAGTGGGTCAAGGTCGAAGGCTGGGGCAACGCTGACGCGGCCCGCGCCGAGATCACCAAGGCAGCTGCTGCTTACCAAAAATAAGCACAACCTGCCTTACGAAAGCCGGCCACAAGCCGGCTTTTTATTGCCCGAAAACCCGCATCCCCCTGCGCCCTTGAGGACTTTACGGCCGAGGCCTCCACGCACAACGGGCAGATTCCTGCGCCTCCAGGTCCTGGCCGAGCAGGGCCGGAGACTGGATTGGCTTGCTGGTCATGGCTGCTCCTTCACGGCTTCCAGTGCTCGGGCCAGGCTGGCGCTGGACAGTTCACCGAGGTGGCTGCCCAGCAGGCGGCCCTCGGCGTCGTAGAACAGGGTGGTGGGCAAGGCCCGCGAGCCGACCAGTTGCCCCAGGGCCCCGTCGCTGTCGAGTAGCACGTTGTCCAGTTGCAGCGCCTGGCTGGCGAGATAGGCACTGACCTCGCCTGCGCCCTCGCCCTGGTTGGCGAAAACGAAGGTCACGCCTGGGTGCGCACGTTGCGCCTCGGCCAGCACCGGCATCTCGCGTCGGCAGGGCGGGCACCAGGTGGCCCACAGGTTGATCACCATGGGTCGGCCGAGCTTCTCGCGCAGTTCCAGCGGTTGCCCCTGGACATCGCGCAGGGTCAGTTCCGGCAGACGCGTGCCCTGCTCCAGGCTATGCAATACCAGGCTGCCCATGCCCCACACCAGCAGGCCCGCCGCCATGCCACCGGCCAGGGCGCGGCGCATCGCCGTCTGGCGCCACAGGTACCAGGCGCCCAGCAAGCCTGCCGCCAGTAAACCGCCCCAGGCGCTGAAGCCGCCGTCACGGATATCGATCACCCGCCAGGGCGCGTCCTGGTAATGCTCGAAGTAGCGGACGACGAAGGCCAGCCGCGCGCCCAGCAGCGCCGCCAGCAGCAGGCGGAAGATCAGCTTCTCCGGGTTGACCTGGTGCCTGCGCCCCAGCCACCAGCCGACCAGGGTGGCCAGCAACAGGCTCACCAGCAACAACACATGACCCACGCCAAGCGCCAGCGGCCCTATATCTATCGTCAACATCAGTCCTCCTCCCGGAGACGGCGATACAGGGTCCGCTCACTGACCCCCAGATACTTCGCCAACTCGCTACGCGTGCCCTTGAAGGTCGCCGCCATCTGCTGCAGTGATCGTTGATCACCTGCGGCTGCCGGCAGCCCGGGCGCGTGCGCGGTGATGGCGGGCGGCAGGTGGTGGGTACGGATGACCCCGTCGTCGGCAAACAGGCTTGCCCTGTCCAGGGCATTGCGCAATTCGCGAATATTGCCCGGCCAGGCATAGCGCTGGAGGCAGACCAGAGCCTCGTCATCGATGACCAGCCGCTTGGCCGGGTCACGGCGCTGCAAGAACGAATTCGCCAGCAAACCGATATCCTCCACCCGCTCGCGCAATGGCGGCAGCCGAATGGGAAAGGTACTGAGGCGGTAGTAAAGATCCGCCCTGAACGCCCCGCTGGTCATCATCTCCTCCAGCGGCTTGTGGGTGGCGGCAACCAGCCTGAAGTTCGCATGGAGGGTTTCCACACTGCCGACACGGCGGTAGGTTCCCGACTCGATCAGGCGCAGCAGTTTTACCTGCATGGCCAGGGGCACATCACCGATTTCGTCGAGGAACAGGGTGCCACCCTGGGCAATGTCCACCAGGCCCGGTTTGCGGGCTACAGCGCCGGTGAAGGCGCCCTTTTCATGGCCGAACAATTCGCTTTCGAACAGGGTCTCGGTCAAGCCCGAGCAGTCGACCACCACGAAAGGCCCATCGGCCCGCTCGCTGTTCTCATGAACGGCGCGGGCGAACAACTCCTTGCCGGTACCCGACTCCCCCAGCAACAGCACCGGCAGCATGGTGGTGGCGACGCGCTTGAGCTCCGCCAAGGCGAGGTTGAACGCCGTGGAACAGCCTACCAAACCTTCGTCATTCGGCTGCGCCGAGGCGCTGCGCACCAGGGTCAGGCGCTCCACGTAGGCCCTGATGGCCCCTCCCTCGGCGAAGATCGGCCGCAGCTCGACGTCGACGTGCTCGGGTCCACGTGGGGTGTGATGGATATGCAGCACCCGATCCGGGCCGTTGAGCTCTTGCGCCTTGCGCATGGGGCAGTGCTCGCCAGCCTGATCGCAGGGGACCGCATAATGGTGCGATACCTCATAGCACTTGCGCCCCAGGACAGGGGCGTCAGGGCTGGCAAACTGGCGCTGATAGGCCGCGTTCGCGGCGAGGATCTGGTAATCGGTGTCGAGCACGATCATCGGCTGCGGCTCGTGTTCGAGAAACGAAACCAGTGACCGTAGCTGATCCGACTTGATACTCGAATCACCTGCTTTGGCTGTCATGGGCGCTACCGCAAATGCTGAGGGTGCCAGCATCCTGCGGGGCACTGCCAACACTGTCAATTGGCAGTGCCAGGCCTGCCAGATGGCACAACCCATTGCCCATTATTGCCGAGAATCCATTCAGCAGCGCTGAGCCAGAGATAGAAATCCTTTAAAATCATATAGATATAGAATCCCTACGAGACCGTGCGGATTGGCACAGCAGTTGCTCCACTGCTGGTCACCAAGGGCGGCCCACAAAGGCCCCGTCAGGAGACAGAACATGCGCCACAAACTCCACGTCGAGGCGTTCCACGACAGTGCGACCGGCACCATCAGCTATATCGCCCTCGATCTCGAGACCAACCACTGTGCGCTGATCGACAGCGTGCTCGATTACGACGCCAAGGCCGGGCGTACCTCCACGGCGTCGGCAGACAGGCTGATTGCCCGGGTGGTCGAGCTCGAGGCCCGCGTGGAATGGATCCTGGAAACCCATGTGCACGCCGATCACCTGACGGCGGCGCCCTACCTGCAGGCGCAGGTGGGTGGCAAGATCGGGATCGGCAGTCATATCGCCAAGGTCCAGGACGTGTTCGGCAGCCTGTACAACGCCGGTGCCGACATGCCTCGCGACGGCAGCCAGTTCGATCACCTGTTCGTCGACAACGAGCCGTTCAGCATCGGCTCCCTGGCCTGCCACGCGCTTCACACACCCGGGCACACCCCTGCCTGCATGGCCTACGTGCTACGTGATGGGCACGGCACCGCCGCGTTCGTGGGCGACACCCTGTTCATGCCCGACTACGGCACCGCCCGCTGCGACTTTCCCGGTGGCGACGCACATGCCCTGTTCAGGTCGATCAGCAGGGTGCTGAGCCTGCCTGCCGACACCTTGCTCTACGTCTGCCACGACTACCCGCCGGAAGGGCGAGAGGTGCAGTACGTCAGCACGGTGGCCGAACAGCGCGCACTCAACATTCACGTACGCGATGGCATCAGCGAGGAACAGTTCGTGGCCATGCGTACCACCCGCGACGCCACGCTGGAAATGCCCACGCTGATCCTGCCTTCGGTACAGGTCAACATGCGCGCCGGGCACCTGCCTGCCCCCGAAACCAACGGCGTGCGCTACCTGAAGATACCGCTCAACCTGATTTGAGCGCCCCCCTATAAAAATTATTCGTGCACGCTTTCATTCCGAGGTCTTCATGGACATTCGCAGCCTTGCACCTGGCCTGTCAGTCACCGGACAACTCCATCCGGATGACGTGGTAACCCTCAAAAACGCCGGCTACCGGGCCATCATCTGCAACCGGCCCGATGGTGAAGGTGGCGACCAAGCGTTGTTTGCCGACATCGAGCGAGCCGCCCAGCAACACGGCATGCAGGCCCATTACCTGCCTGTCGACACGGGCAAGGTCAGCGACGAGCAGGCCGAGCTGTTCGGCAAGCTGCTCGAGACTCTTCCCAAGCCGATCGTGGCCTATTGCCGTTCCGGCATGCGCTCGACCACCCTGTGGGCACTGTCGCAGGCCAGGGCACAACCGCTGGAGCAGATCGTCGATGCGGCAAAGAAAGCCGGCTTCGACATGGCCTCGGTAGCCCGCAGGATTGCCAATCAGGGGCAAACGCCCATGGACGTGGCGCAGGCCATGCATACGGTGGTCATCGTCGGCGGCGGTGCGGCGGGCATCGCCACGGCATCGAGCCTGCTGGCCCGTGAGCCCGGCCTGGATATCGCCATCATCGATCCCGCCGATGTGCACTACTACCAACCCGGCTGGACCCTGGTCGGCGGCGGCATCTTCGAGGCGGCGCAAACCGCCCACAGCATGGGCGTGACCATGCCTCGCGGCGTGCACTGGATAAAGTCGGCGGTGGCCGCCTTCGAGCCGCAGCGCAACGCCGTCATCCTCAACGGCTGCCGGGTGGTCAGGTACCAACAGCTGATCGTCTGCCCCGGCCTCAAACTGGATTGGCACGCCATCGAGGGCCTGGCCGACACCCTGGGTCGCAACGGTGTGACCTCCAACTACCTGTATCACCTGGCGCCCTATACCTGGGAGCTGGTGCAGCAGCTTCGCGGTGGGCGGGCGATCTTCACCCAGCCACCGATGCCGATCAAATGTGCCGGCGCGCCCCAGAAGGCCATGTACCTGTCGGCCGACCACTGGCGCCGCAGCGGTGTGCTGGGCGACACGCAAATCGAGTTCTACAGTGCCGGTGCCGTGCTGTTCGGCGTTGCCGACTACGTACCGGCGCTTATGGAGTATGTCGAGACTTACCGGATCGACCTGAACTTCGGCCATACGCTTACCCGAGTCGATGGCGCAACGCGTACCGCCACGTTCACGCGCGTGGAGGCCGATGGCAGCACCGGCAGCGTTACCCGCCCGTTCGACATGCTCCACGTGGTGCCACCGCAGGTCTCTCCCGACTTCGTGCGTGCCAGCCCGCTGAGCGACGCGGCCGGCTGGATCGATGTAGACCCCGCGACGCTGCGCCACAAGAGCTGGGAAAACATTCACGCACTCGGCGACGCCACCAACACCAGCAACGCGAAAACCGCAGCCGCGGCGCGCAAGCAGGCGCCGGTGGTTGCCCACAACGTGCTGGCGGCACTGGGTAAAGCCAAGGGCAAGGCGCTGTACGACGGTTATGGATCCTGCCCGTTGACGGTCGAGCGCGGCAAGATCGTGCTGGCCGAATTCAGCTACGGCGGCAAGGTGACCCCCAGCTTCCCATCCTGGCTCATCGACGGCACCAGGCCCTCCCGCCTGGCCTGGCTGCTCAAGGAACGGATTCTGCCGCCGCTGTACTGGAAAGGCATGCTCAGGGGCCGCGAGTGGTTGGCGAAACCGGAGCTAGCGGACGTATGAGGCGCCCCTGGCGCGCGAGGGCGCGGCAATGATCACGATCGTCCTGCTTGGCCTGCTGGTCGGCGTGATCCTGGCCCTGACCGGTGCGGGCGGCGGCATACTGGCAGTGCCATTGCTGGTCTTCGTGTTGGGCCTGGAGGTTGCCGATGCCGCCCCGGTCGGCCTGCTGGCGGTCGGCCTGGCGGCCAGCCTCGGGGCAGCGATGGGCCTGCGGGACGGCATCGTTCGCTACAAGGCCGCACTGCTGGTGGCCGCTGCCGGGATGCTCTGCTCGCCCATCGGCCTGTGGGTGGCACAGCGCCTGCCCAACCGCCCGCTGATGGGGATATTTGCGCTGGTGCTCATGTACGTCGCCTGGCTGACCTGGCGCCGCACCCAGGCCTCGCCGCCAGGCCGGTCAGCCTTTACCAAGCCACCACCCTGCCAGCTGGACGTCAATCGCGGCAAATTGAACTGGACCGGGCCTTGCGCCTGGGCCCTCACGCTCTCAGGCCTGGTAGCCGGCGGCTTGTCCGGTTTGCTGGGCGTAGGCGGCGGCTTCGTACTGGTACCCGCCCTGCAACGCTACACCAACGTGACGGCGCAATCGGTGCTAGCCACTTCCCTTGCCGTTATCGCCCTGATTTCCGCTGCCGGCGTGGCTACCAGTTCGGCCGCCGGGCACCTGAACTGGCTGATAGCCACGCCATTTTGCATGGGCGCCCTGGCTGGCATGCTGATCGGCCGGGCGGCCGCTGGCAGGTTGTCCGGGCCGAGCCTGCAACGGGGCTTTGCGCTGGTATCTGCAGCGGTCGCCGTGGCGATGTTGATAAGGGCCGTGCTGTAAACCGGCCCGTTGCCATGCGTCAGCCGCGCGCCAGAGTACGCGCGAAGAACGCCAGCATCTGCTTCCAGCCGTGCTCGGCGGCCTGTTCGTCATACACCGGAAAGTCCGGCTTCATCCAGCCATGTTTGGCCGGGTAGGTTTCCGAGCTGTAGGTCACGCCGGCTTCGCTCAACGCCTTCTCGAAACGTTCGGCCATTTCCGGCGGGTAGCTGCCGTCGTTTTCTGCGGCGGCGATGTAGACCTCGGCCTGCAGCACGGATGCCGCGCGATGCGGGCTGTCGGCGGCGTCGGTGGCCAGGTTGCCGCCGTGGAAACTGGCGATGGCGGCGAAGCGCTCCGGGCGCGCCCCGGCGGAGGCGATGGCCATGCCGCCGCCCATGCAGAAGCCCACCGCACCGATACGCTTGCCGTGCACCTCGCTGCGCTGGTCGAGGTAGCCAATATAGGCATCGATATCCGCTGCCGCCTTGGCATTGCCAGTGGTGGCCATCAGCGGCCCGAGGATGGCGCGGAAATCACCCTTGAACACCTCCTTGGGATCGAAGGGTCCATAGGCGCCGTAGCGGTAGTACATATCCGGCAGCAGCACCACGTAGCCGGCATTGGCCAGCCGCTCGGCCATGGCGAGCACAGCGGGGCGAATGCCACCGGCATCCATGTAGAAGATGACCGCCGGGCCGCCCTGCCCGCTGGCGGGCGTGAACAGGTGGGCCGGGCACTGGCCGTCTGCCGTGGTGATGACGATTTGCTCGTGAGCCATATTGATCCTCCGGTTGGATGCTTGCCGCCAGCACTGGGCGCTGGCGGCACGACTAGGTATTGGTCAACAGAACGGCAATCGAGTGCCCGAGAACTTCTGGCTGTACCGTCTCGCCTGGCCTTTGGCAACCACAAAAAAACCAGGGCAGATGCCCTGGTTTCGTATGCGACGCTTAGCTCTAGACGGCCTTGAGCCGCAGTTCCTTGGGCATGGAGAAGGTCACGTTCTCCGGGCGGCCATCAAGTTCCTGGACGTTGCTGGCGCCCCACTCGCCCAGCTTGTCGATCACCCCGCGCACCAGTACTTCAGGGGCCGAAGCGCCGGCGGTGATGCCGATGCCCTTGGCGCCGTCGAACCACTCGCGCTTGAGATCCTCGGCGCCGTCGATCAGGTACGCCGGAGTCCCCATGCGCTCGGCCAGCTCGCGCAGTCGGTTGGAGTTGGAGCTGTTGGGGCTGCCCACCACCAGCAGCACGTCGCACTCGTCGGCCAGTTGCTTGACCGCATCCTGGCGATTCTGGGTGGCGTAGCAGATATCGTCCTTGCGCGGCCCGCCGATAGCGGGGAAGCGTGCGCGCAGCGCATCGATGACCTTGCTGGTGTCGTCCATCGACAACGTGGTCTGGGTCACGAAGGCGAGATTTTCAGGATCGCGCACCTGCAGCCTGGCGACATCCTCCTCGTCTTCGACCAGGTAGATGGCGCCGCCATTGCTGGCGTCGTACTGGCCCATGGTGCCTTCGACCTCCGGGTGGCCTTCATGGCCAATGAGGATGCACTCGCGGCCATCGCGGCTGTAGCGCACCACTTCCAGGTGCACCTTGGTGACCAGCGGGCAGGTGGCGTCGAACACCTTCAGGCCGCGGTTGGTGGCCTCGTTGCGCACCGCCTGGGAAACGCCGTGGGCGCTGAAGATGACGATCACGTCATCGGGCACCTGATCCAGCTCCTCGACGAAGATCGCCCCGCGCGAACGCAGGTCTTCGACCACGAACTTGTTGTGCACCACTTCATGGCGCACGTAGATCGGCGGGCCGAACACCTCGAGGGCGCGGTTGACGATCTCGATCGCGCGGTCGACACCGGCGCAGAAACCGCGGGGATTGGCGAGTTTGATTTGCATGATGGTTGTCTCGATTACGCGGCGCCGAACAGGGGCTCAAGGATACTGTTGGCGAGCATGAAGAACATTCACCACTTCCACAGCGTCAGCGGCTACTCGGTAAACCAGAATGTAGTTTGGATGAGCGATCAGCTCACGTGTTCCAGGCACCCGACCAAAGCGATAAAGGTAGGGATGCTCGGCCAACGGCAGCACAACCGACTCCAATCGTTCTTTTAGCTGCCTGGCAGCCTTGGGGTCTTCATTGGCGATGTAGCGAATGATCTGCAACAGATCGTCCCTGGCGGTGGCTCGCCAGACGATGGGCAACATCAGCTACTGCGCCGCCGTGCCTCTGCTTCGCTAATGACGGCCTCGACATCGGCCATCACCTGATCATGAGCAACCACCCCGCGACCGTCTGCGAGAGACTCCTCAACCTTGCGGCGAAACCAACCGTCGTGGCTGTCCGCCAATTCCTGGGTTTCGAACTCCGACACGATGGGGGAACGCTTTACGCTCATGGCGCGGCCTCCGTGTTAGCGGGCAACAAGGTATCCATCCTACACTGCCTAGACGGCTTTGACCTCAATGATCTCGACGTCAAAGGTCAGCGTCTTGCCGGCCAGCGGGTGGTTGAAGTCGATGGTCACCTGGGCGTCATCGAACGCCTTGACCACACCTGGCAGCTCGGTATTGGCGGCGTCGTTGAAGATCACCAGCAGCCCTTCCGACAGCTCCATGTCCTGAAACTGCGAGCGCGGCATCACCTGCACGTTCTGCGGGTTGTGCTGGCCGAAGCCCTGCTCGGGCTGCACGCTAAGGCTGCGTTTGTCGCCGGCCTTGAAGCCGTAGAGCGCGGCCTCGAAGCCCGGCAGCAGGTTGCCGTCGCCGACCTTGAAGGTCGCCGGCTGCTTGTCGAATGTGCTGTCGACCACATCACCGTTATCCAGCTTCAGCGCGAAGTGCAGGGTCACCTGCCGATCCGGGCCGATACGTACATCAGTCACGTGCCACCTCTTCTTCGGGCTTCTTGCTCTTGAACATATCCAGCGCCAGCAGTATTGCGCCCACGGTGATCGCGCTGTCAGCGAGATTGAAGGCCGGGAAATACCAGCTGCTCTGCCAGTGCACCAGGATGAAATCGACCACGTGGCCGAACACCACGCGATCCACCAGGTTACCCAGGGCGCCGCCAAGCACCAGCGCCAGGCCAACGGCCAGCCAGGTTTCCTCAGGCTTGAGGCGCTTGAGCCAGACCACCAGCACCACGCTGACCACCACGGCGATCAGGGTGAACAACCAGCGCTGCCAGCCGGACGCCCCCGCCAGGAAGCTGAAGGCCGCGCCGGTGTTGTAGGCCAGCGTCCAGTCCAGTACATGGGGGATCACGGTAATGCGTTCCCACATCTGCAGGTTGTTGTCGAACCAGTATTTGGTGATCTGGTCGATCACGAACACCACCGCGCTGAGCCACACCCAGCCGAGCTTGCCGAAACGTGCGCTCATGAATGCATCTCCGCAGTGCGGGCCGGGGCGTTACGCATGGTGGCGTACCTCGCCCTTGCCTTCGATGTTGCTGACGCAGCGGCTGCACAGCTCCGGATGCTCGGCATGGCTGCCGACATCGGCACGCAGGTGCCAGCAACGGCCGCACTTGGCGTGGGCGGACTTGACGATCTTCAGCTTCAGGCCTTCGACTTCGGTGACCACCGCATCGGCCGGCGCTTCGCTCAGCGGTGCGGTGGCAGCAGCGGAAGTGATCAGCGCGAAGCGCAGCTCGTCGCCCAGCTTGGCCAGGTCGCCACGCAGGGCGTCGTCACCGAACAGGGTGACTTCGGCCTGCAGGCTGGCACCGATGGCCTTGGTTGCGCGCAGGTTCTCCAGCTCCTTGTTGACCGCGCCCTTGACCGCCATGACGCGCTGCCAATAGGCGTTGTCCAGCTCGGCGCCTTGCGGCAGGCGGGCCAGGTTCTCGTACCAGGTAGCCAGCATCACCGACTCGGCGCGCTCGCCGGGCAGGAACTGCCAGATTTCCTCGGCGGTGAACGAGAGAATCGGCGCGACCCAGCGCACCAGCGCCTCGCAGATGTGGAACAGCGCGCTCTGGCAGGAACGGCGGGCGATGCTGTCCGGCGCAGTGGTGTACTGACGGTCCTTGATGATGTCCAGGTAGAAGCCGCCCAGCTCCTGCACGCAGAAGTTGTGCACCTTGGAATACACGTTCCAGAAGCGGTATTCGCCGTAGGCCTCGGTCAGCTCGTCCTGCAGGCGTGCGGTGGCGTCCACCGCCCAGCGGTCCAGATCGAGCATCTGCTCGCCCGGCAGCAGGTCGGTGGCCGGGTTGAAACCATTGAGGTTGGCCAGCATGAAGCGCGCGGTATTGCGGATGCGCCGGTAGGCGTCGGCACTGCGTTGCAGGATCTGATCGGATACCGCCATCTCGCCGGAATAGTCGGTGGAGGCCACCCACAGGCGCAGGATGTCGGCGCCCATGCTGTCGATGACTTTCTGCGGCGCGACCACGTTGCCGAGGGACTTGGACTGTTTGCGGCCCTGCTCGTCGACGGTGAAACCGTGGGTCAGCAGTTCCTTGTACGGCGCATGGCCGTCGATGGCGCAGCCGGTCAGCAGGGAGGAGTGGAACCAGCCGCGGTGCTGGTCGGAGCCTTCCAGGTACAGGTCAGCCACCGGGCCGCTGCTGTGCGCCAGCTCGGCGTGGGAGCCGCGCAGCACGTGCCAGTGGGTGGTGCCGGAGTCGAACCACACGTCCAGGGTGTCGCGGCTCTTGTCGTACTGCTCGGCCTCGGCGCCCAGCAGCTCGGCGGCGTCCAGCTTGAACCAGGCTTCGATGCCCTCCTGCTCGACGCGCTTGGCGACCTCTTCCATCAGCTCGACGGTGCGCGGGTGCAGCTCGCCACTCTCCTTATGGGTAAAGAACGGGATCGGCACGCCCCAGTTGCGCTGACGCGAGATGCACCAGTCCGGGCGGCCGGCGATCATGCTGTGCAGGCGCGCCTGGCCCCAGGCCGGCACGAACTTGGTGTCTTCGATGGCCGCCAGGGAGCGCTCACGCAGGGTGCCGCCCTCCTTCGGCTTGGTGTCCATGCCGACGAACCACTGCGCGGTGGCGCGGTAGATCAGCGGCGTCTTGTGCCGCCAGCAGTGCATGTAGCTGTGGCTGATGGTGGCGTGCTTGAGCAGCGCACCCACTTCTTCGAGCTTGGCGATGATCGCCGGAGTGGCCTTCCAGATGAACTGACCGCCGAACAGCGGCAGCGAGTCGGCATACACGCCATTGCTCTGCACCGGGTTGAGAATCTCGTCGTTGCTCATGCCGTACGCCTTGCAGGTACGGAAGTCGTCCTCACCATAGGCCGGCGCGGAGTGAACGATACCGGTGCCGGCGCCCAGCTCGACGTAGTCGGCCAGGTAGATCGGCGACAGACGCTCGTACAGCGGGTGGCGGAAGTTGATCAGCTCCAGCGCCGAACCTTCGGCGGTGGCAACCACCTGGCCTTCGAGGCCGAAGCGCTGCAGGCAGCTCTCGACCATTTCCTCGGCGAGCAGCAGCAGGCGATCGCCGACGTCCACCAGGGCGTAGGTGAATTCCGGGTGCACGTTCAGTGCCTGGTTGGCCGGGATGGTCCAGGGCGTGGTGGTCCAGATGACGATGGCAGCCGGCTTGCTCAGGCTGGCCAGGCCGAAGGCGGCGGCCAGTTTGCCTGCGTCCTCGACCGGGAAGGCCACGTCGATGGCTTCGGATTTCTTGTCCTGGTACTCGACCTCGGCCTCGGCCAGGGCCGAGCCGCAGTCGAAACAGAAGTTGACCGGCTTGAGGCCCTTGAACACGAAACCATTCTTGACCATTTCCGCCAGGGCGCGGATCTCGCCGGCCTCGTTGGCAAAATTCATGGTCAGGTACGGGTTGTTCCAGTCACCCAGCACACCGAGGCGGATGAAGTTGGCCTTCTGCTCCTCGACCTGCTTGGCCGCATAGGTGCGGCAACGCTCGCGGGTCAGGTCGGCCGGCTGGTTCTTGCCGAAAGTGGTCTCGACCTTGTGCTCGATCGGCAGGCCGTGGCAGTCCCAGCCCGGCACGTACGGCGCGTCATAACCGGCCATGGTCTTGGAACGGGTGATGATGTCCTTGAGGATCTTGTTCAGCGCGTGACCGATGTGGATGCTGCCGTTGGCATAGGGCGGGCCATCGTGCAGCACGAATTTCGGCCGGCCTTCACCGGCCTTGCGCAGTTTTTCGTACAGACCAATATCAATCCAGCGCTGCAGGGTCTGCGGCTCGCGTTGCGGCAGGCCAGCCTTCATCGGGAAGGGAGTATCGGGCAGGTTCAGCGTGGCTTTGTAATCGGTCATGTCGGGCTCTTCATCAGCGGTT
>JAAIGF010392655.1_pt1 | contig 20858 bp, 12 predicted proteins | sample 6487441 | NCBI WGS metagenome assembly JAAIGF01 (sample SAMN13974129, study PRJNA590717) | phyllosphere metagenome | biome: pepper field; feature: multiple bacterial spot infested pepper fields; material: pepper leaves; isolation source: leaves from pepper fields | host: Capsicum annuum ... | reverse complement strand
AGTGCCGTGAAACCGAAGATCAGTTTGCCGACCGGCAGCCCCTGAATTTGTGCAGCACGCACATTGCCGCCAGCGATGCGTGCGGCAAAACCGACGCTTGTCACCTCGATGAGAACCCATGAGACGATGCAGGCAACGATGCCGATGACGAGTCCCCAGTGAACATCCATGCCGGGAATGTCTCCCATCATGTATTCGGCAGGCAGCGGTGCAGTCGAAGGCTTGTTGAGACTTGCGGGGTCGCGCAACGGCCCTTCAACAAGCTGATTCATCAGTGCGATGGCGATATAGGCCAGAAGCAGCGAGGAAATCGTTTCGTTGACGCCCCTGTTGTGACGCAGAAAGCCCGCAAAGCCGATCCAGAGGCCACCCATCGCCATGGACGCTAACGCCATCGCCGCGATTACCATGGTGGGCGATGCTGTGCCGACAAGCGGCAAAGCCGCCGCTGCTGCTGCCACGCCGCCCAGAACGACGGCACCTTCACCACCGATGATGATCAGGCCGAGCCGCGCAGGCAGGGCGACACACAGGGCTGTCAAAAGCAGAGGTGCCGCGCGACTGAGGCTGTTTTGAACCGAAAACCAACTGCCGAAACCGCCGGTATACATCAGCTGAAACAGCATGAGCGGTGATTTGCCCACTGCGAGAATGAAAAGCGAGAAAAGCGCCAGCCCCACGGCCACCGCGCCGACCGTGATCGCCGCGGGCTCGGCACGCCGCGCCAACCACGCGAGAAGTGGCCGCAGCGCGGAGGGATGGTCAGACGCAATGGCCAAGGCCCGGTTGTTTGCCTTTGAGGTCATGGTGCTTTCCCCGCTCGTGCCAATCAGGAGGTGGAGCCGATAACGCCCTCGACGAGGTAAGCCATGCTTTCCAGCTCGATGGCATCTTCGGCATAGGCTTTTCCAGCACCGACAACCTCGTTGCCCTTGTTGTCCTTGAGCGGCCCCTTGAAGACGGAGAACTTGCCGGTCTTGATCTCGGCGAGCGTCGCTTCAAATTGCGTGCGCGCTTTCTCGGACACGCCGGGACCTAGCGGGCTCATCTTGACAAAGCCGTCCTTGATGCCGCCCCGCACGAAGTTGCCCAGCGGCTCGCCGTCCTGCGCCTGCTTGACGAATTTGCTGTAGACATTGCCCCAGTTCCATTCGGCACCCGTCAGATATTTCTCTGGAGCGAGCGGACTTTGGTTGGCATGATACCCGCAAACAAAGGCGCCTCGACCGGCTGCCGTTTCGACGACGACTTTCGGGCTATCCACGTGGCAGGTGATCACATCTGCACCCTGGTCCACCAAAGCATTGGTGGCTTCTGCCTCCTTCACGGCCAACGACCACTCGCCTGTGAAGATCACCTGGCAGGTAATTGCTGGATCAACGGAGCGTGCGCCCAGAAGAAAGGAGTTGATGTTTTGAACCACCTGCGGGATTGGCTTTGCCGCAACGAAGCCGATCTTCTTGCTTTTGGTGGCGTGACCGGCAGCAACACCGTTCAGATATTGTCCCTGGCTGATATAGCCGAAATAGGATCCAGTGTTTTTCGGGTGCTTTCCCTCCTGCCACAGACCGCCGCAATGGCGAAACTGGACATCGGGATATTTGGCGGCCATGGCCAGCATATGCGGGTCGAAATAACCGAAGGACGTCGGGAAGAGGAGCGTGGCACCGTCGAGATTGATCATCGACTCCATGGTCTTTTGAACGTCGACGGTCTCTGGAACATTCTCTTCCTCAATCAGGGTGATGCCCGGCATCGCCCTGATGATGGCAGCACCTTCGGCGTGGGCCTGATTATAGCCATAGTCATCTTTTGGGCCGACATAAATAAAGCCGACCGTGAGTGCGGTTTGTGCTGAGGCCTTGGCACCAAGAAAGCCCGGAGCCAGACCGGCGACAGCGCCGGCAACCGATGTCTGAAGGAAATGGCGGCGATTGATAGGCAGGAATTTGGTCATCGAGATGCTCCCTGGGGCTACGGCGAGTTTTGTACGCATCAAAGTGTATGCAATGTGCATGCCAGATTCCAAGGCACTGAAATATATCGATATATTTCTTCGTATTGCTGCAAGTATGAAAAGTGCATACAGATTAAGCATGCCTGAAGATGAATAAATGTGCGTCGCAGCCTTCAGGCAGTCCGACTTCCCGCTGTGTATGGCGCAGCCGGATGGTGTGGTTTTTGCATGCAACTTCACATACGCCCGCACCGGATTTGACATCGCAGGTCGCGGGCGTCATCTGTATGCCATGAGGGAAAGCAGGCGGAATTCGTGAAACAGGTCAGACGCAGAGAGGTCATTCGGACCGGAACAACCGTGGAGCAGATGACGCGCTCGATTGCTGACATGATCGTTACGGGCAAGATGCCGCCAGGTACGAAACTGGACGAAGGCTCGCTGGCAGCACGTTTTGAAGTATCAAGAACACCTGTGCGCGAGGCGTTAAGAGAGCTGGGTGCGATGGGGCTGGTGGAACGCGAACCGAACCGCAGTGCTGTCGTGACGAATGTCACAGGCGCCTATCTTCACTCCATGTTCGAGGCGATGGCCGAACTGGAGGCAATTTGTGCCCGGCTTTGCGCGGAGAGAATGACCTCTGACGAACGGCACGCTCTGGAAACCGAGCACCGCCAGTCACAACGCCTCGTTGCCGCAGCTGCCGAGGAAGACTATGCCGCTTACAATACTGAATTCCACAACCGTCTCTATCGTGGCGCACACAACGACCACATCGCCGAGATGGTCATGCAAACCCGCGCGCGGCTCGCCCCCTTCCGCCGCGCTCAATTCCGCCTGCAGGGTCGACTCCGCAAGTCTTATGAGGAGCACGAGGAAATCGTAAACGCCATTCTTCAGCAAGACAGCTTGGAAGCGGGCAAATCGGCATATCAGCACGTTTCTATAGTTAGCGATGCAAGCCTTATCTTCGTCGCCCACTAGCGGAATGTGTTGTGTGATCGGAAACCTCTAGCAGGCCTTTTACAAACTCGCAGAATTTGGAAATGGCCAAGATCGGGGCTTCCAGCCCTCCAAAAAGGCGCGCCGAATCATCACCGGGCTCGAAGCGATGTTGTGGCTGCAGAAAGGCTTCGGCTTTTCCGGCGACTGGACCGTCAACGATCAAAGCGATCTGCTCGCGAGCCTCTTCGGACATTAAAAGGTCAACGAGGCATAAATGCTGCGTGGTTATCGGCTCATTGCGCCCTATCGCCAGCTTTGCGACACGCCCATTCAGAATTATGGCTACACTCCGCTACATCGCGAGCAAAATTTTCAACGTAGTGGCCAACAGCTAGTTAACCGACAAAATACGTGGCAAGACGCTGCTCCTCCCGGCTTGGCAAGTGGGTGCAGGGGCCGGAAGGAGCTGGGATGGAGAGGATGCCTTAGAACCTCACACGCAGATTTGCCAGGACGCTGTTCTGCCACGCATGTGACGCGAACTGGCCCTTGTAGGAAAGGGAGAAATCTGCATCGTCCCGCAGAGGCACATTCAGCCCGGCTTCCAGAAGCGCTGTGTCGCCAGCAATGGGGACGCCCGTCACGGTAAACGCATCAGACCCGTCAAAGGCGTGGGTTGCCGAAGAGGTGGTATCGCCTTCCGCATGGCGCCAGCCCAATCCTGCATGCAACCGGCCGGTCTTGTCACCGAGTTGCAGGGGCGTATCCATTCGGGCACCAAGGGTGCTGTAGATCACCTGCTGGTTGCTTTTTTCTCCATGAAGCCCGGCGGTTCCATTCTCATCATAGGCGTCCGTATGAAGGTTCACGTAAGCCAGCCCGACATAAGGCTCGTATGTGGTGGTCCCATCCGTGATGACATAAGCCGCTTCACCAAAGGCCTGCATAGCTCGGGCGTCGTAGGCTGCCCTGTTGTTCTCCTCAAAGCCTGAGAAGCTGGAATTGCGATTGGTGTCGATTGTGTGCCAGCTATTGCTGAGGCCCATGCGCAGGGCAAGCTTGCCTACCTGTGTGCCGGCATAGGTTCCAACGGTGTAGCTATCCATGTCGGCGCTTGAGGCGCGATCATCAAGTGTGTCACGGGACTTTCCATAGCCTGCCGCGATGCCGACGCGCCAGTCGCCGGGCAGCGATGCGTCACCACCGATATTCAATCCGCCTGTCGAAGTTTGAAGTCTGGCCGCGTTCGGGCTGTCGCCACCGGTTTTGCCCCAGGCGCCGTAGCCGGACGACCAGAAGCCTTCGTCCCAGTCATTCCTAGCCCCACGCAGGCGCGCCGTCATGGCATCCCGCACATAACTGCTGTCTTCCAATATCGCCGTTTTCAGGCTGGCATGGATTTCGCCGCTCAGCATGTCGAAAGCGCTCGCGGCCTCATTATCCGACAGCATCAACAGTTTGTTGTAGAGTGCAAGCGAAGAGCCAGACTGCGTCAGCGTTTCGAGTGCCTGCCCCGTGGCCCGCTGATTTGGCGTATAGCCGACGTCTGCGAAGCTTCCGACCTTGGTGATTATCAGCTCGACCCCTGTTGCCGTGTAATCGAGCTGTAGCTGGAGAAAGCTAGAACTGGTCGTCACACCATCAAAGGTGCCTGTCAGATTCGTGTCGGACGAAAGGATGGTATAGGTCTGACCCGAGACATAGCTGCTCTTTGAATCCAGCGTTGTGACGACGACGGTGCCGTCGACACTCACGTCTCCGGTTGCGGTTACCAGATCGCTGGTGCCGTTGCCTGCGATATCCACGAGGAAGGTGGAGCCATCATCTAGCTGGAGCGTGCCGTCAACCGTGAGCGTACCGATACTGTTGCCGCCTGCCGAAAGTATGCCGCCGGAGTTGATGACGGTACTGCCGACTGTTCCGGCGCCTGAAAGCGTGGCGCCACTTCTGACCGTTGTGTTTCCACCAATAATGCCGTCAACTTGGAAGACGCCGCTGTCGATAAAGATATTGCCGCTATAGCCTGCGCTGTTGCCGGTCAGCACAGTCGTGCCGGTGCCTGACTGCGTAAAGGTCCCATTTCCGCTCATCGAGTTGCCGAGCGTCAGCCTACCCCTTCTGTTGACGACAAGCGCGCTGTTGTTGACCAAATTGTCCGCGCCGAGCGTGCCTGTCGTGCCGCCATTTCCGATCTGCAGCGTACCGGAAGAGATGGTCGTGGTGCCTGTATAGCTGTTGCCGCCGGTTAGAATGGTGGTGCCGGTGCCAGCCTGGGTGAGCGTGCCCGTGCCGCTGATCGAGCTACCAATAGTTAGACTGTCGCTGCGATTGATGACGAGGGCGCTGTCATTGACCACATCGCCATTGCCGAGCGTGCCCGAGGTACCGCCATTGCCGACTTGCAGTGTCCCGGAGGAAATAGTTGTCGTGCCGGTATAGCTGTTGTTCCCGCTCAAAATGGTGGTGCCGGTGCCAGCCTGGGTCAGGTTACCGGTTCCGCTCATATTATTGTTCATTGAGACCGTGTTGCTTCTATTGACGACCAGCGTGCCGTCATTGACGACATTGCCGGTGCCGAGGCTGCCTGTCGTACCGCCATTGCCGAGCTGCAATGTGGCGCCAGAAGAAATCGCGGTGGTTCCTGTGTAACTATTGTTAGCGCTAAAAACGATTGCGGATGTGCCGCCGCTGACGGCCACTGTTCCTGAACCGGAGATGATGCCGGATGCCTCAAGCGCTTGTCCTGTGCTGGTGTCGAAGGTCAGCGCAGAGGCGTTCCCCAGCACGATTGCGTTGGTTAAATTCATACCGCTGTTGAGCGCGGCGATGGTGCCGCCGCTGCTGTTGGCAAATTCAATATTGCCCGTAATGGCCGAGCCCGTGAGCAATTCAAGCCGATTTCCTGTACCGTTGAACAGGATGGCGTTGGCACGCGTCGCACCATTGCCGGACATGCCGCCCGAAATACTGCCGCTATTGGTGATCGTATCGTCGCCATAGGTGATGATGCCCACACCGCCAGCCATGCTGCTGAAGCTGCTTAATCCGCCATTGCCGCCGCTTATGTTGCCGCTGTTTATAATTGTGTTGTTGCCCCCCATCAGGTCGATACCGGCACCACCAGTGCCGCTATAGCTAGCCCGGCTGCCATCCGGCGTGCCGCTTGAGCCACCTGCGCCGCCTGAGCCACCTGTGATGTTGCCAGTGTTGGTGACGGTCGTATTGCTGCCCGCGACCAGCAAACCGTCACCGCCGCCACCGCCACCTCCGGCATAGCCACTACTACCATTTCCTCCATCACCGCCGGTCAGTGTGCCCGCATTGCCAATGGTTGCTCCTGCAATGTTGGAGACCAGCGCGGCACCACCGCCACCGCCGCCGCCGCCGCCACTGTGGGACGCGCCGCCATCACCGCCATTGCCACCAGAAACGTTGACGCCCGAACTGACCGTGATGCTGGCGCTGCCTGCCTGCAGACCTGCGCCACCGCCACCGCCGCCGCCGCTGCTATAACTGACACTTGCTGCCCCATCACCACCATCGCCACCAGTAATATCACTGGTCACGGCAATGGATGGGCCGGTCGCAACGCTTCCCGCCGCGCCACCACTGCCTCCGGCTGCGCCGACAGCGCTGGTGCCGCCATTGCCACCTGCGCCATTGCTGCTTGAGGACGTGTTGTTCGTGATGGTTCCGGAGCCGTTGTTGTCGCCACCGGCACCGCCGTGACCGTTTCCGGCTCCCCCTATCCCGCCATATATCGTCATGACGGCACCGCCAGCCGCGTCTGCCGCCAAGCCGGTCTGTGGAAGCGCAAGCGTGGAGCCAAAGACTGCGATGGCTAGAGGGGATGCCACAAGGCGCAAGCCGACATGGCCGCTGTGGGCGAGCGCCGCTTTTTCGGCGCGTGATTTAGCGTGATCGGTGCGGGAGGGTGTGTCTTTGCCGCGGGTCTCACTTTTTTCGCTCTTCATGCCATGCTTTCCATGCTTCAATTTCGCTCACCAGCCCGGACGTTTTCCGCACGGAGTGCCTCATTCCCGCGAAGAGCCGCATGGCTCGACGTTCCACTTGTTGACGAAACCGCAGACCCAATCCCGTGGCTCCACTACACATCTCGACGTGATCCATTGCCCGGCTCCGCCGTTGAACAGCTGCTTGCCAGGGGGTGGCCGTCCGTGCCTTTTCGTTTCACTGCGTTAAACCGACGCGCCGCAATTCGCATATTTTGCGCGCAGGAGCCGACACGCAACGAAAACTCCATTGCCGGTGCGCTGGAATTTTCGCAGCCTTCCATCGGACCGCTAGAGCCGCCCCTGCGCACGCGTCTCCCGCCCATGCTGTTGGATGATCCGGCTATCCTCAATGCATTGCGCGCGATGGAGGGCTATCGCGCCTCTGCCTTGCCGATCGTCCCGCTCGAGGCCGTTGCTGCACAGGCGGGGCTCAGCCTGCACCATTTTCAGCGCCGGTTCAGCGCAGTAATGGGCGAAACCGTGGGGGCCTTTGCCCGGCGCCAACGGCTTGAGACGGCGGCAATGCTGTTGAAGATGACGGAGACGTCCGTTCTGCAGATTGCTGTCGCGGTCGGTTATAACAGTACGGAAGCTTTTTCGCGGGCGTTTTTGCGGCAGTTCGGCCACGGGCCAAGCCAATACAGGGTGTGGTCCCGTGCTGCCGCGACACCGTCTGAACCGCATGAGTATGAACTTGCCCGGCATGTCAGCGCAGACTCACGCAATACGCTGAACCTTTTGGCCGTGCGCTTCTTCGGTTCGCATGCCCGTGTGGGCGAGTATTGGCAAGCCTTTGCCAGATTGCTGGAGGAAGCCGAAATCGACACGCGGGGCAAGCGCTTCTTTGGCATATCGCTGGATGACCCGCAGATCACTCCGCGTGGCCTGATGCGCTACGACTGCGCGATCGAAGCACCGCAACCCATGCCTGCCTCACTGCATGGGACACCTTTCTCAGCGATGTCTTTGCCACGCAGCCGCGTTGCGCGGGCGCGACATCGTGGGCCGTATCACACTGTGTTTTCCTCCTACCGCGCCATCATCATCTGGGTGTCGGAAAAGCTGCAACAGTTTGGCGATGCGCCCGGACTGGAAATCTACGATGAACTCCCCTGGCGCGCTGGGCTTGATCAACCCGATAACTTCGCAGTGGAACTGGCGATTTTATAAGTATCTCAGGCAGTGAGAAGCTGTCGCGACCTACGCCGGGCGACTAGTCATAGCGTCCTAAACGGTCTCGCAGGAGACAGTCTGAGCAGCTGCTCTTACGCGTTGTTTGTCGCTTTCCAGGCTCAAAGCAAGCTCAGCTCGAGATAGCGCCTTCGTCGAATGTCGGATGGCATTGTCTCGAAAGCCAAGCGCGTCGAACCGTGCTAAAACACCAAAAGCCTTCTGGAGGCGAAGGCCGACTTCGACAATCGCTGCGCCATCGCGGGCGATCGGCGTGAACAGGTCGTCGAAAATGTCATCGAGCTGGATGGCCGGGACATAGACATTTGAATATGGGATGGCTTCGTGATCCGAGGCCTCTACAGGTTCGTCCCAGACTGCTAGGACGCGGAGCGCACGGGCGATGACATCGATCGCAGTACCGGGATCATTGATCGCGGGCGAAAGGGCATGGGATGCAATCTCGGCAAGGACCGATGCGCCGAATCTTGGATCCTGATCGAAGGATCGGGTATCCTCCACGGAAAAACATGTTCGGATCGAGGCCAGGACGTCTGCGATCTTGTCCTCTGCGACACCATAGATGGATGCTACCGGACATTTAGGATTGATCAATTGTCCTGGGATCACGCGTACAAAAATGCGCGCGCTTGCGTCCGTTGCGATTTTGGACAGTGCGCCGGTATCGAGATGCTGGATGTAGCCAATTCTGTCGATAAAAACATCGATCGCCGAGACCGGAATATCCTTCTCATCGGTTAACCTCTTGCCACCGAGATAAGGGCTCTGACGTCGCGCGCGCATGGCGTCGATGGTGGCAATCTCCACCCGCTCAGTCGTCTCTGTCACGCGGCCCAGTCGTGAGAGATGATCGATCCAGCGCAGCAGTGTCACGACGATCAGCACGATAACCGCAATGGTCACGACAAAAAGAACGACCCGTCCGCGATCACCGTAAGCGCCCGTACTCAGCGCAATGATACCGACGAGGCTGAACAGGAATGAGCCGACGAAAGTTGCCAGAACATTTTGCGTCGTGCTGTCTTCCATCACCAGTTTTGTCGCGCGCGGCGTGACGTTGCTGGTTGCCGCCGAATAGGCTGAGACCATGGTGCTGAGGGAGAATGTTGTCACCGTCAGCATGCTGGAAGCAATAATGCCGAGGATGTTGTCAACGGCGTCAGCGCCGATTTTGGTCGGCAGGTCACTTGGAATAAACGGGCTGACAACAATGGCGATGAGAGCGGTGGCAACGGCAAGTATCGAGAACAATGTCGCCCGAAACCAGATGCGGCGCGCAACCTTTGCAAAAAACCATGCCCAGCGTGATGTCATTCGAATCCATCTCAAAAACGATGCGGCGGAACTGGCACAGGTGATGTTCGCTTCACCGGCGGGAGTAGAACCGGCGCTCATCGCACACCGGCTATTGAAAGGGCAAACGCAATGACACCGTCAATCGTTGTCGTTCGGAATGTTCAGCAAATGACCGCAAGCCTTGCAGTGGACCGCGTCAACTTCGTGCCTCTGGAGACCGCATTTTTCGCATGGGTACATGACCTTGTAGGGCCTGACGATCGATTGTGCCAACCTGACGAACAGCGAGATACCAACGATCATCGTGACAACGGACGTTAACTTTCCTAACGGCCCGGGCAAGGTGATGTCACCGAAGCCCGTCGTGGTCATCGTGGCGACGGTGAAATAAAGCGCATCGACAAAGCCGATAAGACCGCTCTGGTGGTAGAAAAACGTAGTGTAGACGAACCCTGTTACCATGAACAGGAAAACGAAAAAGTTAAGCGATGCGCGAGCGACGTCCCTGTACTGATGGCAACCCAGCCGTCTGAGAACGAAAGCAAAGAGCGGGCTCTCGCCGACCGCCCACAATCGCATTGCCCGCAGAAATGCGAAGTTGAAGAGAGCATTGGGAAACAGAAGCGTTGCCAGTATGACGATGTCGATCCATGTCATCGGTCGCTTGAGGGATGCCACGACTGAGCCGGTCGCAAAAGCCCTCGCGAGAATTTCGGCCAGGATCCAGATTGCGATGAGATAATCGATAATCAGATATGACGGCCCACTGCGCAGGAAAGGGCCGAAGATAAAGAATGCGATGATGCTGACATCGATCACGGCGAGCACCGCCTGCCAGCGCAGAGCCCATGTGTCGCGTCCGCGTTCGATACGGCGCAGCTTGCTTTGCAGCTGTTCGATCCGCCCTGCCAAGGGGCTTTTGGCTTCTACGTCTGGTGTCATTCTTAACGGATAAAGGTCCGCCACCCACAGGTCAACGTCAAGCGCTGCTCTCCAAGTCGAACTGATCTGAGTGTAAGACGACCACCGGTCTGACGGATGCCAGCTGACCGGTGGTTGTCATTTTTCAAAGCTCGTTTCAAGCCAAAGTGAAGATCAGTCCCGACAGAGCAAAGCCGAGGAGCCCCACCAGCGTCTGCATCACGGTCCAGGTCTTGAATGTGGTCTTGATGTCCATGTTGAAGAAACGACCAACAAGCCAGAACCCGGAATCGTTGACATGGGACAGCATGACTGAACCCGATGCAACTGCGATGACGATAGCCGCCAGTTCCACACCCTGGTAACCCGCCGCCTGGACCGCAGGCTGGATAAGTCCAGCCGCGGCGATGAGGGCGACGGTCGCAGAACCCTGCGCAACGCGCAGCGCCGTGGCGATCAGGAAGCCGGCGACAAAGACGGGCATGCCGATATCCGCTAGCGCGCTTGAAAGCGCGTTTCCAATACCGGATGCGCGAAGCACACCACCAAACATGCCACCGGCCCCGGTTATCAAAATAACGGAGCAGACCGGACCAAGAGCCGAATCGACGATACGCTCGACCTTCAGAGGGTCTCTACCGCGCATCGGGCCAAGCACAAAGGCCGCGACGAGAACCGATATGAGGAGTGCGATCGGTGTGGACCCTATGGCGCGCAAGAGCTGGAACCAGCCAGCATCTTTGTTCACCCATTCCTGCGCGCGCGCGAAATCAAGCCCCGTGTTCATGAAGATCAACAGCAGCGGCAAAAGCAAAAGCGCAACCACCAGGCCGGAGCTGGGCAAGGAGACGCCATCGTCAGACGATTTTGCTTCCGAGACATCGTCAGGCACCGGCAAAAAGATGCGCTTCCCGATCCACTGACCGAAGAAATGACCCGCCACGATCCACGTTGGCACAGCAACAATGAGGCCGACGATAATGAGCAGGCCAACATCAGCGCCCAGCAATTCAGATGCGGCGACGGGGCCAGGGTGGGGAGGCACGAAAACGTGCATGCAGGAAAACGCAGTCGCGACCGGTATTCCGTAAAGCAAGAGGCTTCCGCCCAGACGGCGTCCGACGGTGAACATGACAGGCAACATAACGACGAGGCCGGCGTCAAAGAAGATAGGAAAGCCGAAGAAAAGAGATGCGATGCCCAAAGCCATAGGCGCACGTTGCTCGCCAAAACGTTGGATAAGATCGTCGGCCAGAGCCTGCGCACCACCGGATACTTCCAATAGCCTGCCCAGCATCGCGCCAAGCCCCACGAGAAGCGCCACGCCACCGAGCGTGGAGCCAAAGGCTGTCGTGAGCGTATTCATGATGTTTGCCGTCGGTATGCCCGTGACAAGCGCGGTCAAGAAACTGACGAGAATGAGGGCCACGAAGGCGTGAACACGAAATTTTATGATGAGCAACAACAGAAGCGCAACCGCGCCCACTGCTATGGAAATCAAGGTACCCGCAGACAATGTCTGTTCGAATTCCGGCAAATGAATACTCCTTTACTGAGGACGCTGACTTCGCCGCCCGTTTCAACAATCGCTTGTGACTGAGTGTTTGGCTTACCAAGAACGAGATCGGTCCCTTATCAAGAAGCAACCGCTCGTCTTCAACGCGAGACGGGGGTTTAACAGTAACATGAATGAGTGTCGCGCTGTTTTAGGACATTTCCAAGTTCTTGAACGAAATCGAACCAGCGACTTCCGGAAAATCTGCGACAGGGACTTGTTGATAATGCGGGGTGGGCGCGAGGCAGCCGCGCGGAAACTGATGTCGCACAGATTGAGCCCTACCCCGCTTAACAAAAGGAATGAACTTTTCCGATGGAGCAGCATCCGTCCAGTGAAGGCCGGATGCTGTCGTCGTTGGTTTGGTCGATTAATGAGCCTTCATTTCGCTGACAATCTCTTCTGCCTTCAATGAAGACGGATAATAAGTCGGCCAGTTGGTGACTTCCTTCAGCAAGGCTGCGCGGTCGTTACCCCAATAGAGGTGGTAATGGTCTGCTTTGTTCGGAGCAATTCCGTGGTCGCTGAACTGGATGTATTGCGGAGCCGTCGCGTCACCGCCTGTTTTTTTGAAGATGAACCGTACGCCACGATTGCCCTTCTTGTAGGTCAGGATTTCTTTGCCATCATAGGCGTAGGTGCCCTTCGACGGCTGACCGTCCTTGAAGAAGGTAACGACATCGCCGTCGATGGTGATACGCTCTACGTCAGTCTTGTATCCGACTTCGTACTCGGCACGAATTTCTTCTACGGTTGCCGTTCCCTTTTCAGCCTTATGCTTCCAGACGGGATCAAGGCTACCATCCTTGAGGTAAGGATAGACTGACTGCCAGTCTCCAACATAGTCAGCAAGCGGGCGGTCCTTTACCTGGTTGTCCTCGAAGTAACCGGCGTAGATTTTCGGGTCGCCATGACTGTGAGCATGATCATGACCGGCATGGTCGTGTGCTTCACCGTCAGCGTGCTCATGGACCTGGCCGCTGCCACCAGCAACCACAATGTTGTAGGGCTTGCCCTCAACCTTTATCGCGCCGACTTCCTTCAGGTCCGTCTTGGAGATACGACGTACCAGTCCGGCGTTGGGATCACTCATGACGACTTCGTCTCCAGCCAGGGCGATCCGAGGGCGCGGATCGTTCCAGTGCCCGTCCATGGAATAGGGTTCGGTTACCTTGGCGCCCTTGGAAATCTTGCCGCCGAGAATGTCGATCTGATGCAGCGTGCCGTCTTCCGTCAGCACATAACCAAAGCGAACGTTGACAGGATCCAGGGCAAAGTCGATACGGCGGAAGGGGAGCTCGATGTAACGGAAGTGCGGCTCATCGGCGGGGTCAATGACGACGAGACCCCTGGCACCGTAGTTGCCGAGGAATACCTGCATGCTCTTTGCGCCCAGCAGGGTGCCGGTGGTCTGGTCCTTCGGCAAAGCGGCGGGATAGGTCAGCATCTTGGCCACTGGGCCATTAGCGCTCGCGGTCACCGCCAAAATACCTTCCTTGCATCCAGCGGCGAGGAAGGCGCCAGAAAATGCTTCACCATGAATGTCTGTGCAGGTCACCACATCGCCTGTGGGCGTGCCGTCTTCCTTAACCGCACGCAAGCCGACACGGGTCGGAGCCACATTGCCTTCGACCGGGGCATCGGAGGCAACCGTGGTTACCCAGCCATTTCCGACAGGCGCGGCAAAACCGTGATGAGCACGGGCCTGTTTCAGGCGTGTCGTTTCAATCTCGCCATCGGATAGTTCATGTGCATCAACGATTTCGTTGTAACCGCCCTTGTCGAAGTTGATGACAATCTTGCCGTTGTGATCAATGACGTGAAAGGGGCGCGGGCCGGTCAGGGCTTTTGTCACGACTTGCGGATCGGTAATCTCGATGTCGGAATGGTCACCATGAGAGTGAAGGGTAATGCCACTATTGATAAAGTTGACGGCATCATTGTCAGACTGAACGGCGACGACACTTGCACCTTCATTGACGCTGTACAGCTTATTCTGGCCGACCGTGTTGAACGTCCAGCGCTTCTCGGGCTTACTCAGATCAAACGCCGTGACCTTTGGATCCTTATGGTCTCCCACAAAGACGCGGTACAGCGTCTTGCTGTCTTCATCGTCCTGCGCATGAGCCACCGACCCCAAAAGGGTCGCTGACAGCGCCAGCGCAGATACGCTTCGGATTAAATGTCCCATTCTTCTCTCCTTTTAATGATATTACATAACATTGTCGTTGTGGATTTCTTCGTCTCACTAGACGGCATCTCAGCTGCGGTAGGTCATAGATGCCGGGGTTTAACGCCGTGAAGCATCATGACGTTGGAGGCAGGTGCAGGTTCGTCGGCAGCCGACCGCGGTGCGAAGACACGATGCTGGACACACTCGCTCCTGCTCCCGAAGCGCGATGCTCCACGACGCGCGGGTTAGATTGTCAGAGGTCAGGCAAATATCAGTCACGACGACGCTGTAGCTCCATCCTAAAGGCATCTACGCTCAGTGCCCCATGTAATGCTATAACGTTTATGATCGGTGTGAAGCGTGCGCAACCCCTGGCGCTCAAATATTCAGCAAATTATTTTAACTCACAGGACGCCATTGAAGACGCGACCGCGCGACAGTATTGGACATTCATTTCCGGGCAGGCGATATGCACGCTTACTCGCTACGTCGCCCGCTTTGGCGGCTTCCATTGTGCAAACGGCCTTGCTTTGCGCTCCTGCACAGGTGGAGAGATACAGCAATGGCGATTTAGGCGCGTTCGCCTTCCTCCCTCGTCAATCGCCAGAAACCGACACCGCAAAGGACAACTTATCGCTGGTAGCAGTCACGTGGCCTGCGGACTGGGCAGCATGGAGCTGGCTATAGCGACCATGCTTTCGGGCGATAAGGTCTGCGTGGCGTCCCTGTTCGACGATGTGGCCGTCTTCTACAACGAGGATGCGGTCGGCATTGGCGATGGTGGCGAGCCGGTGAGCAATGACCAGCGTCGTGCGGCCTTGGGAGAGATCGGCGAGTGACTGCTGGATCGCGCGTTCCGTTTCGGTATCGAGCGCCGAGGTTGCCTCATCAAGAATGAGGATCGGCGGGTTCTTGAGGAAGATGCGGGCAATGGCCAGCCGCTGCTTCTGGCCGCCTGATAGCTTGACGCCGCGCTCCCCGATGATGGTATCGAGGCCGCCCGGAAGAGCCGCAATCACAGTGTCGAGCCTTGCGCGCCGCGCCGCCTCCTCGATGTCACTTTCCGTGGCACCCAGACGGCCATAGGCGATATTCTCGCGGATCGTGCCTGCAAAAAGGAAAACATCCTGTGCGACAATGCCGATGCTGGAGCGCAGCGACTTCAGGGTCATCTCCCTGATATCGATACCGTCGATCAGGATAGCCCCGCCGGTTACCTCATAGAAACGCGGACATGCCTCGGCACGACGCAAATCCTCCATCGATGCCGCCTCGCCCTCTTGGCCTCCTCAACCAATGAAGGGATGCCACATCAGGTTACACTTCAAAAAAATAAATGAAACGTCCGTTTAATTTATTTTGCCAAGTCTTTTTTGAAAATCACATCAGGCGTTCAACGGTCCTGATTTCGGATCAGAAGACTGCCCATCACGAGGTCAAGATGGGCCGCCATGAAGTCGGGCACCTCCAGTTCGCGGCTATCACCGTGGACCAGTGTATCGACAGCTATTGCGACGAGAGGAGCAAAAACGATGCGCGCCGTGGCCCGCGGGCCCCCGACAAACTCGCCATTGGCTACGCCCTCGTCCAGGATGGACTGTATGCAGGCCAGGATTGGCGCGATCAGATCATCGTGGTGCGTGGCGATGACCTGGGGAAAGCGTGTGCCCTCCGAAATGACGAACCTCAGAAGCTGACGAAGCCTCTTGTCGTCCAGAAGCCGTTTGTAAAGCAGATGCAACATCGCAATCAGCCGCTCGGGGCATGTGCCTTTCAACTCACGGCTCTCCGCCACCAGATCATCGAGTGGCGAAGCCGTATAGCGGATCATTGCTGCGAAAAGCTCTTCCTTGGTCGGGAAATAGACGTAGACAGTGCCTTTCGTTACGCCAACGCGCTCTGCGATATCTTCTACTCTCGCCGTCGCGAAGCCGCGTTCCACGAATTCCAGGAATGCTGCTTCAAGAATTTGGGTGGGCCGAAGTGCCTTTTGCTCGGCGCGCGTCAGCCGTTTCATATGCTATCCTTAACCATTAAATTTCAGCCGTTTCGAACATACAATAATTTCATTGACTGTCCGGTAAGTCAAATGTATCAGGGTTTCATCACGGTTCAAGAGGCAATAGATGAGAAGTCTTGCTATTAGTGCCCTGGCGGCGGCATCCCTGGCGGGCCTGACCGCTTGCACACCCGACGACCAGCAGGTGGAAAAGCCCAAGCGTCTGGTCGAAACGGTTCAGGTCAAATCGCTTGAATCCACCGATCAAATCTCGATCACGGGAGAAGTCAGCGCGCGCGTTCAGTCCGATCTTTCCTTTCGCGTTAGCGGCCGCATAACCGAACGTTTGGTCGACGTCGGCGACCACGTGTCGCAGGGCCAGATTCTCGCCCGCATCGACCCGGAGGAGCAGAAAGCCGATCTTCAGGTTGCGGTGGCGACACTTCAGTCGGCTGAAGCGCAGCAGATGCAGGCGCAACAGGCCTTCGACCGCCAGCAAAGTCTCTTCAATACCGGTGTGACCACCAGAGCCGCCCTCGACCAAGCGCAGGAAGCGCTTTTGACAGCACAGGGCACGGTCCAGTCCGCACAGGCGCAGGTGGATACTGCCCGCGATGCCCTTGAGCAAACGGAATTGAAAGCCGATGCCGATGGCATCATTACCGCAAGAAACGCCGAAGTTGGACAAGTTGCGCAGGCCGCACAACTGGTTTTCACGCTGGCGCACGATGGCCCCCGCGATGCGGTGATCAACGCGGACGAAAGCGTTCTTATTGGCGGTGAAATTCAAAACGATATCATGGTGCGTATGCTTTCAGGCGGGCAACCGATCAAGGCGACCGTCCGTGAGGTATCTCCAACCATCGATACATCGTCTGGCACCGTGAGGATAAAGCTGGCGCTGGACGCCAATGCTGATGTTCGCCTTGGCAGCGCCGTCGCCGCGACCGCGCGTTACAAGCCGAAAAGCATGATGCAATTGCCCTGGTCGGCAATGGCATCGATTTCCGGACAACCCGCAGTTTGGATCGTCGATCCCAAGGCAGGTTCCGTGTCCTTGCGGAAGATAGAAGTTGCAGACTATTCAAATGAACGCTTCTCAGTTCGCGCGGGACTTTCCGAGGGAGAAACCGTGGTGACCAGTGGCAACAAATTCCTGTCTGCCGGCGAAGTCGTGGCCTACAAGGGAGCCGCCCAATGAAGGTCCAAGCAACATTGATATCGCTGCTTCTTGCGGCGACCTTTCTTGTATCCTGCGAAAAACAGGATGAAGCGCCTGCCGAAAAGCCTCGTCCTGTGCTTTTCATGGTTGCACAGCCGGCACCGGAAGTCGCTTTCAGCCTCCCCGGCACGGTGGAAGCACGCATCGAGACCCAGTTCGGCTTTCGCATCCTCGGCCGCATCGTGGCACGAAATGTCCAGGTTGGGGACGTCGTCAAAAAAGGTGCGGTCCTTGCCGCGATAGATCCACTCTCTCTTGAACTGGCCGTCAGAAGCGCGCAGTCGGATTTGTCCAATGCCCAGGCACAGCTGGCAAATGCGGCAACCAATGAACAACGCCAACAGACCCTGTTCGAGCGCCAGTCCGCGGCCAAAGCAACCTTTGAAAGCGCACAGCAGGAGCGGGCTACCGCTGAAGCGAATGTCAACAAGGCGAAGGCTAACCTTGATAAGGCAGAGGAGCAACTGGGCTACTCCCGCCTCCTGGCCGAATTCGATGGTGTCGTCACCACAACATCTGCCGAGGTCGGGCAGGTCGTTTCCGCGGGTCAAAGCGTTGTTACAGTGGCGCGGCCGGAAGAACGCGATGCCGTGATCGACGTGCCGGAGGCCGGAAGCTCGCTTCTCAAGCCCGGCGCGGAATTCGATGTTTCGTTGCAGCTCGATCCGGCAATTCACACCAAGGCTGTCGTTCGTGAAATAGCACCCGAGGCCGACGATGCGACCCGCACGCGGCGCACGAAACTGACATTGATCAATCCTCCGGAAGCCTTGCGTCTGGGAGCCGTCATCATGGCAAGTGCCACGGCGACATCGGCGCCCGTCATCAAGGTTCCCTCGTCTTCCATCCGCAAGGAAGGTGCAAAAACCTTCGTGTGGATCGTGGATGACAAGAGCGGCACGGTATCTCCCCGTGAAGTTACCCTTGAAGCTACCCCAGCCTCAACCGGCACTGTGATCGTCGCCCAAGGCATCAATGCCGGCGACCGCGTGGTGACGGCGGGCGTGAACCAACTCAAAGACGGCCAGGCCGTTCGCATTGACCAGGAGAATGCCCAGTGAAACCGTTCAATCTTTCCGACTGGGCGCTCGAGCACCGTTCGCTCGTCTGGTATTTCATGATCATCTTCATCCTGGCGGGTGCATTCTCCTACATCAATCTCGGCCGTGAGGAAGACCCCTCCTTCACGATCAAGACGATGATCATCAATGCGCAGTGGCCGGGAGCCTCCGCAGAGGAGGTGACAAAACAGGTCACGGACCGCATCGAGAAGAAACTCGAAGAACTTGATGCACTCGACTATACGCGCAGCGAGACCAAGGCCGGACAAACGACGATTTATGTCGAACTGCTTCCCACCACCAAGGCAAGGGACGTCAGTGGCAACTGGGTCCGCGTTCGCAATATGGTCAGCGACATCAAGGGAAATCTTCCCAGCGGTGTCGTCGGTCCATTCTTCAACGATACATTTGGCGATGTCTACGGAAACATCTACGCCTTTACGGCAGACGGCGTTTCCCAGCGCCAGTTGCGCGACCTTGTCGAGGACGCCCGTGCCAAGCTTCTGACAGTGCCGGATGCAGGCAAGATTGACGTCATCGGCGCGCAGGACGAAGCCATCTATCTCGAATTCTCGACGCGCAAGATTGCCGCGCTCGGACTGGACCGACAGAGCATCATCCAGACACTGCAGTCCCAGAACGCGGTCACGCAGTCCGGTTTCGTTGATGCCGGTCCTGAAAGAATTGCCTTGAGAGTGGGCGGTGCATTTGCATCCGAGGAAAGCCTCAAAGCCATCAATCTGAGGGTCAATGACCGTTATTTCCCGCTGACCGACGTTGCGACGATCAAGCGCGGATATGTCGACCCTCCATCGTCGCTGTTCCGCTTCAATGGACAGCCCGCAATTGGTCTTGCAATCGGCATGACGCCCGGCGCCAATTTGCTGACCTTCGGCGAAAATCTCGACGCAGAAATCAAACGTGTCGTTGCCGACCTTCCCATTGGCGTCTCGGTCAATCGCGTGTCCGACCAGCCCGCCGTCGTTGAGGAAGCGGTCTCGGGCTTCACAACCGCCCTCTTCGAGGCTGTCGTGATCGTGCTTGCCATCAGCTTTATCAGCCTTGGCGTTAGGGCAGGACTTGTGGTTGCCGTTTCCATCCCGCTCGTGCTGGCAATCACTTTCGTGTTCATGGAATATACGGGCATTTCGCTCCAGCGAATTTCACTCGGTGCGCTCATTATCGCGCTCGGCCTGCTTGTGGACGATGCGATGATTGCCGTTGAAATGATGGTGTCGCGACTTGAGGCTGGCGACAACCTGAGAAAGGCAGCAACCTACGTCTACACGTCTACCGCATTCCCCATGTTGACGGGAACGCTGGTCACGGTTGCAGGCTTTATTCCCATCGGCCTGAACAGCAGCGCGGCTGGCGAATTTACCTTCACGCTCTTTGTCGTCATCGCGGTGTCGCTCGTCGTTTCATGGATCGTTGCGGTGGTCTTCACACCATTGCTGGGCGTCGTCATCCTTCCGAAGACGATGAAATCGCATCATGAGCAAAAGGGACGTACTGCGCGCGCCTTTGCCTGGCTGCTTCTGATTGCCATGCGGTGGCGTTGGCTCACGATTGGAGCGACGGTATTGGTGTTCGGCGCTTCCATTGGCGGCCTTGGTCTCGTTCAGCAGCAATTCTTCCCGGCATCGGACCGCGTTGAACTTATCATCGACTGGAGCTTGCCGCAAAACAGCACCATCGCCGAAACCAACAGGCAAATGGCCCAGTTCGAGAAGGACAAGCTTGTCGGAAACGGCGATATCGATCATTGGTCAACCTATGTCGGAGAAGGCGCACCCCGTTTCATCCTGTCCTACGATGTTCAGAGCCCGGCAAGCTGGTTCGGCCAGACGGTTATCGTGGCGAAGGATGTGGAAGCGCGCAATCGGCTGAAAGATGATCTGCAGTCTTACCTTTCGCAGACATTCCCAGGCACCGACGCCTTTGTGAAACTGCTCGATATTGGCCCACCCGTTGGAAAGCCGGTTCAATATCGCATCAGCGGACCTGATGTGCAGAAGGTGCGCCAATATGCGCAGCAATTCGGCACCATCATCAGCTCCAATCCGCTCCTGTCCAACATGACCTACGACTGGAACGAACCATCGCGTGTGGTGAAGGTTGATGTCCTGCAGGACAAGGCAAGGCAGCTCGGCGTTTCGTCCCAGGATATCGCGACCCTGCTCAACGATATTGTAGAGGGAACGTCCACGACGCAGATCCGGGACGATATCTACCTGATCGACGTCATCGGTCGGGCAGAAGACGTCGAACGCGGCTCTATCGAAACCTTGAAGAACCTCCAATTGGCAGGTTCGAACGGCAAGTCCGTCCCTCTGTCGGCTGTCGCGAAGTTCCGCTATGAACTCGAACAGCCCATGATCGGACGCAGAGACCGTATTCCGACCATCACCATCAAGGCTGCGGTATTGGGCACGACGCAGCCGGCAACCATTGTCGAACGCTTGAAGCCCGAAGTCGCGAAGTTCACGGAAACATTGCCCGCAGGCTACAAGGTCGAGATT
>JAAIGF010001181.1_pt1 | contig 20894 bp, 23 predicted proteins | sample 6487441 | NCBI WGS metagenome assembly JAAIGF01 (sample SAMN13974129, study PRJNA590717) | phyllosphere metagenome | biome: pepper field; feature: multiple bacterial spot infested pepper fields; material: pepper leaves; isolation source: leaves from pepper fields | host: Capsicum annuum ... | reverse complement strand
AAGGAATGCACCGTAATCTGCAACAGTTACGATTTTACCTTTTACTTTAGAACCGATAGCTAATTCTTTGTCTAAAGATTCCCAAGGGTGCTCTGACAATTGTTTCAAACCTAAAGCGATACGTTTTTTCTCGTCATCAAAATCAAGAACTACAACGTTGATCGTTTGGTCTAACGCTAATACTTCTTTTGGATGCTCGATACGTCCCCAAGAGATATCTGTAATGTGAAGTAAACCATCTACACCACCTAAGTCGATGAACACACCGAAGTCTGTGATGTTTTTAACAGTACCTTCCAATACTTGACCTTTCTCTAGTTTCGCTACGATTTCTGATTTTTGGTTTTCTAAATCGTCTTCGATCAAAACTTTGTGCGATACAACAACGTTTTTGAATTCATGGTTGATTTTTACCACTTTGAATTCCATTGTTTTACCTACGTAAACATCGTAATCACGGATAGGTTTGATATCGATTTGAGATCCAGGTAAGAAAGCTTCTACACCTTTGATATCAACGATCAAACCACCTTTAGTACGTGATTTAACGAAACCGTCAATAATTGCATCATTTTCTAATGCATCATTGATAGCCTCCCAAGATTTTTGTGTTTTAGCACGTTTGCGTGATAATACCAATTGACCGTTAGCGTCTTCTTGAGACTCTACGAATACATCAACCGTATCACCAACTTTCAAGTCAGTTAAGTCACGGAACTCAGATAATGCTACAAGACCGTCTGATTTGAAACCAACGTTTAAAACAACGTCTTTGTTATTGATCGATACTACAATACCTTCAATAATCTCACCTTGGTTGATTTGGTTGAATGTTCCCGCGTATTGTTCTTCTAACTTGTTACGCTCAGCCTCGCTGTAGTTACCGAAAGCTTTTTCATCCAAATCCCAATCGAAATCACCTTGTGGTGTACTCCAAGCGTTAGATTTGATTTCGTCGATTAATTTTGAATCTGCTTCAGACTCGATTGTTTCAGTGTCTTTCACTACTTTAGTGTCAGCACCTTGTAGCTCTGCGTTTTTCGCCGCTAACTCTTTTTCTGCTTCTTGTTTTTTTGCCATTAATTATTTTTTCTCCTTTTCCCCACGTTGTAGGGACTGCAAAAATACGAAAAACTTTTATATACAATAGATTAAGTGAAAAAAATCTTTTTCAAGATATTTATACCTGGCGAGCTTAAATTTTCTCTGGGCGAAGCTGCGGTAGAAATAGGTTAAGGTGGCGGATTCATCGCCGTTTTAAAGGGCGCAGTATTCCGGGCATTGTTTGTAACAAACTTTATTGTAGTTTGTTACCGTTAATCGCCCTGTTCGTTTTTAAAAGAGTTGTACACCCGTGGCTTTACGATTTTGATGCTTTGTTTGGAGAGTGCAATCGCTGCGTTGAGTTCAAATCCGATCAGGAGAATTAACGAGTTGAGGTACATCCAGATCATGACCACGATGAGCGTCCCGATGGAGCCATATAGTTTGTTATAAGCACCGAAATTGTCGATGTAAAATGTGAAACCAGAGAAAGTTAAAACGGCTAAGATGGTCGCCAAGCTGGCACCGGCATTTAAGAATTTCCATTTTCGTACATCACTTGGCCCAAATTTGTAAAGTATGCTTACCGTAATAAAATAAATGCCGAATAGTACGATCCATCGCAGAACGGTGATGACAGAGGCCCAAAACCAGGATAGATCGTAATCAATGTGTTTTTTGAGGTAATTAACCACCAAACCCGCACCTGTAAAAATACCAATACCAATTGCAAGTGCCAAAATGATCGAAAAAGATAACGCAATGGCGGAAATTCGACGCCGTACCCAAGAGCGTTTTTCTTTAGAAAGCGACGCTTTGTTAAAAGCCATCATTAAGGTCGTCATCCCATTCGTAGCAAAAAAGGTAGCCAGGAGAAAACCCACCGATAGTAAACCGGAATTTTGGTTTCTGATGATGTCTTCCAACGTGGTCTGTAAAAACTCGTAAGCGCTTTGTGGCAAGGCAACTTCGATGAGATCCAGCAATTTTTGTTGAAAATTATCTACAGGAATATAAGGAATCAAGGTAAACAGGAATAAGATGCCCGGAAAGATCGCCAACATAAAGTTGTACGCCAGGGAAGAAGCCTTATTCAGGATGGATTCCCGGGCAATCTCTTGAAAAAAAAAGGTGAAAACGGTGTATAACGGCAGTTGACCAAAACCGGGAATAATAGCCTCCTTTGTCCATTCAATAAAGCGATCGTAAACTTTGAAACGTAAAAGAGAGCTATGTAATTTTTTTTGCATTATACACTAAAGTATGGAGCCATTTTTTCCTGAAATATTGCCGGCGCTTTACACGGCCTGTTTCTTTTCATATCCACAAATACAAGCTGGGTCGATCCCGTATTGAGCAACACGCCTGCTTCGTTGAAAACTTCATATTCGAAATTGATCCGCACATTTGGCCTTTGCCGAATATACGTCTTTATCGTGATCAAATCATCATACCGCGCAGGCTGCATATACTTGCAGGTCATGTCAGTAACAGGCATCATCACGCCCATTTCTTCGAGTTCTCTATACGTAATGCCCGTGCTGCGCAGCATTTCAGTACGCGCTACCTCGTAATAAGACGCGTAATTTCCGTAGTACACATAACCCATTTGATCAGTCTCTGCATATCTCGTTCGAATGGTGGTTTCGTGTATGAACATGTTAAAAAGTAAAAAGTTAAAATTAAAAAATTAAAATGTGGTGTGTTGACAAGTAAGAATTAAAAATTTAAACGTCAAAATATGGGCTAAGCATAAAATGTAGACGCTATGGTAGCCGTCGAAATCAGGTCATACACCTTATCAATGGCTACTATAGCGCGTTTTGAGGAATTTATTTTTTGATGTTACGAGCATCGAGTGCGCGTTGAAATTTACGGGCGTTTACCATATGCTCTGCCTGTGTTACCGCAAAATTGTGGTATCCCGAGAAGTCATCTTTTGCACACATGTAGATGTAGTCGTGTTTTTCATAATTTAACACGGCATCAATCGCGGCAATGCTCGGCAGCATGATTGGTCCCGGCGGCAGACCTTTGAAACGATACGTATTATACGGATTATCGATGGTCAAATGTTTATTCAGCACGCGGCGTATCGTGAAATCATTGTTCGCGAAAATCACAGTCGGATCTGCCTGAAGTAAGATGCCTCTTTTCAATCTGTTGAGGTAAAGGCCCGCAATTTTAGGCATTTCATCTTTATGTAACGCTTCTCCCTTGACGATCGAGGCCAATATGCTTACCTCTTCTGGCGTAAGGTTTAAAGCCGCTGCTTTATCTTTACGCTCGGTATTCCAAAACTTGTTGTATTCATCATGAAAGCGTGCTACGATTTTATCGGGTGCCGTGTTCCAATAGATTTCGTAGGTGTTCGGAATGAACATGCTGAAAAAATTAGCGGTGGTGAAGCCATATTTTTCCGCCACATCGGCATTGTCGAGTAAGCGTAAAAAAGCAGCCGAGTCGGCTTCAAAATTTTTGCCCAATAGCGCTGCAAAATTTTCTTTGAGCCGAATGTTTTCAAATCTAAATTTTACCGCTTCTTGGTAGCCGCCACGCAAATTACCGATCAACCTTCTGTTAGAAAGTCCGGGTGTTAACTTATACTTACCCGGTTTTACCGCTACCGGGTAATCCATTGCTTGGGCGGCATAATCAAAAAAGCGCACGTTTTTCACGATCTGCTTCTGTTCCAGTTCTGCTAAAACATCGGCGTACGTATCTCCTGTGTGTACATATAAATAGGCTTCCTTGTCGGTAACACTTGGGCCTAAAAAGGCTTGGTAACCGAGGTAGCCGACAATTGCGGCTGCCACAAAAACGATAATCAGTATGATTTTCAGAAATTTGGGAAATCCTTTTTTCTCGTTGCTCATAACAATCTTTTAGTTAGATAAAGTAAGGTTTACCGCTGTACCTATGCCTACAAAGCCGGCTGTGCTGTCTGGCTGCTGGCTGATAACTTTTGCACTCAACGAGTCAAGAACAGCCCCACTATAATTTATCGTTCCCAAATTAAGACCTACGCCAATTAATGCAAACCTTGCTTCGTCCAGCGATAAGCCAACGAGATTGGGCAGTTCTACTTCGCTTGCGCCACGTCCGTTACCCAGTACGAGCGTTATTTTCGAGCCCTTTGGTACCATGCGCCCCGCTTGTAGCGGTTGTCCCGAAAATTTGACATCCAATACCACATCGCGTGCGATATCCGAAATATAAACAGTATCGCCTACTTTTAACGATTGATTGCGTAAAATGGCAGACGCTTCAATAAGTGTTTTGTCGATAATATTTGGAAAGGCAACTTCTGGCGGTGTCTGCGTAATGATAGTGAGATAGATCGTTCTACCGGTTTTAACATGAGATTTTGGTTCCGGATCTTGTTCAATAACCAATCCTGGTTTCATATCCATTTGGTAAATAGAATCTATAAAATATTCCAAATCTGCCTTTTCCAAAGCGGCAATGGCCTGGTTTATCTGCAAGCCTTTTACCTCGGGCACCTCGATAGCTACGCCGTGCTTGGTATACGCTTTTAGACCGAGGTAGATACCCAGAAATAGCAGGACAACAACAACCAATGCTGCTATTAAATTTTTTCTAAACGCATCTGTCTTCAGATACAACAACAATTTTGACATGTATTCTTTGAAATTAGAAGAGCAATTTTAAAGCCATTTTAATCCGGCCTGCTCGAATGCTTCACTTTTAATATAATAAGCAAAAATATTCGTTTTTCCGTGGAACGCAAATTATATTTGCCTACGTTTACATTATTTGTGAAACAACTTTGTCAATAATCAGGTTTCAAAGGCGTTGGACAGCGGCATTTGCCCATCTCGCCTAAGCCATATTAAATAAATAGATGAAAACTAAAGTCGCATTAATTACAGGTGGTTATACCGGAGAAGCCGAGGTGTCTTTCAAAAGTGCAGCCTTTGTGCATTCGCAATTAGATCAGGAACGGTACGCTATTTATCCGATTACCATCAGTGTTGATGCTTGGTTTCACGTGAATGATGCAGGAATTAAGTCGTTGGTCAATAGGGAAAACTTTTCCTTAACAATTGATGACCATCTGGTAACATTTGATATTGCTTTTATCATTATCCATGGCACGCCTGGCGAAGACGGACGATTGCAAGGGTATTTTGATATGATCGGTTTGCCTTATACATCTTGCAATGCCCTGACTTCTGCTTTGACGATGAATAAAGGCTACACAAAAGCTATCCTAGCCGATATCGCCGATCTTTTTGTCGCCAAATCGGTCTTGTTGTTTGCAAACGAACGTGCGACAGGTGCAGATCGCGTAGCGGCAGCGCTAAAATTGCCGTATTTTGTCAAGCCAAATGCCGGTGGAAGCAGCATCGGTATGACGAAGGTAAAAGAGCTTGCAGAACTTGCGCCGGCTTTGGATAAAGCTTTTGACGCTGAAAACACGGGCAGCCAGGTACTGATTGAAGAGTTTGTGACGGGAAGAGAGTTTTCGCAAGGAATCTTTCGGAATGCTGCGGGTGAATTGGTGGTTTTGCCCGCGACGGAAGTAAAAACAACGCGTGAATTTTTTGATTTCGAGGCTAAATATATTCCCGGTTTGACCGAAGAGATTACGCCAGCAGACCTGACAGCCGAGCAGCAGGAAAGGGCATCCCGTATTTTGCAGGATATTTACGTACGCTTAAATTGTCGTGGTATGGTTCGGGTAGATTTTTTTCTGGAGCAGGAATCCGATCGCTTTTATTTTATTGAAATTAATACCATTCCCGGGCAAACGCCGCAGAGTTTTATTCCGCAACAGGTACGTGCTTTCGGTATGAAGGAAGGCGATTTTTATGCTGCGCTTATTGAAGCAGCTTTGCGGCCTTAGATGTGCAAAATTCAGCCAAAAATACAAAAAGGGATAGCTTGATTGAAGTCTATCCCTTTTTCCTAGTTTAAAATTTCTTTACGCTATGCGCTCCCAAGTTTCAAAAGTAAAGGCATATTTATGCCGATCATCAGCTTCATGATGCACGCTGTCTACTTTTTTCCATTCCGCGGCAGGTAATTCCGGAAAATACGCATCGCCGTCTATCGTCGTGTGTACACGCGTTAGCAATACTTCTTGTGCTTCAGGCAACCACTGCTTATAAATATGGCCTCCGCCAATAATATAAATCTCCCGTTCGTCACGGCAGTAGGAAAACACCTCATTTTTGGAGTTAGCGACGTCGACTTCTTCAGCAGACCATTCTTCGTTCCTGGTCAAGACAATATTCCGGCGGTCGGGAAGTGCTTTGCCCATCGATTCAAATGTTTTTCTGCCCATCACGATTGAGTGTGCCGTCGTTTTATTTTTAAAATATTTAAAATCATCGGGCAAGTGCCACAACATTTGGTTGTCTTTTCCTATCGCATTGTTCTCAGCAGCTGCTACGATTAATTTTATTTTCAAGTTGCTCATGGTAGAAAGTAAGCGTGTAAAGGTGAACTAATTTGTGTTAACGAGCTTTTGTCTATCTCTTTTTAGACCGCTACCGGTGCTTTAATATGTGGATGAAACGTGTAGTTTTCCAACTCAAAATCTTCAAAGGTAAAATCGAAAAGGTCTTTGACCGCTGGATTTATCTTGATCGTCGGCAATGTTTTTGGCGTGCGTGATAATTGCAACTCGGTTTGCTCAAAATGATTGCTGTAAATGTGCGCATCACCTAGCGTATGGACAAAATCGCCAGCTTCCATATCGCATACCTGCGCTACCATCATCGTTAGCAGGGCATAAGAAGCTATGTTAAATGGTACGCCCAAGAAAATATCGGCACTTCGCTGATAAAGCTGGCAGGAAAGACGCGGTTTTAAGATCCCTTTTTCAGGTTGCGCAGGTGCAACGTAAAACTGGAAAAAAGCATGGCAGGGCGGGAGTGCCATGTGTTCGATCTCAGCTACGTTCCAGGCAGATACAATGATCCGACGCGAATCTGGCGATTTTTTAAGCTGACTGATCACTTGCGCAATTTGATCGATGTGGCGTCCGTCTGGCGTCGGCCAGGAGCGCCATTGCGAGCCGTAGACCGGTCCGAGGTTGCCCTCCGCATCTGCCCATTCATCCCAAATGCTCACACCATTATCTTTCAGGTATTTTATGTTGGTCTCGCCTTTTAAAAACCAAATCAGTTCGTGAATAATCGATCGTAGATGAAGTTTTTTCGTGGTAACCATTGGAAAGCCCTCCTGAAGATCAAAACGCATCTGATAGCCAAACACACTGCGTGTGCCCGTGCCTGTTCTATCGGTTTTGTCTATCCCGTTTTCATAGACGTGTTTCAGTAAATCTAGATATTGTTTCATCGTGAAAAGCTCCGAAAGTGTGACCACGAAGATACTTGTTTTTAAATCATTACAATATCACAATTTTTCAACACCCTACATTTTGCCACTTTTTGTGTATTTTTGCAAAAATCATGAGTAAGAAAGTCGCATTTTATACGTTGGGTTGTAAACTGAATTTTTCGGAAACGTCCTCTATTGGTCGTATCTTTAAAGATGCCGGTTACGAAACCACTCCATTCAATAGTCAGGCAGATGTCTACGTTATCAATACCTGTTCTGTAACCGATCATGCGGATAAGAAGTGCCGCAAAGTGGTTAAGGAGGCGTTGAAGCATTCGCCTAACGCTTACGTTACTATTGTGGGATGCTATGCGCAGCTCAAACCAAAAGAAATTGCGGAGATTCCTGGCGTTGATATGGTATTGGGCGCTGCCGAAAAGTTTAATATCATTGAGCACATCAATGATTTAACAAAAACGGATAAAGCCATTATCCACAATGCGCCCATTGATGAAACCAACCAGTTTGTGTCTGCTTTTTCGATAGGCGATCGGACGCGTACGTTTTTGAAGGTGCAGGATGGCTGTGACTATTCTTGTACGTTTTGCACGATACCATTGGCGCGTGGCGCCAGCCGATCGGGCAACATAGCCGATATTGTGCGTCAGGCAGAAGAAATCGCGGCATCTGGTGTGAAAGAAATTGTGCTGACGGGCGTGAATATTGGTGACTTTGGTATTCGTGATGGAAAACGTCAGGATAAATTTCTGGATTTGGTCAAAGCTCTGGACGATGTGGAAGGCATCGATCGTATTCGTATTTCCTCTATCGAGCCAAATTTGCTGGCCAATGAAATCATCGAATTTGTCGCTCAATCCAAACGGTTCGTTCCTCATTTTCATATGCCTTTACAGTCGGGCAACAATAAAGTGCTGGGCATGATGCGGCGACGCTATAAACGCGAACTCTACGCCGAGCGTGTTGCCAAAATCAAATCTTTGATGCCAGATTGCTGCATTGGTGTCGATGTTATTGTAGGTTTTCCGGGAGAAACACGCGAAGATTTTATTGATACCTACAACTTTTTAAATGACATGGATATTTCCTATTTACATGTCTTTACCTATTCAGAAAGAGAAAATACCATTGCTGCACAGATGGAAGGCGCTGTACCAGGCGCTCAACGCAGCGACCGGAGCAAGATGCTTCACATATTGTCTGAGAAAAAACGACGCGCTTTTTATGCAATGCAGCTAGGCAAAATTGGTGATGTTTTGTTTGAAAGCGATGTTAAAGATGGATACATGCACGGTTTTTCCAAAAACTATGTTAAAGTCCGGTCTTTATATGATCCGTTGCTCGTCAATGAAATTGTACCGGTCAAGTTTGTCTCCATAACCGAACAGGGCGAGGTTGATGTGGAGGAGCTTCCGGCAGTGCTTGCACATTAAAAAGTATTTATAATATCCACTTTTTAATGTAATAGGTAAGAAACAAATATGTAAATCTTCTTTCGGCCGATTAAAGAGCAGACTGATGCTTTTTTCGTTTCGGTAAGTTTAATGCGACGACGACAATCAAAATACAAATCACGCCAAAAAATTGCCCGATCGAAACCTGCTCGTGCAAAACAAAATAAGACATACAAACTGCAACAGGCAGCTCGACGGCGCTGAGTATACTGCCTAGCGATATGCCAATTTTTGGCATGCCGTAGGCAAACATTACGGGCGGCAGCACGGTGCCAAATACAGCCAAAAGCAATCCGTAAGGGCCAATACGGAACAACGTGTCTACCTCGAAAAGACTGAACGGCTGTAACAAAACAAAGATAAAAATACAGGACCCGGAAACCATAAAAGCACTTTTCTGTAATGGCGGATAATCATTTCCTACGCGTCCGTTTACAATAATGAAGATGGCGTAAGCCGTTGCGGCCAGCATGCCGTATATAATTCCGATGATATTTAACGAATCCATGCTTCGCTCGAGCAAACCGGTCGCCAATAGCGTCGCCAGCAAAATCACGGCGATGCCAATCACCGTTCGTCGTGTGGGGCGCTCTTTAAAAAATACAAATTCGATTAGTTGTCCAATCCAGATGTATTGCATCAATAAGACAATGGCGAGCGAAGCCGGCACGAGCTGTACGCATTTGTAGTATAGCAAACTGACGGCTCCGGTGGATATACCGCTAAGCAGGATCGTCCAACGATTACTTTTGCGCTCATATTGCTGGAAGTATTTGCGATAGCTTACGTATATGACAAGGAGTGCTAGCCACAACAGTAGCATCCCAAACAGCGCTTGGACGCCGGTTACTTCACCCAGTGTAAATCCTTGGGCATAAGCCTTTTTTACGAAAGTCGATAGTATTCCGAAGCTTGCTGCCCCAATGGATACCGCGATGATGCCTTTAATCTTGTCCATATCAAAAATCGGCGCAAGTTACGAAAACAACCGGTACGCTTTTGCCTTCCGCCAATTGTTGACGATTTTCAGACATGACGAAAACTTTGCTACCTTGTTGCTTGTTGTACGTTGGTTGATTACATTTGTTTTATGGTTTTAACGATTCGTCGCCCACTATTTCATTTCTTTTGCCTGTTGTTTGTTGTTGCTTTGCTTTCGTCTTGTGGCGCAAGAAAAAAGGGAACGGGTGTTTTACGATCGCCCGGCGCGAGCACTTCGGGGAAGAATGAAATACCAACAGATGCGAGTGATGCGCGAAACAAAGCATGGAGTGGTTCTAAGATGGACAATTACGCGAGTATCTTGGGCGTTTCCACAAAGGATCTGGATAACAAGGCACTTTATCATTTTATTGATGATTGGATGGGTAGCCCACATCGCTTGGGCGGATTAGAAAAGTCAGGTATTGATTGCTCTGCGTTTGTCGGCATATTGTATCGTCAGGTTTATGGGCATGATCTTCCGCGCACTTCACGCGATATGGGTGACCAAGTGAAGCGTAAGTATGAAAACAAATTACGCGAAGGCGATTTGATCTTTTTTTCATTCGGCGGTAGAAATATAGACCACGTAGGCGTTTATCTCCGAAACAATAAATTTGTGCACGTATCCACACGAAAAGGCGTGATCATTTCGGATATGAAAGACAATTGGTATTACAAATACTTCGTTCGCTGCGGTACGCCCAAAATCTAACATTCAAATTACACAATTGATAGTTTTCTGCTTGCTTGCCGCTTTCAAGTTCGGCCTTATTGTTTATTTTTGCGACATACTTCATCTATGCCATGACTAAAAGAACAAAAGCAATATTTTTGGGACTGTGTATTATCGGGTCGTTCTTTATCTACTGTGTATTCTATTATTCCAATATGATCAAGAATGCACCGTATCGCTTCGCTGATTTTGAGTACATCACGATTGCTTACGGCAAAAGAGATTCCATGTTAAACACTTATAACTCTGCTACGCAAGAATATCAATACCTTACGCGTAGTAACCAGGTTGTTAAACAGAAATTGAAGTTGACCGATGACGATTTGTTGTACTTGCACCGCAAAGCGATGGAGATGGGCTTTTGGAATGTAGACGACGATATGACCACACCGCGCAAAGATGCTGCCGATGGACGTGATGTGCCTCGCTACGTGTTGGAGTATAAGTATAAAGATAAAGGGAAGAAAGTCGTTTTAGACGCTGATTATTCTGGCAATCAGAAGATGAAAGATGCCACCAAAACAACAATAGAAAAGGTCTTGGAGATGATTAATATCGCCGATGCGCGCTAATATCAACCTGACTTAAAAAAGATAATAGATACAGCTAGAGCGCATGAAAATTGCGCTCTTTTTTTTATAAAAATGCCGTTCTAAAGCTTTTTAAAGCAGCTCATGGTACTTTCCTAACAACAAGTTAATATTCAGTTTACAGTTTCTTTATTTCATAAAGCTAAGTTTGCCTGCATACAAAACGATTGTTCTATGAAGAATATTTGCTGGGCATTAGCTTTATGTGCCCTATCCGGAACAGCTTTAGCGCAAAATGTAGCTAAAGGTGTAGTGTACATCGACGCAAATGCTAACGGTGTACGGGATAAAAAAGAAATTGGTTTAGCTGGCGTGAGCGTAAGCAATGGCGTTGAAGTCGTGCAAACCGATGCGCAGGGTAACTACCAACTACCGGTGAAAAATGATAACATTATTTTCGTTGTCAAACCAGCAGGCTACAAACTTCCCTTAGATGAGGAAAACCATGCACGATTTTACTATATTCATAAACCAAATGGATCGCCAACGTTAGAATATCCGGGCGTTAAGCCTACGGGAAAGTTGCCTAAATCCATAGATTTTGGCTTGCAAGCGGTTGACGAGCCAACAAAGTTTTCGGCATTTGTCTTTGGCGATCCCCAAGCTTACGATGAAGCGGAAATGGCATATTTCAAACGTGCCGTTGTAGATGAAGCTAAAGAACGTAAAGGTCCGCTCTTTGGAATTAGTCTTGGCGATTTGGTCGGAAATGACCTGAGTCTGCACCCAAGCTACCGAAAAACTATCAGTCAAATGGGCTTACCTTGGTACAATGTCATTGGTAACCACGATTTAAATTTTGATGTAACGAGTGATTCCCTCTCCGACGAATCTTTCGAGCGGTTGTTCGGACCTGCAAATTATGCTTTCAATGTCGGCAATACTCACTTCATTGTGTTAGATGATGTGCTGTATCCGCATCCCACGACTGGCAAAGGCTATCAAGGTGGTTTTCGTAAAGAACAACTAGACTTTTTGGAAAACAACCTGAAGTTTGTTCCGAAAGACAAACTTATTGTATTGGCTTTTCATATACCGCTTAATCCGGATAATGAAAACTGGTATCGGAATGAAGATAGACAGCGCTTGTTTGATATCTTAGGTTCTTTCCCACATACCTTATCGTTGTCTGCTCATACCCATTTTCAACAGCAGAACTTTTATACAGCAGCTCATGGCTGGAGAGGAGAGAAGCCACATCACGAATACAATGTCGGTACGACATCCGGCGATTGGTATTCTGGGCAGTTGAACGCGCAGGGCATACCCGTATCCACCATGCGCGATGGTACGCCAAAAGGTTACGCCGTGTTGCATATTGATAATAATACGTACGCCTTCGATTATAAAGTAGTTGGAAAAGACGATGCGTACACCATCGGTTTGTTCGGACCGGCCACCATAGCGGAGAAATATGTGAGACGCTACCCGTTGTATGCTAATTTTTATCTCGGTACAAAAGACGATAAAGTGCGCTACAAAGTAGATGCAGGCAATTGGAAAGAGATGGAACGTGTAGATGAGCATGATCCTGCCTATACGCAAGATGTATTGACTTTTGATGGAGCAGAAGATTTTGTGCAAGGCAGACGCCCGTCAGATGTCGTGCCATCAACGCACTTGTGGAAAATTAAATTGCCAAAAATGGCTGTAGGCAAACATGTTATCACAGTAGAAGCAACTGATCTTTTCGGTAGACTGCATACAGCAACCAAAGAAGTCGAAGTGAAATAATGGATTTTGCACGCTAATTTCATAATTTAATGCGTAGCTAATATTCAATTAATATCAAAAGATGACCTTTGAATCAGAGTAATTTTTGTTCATAGTGTTATGGTTAACGTTTAGGCCTGTTGTGAAATATGCTGAAACAGAATTTGTTTTCATACAAATAAGAAAAGGTTGCCTATGACGGGCAACCTTTTTTTTTACGAGCAATCCTTCCCACACAATGAAACCAAGGTACACCGGCATCAATTTCCTTGTTTTCCATCGCTTGATGAAACGTTGATGACGTTATTCACATGGAGTGTATTGACGCAAGCGTTCAACTTTATACCAATTGATAATAAAACAGGTTTCAAGCAGTCGATTGACCTCTGCGAGGTCATATATTTATAGCAAATTGACATGATATGTTATTTTTCGACTCCAGCGGAGTCGTATATCGCTAATGTCCCTCGCCGGGACGTGGCAATACTTTTTGTCTGGACACAAAAAGTATTCAAAAAAGTCCTTGTTTCATCGAGGCGATTTTTCGCACGAATCCTTCGCTCACAAGCCAATTGCCGCGCAGGCTGGAAATTGTTATTAAAAAATCCATTTGTATTTTTTAATAACAATTTCTCATGCCTTCCCGTTACACAACCGGCGTCAATTGCTTGTCTTCCATCGCTTGATGAAACGTTGATGATGTTATTCGCAAGGCGTTTATTGATGCTTGCATTCACTATTTTGCAAAGCGATGAATTAAAATGTCTCCTGTAGTGGTGGAAAAAAGCTTATGCGATGGCTTTTTGTGGGAAGGATAAAGCCTAGGAATCATATCGAAATCCCCTGGAAGGGTTTCGATGTTATTCCAGCTTTGTGAGAAGGGAAAGAAACTGCTTTAGTATTTTATTACGCTTCCATTGCCCCTTCCCGAGACGGCGCATAAAAATTGTGGGCTAGCCTTAAAAGGCCAGCCCACAATTTTAAATAGCTGCGCAGCGCGCTTATTTACTGTAACTCAAAGACGCCATCGATGTTACAAACGAGTTTTATTGGTTGAACACTGATATCCAAACTTTGTGGTGCTGCGGCACCATCTGCTGCGACCTCCATTTTGGCCATGCTGTAGGCGCGCGGTGTAGGCATGATATCATTCCAGCCAAAAGAGCTATTGTCGTTGATGGCAAGCACTTTTCCAATTTTATCGCCGGTTGCTGTCGCGATGATTTCAGCATTTGCGCGCGCATCTTTTACGGCAGCGACCTTAAGCTCTTTTTCAATTTCGCGTTTTTGCGAATGATCATACCCACTTATCGATGTGCTTTGCACGCCTTTAGGATCAACTTTATCCATCATACCGTTCAGCCCGTTCAGGTTGGAGACTTTCAAACGATATTGCTTAGCCTGGAGCAGTTCACTGTTGCTTTTCTTCTTGTTATCGTAATTATAGCTGTAGACATTTTGTATCGTAAAATCCTCTTTCTTCACGCCAATGGCGAGCGCTGCGGTATAGAGTTGCTTTTCCAGCGTTTCGATGTCTACTTTCTTTTTGTTGTTGCCATCCACAAAATATTCCTTTAGCGATATCGATAGGTATACAATATCGGGCGTTACTTCGCGCTCCGCAAATCCGCGTGTAGATACCTTTCTGCTAAATTCGTAATTGGTCGATTGCGCACTAACAACCGTTGCCATACATACCGCCAAAATTAAACTTGCTATTTTTTTCATGTTCTTCGTTTTTGTTGTTATTAGTACAATTATACGTTTCTTATGTTTGACCAGCGTTTCTGATTTTCGTTTAAAAAATTTAGAAAGAAATAAAGAGACATTGAAAAATAATTTATACCTTTAAAAACAATACAAAAAAATACAATATTAAAATGCAAGAAGGCGTAGTAAAATTTTTTAATGAGACCAAAGGTTTCGGTTTCATCGTTCCTAACTCTGGCGAGAGCGAAATCTTCGTTCACGTTTCAGGTTTAGTAGACAAAGTTCGTGAGAATGATCATGTATCATTCGAAATTGAACAAGGCCGTAAAGGTCTTAATGCGGTAAATGTAAAGCTTATCTAATATAGATTTCAAATATATTTATTGTGAAAAAGCCAGATGTTAAACATCTGGCTTTTTTTATTTCTGACAGGCGACAAGGCCTTATGGATTGGAATTTGTAAATGGATTGTTAGGTGTTGGCGGATAATTATTAAATGGATTGCCACCATTTTCTCCGGATTTTGGATCTGGCCCAAACTCATTTGGCCCAACATCGCCTTCTTGAATCATTAAATACAGGAAAAAAAGGTTTACCAACGGAATGAAAGCAAAAATAATAAACCAGGTTGGTTTGCTTGTATCGTGCAAGCGACGCACGCCAACCGCCAGGTAAGGAATCAATAAGACTAATGTTACTAGCGACAGTAAACCGTAGATGAGCATACCCAAGGTGTCGCTGATAATTGAAAATATGCCCGACACAATGAGCAAGGCGACTTGGATCAGCACGTATCCTAATACAAACATCCAAAATTCTTTTCTGCGCGCCCTTCCTTCAAAGTTCGCATAGTTTTCTTTGACAGTTTTTAAGAACCACTCCATAGGTAAGTTTTTATTAAATGAAAATAATCTGTTTTTACTTCTGTAAGTCAACAAAATAACGTGCCAAAATGTTTGAGCATATAAAGTTTTATTGAAAAATTTCCTCTAAAATGTAGAGCGAATGCACACTTCCGAAGTTTTCGGTGTGCAGTTTGTAAAATTCCAGCGTTTTTTCTAACAGGTATTTTCTGTCGTCTTTCGGCATCTTGATGGTCGATGATTCTTCAAAGCTAATCCGTAGCAATTGATGAAAAAGGCTGGTGTGTGGTTCCTGCAGTACGTGGCGATGTGCGGGCAGGCTGTTGCCAAAAACGCCATCTAACAAATCAAAGTACGGATGAGAGCCTTTGTTGCTATGCAACGGGAGGAAGCCGAGAAATCGGCTTAGCTTAACCAGAAAGACCAAGTGAAAGTTGGCCAGCCCGCTCTCTGCATTATCCAACCATAAAATAGCTTGCTGAATAAAGTTAAACAGAAATGGATCCGGTGATTGCTGGCGCAAGGCTTTGTACAAAATTTCATTGATAAACAGCGCGAGTGCGCCCTTGGTCATGTCAAAAGGTATTTCGCGTAGCACCGGAACTTGATGCGCCTCTTTCATGCGTTGCAGTCCGTTGCTGTCTTTATGGTATACCACCATATCTAGCGGGTAGAGCGGCTGAAATAGATTTGCCGATATATTGGCTTTCGGTTTTTTTGCGCCATTGATAAGGTAAGCCTGCATGCCAAAAGCTTCGGTAAAAACATGTGCAACGATGCTATTTTCTGCGTAGCTCGTTATCTTTAAAGCGATACCTTTGGTTTTATGCAACATAATGATGGTGTATGGCGCAAATATACGAAAGCTGTAGGCAAGCTGCGTCTGTGTGCAATGTGAATTGTGGAAAACTATTGTGCTTGATTCGAGCATGATGGTTTTGGAAAAAACAGTACTTTTGCTGGACTCAGCAAGGTGTTTCCCAAAAAAATAAATTTATTCCTTCCATCCCTTGCAAAACACAAAAGAAATATTGATATTTGCAAACTCTTTGTGAAAAGAGTAATAGACAACAGATAACATTAAAAATCAAATATCATGTCAAGAATTTGTGATTTAACAGGCAAGGCGGCATTAAGAGGAAATAACGTTTCGCACTCAAACGTTAAGACTAAGCGTAAATTTTACCCGAATTTACAGACTAAACGTTTCTACATTCCAGAAGAAGATCGTTGGATTACGTTGAAAGTATCAACATCAGCAATCAAGACTATTAATAAAAACGGTATCACAGCAGTAATCAATAAATTTATCCAAAAAGGATCTATTTAATCATTACCGCCTGTTATCAAAATATTCATGAAATCTATCTGCCGGTTGGCAGATTAAATAAAGTAAAACAATGGCTAAAAAGGGAAATAGAGTACAAGTAATCTTAGAATGTACTGAGCACAAGGAAAGTGGTCTTCCGGGCATGTCTCGTTATATCACAACAAAGAACAAGAAAAACACGACAGAGCGTTTAGAATTGAAAAAATTCAACCCAGTTCTTCGTAAAGTAACTGTTCATAAAGAAATTAAGTAATTAACTTTTAGAGCGCATAGCTCATTTAAAAATATAACACAATGGCAAAGAAAGCAGTTGCATCGTTACAAAAAGGAGGTGGTAAAGAGTTCACTAAAGTTGTTCTTACCGCTAAATCTGCGAAAACTGGAGCATACACTTTTAAAGAGAGTATGGTTCACAATGATAAAGTGAAAGAAGTTGTAGCAGCAGCTACTAAATAAGCTACGCAGGAAATATTCCTTTTTTTTAAAGTTTTTCTTTAAAAATCAAAGAAGCCGTTTTGGTACAAGCCGAAAGGGCTTTTTTAGTATAGCTGATTTTTAAGTATATTTGGCGGGTTATAAGCAAAGCATATCCATACATACGATCACACATCATGGGATTATTCGATTTTTTTAAGAAGAAGCAGGAAACGCCTGAGGCGCAGGAAGCGTTGGACAAGAGTTTAGAAAAAACTAAAGCAGGATTTTTTTCTAAAATTACCAAAGCCGTTGTTGGTAAATCAACCATCGACGACGAGGTGCTGGACAGCCTGGAAGAGGTGCTCGTGATGTCGGACGTCGGGGTGACAACCACCCTGAAGATCGTGGATCGTATACAGCAACGTGTTGCGCGCGACAAGTATGTGGGTACTGACGACCTGAACAGATTGCTGAATGAAGAAATTCAAGATTTACTTGCTGAAAACAACAGCAACGATTTTGAAACTTTTGAATATGGCAACCAGAAACCGTATGTGATCATGGTGGTGGGTGTGAATGGTGTAGGCAAAACAACGACTATCGGTAAGTTGGCGCACCAGCTAAAAGCGGCGGGTAACAAAGTGGTGCTCGGTGCGGCAGATACGTTTCGCGCTGCGGCGGTCGACCAGATTCAGCTTTGGGGCGAGCGCGTAGGTGTGCGCGTCGTTGCGCAGCCGATGGGTTCTGACCCGGCTTCGGTAGCATACGATACCGTAAAGTCTGCTGTCGCCAACGGCGATGATGTCGCTATTATTGATACGGCTGGTCGATTGCATAATAAAGTGGGCTTGATGAACGAGCTTACCAAAATTAAAAATGTGATGCAAAAGGTTGTTCCTGATGCGCCACATGAAATTCTGTTGGTGCTCGATGCATCTACCGGACAAAATGCGATCGAACAAGCGACACAGTTTACACAGGCTACCGATGTGAATGCGTTGGCGCTGACAAAGTTAGATGGAACAGCCAAAGGTGGTGTGGTGATCGGTATTTCTGATCAGTTTAAAATTCCGGTAAAATATATCGGGGTTGGCGAGAAGATCGGCGATTTGCAACTGTTTAACAAAAAGGAATTTGTTGATAGCTTATTCAAATAAGCATTTTATAAGCGACCGTTTTCTCGGTCCGCCTGTATACACGATCGTGATCGGGCATTACTAGTATCCTGAGGAAGAAATTGTTCTTTTAGACATGGTAAGTCTGTTTCGAAGCCCAATTTCCGGGAAGATGAAGAGAAGAAAATGAAAACAAAATATGCAAAGGTTACCCCAAAGCTAAGTAAGCCACGGGTAAATGTCGTGACGTTAGGTTGTTCTAAAAACATTCACGATTCGGAGGTGTTGATGGGGCAGTTAAAGGGTAACCAAATGGAGGTGGTGCATGAAGCGACCAATATTCAGGCAAATGATATTGTCGTTATCAATACCTGCGGTTTTATCGACAACGCCAAACAGGAGTCGATCGATACTATTCTCCAATACTCCGAACTAAAAGACCAGGGTAAGGTGAATAAGGTCATTGTAACAGGCTGTTTATCCGAGCGCTATAAACCCGAGCTGCAATCGGAAATTCCGAATGTGGACGCCTATTTTGGAACAAACGATCTTCCCGAGCTGTTGTCTACTATTGGAGCGGATTACAGGCATGAGCTTTTGGGCGAGCGTATGTTAACGACGCCTTCCCATTTTTCTTATTTTAAAATAGCGGAAGGTTGTAATCGCCCGTGCTCATTTTGCGCTATCCCGTTAATGCGGGGTAAACACGTTTCCAAATCGATCGATGATTTGGTTAAAGAAGCAAAATTTTTGGCGTCTAACGGAACAAAAGAATTGATTTTGATTGCGCAAGACCTTACTTACTACGGCTTGGATATTTACGGTAAGCGTAATCTTTCAGACTTGATGCGCCACCTTTCCGATGTGGATGGTATCGAGTGGATTCGTTTGCAATATGCGTATCCTTCGGGCTTTCCAATGGATATTTTGGACGCGATGAACGAGCGATCCAATATCTGTAACTACCTGGATATGCCGTTGCAGCATATTAGTGATAACATGTTGAAGTCTATGCGCCGCGGCACGACTAAACAAAAGCAAATCGATTTGGTCAACCAGATTCGTGATAAAGTGCCCGATATTGCCCTGCGTACGACATTGATCTGTGGCTATCCTGGGGAAACCGAGCAAGATTTCGAGGAAATGTTGTCTTGGGTCGAAGAAACGCGCTTTGATCGCTTAGGTTGTTTCACCTATTCGCACGAAGAAAAAACGCATGCCTACGACTTGGTCGATAACGTGCCTGATGCAGTAAAGGAGTCGCGAGTGGAGCAGATTATGGAAGTGCAACAAGGTATTTCGTTTGAGAAGAACCAGGAAAAAATCGGAAATACCTACAAGGTGTTGATCGATCGTGTGGACGGTGATTATTTTATCGGCCGTACCGAATACGACTCCCCGGAAGTGGATAACGAAGTGGTGTTGCATGCCAAAGACAATTATGCGCGTATCGGCGATTTTGTGCACGTCAAGATTGATCGTGCAGAAGATTTTGATCTGTATGGTTCCGTAATAAAATAGCAGAAAGTAATTTTTACCTCTGGAGCGCGAGTTTTTACTCGCGCTTCGTGTTTCGGGATATGGCCTCTGTGCAACGTTCTATAAAGCGATTGTCAAATAACGGATAAAATGCGGTGTGCGTATCGTCGTTTTCGTAAAAATATGTAATTTGAGACGCCGTTCGGTGATTCCGAGATTCGCTTGTCGATGTTGTAAATTTCGTGGAAGCCCTTTCTTTACCTGTGTGATCCCGGCGCAATATTAGTAGAAGAGATAAATGAAAGCAACATATATCGATTATAGCGATACCGCCAGTTTTTCCCCAACCTTGTTGGCTTATTTGGCTAATGATGAGGCGTTGCGGCCTTTTTACGGTGAAAGGCCAGATCTGGAAGGCTTTCGCAAGCAAATCGAGCTCCGGCAAGATTTTCGCCATCGTGCGCTGCTGGTCGAACAATTGACCGACCAATACGGTGCGCTGCTTGACGAAGCACCACTGGTCTCTGCGAATATTCAATCGCTCGGAGATGCTACGACATTTACCGTGACTACCGGCCATCAGCTCAATATCTTTACCGGTCCTTTATATTTTATCTTTAAGATTGTAACAGCGATACGGCTAGCCAAAGATCTCAAAGCAGCCTACCCAGCTTACGATTTTGTGCCGGTTTATTGGATGGCAACGGAGGATCATGACTTTGCGGAGATTAATAATACGCGTGTTTTTGGCAAGAAAATCATGTGGGATATTCCGGCCGTGTCGGGCACGGGGCGTATGTCTACCGCGAACATAGCAGATACGGTAAAACAATACTGCAATACGTTCGGCCTATCGGCGAATGCAGATCGTTTAAAAGCTATCGTGGAGCAAGCGTATTTGCAAGAGCTGTCTCTCGCAGATGCTACGCGGCGGATGGTAAACGAGCTTTTCAAAGAGGCGGGACTGGTTATTATCGACGCCGATCGTCGGGCTTTTAAGGAGGTGTTTATTCCAGCTATCCGGCAAGATGTGCTGGAAGAGAAAAGTGTCAAAGCCATCGCCAATACCTCGGCAAGCATGGAGGCGCTGGGCTACCAAACACAGGTGCACGCACGTGATATTAACTTTTTT
>JAAIGF010379097.1_pt1 | contig 20984 bp, 19 predicted proteins | sample 6487441 | NCBI WGS metagenome assembly JAAIGF01 (sample SAMN13974129, study PRJNA590717) | phyllosphere metagenome | biome: pepper field; feature: multiple bacterial spot infested pepper fields; material: pepper leaves; isolation source: leaves from pepper fields | host: Capsicum annuum ... | reverse complement strand
CGACGGGCTGGACCTGGAGACCCGGCTGACCATGGCCACGCGCATCCTCAAGGCGATGTCGTTCACCGGCGGCTTCGCCCGGCTGGTGGTACTCGCCGGCCATGGTGCGAAAGTGGTCAACAACCCTCATGCGAGCGCGCTGCACTGCGGCGCATGCGGCGGCTATTCGGGCGAAGTGAACGCGCGGCTGCTCGCCTCGCTGCTCAACGACAGCCAGGTGCGCGCCGGTCTTGCCGCACGCGGCATCGTCATTCCCGCCGACACGTTATTCCTGGCTGCACTGCACGACACCACGACCGATGCGGTCACCCTCTACACCGCCGATCACCCTTCGCCCGGGCATGCCGAAGATCTCGCCCAAGCGAGGCAGTGGCTGGGCGCAGCCGGGGCGCTGGCGCGCGGGGAACGTGCCGTGCGCCTGCCCCGCGCGCATCGCAGCCAGGACATCGCACATCGTGCCCGCGACTGGGCCGAGATTCGCCCCGAATGGGCACTTGCCGGCTGCCAGGCCTTCATCGCCGCACCCCGCTCACGCACTGCCGGGCGCGATCTGGCCGGACGCGCCTTCCTCCACGACTACGACTGGCGCTACGACGACGGCTTCGGCGTGCTGGAGTTGATCCTGACCGCACCGGTCGTCGTCGCCAGCTGGATCAGCCTGCAGTACTACGGATCCACCGTCGCGCCCGAGAGTCTTGGCGCCGGCAACAAGCTGCTGCACAACGTCACCGGCGGCATCGGAGTGGTCGAGGGCAACGGCGGGATCCTGCGCACCGGGTTGCCGTGGCAATCGGTGCATGACGGCCAACGCCTGACCCACGAGCCGCTGCGGCTCTCGGTGTTGATCGAAGCACCGCCCGAAGCGATCGCCACCATCCTCGAACGGCACCCGCAGGTCCGCGCCCTGTTCGACAACCGTTGGCTGCATCTGTTCGCCCTGGACGACGAAGGCCGCATGGCGCACCGCTATGCAGGCGACCTGCGTTGGGAGCAGAACGCCAGCGGCGCACGCAGCTGCGATCACTCCGTGCCGATGCTTGCATGACACACACTCGCCTACCCCGCCACCGGACCGGAGGCGGGAGGGCAGGAAGTGGATTTTCTCCAAGCCAACGAAAACCCCGCCGGATCGGATCAACACCTTGGAATGATGGGTTGTCCGCCGGCAATGGCCGAAAGCAGCTGAGTTCGTTCAACCCCATCCTCGGCAGAGCTCCGAATCCACATCCTTGAAGAAGTGGCCGTGATGGGCATAGGCCTCTGCCGTCAGCAGCACAGGTCTTGCATTCGTGGGAGATACAGCGAGCCGGCCGGGCAGCGACAGGCTAACGTCAGTGTCTCGTACCACGGCAGCTTTCAATATTCGCTTGGCAGACGGCACGCGTGAGATTGTTGCGGGTGCACTCACCAGCATCTCCGTCTACCGACAGGATGGGAACGCCGTGTCCGGCGCCCCTGCGCATCCCTGCGTGGTCAGCAGGCTGCCGAAGCGGAGCAGCGAGAAGGCGTCGAACAGGGTCCATGCCTGGCCGGTGGATGATGAAATGCGTCGCTTCGATAATGGATTGGAGAGGGCTGCCGCTCGATAATGTGATCTCCCCGTGTCCTGCGATCCTCTTCCCTACGGCAGCGAGGACCTCTCATGCACTACGCCCAGTTTGGTCGCACCGGTCTTTTCGTGTCGAAGTTCTGCCTCGGCGGCATGACCTTCGGTGGTGCCACGACGCCTGCGGGTGCAGCCATTGGGCGCCTGTCGCAGCAGGAGACGAACGCCATCGTCGACCAGGCCCTCGATGCCGGCATCAACTTCATCGATACAGCGGACGTCTACGGCGGCGGCGATTGACGCGGTGCGCCTCCCTTCAGGCCTACTACTCCATCGCGGGGCGGGACATCGAACATGAGCTGGTGCCTGCGGTCATGGATGCACAGATCGGCCTGCTATGTTGGAGTCCGCTGGCCGGCGGACTGCTCTCCGGCAAGTTCGATCGCCATGGTCACACAGACAACACCGCGCGCCGCGCGTCGATCGCCTTTCCGCCGGTTGACGAAACACGGGTGCACGACATCATCGACACCTTGAAGACCGTGGCCGCGCGGCATGACGCGACCGCTGCCCAGATCGCGCTCGCATGGCTGCTCTCTCGTCCGGCGGTCACCAGCGTCATCGTCGGCCTCAAACGCCCCGAGCAACTGACCGAGAACCTCGGAGCGCTGGAACTGACGCTTTCGAGCGAGGACCTGGCCGAACTCGACCAAGTCAGCCGACCCGCTGCCGCGTACCCGGGTTGGATCCAACGCTATAACGCCAGAAGCCGGGTTCCAGCCGGTCATGCATTCGAGGGACCGAGTTGGAGCCTTGGCGAGCGTCCGCTCTAGCCCGACCTGCCTGCGTCTGGAGCGGACGTGGTCCGGGCCTAGACGGCGAGAACGCCACGGAGCAGTGAGAAGGATGGCAAGTCCGGGATGCAGCTCCAACACGGAGAGGTCGGCGCACCATCCACAAGTTCCAGGACTAGACGTACGTGATGCCGAAGCGGGCTACGCAAGCCGTCCGGCCGTGTAGTCACGTGCCAGCGCGATGAAGGCCTGGAAGGCCGCAGAAGAATTGCGCCGGTTGTAGTAATACAGGCATAGCGGCGCGAGCGGCGGCGTCCAGTCTTCGAGGATGCGCACCAGCCGCCCTGCGGCGATGTCTTCGCGGATATCGGCCTCCATGAAATAGCCGATGCCCACACCATTGGCCACCGCGATCCGCGCCAGCGACGCCTCGTCGAGCGTGATCGGTCCCTGGACCTCCAGCTGCAGCTCTTCACCGCCCTTCTCGAACCGCCACCTGAGCAATGTACCGTCGGGAAGCCGACCGCGAACGCAGGGGTAAGCGAGCAGATCCTGCGGGACTTTCGGGATAGCCCGGTTTTCGAAGAAGGCGGGAGAGGCAGCCACCGCCATGCGCCGCCTCTGCCCCAGCGGTATGGCGATCGCGTCGCTGGGCACCAGATCGGCGCTGCGCACGGCCAGATCGAAGCCCGCCGCCACCACGTCAACCAGTCGCCCCTCGGTGACGATGTCGACATGCACCAGCGGATAGCGCTGCAGGTAGCTCAGCACCAGCGGCGCCATGATCTCGCGCGCCGCGGTGGCGAACGCATTGATGCGCAAGGTGCCGGATGGCGTCTCCTGATGGGAGCGCACCGCGTTCAGCGCATTCTGGATGCCCTCGAAGGCAGGCTTGATGCGGTCGACGAACATCCGCCCCGCATCGGTAAGCGAGACGCTGCGCGTGGTGCGGTTGAACAACCGCACGGCAAGGTCTCGCTCGAGCTTGCCTACCGCGCTGCTGATAGCCGTGGTCGACATGTCCAGTTCCAGTGCCGCCGCACGAAACGAGCCGCAGCGCACGATGGCGAGAACCGCTTCAAGCTCGATCAGCGAATGACGCGTCATTATCCCGCTTTCCGTGATACTCCATGCGCCTTTATCTGGCTTATCAGGCGAAAAGTCCACCGCTAAATTGACGCCATCACCGCCGAGGAGATGACCATGTCAATCAAGCTACCCAACCCGATCGCCGACTACATCGAGGCAAACATCCGTCTCGATCTCGACGGCATGATGAAACACTTCCACGAGGACGCCGTTTTCATCGACAACGGCAAGCAATACGTGGGGCAGGCCAGAATCCGCCAACTGCTTGAGGAAGAAGGGATCGCGGTGAAGGCGATCTTCGAGCCCGATACCGTGCGTGAAGAGGACGGCGTCGTGGTCCTCGAAGGCCCCACCCATGGCGACTTCCCCGGTAGCCCGCTGCGCTTCACCTATCGTTTCACGATGGTCAACGATGCCATCAAGACCCTGGAGACAAGGGTATGGGCATGAAGGCAGATCCGACCGAATTCGCCGGCAAGCGCGTGCTCGTCAGCGGTGGCACCAAAGGGCTGGGCCGTGCCACGGTCGAGCGCTTCCTCGCTGGCGGCGCCCGTGTCATCACCGCGGCTCGCACGATCAACACCCCTATCGAAGGCGTCGAATACGTGCAGGCCGACCTGACGACCGCGGAAGGCGGCCAGGCGTTTGCCACGGCGGCGCTTGAGCGGCTGGGCGGCGTCGACATCCTGGCCCATGTCGTCGGTGGCTCCTCTTCGCCAGCCGGAGGTTTCGCCGCGCTGACGGACGAGCACTGGCTTGCCGAACTGAACCTCAACCTGCTGGCGACCGTGCGACTCGATCGGCTGTTGATTCCGCAGATGCTGGAGCGTGGCAGCGGCGTTGTGGTGCACATCACCTCGATTCAGTCGGTTCTGCCGTTGCCCGAGTCGACGACAGGCTATGCCGCCGCCAAGGCCGCGCTGCGGACCTACAGCAAGTCGATTTCCAAAGAGCTCGGCCCCAAGGGCGTGCGGGTCAATGCCGTCTCACCGGGCTGGATCATGACCGAGGCCATGCAGGACTTTCTGGAAACGCTCAGCAAATCTGGCGGCACGATCGAGCAAGCGCGTCAGTCTGTGCTCGATGCCCTGGGCGGTATCCCGATCGGGCGCGCAGCCGAACCTGAAGAGGTGGCCGATCTTATCGCCTACCTCGCTGCCGATCGTGCGGCGGCGATCCACGGCGCCGAGTTCGTCATCGATGGCGGCACGATCAGGACGGTGTAGGCATGGCTTTGCGGTATTCCCGCAAGCGCGCCGCTCACCTCCCCTTGCCGGTGGATGAAGTGGTTGCCCAATGCCAGCCCGCGGATTGATTGAAGAGAGGCCAACACCATGCCTGAGAACCCATCTTGCGAACGCTGCAGCTGGGCCCAGAACGACCCGCTGATGCGCGACTACCACGATGCCGAATGGGGCGTGCCCCAGCGCGACCCAAGGATGCTCTGGGAGATGCTCATGCTGGAAGGGTTCCAGGCAGGTCTGGCCTGGATCACCATCCTGCGCAAGCGCGAAGCCTTTCGCGCTGCCTTCGCGGGTTTCGATCCGGTCAAGGTCGCCGCTTTCGACGAGCAGGATATCGAGCGGCTGATGGCGAACCCCGGCATCGTGCGTGCGCGGGCCAAGATCGAAGCCACCATCAAGGGCGCGCGAATCTACTGCGACATGCAGGATCGCGGCGAAGACTTCTCGGCCTTCTGCTGGTCCTTCACGGCTGGCGTTCCCATCCTGGGTGACGGTGTAAGCCTGGTGGCCAGTACGCCACTGTCCGAGAACATCTCCAGGGAACTGAAGCGACGCGGCTTCAAGTTCGTCGGACCGACCATCATCCACGCCTGGATGCAGGCGGTCGGCATCGTCAACGACCATTCGCTTGGCTGCTTCCGACGCCATCTCGAGCACCAAGGAACCCGCTAGGGCGCAGGGCTCATCAGCTGGACGCATGGAAGCCAGATTTCAACTGCGGTACCGCAGGGCAAACCTTGCGCCAGCGCTCACTTCGACTTCACGTGCGCGCCGCACAAAACGTCCAACCGACTGAAGGAGAACGACCATGTTTGCCGTCTACGCCAAAGAAGCCAACGTCGACGACCCGCTTGCCTCCGTCGTCGTCGGAGAGCGCCCCGAGCCCATCGTGCAAGAGGGCTGGGTACGCGTGAAGGTGACCCATGCCAGCCTTAACCGGCACGACATTTTCACCCTGCGCGGCATGACCTCCCAGGAGCAGCCGATCCCCTTCCCGATGATCCTGGGCAACGATGCCGCAGGCGTGCTCGAAGACGGCACGCCCGTCGTGCTCTATCCGGTACTGGGCAGCGACGACTGGAAAGGCGACGAGACCCTCGACCCGCACTGGCACGTTATCAGCGAACTCGTGCCCGGGACGATGGCCGATTATGTCGCCGTCCCGAAACGCAACGCGGTCCCTATTCCTGACGGTTTGTCACCGCTTCACGCCTCGCTGCTCGGCACCGCGTGGCTCACGGCCTATCGCTCGCTCTTTACCAAATCACGGTTGATTCCGGGGCAGACGCTTCTCGTACAGGGCGCTTCGGGCGGTATGTCGACGGCGCTCATACAGATGGGCCGTGCTGCCGGCTTCGAAGTGTGGGTCACCACCCGCAATGATGAAGGGGCCGCCATTGCCGAACGCCTTGGCGCCAACCGGGTATTGCGACATGGCGAGGCCTTGCCACGCCGCGTTGACGCAGTCGTCGACAACATCGGCGCGGCGACATGGGCAGATAGCCTGAAGGCGGTCAAGCGCGGTGGCGTCCTGGTGATCAACGGCATCACCACCGGGAACATCGCCGAAACCGACGTGCTGCGCATCTTCGTCGAACAGATCGACATCCGCGGCACCATCATGGGCACGCTTGAGGAAATGAAGGCCATGATGCAATTCGTCATCCGCAACAACATCGCCCCCGAAGTCGGAGCGGTGGTGCCGATGACCGAAGCCCGCGACGCGATCCGCAACATGATCGACGGTCGCACCCAGGGCAAGACCGTGTTCACGAGATAATTGGTAGAGCAGCGTAAAGCACAGAAGCAAAAGCCCGCCCAACGGAGCTTTCGCTGGCTAAAACACTACCCGAACTTGCCAGACCCAAAAACCCAAAGCCCGCAGTTACGCGGGTCTCAGGGCATTTTGCTAGATCGTGCCGGGCAGTGCCGCACGCGGGATCATTCCCACTCGATTATCTATAAGCATAGAAACTCGTTTACTGGCAACAACTTACGAATGGACAGCTAATTGATGCCATGAAAAGTGCCATCCTCAGATCAAGAGGATGAACACTGCCTGCGCTGGTGCCGGGCAATGGCCTCTTCCAGAGTCTCCCCGGGCTGCCATCCGTACAGGTCGCGGACGCTCTTCGTTCTGGCATGGCCGGGGGGCTTGAACTCGTAGCCGGCAGCGGCCATCTCGGCGGCCATGTCCTCGGTGATGAAGAACGGTTCGTTTTCTTCGTGCAGTTTCATGCTGACACCATAGCGACGTTCTAAAAACCAGAAGCCTATCCACCTCCGTCCCAGCCGATCAGTCAAGATCTTCCGGCCGGCTCCAGCACACTGGGACGCGCCACAATAGCCTTGAACAGATTGCCGGCCCGATCATCGATGAGTTCGATCTGCGGCCATGCCCGCAGTGAGCGCAGCAGGCCGCTACCCAATCCGCGATAAGGCAGGAGCTTGGCGGCAAAGGACGCCAGGATGGGGTTGCGCATATTTGAGTTGCCGGCCTTGATGTTCTCGATCGTCAGGTTGTTAGGTAGGTGGCCGGGGCTGATGATTTCGACCCGATCCGCAAACACCAGTACGCGGATCGGCGCACTGACGAAGTAGTCGCGGTGAATGAGGGCGTTGGCGACCAGCTCTTCCCAGACGATGCGGGGGATCTCAGGCTGCCCCTGGGAGTTGAAGCCCTGCTCGCCCTGCGTAGCGCGGGTGTTGGCGACAATAAAGCCCAGCGTCTGCTGGAACACGTCAGCCAGCTTGCCGGCGATGTCGCGGCTGTCGATGTAGCGTTCGTCCTCAATCTGGGTGCCGACAAAGGCGACGGCCTTGACGATGAAGGCGGGTAGCGCGTAGTGCGGTGATTTGGCGAATAGCAGACCGCCCGCCACGTTGAGCTGCCCCTGGTTCATCAGGTTCATGTTGGTCAGCAACTGCGGCAACGGCTGGTTATGCTGGGCGAGCGGCTCACCGAATTGCTGCTCGAAGAAGGTTTCGAAATAGGGCATGTCCACATCGCCCGCGCTCAAGCCCGCCACCGGCGTTTCGTCGGCGTGCACCAAGCCCGCCTGCTGGAACAGGCGCTGCAATTCCTCGCGCGAGGTCGCGCGGCGCTTGTCCGAGCCGTTCTTCACCCAAATCGCGCCGTTCTTGTCCATGTAGGGCTTGTTGACGCCTTCAGCGATGGACAGCACCAGCACCGTGCCTGCCGGGTGGGGCACGTTTTCCGTGAGCGGGTTCACGGCGGGACGCACGACCTGTGAGGCCACGTTGGCGATGAGCATGTTGAGACGAGCAACGTCGGCGCCGGATAGGCCGCGCACCGAACCGTCGTCGTTCACCCCAATGAAGATGCGACCACCAGCGGTGTTGCTGAAGGCAACAATCTCCGCTGCCAAGGCGTCGGCATTGTTCATGTCCGTCTTGAACTGCTGCCGACTGTCCTCGCCCCGGCTGAGCAGGTCGATCAGCTCTGTGGTTTCCATAGGTTGTAGACCTCTTTGCGACGGTTGAAGGCTTCCTGGCCTCCTTCCATGATGTTGATGATGGCGTCCTGCACCGGGCGGGCGTCGATGCTGCCGCTTCGCGTGGCGACCTTCTCGTCCTGGTATTGGCAGGCGTGCACCTGTTCCGCGTCACCCAGCACCGGGAAGTTGGCGTTGTGGGTGGCGAAGATGAATTGGGCGTGAGGCTTCATTTCCCGTAGCAGCTTGATCACATCGTCGTAGATGGTCTGGTTGTCCAGATCGTCTTCCGGTTGGTCGATGATGATCACGTCGTTCTGGCGTTGGCTGAGCACGTACAGCAACAGGGCCGAAGCGCGCTGCCCGAGAGAGTGGTGCTTCAACTCTTTGCCGCGATAGCGGATGACGAAGCGGTTGGGCACCTGCCAGGTGACGAACTCGGTCAGGTTCTGCATGAAGGTCTTTTCGAAGACCTCGGGGGTGCTGCCGGCCTTCGCCAAGGCTCCCGGCAGGGCACGCAGGAGGCCGCCGAAATCTGCATAGTCCTCCATCACTGCGCGCAGCGTGGTTTCGCGGATGTTGCTGCCCTTGAAGAGCTGCTGCATGAAGCTGATGGCGGCTTCCTTGTCACCCTTGAAGTCGGCTTCGATCTGCAGGGCGGTGTGGCCAGCGTTCACGCGGTCCAGCTCTACCTTGATGGTGTTGAACTCGCTCAGCCATAGTTCATTGAGTTTGTCGATCTCGGCAAACAGCGCGTCGCGGATGCTGGTCTGCTGTGATTCCTGCTTGGCCAGCGCCTGAAGCATTTGCTCCGCCTTGGTTTTGCGCTGCTGCTGGGCCAGGAAGTCGTCCGGCTGGATGGCAGTCATGCCGGTTTGCTTGAGCTCCTGAGCCAGTTGGCGCTCGACTTGTGCGAACTCCTCCTGAAGGCTCCTGCTTGCGCCTTCAAATTCGCCCTGTTTGGTCTTGAGGCGAGCAGCAATGACGTTCGCTTCTCGCTCGATCTGCTTGAGCTGATCGACCTTGGCAACGAGGTTGGAGAACTCGGCGTAGTAGGCCGTGAAGAAATCCGGGTTCTGCTTGGAAACGTAGCTCGTTGCGTTCCGCAGCTCGTCCTCATGCTCGGCAATCAGACTTCCTAGAGCGAGGATGAAGCTGTCTGCCCGCTCCATCATGCGCGCGAGCGCTGTGGCGTCCTGCTGGAAGCCAAGTCGCTTTTGGAGCTTATCGGCGACACCGTGCTCGGCGAACTTGGTCAGACGGAAGTTGGCATCATTTAGTTGGGTCTCGAAGTCGCGCTTGAGTTCGGCCGTGTTGCCGAGCTTGAGCCAGCGCTGAGCAGCGTCACGCACGCGCTGGCGTTGAACCTCTATTTCGTCACGCAGCACACGCAGCTTCTCGCCAACCAGCTTTTCCACCAGATCGGTCTCGAAGCCTTCGCCGGTGCTGGAAAGGTCCTTCTGGCCGAAGTAGATCGGACGGCGCAGTACGGTCTCCCGGATCGACACGCCGGGTTGCAACTTGCCGCCCAAATAGACATTCGGGGCTTCGCGGAAGATGCGGGAGATGGTGAATTCCTGTCCGTACACGTCACATGCTGTCAGCGTCACCTTGCCGCCGCTGCCAAGGGTATGGCGGATCAACTCATCCTTGTACTTGGTGTCCTGCGCCTTCTCGCCGCGTGGAATGTCGAGGGCGTAGCGTACTGCCTCCAGGATGGATGATTTGCCGCTGCCCCGGATGCCGATCAACGTGTTGAGTTCGGAAGAGAAATGCAGCACTTGCCCGTCGAGGATGCCGCCGTCGAAGCGGATGCTGCGGATGTGCGACGCTTGATGTTTGGGCGGCTCCATGGCTACCCGCCCAACGGGATCGCTCAAGGCAAACTTGACCGCCTCGAAGGACAGTTCGCCCAGCTTCAGGTAGCTGGCTTTGCCTCGACCGATTTCATCGACACTCTTGGGGTCGCTGCCTTCCAGTTCGGCGGGGTACCAGCTCTGTAGCCAGCTTTGAATCTTGGTGCGGCAGGGTTTGTCTTTGCCTGCGCCGTCGTGCGTGCGTACCTTCTGAAAAGCCAGCGTTCTGCGTCGGAAGAACTCGTTTTGCCCCAACTCAGTAAGCCGGCCGCCATCCAGCTCCGCCCACAGGCCACTCGGGGCTTCGACATGGGCGAAGACAAGGAAGAAGTCCCGGTGATAGCCTTCCAGCTTCTTGATGGTCTCCAGAAGCGACCATGAAGTGCGCCCGTTCTCCTGCTCGTACTGCGCGGGCGTTTTACCTTCGAATGCGCTGGTCAGAAAGGGGTTGATGTAATTGTGTTCATCGATCCATTCGTCGGAGAACACAACAAGCGTGTGGATGCCATTAGCCCCGTCATTGACCGACAACTCAACGCCTGGCAGCAGCGCAATACCCTTCTTCTGGGCCGTCTTGCGCAGTGCTTTGAATTCTTCGAAGTCGAACTTGTTGTGGTTGGTGATGACGCCCAATCGGATGTCCGCTTTCTCCAACGCATCCACATAGTTGCTGTTGTAGAAGTTGTCATCGCCCGTGAACTTGAATTCTCGGTCCGCTCGGGTATGCAGATGAAAGTCAGCACGGACCCACTGCGCCCCTTCTGCAAAGACCATGGATCGAGCCTCTGACTGCTTCGGTCGCAGACTTTCCATCATGGTTCATCCTTATAGTTAGTCCGCGCGTAGCCCACCAGTCGAGCGGTCTGCGGGTCATAGATAAACTCGGTGATCGATCCATCTCGAATGCGCTGAACCGCCTCGTCGATCACATGAAGTGGCACTAGGAACCATTCCTCAGGCTGCACAGGATGACCGAAGCGGTCGTTGATCGTGATGTTCAACCGCGCGGGCGCGAACAGTCTGTGGAACAGGTTCTCCATCCGGGTGCGGTTGACGCCCGCGAGCTTGTAGGTTGCCACCACTTCGACCTTCGCCAGCAGGTAGGTGGAGTCGTGTTCGGCGTTGGCGATGCGCGTCTCCACCCTGCCCCCGGTCACGCCGACCTTGTGGATGATCTCGCGGTGCTGCGCGACATAGGGATGATCGGAGAGGGAGCGCAGGACGTAGATCGTGCCGCTTTCGACATCATCGGCTTCAAGCTCTCCGCCGAAGGAGAGTTGCCCGCTCTCGGGCGAGGCCAGCCGCCGCGCGGCGGGGTCGTTGTAGAACGCTCGCTGGAGCGAGCGCAGCAGCAGATTGCTCTCGGTGCCGTTGGAGAAGATGAGGCGCAGGCGGCGGTCCACTTCCCCGGCGGTGGTCTTCAATGGCTCGCCGACCTCGGCAACGTAGAGCGTGATGCCATCGAGAACGAAAAAGTCCCCGGCCTCAATCGCGCGGCGGCCCGCTTCGATGGGCTGGGACTGGCGCATACCGGTTTTGACCTCCGCTTGCACGCGCTCGAACAAGGGTCGAAAGGTCTCGAAGTCCTCGCAGGGCTTGCGATCCGCGATCTCCTCGGCTGCGCGCTTGTCGGCGCTGGTGCGGACATGGCGTAGGACCGTGATGTCGTCCGCCTCGGCTACGCCCGCCAACTCGGCAGCCAGGTCGTCGATATCGATGGCCTCATCTCCCGGAACGGCAGTGGCTGGCGCAGCGGCAAGCAAGCCCTGATAGTCCAGCGGCTCAAGCAGGGCGCGGCAGTCCGGGAGCGCACCCAAGCGGTCCAGGCGCACGGCGTAGAGGCGCTCGAATATGTCGCGATCCTCACCATGCTGCGGCGCACGCCCGTGCTTCTCGGTGAAGCGTTGGATTTCCTCGAAGCCCGCGATGACGCGCCCCTCACTGGCTGGCCGTCCGCCCTTCGCCTCGGGCGGTGCGAACTCGGCAAGCTCCGCAGCGAGTTCGTCAAGATCGGAGTTACTCATAGCGCCCCTCCGCCTTGAATCGCATAAAGGCGGCCGCGCCTTCGGCCATGCGTCGCTCCCAGGCATCCTGGGAATCGAGTGCAGGAACGCGTCCGCGCTCCTTCTTGAACTGAACGGCGCGAACAGCCATCTCCTTCGCCTCGTCCGGCGTCAGGCTCGTGCGCTTGGCCGAGATGGCCGCCGCAACCTGCTTCAAGCTGTCCTCGCTCATAGTCTTGGCGAGGATGGCGTAGGCTTCGCCGAAGGGGTTGATGCGGTCGATGAGGTCGATGTCCAGCTCGCGCACGTCCATCGCGAAGCGGCGCACGCCGTCGATCAGGGCGGTGTTGGGTGACCCGTCGCTCTCACCTTCGGTGACTAGCCGCTTGGCCTGCTGCGTGAGGTTGAGGGCAGCAATGGCGTGCTGACGCACGGCCTCCTGATCTTCGGCGTCAAGCTCGGGATACTTGTCCTTGATGATCTTGCCCATGCGAACCTGCGTCAGTTCCTCGGGTACCAGCTCCTCATCGAACAGGCCGCGCTCGATGGTGGGCTTGTCTTGCACGAAGGCCGCAATGACTTCGTTCAGGTCTTCCTGACAGATTCGCGCCGCCTCCTTGCTCTTGGGCTCGGCGAGGCCCTTGATCTCGATCTGGTAAGCCCCTGTCTGCTCATTGACATCGACATTGCAACGGTCCGCGTCGTAGCCACCCTCGCCGTAGTTAAATCCCGGCGTCGGGCCGCTGTCGGGGTTCTTGGGCTTGAACTCGAAGCGCGGAGCAAGAACCTGCTCCATCAGCAGGCTGACTGCGATGGCCTTCAACGTATCGTTGACGGCCTCGGTAACAGCTTCCTCGGCCGCGTCCGGCTCGGCGATCAGGTTGGTGAACCTCGCGCGGGTCTTACCAGGCGCGTCGCGGGTTGCACGGCCGATGATCTGAACGATCTCGGTCAGGCTGGCGCGGTAGCCCACGGTCAGGGCGTGTTCGCACCAAATCCAGTCGAAGCCCTCCTTCGCCATGCCCAACGCAATGATGATGTCCACATAGTCCCGGTTGTTCTTCTGCGCCGGGTCTTTGAGCGCGGCGGACACGCGGTCACGCTTGGCAGCATCATCATCGACAAGATCAGCGATCCGCAGCACGCGGCCATCGGGGCGCTTGACGAGCTGGAAGCCGGTGGCGGCGTCGATGCCCTGCCACTCCCCCAGCGCCTCAATGATGTGTTCCACCTCGCGCATCTTGTCCTTCGTGCTCTCGCGCGAATTGACATTCGGGATGTGAATGATGGTCTTCTCGGCGGGATCGAGGACATTGAGGATGTCATCAACGTAAGGCCCGCTGTAGAAGAAGTAGCCGATGTCGAGTTGCTTGAGGTACTCGTAGCCGTTGAGCTGCTCGTAGTAGGTGTAGGTGACGGTATCGAACTTCGACTCATCCTGCGGTGCGAGCACGGCCTCGGCGTCGCCACGAAAGTAGGAGCCGGTCATGGCAACGATGTGCGTCTTGCCCCGCGCGAAGAACAGCCCCAGGTGCAAGCCGAGCTTGTTATCCGGGTTGGCCGAAACGTGGTGGAACTCATCGACCGCAATCAGTCGGTCGTCGAACGCCTCTACGCCGTAGGCATCGACCGCGAAGCGGAATGTCGCATGGGTGCAGACCAGCACCTTGTCGTCGCCTTCGAGGAATGCGCCCAGCGACTTGACCTTGCCGCCGTTATCGTTGCCTGGCGCGTTGCACAGGTTCCACTTGGGTTCGACATGCCAGTCGGACCAGAAGCCGTACCTCGACAGCGGTTCGTCGTTGAAGCTGGCACCGATGGACTTCTCCGGCACAACGATGATGGCCTGCTTCAAACCTTGATTCCTGAGCTTGTCGAGTGCCACGAACATCAACGCACGGCTCTTACCCGATGCGGGTGGCGACTTAATCAGCAGGTATTGCTCGCCCCGCTTCTCGTAGGCCCGCTCCTGCATGGGCCGCATGCCAAGCGCATTGGCCTTGGTCGATGCGCCGTTTCGGGCGTAGGTGACGGAAACGGACGGTACGGACTTGATCTTGTCGCTCATGCGTTGGCTCCCACCTTGCGCTTCTTGCCCTTGGCCGGTGCAACCGAAGCTGTCATCTTGGTGTAAAGGTCAAACAGCTTTTCAAGCCGCTCGGTGTCGTTCTTGAAACGTCGGCCAATGTAGATGCGCTCCAGCACTTCGTCATTGCGATCATGCGCGGTACGTAGGTCAGCAGGCATGCCATCGGGAGCGTAAAGGTCCGCGATGGTCGCGGGGAAGTGATGCTCTCGCGCCAGCAGGATTTCCTCCGCGCAGCGCGTGAGATCAGCCTTGTTCTTCTCGGTCAGTGTCGGCACCGGGAACGTGTTCCAACCAAGGGTGTTGGAGTAGCGGAAGTCCGTTTTCATTTTTCCGCAGACGGAAGCGATCCAAACCAGGTGCAAGCGGCTTGCGATGAGTGCCATATTCCAAAGCGGAGCGTCGTATAGAGCGAAGGCGAGGTTACTAACGACAGTTCCGGCAGGTTCATAACCGCAGGGCAGGTACTCGCGGGATTCGGACGAAACGCTAGGGACGACGAGGGTTGAGTTTTTTCCAATGAACATGCGTTGGAATTGGTGTGACCTTTCGGCAATGTCTCTCGCTGTCTTCCCGCCATTGAGCCGCAGATCCCGCACCCCACGAATGCGTTGAGCAAGAGGGAGGATTGCTTGTGCCTCAGCCAAGTGTTGATCTTCGATCCACAGGCAGTAGCGCTCCAATCCGCGAATGAACTCAGCCGAACCGACAATCCGTCGAATAAAGCGACGTTGTTGTTCGGATGTAAGTTGCAGCGCGTCACGCTCGTCCCGAGAGAGCAACAAAAGACCACCGTCTATTGGCGTGTTTCCGAAAGTCATCTCGCTAAGCGCGGACAGAGGCTGACTGGCCTTTTCCACGATTACGGTTTCGCCCAGTGCCAAATAGGCATTTATGTGTGAACCTTGACGCTCGATGGTGCTTCCCGAACTATCCAAAGAGAACAGACGCCTCGGACTGCGGGGCTGTGTCGTGATGCCAACGATTGCCACGGTCACACCCGCGTTGTGGCTGGCGAGATTGGCCCATCGAAAGGAGGTGTAAGCAAAATCAATCTGACAGCCGCTGGCAAAGATCGCTGGCCATAGGACTGGAACTTGCAAACCTTGACAAATAGAATTCGTGGAAACGAAGGCTGCGATGGCTTCTGTGTGAGTGCAGTAGTCAGCGGCCTTAATCCACCATCCAGCAACATAGTCAAGAGACTTCCAGTTTTCGACCCGCTTATCGAAAAGAAGTCGCAGATCAGCTTTTTGTTCTTCTTTCTGATCTCGGGACCCCAAATACGGAGGGTTTCCGCAGATGTAAGTTTCGCCACCCTCGTTCTCGAAATCGATCTCGGCCTGATCGAGCGGAGAGTCAAATAAATCATCAGCCTGCACCTTCACGCCGGTTCCAGTCGGCGGACAGATGCTCAACCAGTCCAGTCGCAGCGCGTTGCCACAGGTGATCCAGTTCTCGTTGCGCAGGGGCAGAAACTCGGCCAGGGCCAGCTTCTGACCACGATACAGCACATCGCACTGGTACTCGGCGATGACCAGCGCAAGGCGGGCGATCTCCGCCGGGAAGTCACGCAGCTCGATCCCGCGAAAGTTGGTAAGCGGGATTCCTGATGCGCGATCCGGTTCACCACGCCGCTTGTTGATCTCTGCCTCGATGGCACGCATCTCCTTGTAGGCGATAACAAGGAAGTTACCCGAACCGCAGGCCGGGTCGAAAACTCTGATCTTGGCGATGCGCTTGCGCAGGTTGAGCAAGGTGCGCGGATTGTCGCCCGCCTCTTCCAGCTTGGAACGCAGGTCGTCGAGAAACAGCGGGTTCAGCACCTTAAGAATGTTGGGAACACTGGTGTAGTGCATCCCCAGCTCGCCGCGCTCCTCGTCCTCGGCGACGGCCTGGATCATCGATCCGAAGATGTCCGGATTGATCTTGGTCCAGTCCAGCCCGCCGACGTGCAGCAGGTAGGACCGGGCGATCTTGCTGAATCGCGGCACTTCGTCACCGCCAGAGAACAACTGCCCGTTGACGTAAGGGAAGTCTTCGGCCCATCGGGGAACCTTGGCGGCGGCCCGGTCCTCGCGCTTGGTGTTCATGGCACGGAACAACGTGGCGATGACCTCGTGCGTGTTGGACGAGTCCTTGGCGCTCATCTGCGCGACGGTTTCGGTGAAGCGGCCCTTGCCGACGAAGATGTCGGTGTCCTCGGCAAAGAAGCAGAAGATCAGCCGCGCCATGAGGTTGTTCATGTCGTGGCGACGCTCCGCCGTGCCCCATTCAGGGTTGTCTTTCAGCAGTTCGACGTATAGGCGGTTCAGGCGGCTGGTGGCCCGGATGTCGAAGGCGTTTTCGCTGATCTGGCGGACGGTGCTGATGCCCGCCAGCGGCAGGAAGAAGCCGAAGTGGTCGGGAAAGTCCTTGAAGGCACAGGCGACTGTCTCGCCGCTGGTCAGGTCTTCGGCCTCGAAGTCCGCGCCGTCCGTGGCGAGGATGAACTTCGCCTTGGCCTTGGCCGTCGCCGGGCTGGCCTTGAGGGCGGCCAGCGTCTGCGTCACCCGCCCTGCGTCGCAGGTCAGAATGTGGATGTTGCTGGTCTGGAGAACACCGCCAAGGTCGGATTTGTTCGACGCCCCGGCACGAAGGCGCTTGATGGTCGTCGCCTTGTTGCCGAACGCCTCAAGAAAGGCATAGGGGAACTCTGCACCGTCGAACGGCTGCTCCGCAAGGTCTGTGATGGCTTGTTCGATTTCTACGGCGTTCATGGGCGTGCAGCCCTCTCTCTGAACGATTCCGCCTGGCTGCTGCTGTTCTGCGGGGTGCTCATGTCTTGTCCTGCGTTTTTTCGGCTATCTGCGCGGCAATCCAGCGATCCAATTCGCTGCGACGAAACCGCCAGGTGCCGCCCAGCTTGAATCCCGGTATCTCCCCCTGCTGGGCCAGCCGGTAAACGGTCTTCTTCCCTGCCTTGAGGTAGATCGCCACTTCATCCAGCGTGAGAATTTCGCTATCAGGTTGGTTCATGTCAGGCGGCTCGCTTGGTGTCGCGCGGCGAAGTCTTCCAAAGTTTGGCCAAGTTTACCATTTGAGCTGCCCGAATGAACCCCGAATCTCATATGGCGAAGCCACAGATTCGGCCGGCGCTCCGCCCTGCGGCAAGTTCGCCACAACAGCTTGACGGCAATGCCATGTGCTTTGGCCGCCAGGTCGTAATGGGATTACGCCAAGAAGGTGGGCGGCGTGTCTTTTTCCAACGAAAGCAGGCAACGTAGTAGCCTGTGGCCTCATCTGGATGAGACGTGCTGAGCAATATCAGCGTAAGGCGTGCGATGGGCAAAGAGGAAACCGAAAAAGTGGATATGGAACATTGGCTGCATGAACGAATCGGCCCAGCCTACGATGCGTTGAAGGCCGACCCAGGCCGCGCCGTTACCGCTGACCAGGTGCGCGCCCGTCTGGCTGACATCGCCCAAGCTATCGACCTGGCCCGCCGCGTCGATGCGGACCTAGAATCCCTTACGCCCTTTGACCCGGCCGAAGACCTGACCAGCGCCGAAGCCGTGGCCGCATTCTTGGCGGACGCCGAGGCCACGGCCGACCCGGCCTATATCGAGCACGCGCACCAGGTCGCGGCACGTGCGCGAACCATGCACGGCATCGCGTCGTGAGCGAGCTGGCCAGCATCGCCATTCCTGGCGGTGCTGCAGGTGGATCTCATCGCCGGAAATGACGATGCGAGATCCACGCCAAGGGGAAGAGTAAGGCGGGGCGTCATCGCCCGATCTGGCGATGCTCGAGCGCCGGCGCGCATCGCCACTTCCGACGATGCAGGCCCGGAGACAACAAGGGCAGCCATTGGCTGCCCTTGTTGTTCCTAGTATGTGGCTTACGCTGGGTGAAGCGACTGGCGCACGGCATTCAGTGCCTCACGGAAGTCCGCCGGCGTCGCTCGGCCCGTCTCGGCCTGGTAGAAGACGACCATGAAGGCATTGGCGACTGCTTCGGCCAGCGGCCCGAGCTGCCGGGCTGCATCCTGGTCAATCCAGTCTAGGGCCGCGAGCTGCACGGCCGCATGATGCACTGCCTGAGTTGCGTTGGTAGGATTCAAAGTTGCCATGATTCACCTCTCCATCAGGTGGGTTAGTGGAAGTGTCGGCCGGCCCTACGCCGGCCGACGCGCCTTTCACGCCGGCGTCGTGCGATTCACGAAAGCAGCGACTTCATCATCGGGATCGGCCGCCTGATTACCGGCCTGCTCGCCGGCCAAGCTGTCGCCATCGAAGGCAGGAGCCTCTGCCGCAGTGCTGGCTCGGATCGCCGTTGCCACTTGGCCGCCGATCGTTTGGTCCATGCGTTCGTGGAAGCCCTCCGCAAGTTGCATCGCCCTGCCCCTGAGCACGGCACCCGCACCCTTCGCCAGCTCGCCGGCGGTACCCGCTGCCAATGCTGCGGCATGAGTCAGACCACCGGGGCCGGTGCTGCCTGGTGCGGCCTGCTGGCCGCCCTGCTGCCCCTGCACAGTCCCGCCGGCTGTGGGCTTTGGTTCGCTCTTGGCGGCCTTGTCGGCACTGCTGCCGGTGCTGGCCGTCGAGCTGCCGCCCTTGTCGGCAGCGCCCGCCTTGTTGTCACCCTTTGAGCCGCCCGCGCTGCTGCCAGTCGAGGTACTACCGCCACCCGAAGACGAGCCACCGAAGCCCGCAGCCTGCGCGAACGGCGATCCCCCTGCGCCGGCGGAGTTCTGACCGCCCGAAGTACCTGCGTCGCCCATGCTCGCCACCATGTCCATGCCCGCGCCAGCATCGCTGGTTGCGCTGCCCTGGGCCTTCACGAAAGCGGCTTTGACGGCCGAAACCCCGCCGGCGAGGTTGGCCGCGCCGCTCATCACGGCCGCGCCGGCCATGCTCGCAGCGCCTGCCGCAACACTGGCCGCCCCCATCGCGGCACCAACAGCAGCGCCCGCACCGAAGTTGCCGATGCCACCGGCGTTCCCAATGCCCGTACCGGAAATGACGCCAGCGACCAGCGGCGGCACGCGATTGACCAGCAGCAGCAACGCCAGGCAGAACACCAGCATCACGCCGAGCTCCTCGAAGTTCAGCGTGCCCTTGTTCATCTTGGCGTAGAAGCTGGACAGTAGATCATTCCCGATGCCAACAAGCAGCACCATCGTCATGATCTGCACCGCGACGCCCAGCACTGTCTTGTAGTAGTTGATCGCCATGTCGGAAGTCCAACGCGATCCGCCGAAGCCGAGGAAGAAGAGGCCGGCATAGGACAGCAGCCAGGCTGACACGAGCAGCAGCAACATGTTCACGGCGATAACGGCCAGCAGGAGCAGGATGCCGGCGCTCAAGACCACGCCCACAAAGCTGTCGATAGGCGACCAGGCCGACAGGTTGTTGATGGCCTGCTTCCAGATCAGGAAGCCCACATCGACGATGCCCGACGGCGTGATCGAGGAGATGCCGGAAGCCTGCTCGCCAATCCTGGACAGCGACTGGATGATCGAGTTGGCAAAGTTCGGCCCATTGCGCAGCAACCAGAGGAAGAAGCCGAAGAACAGGATGAACCTGATGAACTCGGCGAAGAACTCACCAATGTCGGCCTTGCGCAGCGCCATGAAGCCGAAGGTGATGACCAGCGAGATCGTGCCCAGCGTCCAGAACAAGAACGTCGCGGCATTCATCACCACCGTCTGCCAGGCCGTGGCCCGCGTGGCGAACTCCGTTACCACCTGGTCAAGCATCCCCTGGTTGGTGAGCTGGGCCGACGCGGCTGTGGAGTAGAGCGCGAGCGCGACGCCGATCAGCGCCGCCTTGTGCAGTGCTTTCATGGCTTCGCCTCCTGCCCCTTCGAGTCTTTCGGGTCGGCCAGTTCCAGCCAGTTCATCGGCTTCTCGGTCGGGGCGATGCCGCCGCCGGTCAGCGACCGGCGCGAGCACAGCCCGGCGAAAGTTTCGCGCGTCGCCTTGTCCTCGATCTTTTTGATCTTCTCGATCTGGCAGTTCGCGTCATTGACCTCGGGCATGGCCTGGGTGGCCGGCTTGCTGTCGCAGCCGGCCAGCAGCGCCACCACGAGGCCGGCAAGCAGCATCGTCGGTTTCATGGTGTCAGCCTCCCTGGTCAGCGGGTCAGTTCGAGCCAGTTTTGCGGGCTGGCCGTTTTCCCGATGCGGGATTCCGTCGAAGTGGCGTGCGCCGCCTGCTGCCGGGCCTCAAGGTCGGCGTCGGCCTGCATCTTGGTCGCCACCGCGTTCTGCTGCGCGATCAACAGGCCACGAATCTGCAAGAGCTGGTTGGCCTGCTGGCTGGCAAGCTGGTTGGCGTAGCCGATGGCCTGCATCTGGCCGGTCGCACCCTGCGCGGCCGACTGGAGACGCTGCAACGTCGCCGCGTCGGCCGTCAGGTTCGATTGCTGCTTGTCCAAGCCCTTGAACAACGCATCGTTGGCCTTCTTCTGCGACTGGCTGGCGAGCTGCCGCACGTTGTTCATGGCGGCCAATTCGGCGGCCGAGCAGCCAGTAGCCGAGAAGCACGGCGACCCCTTGTAGTAGTTCACGTCCTGGAACTTGCTGATGTAGCTGTCCAGGCTGCCGAGCTGCGTCTTGTAGTAGTCCAGCGTGTTGACGGCGTTCATCAGCCCATTGATGGTGGACTGCGCCTGATCCCAGATATAGGCTGCCGGGGCCATCGTGTTCTGGAGCTGGTTCTGATACTGCTGGAGCTGGGTGCTGTACTGCTCAATTTGCTTGAGCGTTTGAGCCACCGATTCGATGGCCGGGGTTCACCCCCGTTTTCACGGACACTTACAAGAAGGCCGATCAAGGCCATGAGGAGTGTTCATGTCAAAGCGCAGGAAGTTCACTGCCGAGTTCAAGCGTGGCGCGGTTGAGCAGGCCAGCCAGCCCGGCGTCAGCTG
>JAAIGF010331825.1_pt1 | contig 20997 bp, 15 predicted proteins | sample 6487441 | NCBI WGS metagenome assembly JAAIGF01 (sample SAMN13974129, study PRJNA590717) | phyllosphere metagenome | biome: pepper field; feature: multiple bacterial spot infested pepper fields; material: pepper leaves; isolation source: leaves from pepper fields | host: Capsicum annuum ... | reverse complement strand
TTTCGTTGAGCAGCGATGTTGCATTGTTTATCATTGCAGATGAGACGATGTAAGGCAACAACAGGGAATTGACACCTTAATGAATCCCAGAGTACGGGCACATTTGATTACCAGAATAAGTTCAGGATCGCTCTGTTGGAGCTGTGTGCTCCATACATGAGTTGGGGGAAATCCACTTTCAGAAGAAAAATCCCAAAGATGAAGCTCATTGGGATTTCTCCTCCTTTTCCGCTACCTGCGAAATAGGCTGATTATACGATCAAATATAGCCGTATTTTGAAAGAAGCCCGTGAATAGTTGCGCTCCAGGGCCGTAAGCCATCACAGGCACCGCCATGCTACTATGATCATTGGATGCAAAGTTGCCCTGTACGTATCCCGATGACCAGTCGCTGTCGATAAGCGATAACGCACCCGTTTCGTGATCAGCCAACACAATAACCAATGTATTTCCGTCTTCGTCGGCAAACCGCAATGCTTCGCCTACAGCACGGTCAAAATCCTGTGTCTCTGTTAAGGTATACTCCATGTTTCTCGCATGCCCTCCCCAATCGATCTGCGCGCCTTCGGCCATGATGAAAAAACCTTTGTCACGGTTTTGGAGTTTTTCGATTGTAGCGATCAAGGTTTCGCTCAGGATAGCGCCACGTCCGTCCTTTACTGGCCGAGTTAGGGAATCGGGGAGAAAGTAAATGGATTTTTCTGATTTCGATGCGATAAATTCCTGCTTCGTATGAGGCAGCTCAAAATTATTGCGTTTTAAACCAGCGACCAATTTTTTCCATTTCTCGACATCTTGATATGCACCAGGTTTACCGCCTACCAAGATATCGGTGTCTTCGTTGTGCATTAAAGACTCGCTGATCGCCTCTGAGGCATTGCGATCTTTATGCGCGGTGTAGAATGCCGCTGGTGTGGCATCAGAAAGGTCGCCTGTTGTAATAATTCCTGTACGGATTCCTAAGGGACGAATTATAGCAGGTATCCGCGGTAGGGCATTTCCGCTGCTATCCACGCTGAGCTGCTCGTTAAAGGTTTTTTGACCGGTGGCAATTGCTGAGCCTCCAGCTCCAGAGTCGGTATTACCCGGGCTAAGGGAACTGGTAAAAGAAAAACCGATGTGTTTCATCCTACTCATATTTGCCAGACCTTTATTTGCGGAGATAGCCGCCTGTATATGCCCCATGCCCATTCCATCGCCTATTAATAAGATCACGTTTTTCACGCCGTGCACAGATTGTCCGTCAGACACATAGGTAGGCTGATATACATCGTATGTATTTGAGGTTCTATACCGACTAGAAGCAAGATAGTCCAAATATTCCTTCAACAGAACGGGATAGTCCGTGTTAAGCCAAGTAACACCCATTTTTTCTAACGTAAGCCAAGTATTTGGACTTTCTGCTGTCCCCCATAAACGAAACGGAATACCAAGCATTTTTGCCTGCTGAGCTGCTCGTTTTATCTTCTGCATGGCAGCAGGTGAAGGAACGCCCTTGCCATTCCAGGTGCTGTATGATTTTAGATCGTCACTGATCATCCCTAAATGCTTTTGCTGCCCGGCGGTGTATGCTATGCCCGGGCGCCCGTCAAAATAAATCCATGCAGGAAATTTCTCGAATTCGCTGACGGGAGGCATATTGCCGCTGATCACTATTTTCACAGGTTGGGCTGTGATCTGTGGGTCGACCATAAAACGGTATTTCTGCAGCAATGCGAGCAGCGGCGGCATAAGCTTTTTGTAGTCTTCTTTAAAGTCCAACAGCAACTTCAATTGCTTCGTTTCATCAGCAAACGCTTTACCTCCATTTTCTTTGAAGAGCTTGGCCAATGGGCGCATATAGGTATCCTCAAGCGTAAGCCCCTGTTTTATCTTCGTCCTGTCGTGCGCGGCATACAAGCTATCGCTATGTAGGAAAAGGTCGATCTCGATAGACTCCATCCCGGCATGATAAGCGGTAAAAAAAGGAATCGATTGTTCGTAATCGTTATGGCTGTGCCCTTTTACAGGTACGGACATCGGTTGTTTCTCTCCAAACATCAGTTGCTCGAAACGATGGTGCATATCCGTTTGCTGGGCCAACAGCCCTACCGGAGTGCCGAGAAGTGTCACTAACAAGATCGATGTAAGTTTTATTTGTATGCTAATCATCTGCTATCAATCAAATTAAAATCTATTAGTCTTTAATAACGAGAACGACTTTCCATCAAAGCATATGCTTAACGAAAAGTCATCCTCTTATAAAATTATTATACAGATTGCGGTGTTACCAACCTTCGTTCTGTGCAATTTTTGCATTGCTTAAATCCTGCGGCGGGATTGGCCACACGTGGTGGATCGCCGGATTAAAGTTTCGTGCACTCCAGACTTCGCCCACCGTGAAAGTCGATTCCGGCTTGGTCTTATCAGCATGAACCCTCCCTGTAGCCGGTTTGGCATAAGCGGCCTGTGCGTCGCCCCAGCGTACAAGGTCCGAATGCCTATCCGTATATTCAGCTGCAAATTCAGAACGACGCTCTTGTTTAAGGTCATTCATATCCGCCCCCTGGATAGCTGCTAGGCCAGCACGGTTGCGCACCCTGTTTATTTCTACATCCGCATTTTGACCTTGTTGGATCAAGCCTTCCGCCTTCATCAACAGGATATCCGCATACCTTACCAAGGGGATGTTCAGATCAGAAGTAGGATAATCGCCATTGGGGTTCAAGTGTTGCGATGCAGGTGTACGGAAAGGTTGCATATACTTATTAAACTGGAAACCAGTCTGCGAATTGGCGGAGTAATATTTTCGTTCCTGCCCGAAAAGCGTATAGGTATCGCCGAATGCCAAGATGGTAGCTGAACGGCGTGGATCGCCTTCCTCGAAGGAATTATAGAGCTCAAGCGTTGGGTGAAAGTACCCCCAGCCATTGTACATACCATATCCGGTATTTTCAAATAAGACACCCGGAAGGATTGATCCGCGTGTCCGATTGGAGACAACGGAAAAGATGTACTCTGAGGAATAGTTATTCTCTATGTAGAACACACTGGCGAAATCCTCTAGCGGTTTGTCAGTATCAATTAATGCTCGACCGGATCCCGAATTGGTCACCATATCACAATACTTGACAACCTCTGCCCATTTGCCTTGATCGTAACGCGCCCACTGCACATTGGTCTTCGCGAGGTAGGCATAGGCGGCATCTTTGTTGGCACGACCGAGGTCTGCCGCACCGTAGGTCGTCACCAAAGGTAGCAGTTCTGCAGCTTGGAGTAGATCAGCCTGTATCTGCTCAAAATTTTCACGTACATGCGATGGACGATCAAAGTGCAATTGCTCCATATTCTCCTCCGTCACGATCGGCACGCCCGCACGTTGGTCTCCATAGTACTGCGAAAGATAAAAGTATGCGTAACCGCGCATGAAATAGGCTTCGCCCAACACACGGTTCTTAACATCATCTCCGATCTGCATGGCCGGTACTTTGGTCAGTATGGTATTGGCCCGTTGTATAATTTGATAAAACTTCTTGTACATACTGTTGATACGGCTCTCCGTACCCGTTGCGGTAAAGTTCCGTACTGCTGCCGAGCCTGCATCCGTACGCCCAGTGACCATGTCGTCCGATGCGTTAAGAAACCAGAATAGTCCACGACCAAACATATTATCGTCGCTAAAATGTTCGTAAAGTCCATTGGCCGCAGCAATTGCATCACTTTCTGAATTCCAAAAGGCGGCATCTGTTGTTGACCCTTGGGGTGTCAGGTCGGTGAACGACTTATTGCATGACTGCGTACTAATGCTTAGACCAAAAAGGGCTACAGCTATATATCTATTGAATTTCATGTTTTCTTTATTGATTTGTTAAAAATTAACGTTGAGTCCTACCGTGAACGTTTTGGCCAATGGATAGCGTCCCACATCTAGACCTATATCACCAACTTCAGGATCTATCCCAGAATAAGAGGTAAAGGTAAAGGGGTTTTCCGCAGAGAAATATACCCTAGATTGTAATTTGCCCAACAATTCGGGAATACGGTAACCTACCGTGATGTTCTTAATACGGAAGTAGTCACCATCCTCCAGATACCAGTCGGATACTGTACCGAAGTTACGATTCGGATCTTGGCGTGTTAAGCGCGGAATCGTCGTATTGGTATTTTCGGGTGTCCACGCGTCCAGCACACGCGCATCCAAGTTGTATCCTTGTAATCCAGCATTAAATGCCGTATACTTATATCCATTAAAAATCTTAGTTCCGCCAACGCCATAGGTAAGCACACTTAGATCAAACTTTTTGTACGCTACATTTGCAGAGAAACCATAGGTAAATTTAGGTATAGCACTCCCCATATACTGTCTGTCACTATCATTAATAACGCCATCTCCATTGGTATCCACGAAGCGTAAATCGCCGCCTTTTGCCTGAGGTTGTATAGGTTGGTTATTTGCATTCGTGTATGCTGCTGCTTCCGCATCTGAGGCAAAAATGCCCGCAGTAGGAACCATGTAGTAAGAGTAAAGCGGCTGCCCTGCAGTTGACCGATAAGGTAAAAGTACGCCGCGTACATTCGAAGGATGGGCAATAAAATCGTTAAAATAGCCGTCCAGATCTTTCAGCTCGTTCTCGTTGAAGCCTATATTGGCATTTAGTCCCAAGGTCCAGTCGCCAAACTTATCATTGTAACGCGCACCAAATTCAAAACCCTTGTTTAATACATCACCCACGTTGGCCGTCGATCCTCTTTCTAGTCCAATGTGCGGATTAGCTTCATTTTCCTGAATCATACCGATAGTCGTCTTCCGATAATAGTCAGCATTAATGCTCAATTTCTTGAAGAGCATAACGTCTAAACCAATATCAAGCGATTCTGTACGCTCCCATACGATATCCGGATTAAACTGTTTGGTCATGGCATAGTGACGCACCAAGGTATTTCCCGACCCCAATGGTGTAGACTGGCTGGTTGTAAGCGGTAGGTTGTATGCATAATATTCTACAGACCTAATATTACCGATCTGTCCCCAAGATCCGCGAACTTTTAAGTCGTCGATAAAGCTACTGCTAAAGAAGGGTTCAGCGGATATTTTCCAAGCTGCAGAAACAGAAGGAAAAACATCGGAACGGTATTTTTCGGACAACCGTGAGGTACGATCTTGACGAACACTAGCCCCCAGGTAATAGCGATTGCCGTAGTTGTAATTCACCCGTGCGATGGCCGAGGTCAATGCATCTTCCCACACCGCGCTGGTTGGTAGCTGTGGTATCTGCGCTGCATTCCCGATGTATTGGTTCCAGCCCTCCTCACGCACAAATCCCATAGCCTGCACATAAAACTGATCATATCTTGCTTTCTGCGCAGAATACACCGCAACGGCATCTACGTTATGTAGCCCGAAATTCTTGGTATAGTTCAACTGTTGATCCCATATCCAACGATTTTCGCGTTGTTCCTCATGTGTCAAGTAGTTGTTGCCATTCGCACGCCCGATCTCCGGGATCTTGGGATCAAAACGTTTGTAGGAATAGCGCCTCATGTTTAATGCGAAATTCGATTTGAAGGAAAGTCCGTCCATAATTTTTACAGATGCAAACACGTTCCCGTTCAGGTTAAGTGTAGGGTTGTTGACAGATGGTCTCTTAAGTAAAGCTACGGGGTTGTATGTATCGCCATAGGCGCTTGAAAATCCGGCAAGATCTTGCGGCACAGTACCATGAAACAGACCATTTTCATCATACACCGGAGCAGCGGGATTCATGTAAATCGCATTGATGATCGATCCGCTGTAGCTACTTTCGGTATTAGTGCCGCGCGTCGTGGTATGGTTCACGTAGAAGTTTTGGCCAACGGCAATACGGTCGGTAAGGTCAAAATTCGACTTTATCCGATAGGTAAAACGCTTGTAGCCGGTATTGAGCAACAAACCTTCTTTATCGTGATAGCCAAAAGATGAGCTGTATGTAGCCTTATCTCCTCCCCCGGAAAGCTGTACGTTCGCGTTCAAGATGTCGCCCGTCTGGAAGATCTCCTCCATCCAGTTGGTACGCGTTACCTGTCCCCATGGGTTTTGCTGCGCATTATGTGCAGGGGGCAGTGCAAGGCCATCATTTGCGTAGGCTGTATTATATGCTTTGGCATATTGTTCGGCGTTTAAGGCAGACGGCAGATTGCTTGCATTTTGCCAGCCGCGGTAGAGGTCTACATTCAGCTTAGGCGTACCCGATTTACCACTTTTTGTGGTGATCACGATTACTCCAGAGGAAGCCTGTGCCCCATATATCGCGGCAGCAGCAGCATCTTTTAAGATATTTACAGACTCAATGTCGTTCGGATTGATAGGTCCACCGTAATAAGGCATCCCGTCCACCACATACAACGGCTCGTTATCGTTCAAGGTGTTCATACCTCTAATTAGCACTTTCGGATTTTGTGATGGATCGCCACCGGCAGACATGACGGTAACGCCCGCCACGTTTCCCTGCATCATATCGCCGAGGTTGGTCACGGGACGATCTACCTGCGTGCTCACGTTCGGTAGCGAACTTACTGCCGTCGTCAAATCTCCTCGACGCTGCTGTCCATACCCGACGACAACAACTTCACTAAGTTCAGAGGATTCCTCATTTAAACGAATAAGCATAGAGTTGCTCTCGCCTTCCTTCATTTGCTTCGCTGCCGTCTCGTAGGATTGGTAGCCCATCATACTTACTTTGAGGCGGTAATTTCCCGTAGTTTGGACGTCTCCAAAGGTGAACATACCTTTAACATCCGTAGAAACCTGAGCTACGGCTTTTCCATTTCCATGAAGAAGTTGTATGGTTGCGCCCGGTATGGCTACCCCGCGGTTATCCATGATGGTTCCACGCAGCTGCCCACTAGACTGTGCCCAAGCGTTGGCTGCGACGAACAGCCCGAGACCGCTCAGGGCTAATCTAACATTCCTGACAATGTTTCTTTTTTTCATCTCTCTATTTGTTTGTTTTTATTATTCTGTTCTTTTACTGGTGAAGGCAAAGGTTCAACCACCTTGGATACGGCGATGTCACCGTCGGCTGTCTCCGTAAAATGGAGTCCGTTCATCTGACATACGATGCCGATAATGGTAGTTATAGATTCGCTGGTTTTAAATTCCCCGGTGAATGTAAGTCCTGCCAACTCGTCTGCATTGGAAGAAATGCGCACGCCTTTTTTGCGCCCTATAGAATCAAAAACTGCTAAGAGTGGTGTATCTTGGAAGGACATCACCTCCTCCACAATGGCTCGCTGTGCAGAGATCGCTTTCTTGATTGGTAAAGATCTTTTCCGTGGGTTGCTCATGATAACCTCACCGACCTCCGTCAGAATTTGTAAGTTATCTCCCGGTAGCAGGTATTTCTTCTCCATAGACAGTTTGGCCGCCGGCGTAGCCTCAACGACGATCTTACCAGATTGCAAATAAATGTCTAGCCTATCGTCCTGCCGTGTGTCTACCGTGAAATCAGTTCCGAGTGCCGTCGTTGTATACCCATTTGCCCATACCACGAAAGGACGAGTGGTATCGTGGGCAACTTTAAAACGTCCACGACCTATTAATTGTAGCGTCCGATTGGATATGCCATACGCTTTGGTATAGGTCAGCGAGCTTCCTGAGGATAGGATAACAGTGGAACCATCTGATAGGACCGCCTGTTGGTCCTGTGGCAGTTCATTAACAAGTTTTAAGGTATCACTGGAAGCTGTACGATGCGCATGTTGAACGAGACGTTCTTCTTGGCTAACAAAAGTATATAAGCCCAGCGAAACCGCTAACAGCATCGCCGCTGCAATGGACCAGTTGCGTAGTCTCGCTACGGGCCGCTCCATCCGCACAGGAGCATCCATCCTATCATAAATCTTGTCAAGCAATTTTTGATAGGCTTCCTCGCTCAGGCGTTCATCTTCTTTCGGATCAGCACCAAAGACTCTTTGGAGGTCTTCCTGTATTTCGCTTTCGTTTACCCGTATATCTTCAAGCAGGCGCTGCTCCTCTTTTTTTGAGAGCACCCCTTTCCAAAAGTTCGCAATCCGTTTACCTATTTGTTCCTTCATCTAAGATAAATACCCAGACAAAGGGGAACGGTGATGCCTTTTTAGATTAACTTATTGTTAATAAAAAACAAAGAAATTATTAGGTCAAAAAATACAGCAACATGCCCAAGGTATGGGCTGCGTATCGGGGATAACGCTGATTGACATATTCGCGTATGGCTACGTTGGACTGTTTAAGGTAGTCGGCCACGGACTGTTGGCTTATGCCTAGCAGCTCTGCAACATCCGCTTTCGAGCGCCCCTCATAGCGGCAAAGTTTGAAAACTTCTTTTTTCCTAGCAGGAAGATTATCTACGGCTTCTTCCAGTAGCGTTAGCTGTAATAGGTGTTTAGCCTCTGTTTCCATCGCATCGTTACTTGCTACCGGCTCCGCGGGATAACTGTCTACATATTCTATAGATTCCTTTAGTTTGCTGCGCAACATGTTTAATGATCGATTATAGCTGACCACAAACAGCCAGCCCCCAACGGACTCTTTACCATCAAATTTAAACCTGTTTTGCCATAGGGACAGAAAAACGTCTTGAAGGATGTCCTCGGCAATACCGGAATCTTTAATCAGTTTCAAAATGTTTGCATGAACGGCCTTATGATATTGCTGGTACAACCGATCAAAAGCTTTTTTGTCACCTCTTATCAACTGGTGGATATCCTCTTTCTCGTTTTCGTTTTGTGCCATCTTAGCTGCTTTTGCTATCGGTTAATATGGAAAATCGCAGCAAAATTATTGAAAAACGGTGGCGAGTAGGATGAATTTGATGTTATAAAATTATTAAGCATTTCTAGCGGATGGCAACTTACAGGCAAAAAACGCAGCCAAGTTTGCGATGCCCAACATCAACACACATATTGTAAATATGCATTGGCGAATCATAAACAAAAAACACTTTCCATAAAATATAGTTTACTTTTCAAGTTGAACGGAAAGGAAGCGAAATGAACAAAATGATTGCTATGGTGAAGTTGATGAGCATGTTGTACCTGCTACTTAGTGGTCTATATGTGCATGCGCAGGATAAGGAAATAGAAGCCAAAACCAGCAAAGCCCTGTTGTGCTACGTGGACAAGGATTATGAAAAAGCCGCGCAACTGTACGAAGAGTTACTGGAAAAAGATTATAAAAACACCTACCTGCTCACACAATGTGGATTAAGCTACTACCACCAACAGAAATATGAGCAGGCACGAGAGAAGATGCGCTTGGCGACTTTGTATGGCGATGTAAACGACAAGCCAAAAATGGCCATGTATTATTCCAATCTCTCGGCCGCTTATTCACATCTCAACGATGATGAAAAAGCTTTTGAAAATGCGGTGAAGGCCTATTACATGGACAACACATCGCAAAGCCGCTTGTGGAATGCGGCTTCCATGGCGCAGAATCTGAGCCGTTACGACAATTGTCTGAAACTGATGGACGATGCGGAAATCGGCGCACTGCACTATGCTTTCGAAACACTGTATGCGCGCTCCTACTATGGACAACAAAACTTCGAGGATGCCGTTCGTCATTATGTCGTGTTTTTTGATCGGTACGATCAGCGTGACGATTTTGTACCCTTGATTATTAACGATGAGCGAAACAATTTTTTAAATGCCTCGCTTCATTTATTAAGTGCTACAAACGATACCGATAAGCAAGATCAAATCGTCCATCAGGTCGTGCAGGTACAGCGTTTGCATCCTATGGTTATGTTTCGTCAAGATATGCTCGATGCATTTAGCCGTGCTGACAATTATTGTACAAAGCACAAACTCGACTGCACAATGTGCAACAAGGTCTTTCGCGCTTGGGTAAAGGATCCGAACATCTATGACGAGATACGTTTTAATTTTTATGCACTGCGTAATTATGCAGACACTTACCAACTCAGCACAAATTATTTAGAAAATAAAGATTTAGGTGATTCGGAAGTGGAGGTTAAACAGCTTCAATTTTTATCGGCACTACATCTGTATCTAGCGGCATACAAAAAACGGGGAGCCGTGGAAAAAACTGGCGAAACCATGAAGCTACTGGCTTATTTCGATGGTCTTTTTGCCGGTAAGACGACCCATAGCGATGAGGAATTTATGGCCATTCCGGGTATAAAAGTGTTACTCGTGAATATGTTGGATGTCTTTCGAACAAGCTTTCCCAGTGTAGAGGAACAAAAGCTTGTAGTTCCTTTATTAAAGAAATTTGTGGCAAGGATTCCGAACGATACGATCAAAAACAAAACGTTGGAGATGATGCAGCAGGAAGATGTAGACCAGGAAAGTACCCATTATGAAGAAAGAAACAACAAATAAGAGCGGATTGCTGATATACGCCATGTTGGCGATCGTGCTGCTTGGATTGGCGGCCTATGGTTTCTTTGAATTTAGGAAGCAACATGCCGTTTCGACAGGGCTTACAATAATGCCCGACTCGACTACACATGCCGATAACAACTCGCATAGAGCTAGCGAAAACGATAGCTTGCAGAAGGAAGATTCTTTAATTGTCCCTAAAAAATTACCGATCGCTTACGATGGGGACAATGAACCGTGGAGCGCCTACCGAATTATCGGATCCTCCGAAGAACTGGCTGCCCTAAGCTTAACCTTTAACACAAAAGTGTGGGTAGACGATAGGCAGTCGGACGAAGTGTTCAAAGCCGTACTGATGGTTGGAACGGAAAATCAAAAAAAACGATCATTGGTAAAATTGCAGGCAGATCTGCTGATCGAGGAACATCGCTTCGAGAAGTACAGAAGCAACTTTTCTTTAGCTCCTTTTGCCACGTTGTCTTCGGGCGTCAAGAAAATTCTATTGGACGACAATTACAGCGATGGAAATACCTACAGCTTGACCCAGAATGAAGCGCGCGCAAAATCTGCCGTTGCATTTGGCGATTTTGACGAAGATGGCATGGAAGATATTGCCGTTATCATGGATAATAATGAAAAGCAGATCAGCAGATTGCTGATTCTCTGCATAAACAAAATGACGCAACAGCCGTACATCGCTTTTGCAGAGAACTACGCCGACAAAATGCGTATTCGATCGTTTAAGAAGGGTGCGAAGATTTATATGGACAGCCGCGAGTTTGTACCGGCACCGCGAGCAGGTATTGTGCTGACGGCAGAAGATATTGTGCTAGCAATCGTTTATGATGTACAAGCCCAAAAATTTAAAACGTATTTTCAAGAATAAAGAAATGGGAATACATGCAATTATAAGAATAACCTCCATCTGTTTTATGCTATTCAATTTATTAGCTTGCAAAAAACAAGTCAGTACATCGTCGGATCACTATTATTCAAAAGGCGATAAGCTCTATTTTATTCCCGGCGGAAATGCGTTTGAACGCGGTTCACGAGCGATGGATGCAGATATCGCAAGCTTTGCCGTGATCGAAGGTCTTTACGCTCGCGACAAATCAAACATCTTCTACCAAGGATGTCCACAACCTATGGTGGATTTGGCCACATTCCGTTTGAACAACAAGATGCCAATGGATAAAAACCATGTGTACTATGGCAACAATCTTGTTGGCGTAAGCGCGACCTGTGCTAAACAGCAGTTGACAATAATTCCGCAAGCCGACCCAGAGAGCTACCAAAAGATAGATCAAAGCGATGGTTATTGGGCAAAAGACAAAGCGCACTACTTCTATCTCCATGCGCCTGTCGAGGTAGATTATCAAACATTTCACATACGAAGCCGCTATTTTGCAGAAGACGGCGCCCGCGCCTATGTCATAGCTAGCAACGCTCTACACGCCTTAACATACCGATTTGCCAAGGCGACACTTCTCACCGAACACTACCTGCTGCTGGATCGAAACAGGTTACTATATTACGAACGCGACCGGCAGATCGGACTGCGGGAAATGGAGGTCTTCCCCGCCAAGGATATCGAGGTGCTGCACCCGTCAACGTTGCGTGTCGATGCACAGATTATTTATAAAGGTAGACCATTTGGCGCCGCCAATGTGGATCATAAAAGTTTCGAAGTTTTGAAAAGCTCCTCCCCCCACCATTTTTGGGCAAAAGATACCGTCCATGTTTTTCACAACGAAATGCAGCTACCGGATGCAGATCCTTCGACATTTGAGGTGCTACATTATGCCGTAGCCAAGGATGCCCATCATGTATACATTGGAGATCGTATCTTGAACGATGTGGATGCGCCGTCGTTTCAGAAAGCACCAAAAACGGAAGGCATTAACTATGACTTTATCGACAAAAATGTCAATAAATATCGCTACCGTGTGCTAGACAAGAAACCTTCGCTCATCAAGCTTCCATAGGCATACCGTAAATTCGATCTAACTCGATCAAACTGTTCAACCTGCGCCGTTAAAAGACGGCTTGTTCGCAACGGGAAAGAAAGGCAAAAGCTTTGAAGCGTGAGCGAATATAAAAGCTCCTTTTACGGATTGTAACTGCTTTGCATTTTACTGCATCGATTCCCTTATTATTAAATATTGTTAGCGCTTTAACAGCAATTTGTACCTATGGCAAAACGAGTAACCGCTTTAAAATGTCCGCAATGTGGAAGTGTCAAAAAGCAATCCATCAAGGAAGATCATTACATCTGTAACCACTGCGATACCGAGTATTTTTTGGATAACGACGACATTAATATCAACGTCAACCGCAACCACCGGAATACGGGAACCGTCGGAAACAAAGAGCTCAACAAGAAGAATATTGCAATTGCTATTGTTGCTGCTGTGTTGGCTTTCTTCCTGCTTTTCTCCCAATTTCTATTCAGCCCCAATTCAAGTCCTACCGTCAATGACGACAATAAATACAGCGATCGTCCTTACGATCAAATGGTATATACAGGATCTGATGGTAAACCCAAGATACTATTCTCTGTAGAAAGAACTTACGGGGGTTATGGCGATAAAAAAACGGAAGTTATGTTTCTCTTTTATGATCCTATGGACGATCGCATGGTGAATGAACAGAAGCCTGCAACAAACTGGAATGAATATCCTACATTTGATTTTAGACAGTTTGGAGACAGTTCGATCTACTTTATTGCCGACAAAATCAATAGGTTGTTTTTACTGGACAAGAAAAAAAACCAGTTGCTGGACGTCACCGATAAGATGTTGTTGAGTAAGCCGGAACTGGCTTCCGGATTGGCAACTATAAAGTTCTTGGGTGATCTCTATGGCGACGGCTTCCAGATTATGGCCAATGATGGTAAAGAATATGATTATTTCCCTATCGCGAATAGAATCTATGCCGATCGAGATCAGCGATACGCTGACGCAGAGAAACTAAGCACTCTTCCCAGCGATGCAAAAGAAAAGAGTTACTATGTATTCTCCGAGGAAAGCTCTGCCTACCCTAAGGAGCCGATCCAGCTGATCAAATACGCTTATAAAGAAAAAACAGGCTATCCTATCCGGCTTCCGTATAGGGCTGAATGGAATGATATTACAGATCACGATAGAGATAAATTTTCCACATACAAATCACTGTTCAGCTATCATGATAAAAGAGTAAGTAGCTATAAAGATCTCACGCCGGGAAGAACGTATTTTGATCCACATATCATGTACCAAGAGGAAAATAGGCTATACATCAAGGTGCTTCCAAATGCCAACCCAGAAAATGTTCCCCTGCTCCAAAAAATAGACACGGAAACAGGAGAAATACGTTGGACCTACAAACCGGAAGCGGTAAAAGCTGAATTTGACGATATCAGTCTATATAAAGATGGGATTGGTCTGTATGTTTATAATTTTGTATCACCCCGCATTCGTAAATTCATTTTACTTAACGATAAAGATGGGAAGCCTGTCAAAGAGATTGAATTAGATCATTTTAAACTTAAATAGAACGCCTCATGTCCATATTTAATTTTTTTAAAAAGCAGCTATCCACCGTTATCGAGTGGAATCCACAGCAAACGGATCTCCTACTATGGCGGTACCCTGCCAAAACAGATGAAGTTAAAAACGCCAGCAAGCTGATCGTGGCGCCCGGCCAAGGCTGTATCTTGGTGTACGAAGGAAAAGTAACCGACGTACTGGATCAACCAGGAACCTACACGATCCAAACGGATAATCTGCCTTTTATCACATCCTTGCTTAAGGTGATGCAACTTTTTGAAAGCGAGCATAAGGTAGGCCTATTTTTTTACCGAAAAGCAGCAGTGCTAAACCAAAGTTGGGGAACTTCATCCCCTGTGAAATATATAGATAGCGTCTACAAAATTCCGGTGAAAATGAGCGCCTTCGGAAATTTCTCCTATCAGCTCGACAACCCACACAAGCTGTTTACCGAAATAGTCGGCTCGACGAACGAATTGCGTACAAATACTTTCCGCGATACCATACAGTCGCGCATTCCCCAACTGCTGATTACCTATCTGGCGACGCAAAAATTGCCCTACACGGAAATAGACACGCATCTTCAAAAAATCACCACGGAAATACATGCGCAGCTTATCGCAGAATTTGAAAAGTTAGGACTGCGCATCACGGATTTTCGATTCGAAGGCAATAGCTTCGATGCGGAAACTGAAGAACGAATTGGCCGCGTTGCGGACGTGACGGTGGATGCCATGGCTGCCGCCGAAGGTGGACTCAGTTACGCGCAATTGGAAAAGCTACGTGCACTGCGCGATGCTGCAAGAAACGAAAGCGGTGTTGCCGGCGCAGGTGCCGCCTTGGGTGCGGGACTCAGCATGGGTAATTTGTTCAGCAAATCGATAGACGATGTCACTTCACCTGCCAAAACAGCTGACCCTATCGAGCAACTACAAAAGCTTAAATTGCTGCTGGATGAGCATATTATTACGCAGGAAGAATTCGATCAGAAGAAAAAAGAATATTTAGAAAACTTGTAACCACAAAGCATATGAAATATTTCATTGTCGCTCTTTTCATACTATCGCTGCTAGCCGTCTGCTTGCTGAGCCTAAACTACCTTTGGGCTTGGTTTCCGGTAGATTATAGCCAAGTGGCCAAAATCGCTTTTTCCGCGCTCATCGTCTTGCTGGGCATTACGGGCTTAGCCATGATCTTTAGCGGTGCTTCCGGCAAAAATCCGAATCATCCCAATGTGGGAAAGCGCTAAACGTATATCAGTTGTTATCGCTAACCTCAATTTTGTCTTATGGTAAAGATCGTTTTTATCACGCTTATATTGCTCAGCAGCTGCGTCATCTACAGCTGCAGTTCCAACGCCTACCAGCCGCCGCTTAAAAACACGCCACGCCCAGACTGGCTAGGAAGTGAATTTAACGAGGTGATGATGATTGATGACGAAAACACGGCAGAGCAAGACGGTTTTTATCTGATCAACCAGCCTCTTCCTTTTTCAAAAGATGTGGTACCGGTATTTTTTATCAGCGCACACATTCCGCTAGATTTGTTTAAAAATCCGGACGGATTTTTCCCGGAATTAGACAACTTTATTTTGATCATCCCCGATTGGGAGCTTTATAGCAAGGTAACGGCGGATGCACAGAAGAATGGCATCGTCTTGGAGCCGGCGACATCTAACTTTTACTACCGCTTCAGCCGTGTGGACGGAAAAACCGAAATCGATGATTATTATATTTCGGGCGATGAACATCCCCAATTTGGCTATAAAGATACAGCTAGACCTAAAGGCACCTTAACGGTTTACCGAAAAGAGCAATATGGCTCGGTATGCTGCCCGAGAGATGAAAAGCATATCCTCTCGGCACAGAACGCCGCGTTTATCAACATGTATGAAAAGCAAAACCGCGTCAAGATCGATGGTACATTTCGGGAAACCAAGGGCAAAGAAGGTGAACATATCGATTACTATACGCTGTCGGGTTTGACAGCTAATGAAAGATTAGCATTCCTGCTCGCGAAAAACAAACAATGGCAGATAGGTGGGAAAGGTGTTTTCGACCCGAAGGAAAAGCGCATCATATGCCCGACGGTCATGCCGATGGTTAAGGAAGGTCGTAGCGGCTTGCACTCCGTAGATTTTTAAACAGTGTTTCTTATTTTTAATGACAATGAGATGCTTTTACATAGTTTACCTCGCGTACTAATCGGCCTAGTCGGCCTGCTTATTTTAGCTCTTCAGAATCTGCAGGCCAACGCAGGTGGTGGCAACAGCGGCATGGATATTAAGTTGGGGCTTCGAAGCCCTTTAGTTATCGTATAAAACAAAAGGTTATCTACAAGACAACCCTTTGTTTTATAAACAGCTTTTCATTTGTTGTGGATACAAAAAGGCATTAACTTTTCCAAGTGTTCCTTAAGAAATCAAGCCAATTCTTGTGCATAACTCCTTCAATATCTGCATGCGTGTAACCTCTTCGAGCTAGCAGATCGACGAGGATTTGTAAATCGGCGATGGTCTCTAGATCATACGGACATTGCTCACGGCCAAAGGCGCCATCGAGATCAGAACCGATACCAATATGCTTGGCATTTCCGGCAAGCTGGCAAATATGATCGAGGTGATCAACTAACACTTCCAGATTGCAATGCATCTCTTGCGGCGTAGAGATGCCGCGTTTCCAGTTAGGCACCATCATCCAAGCATCCAAGGCGCCACCAATTACAGCACCGCGATCAATCAGTGCGAGAATTTGCTCATCGCTGTATTGACGATTATGGTTGACCAAAGCGCGGCAATTGTTATGGCTTGCCCACACCGCTCCGTTAAAATGATCGAGGGCTTCCCAGAAACTATCATCGCAAAGATGCGTCGCATCCAAGATTACGCCAAGCTGTTCCATTTCTCGCAGCAATGCTTTGCCTTGCTCGCCCAGGAAACCTGTCGCATCGGTGCCTTGCGCATAACGACCGGGACCGTAATGCGCAGGTCCAACGGCACGCAAGCCACTGGCGTAAGCTTCGTGTAGATTATCTAAGGTAACCAAAGAATCCGCCCCCTCTAAACTAAGAATATAGCCGATCGGTTTGTCTGCATCGGCTATGCTGTCATCTTCCCAACGGGCGATATGTTGATTTAGCGTTTGCAGATCGTTAACCTGCAGCATTTCTCCTTTTTTTTCCATCGCTTTATACCAAGCGAGTTGTCCTTGCGTTTGCGCCCAAGCCTGTTCCGGCGAATGCCACCCCGGCAATGTGTTGCCCAGGGCCACGTAACGTGCAATTTGCGTCGCCACCACCAAACCGATCTTGCCACGGCGAAGATCCGGTAGGGAAACTACCGCCTTAGCGCGATCCGGTTTATCTGTTAAACCGGATTCGCGGGCGTTTATAGCGTGAACTGGCTGCGTCAAATCGCGATTCCATTCCAAAGCATTCATGCTGAGGTCAAGATGTGCATCAATGATAAACATAGCCAAGAAATAATTATGCTAGTTCGAACAAGGCTTCGATCTCCACAGGAATATTATCTGGCAAGCTACCAAAACCGACAGCACTACGCACGCCAATTCCGTTTTCTTCGCCCCACACCTGTGCAAACAGTTCACTACAGCCGTTGATAATAAACGGATGTCTTTCAAAATCTGCTGTACAGTTTACCATCCCCAATACTTTGATCACGCGTTTTACTTTCGTTAAGCTTCCCAAATTAGTTTTGATGGTCGATAACATCGTCAAGCCAACCTGACGTGCAGCCAATTTCCCCTCTTCTTGATCAAACGCCTCACCGATGCGTCCGATAATCAAGCTTTTATCATCTTGCACAGGCCCGTGTCCAGAGAGGTAAAGATATTTTCCGTCGATAAGATAAGGCTTGTATACACCTAGTGGCGCTGGCGCTGGTGGCAACGACAATCCTAATTTTTCAAAACGTTCATCTGCATTTAAATTTTCCATAGTTGTATGTTCTTGTAATATGTTTTTAAATTAAAAAATAGTTGATGATGAGTACACCGATCAAGCCGATAATAGCCACCAGCGATTCCATAATGGACCAACTGAGAAAAGTATTTTTCACCGTAAGGTTGAAATACTCTTTAAACATCCAAAATCCGGCATCATTCACATGCGAAAAAGCCAGACTTCCGGCACCGATCGCTAACACCATCAGGTTAGGATTTGTTCCGGCCTGCTCCATCAGCGGTATAACCATACTGGCCGTTGTCAATCCGGCAACTGTTGCAGAACCTACACAAGCCCGAATAAGTGCGGCCATCAACCAACCCAAAATTAAGGGATCTAATGGTAAGCCTTGCAATTTATCCGCAATTTCCTGATCGACGGCTGTCGCTGTTAAAATCTCTTTCAACGCGCCTGATCCGGCAATAATTAATAAGATGGGGGTCACATCTTTTAAAGCCTCCACACAATATTGCATCAAGGTACTCATATCGGTCTTGCGCAATAATCCGAGGGTCACTAAGGCGTATCCAAAGGCGATAAGCAATACAACCGACGGCGCGCCAATAAATGACAAAACCGTTGCGAATTGCACCTGGTCGCCCCAAAGCATGCTTGCTGCGGTTACTAATAATAGTAACAGCACGGGCAGCAAGGCTGTAAAGAAGCTATTGAACGTTCCGGGTAAGGCTTCCGACGGTATACTTTTTGCCGTGAATGTTGCCAAAGGTTCGCTAGGCATATTCTTCAAGTATTTTGAAAAAACCGGTCCGGCAAGAACAATTGCCGGGATAGCCAAGGTAAATCCATAGGCCAACGTAAGTCCCATATCAGCGCCGAATTGGACGACCAAAGCTGCCGGAGAGGGATGTGGCGGTAAAAAACCATGCGTAACAGACAATGCCGCTAACATAGGCAGACCGATATAAACGGCTGGTAATTTATAGCGATAGACAACGGTAAAGATCAATGGCACCATCAAGACGAAGCCGATTCCGTAAAACAACGGTATCCCGATCACGAAACCAATACAGACCATTGCCCACTGCATGTTCTTTTCGCCAAAGAGCTTCATCATCACTTCCGCAATACGCTGTGCTGCGCCGCTTTCGGCAACCACCTTACCAAACATGGCTCCAAAGGTGATGAGGATCAATAAGCCGCCCAAGATATCGCCGATCCCTTTTTCTATAGCGGGAGCAATTTTTTCTGTCGGCAATCCTAAAAGAAAACCGGCCAAAATAGACACCAATAAAAAAGAGATAAAAGTGTGTAGCCGTGCGTAACTAATTAATATAATCAGCAAGGCAATACAGGCAAACAGTATTAATACAGTCATATGCTTCTCGTTTAATAAACCGACAATTCATCTAGCAGTAACCAAGACTTCCCTCCCGCTCCATAATAACCGGCTGGAATCAGACCTTGATTTTGAGCTTTAATTTTTACAAAACGTGCTTTTGTCTTCCTAAAACTAGCCTTAAATGCATTAATTCCATTGGAACCTTGCGGCTTTCCCTCGAATATTGTTTCGTAATCTTTTCCATTCCTAGAAACCAAAATCTGCACCGTCGTTGGCAACCACATCTTTTGCCAAACATAGTTAAGGAAATGTGTTTCCACCTCAGAGACTGCACGAACACGTCCCAAGTCCACGGTAGCCTGCACATCTCCGCCTGAAGTTCCAATCCAAGCGCCGTCGTTGTAACGATTTGTGCCTTGTTTTCCATCGCTGAGCACCGCTGGATCAACTTTATAATTGCCATGGGTTTCGCTTGCCAAAACAACGTTGCGTCCTGTGCTTAAGCTGTAATTAATCTTCCGTGTATGCAAACGTCCAACAGGTTGTCCCGCGCGAAAAGTCTGCGCATACAGTGTACAGGCTTTGCTCATGCTAACCGCTTTTTTATAAGGCCTAAACTGACTGTAATCAGACCCTTTTGTGCTATACCGAATTTCAAGATCGGGAGCTGCTGTTTTAAGCTTTACCGTTAAATGCCCTTTTCCATCAACGGCGATGCTATCCTCTACATCGGAGAGCACATCCGCATAGTGAATATCAGCGGCTTTAAAAAACGGAAAAAAGCTTTGTACGCGTGTTACAAAATCCGCGAAATCTTTCTGCTTATCGCCTGTCCAAGCTATTTCCGCCAGTGCCAAAATCCGTGGAAACAACATATATTCTACTTGGTCTTCGCTATCCAGATACTCGCTCCAAAGATTTGCCTGTACGCCTATGATATGCTTTGCTTCATCGGCAGATAGCACCGCTGGAACAGGTTGATAGGTATAAATCTTTTCCAATGATGTATAGCCGCCTGCTGCAAGCGGTTCTTCGGGCGCTAACGATTGATAATAATCCAGGTAGATGTATTTTTCCGGACTCATAATCGCGTCATGTCCTGCTTTTGCCGCATGAATGCCTCCCTCTTCCCCTGTCCAGCTCATAATCGTTGCATTTTTCACCAAGCCGCCTTCTAGAATTTCATCCCATCCGATAATGCGTTTGCCCTTGCTGTTGACAAAATCGGAGATGCGCTGCATAAAGTAACTTTGCAACGCAAATTCGTCTTTTAAATGCTCTTGCTCGATTCGCTTTTGACAATGCGGACAAACACGCCATTTGTCTTTCAAACATTCGTCGCCTCCGATGTGCATATATTGACCGGGAAATAATGGAATGACTTCAGACAATACATCTTCTAAAAAGGCAAACGTTTCTTCTTTACCGGCACAGTAGACATCATCAAAAATCCCCCAAAACATGGCGGCTTCATACGGGCCTTCGGTACAACCTAATTGTGGATAGGCCGACAGCGCCGCGCGGGCATGTCCGGGCATCTCAATCTCTGGAATAACGGTAATCTGCTTGGAGCCTGCATAGGACACCAAATCTTTCACTTCCTCTTGACTGTAATAGCCCCCGTAACGCTTACCGTCGAAACGATGCGGAAGTTCTTTTTTGTGACCAATCAACGTTCCATTACGATAGGCTGCCTTCTTTTGCAGTTCCGGATATTTCTTAATCTCTATGCGCCAACCTTGGTCGTCCGTCAAATGCCAGTGAAAGGTATTGATTTTAAAATAAGCTAATATATCCAGCCATTGCTTCAATTGATCGATACTAAAAAAATGCCGACTAACATCCAACATGGCACCTCGGTAGTTG
>JAAIGF010373616.1_pt1 | contig 21016 bp, 18 predicted proteins | sample 6487441 | NCBI WGS metagenome assembly JAAIGF01 (sample SAMN13974129, study PRJNA590717) | phyllosphere metagenome | biome: pepper field; feature: multiple bacterial spot infested pepper fields; material: pepper leaves; isolation source: leaves from pepper fields | host: Capsicum annuum ... | reverse complement strand
TCCAGTTCGTCCAGCACGTTCCACAGGGTGTGGATGGCACGTTTCAGCACGGAGGTATAGGCGAAATCGAACACGAAGCCCTCTTTCTTCAGCAGCTGACCCGCCGCTTTCGCTTCGGTACGACCTTTGTCAGAGAGATCCACATCATACCATCCGGTGAAGCGGTTTTCCTGATTCCACTGGCTTTCGCCGTGGCGGACCAGAACCAGCTTAGTTACGGCCATAGCTTTACTCCTTAATGCTTAAGTAGATTAGTAATGAACCCGGCTGCGGCCGCCTGAAGCGGCGGCACACTGATAGCGCCATACCATAACGGAAAACGGCGCACGGCGTAAGTCTGTCGCATACGCAGTGCGCGTTTTTCAGCCGTCGTCTCAGTGTGCCGTAAAGCGATACCGCGTCTCTGAGCGCCAGATGTCACCGGGTTGCAGCCAGCAATCGGGCTGCGGCCACTCGCTATGGTTAGGCGAATCGGGTAAAAATTCACTCTCCAGCGCAATGCCCTGGAAAGCAGTATAGCTCTCCTGCTCGCGTGCGCGCGTTCCGGCCAGGTAGTTGCCGGTATAGAACTGCAGCGCAGGTGCCGTGGTAAACACGCTGAGCTGCAGCGCGCCGTCAGCGGACCATAGCCCGGCGGCACACTGCGTAATGTCGCCTGCCGCGTTCAGTAAAAACGCGTGATCGTAGCCTTTGACCGCCTGCTGATCGGCATCAGCCAGAAACTCGTCCGCCACGCGCTTAGGCTGGCGGAAGTCGAAGCTGGTCGACGCAACGGCTTTCAGCGGCGCAGCGGGGATGCCCGCGCTGTCTACCGGCAGGTAACGATCTGCCTGCAGTTGTAACCGATGCTGGCGGGCGTCGCCATGATGCGCATCAAGGTTAAAGTAGGCGTGGTTAGTCAGGTTAACCGGGCAGGCGCGATCGGTCTCCGCCTGATAGCGGATCGCCAGCGTATTATCCTCCGTCAGTTCATAGGTCACGGAGGCGATAAGATTACCCGGATAGCCCTGATCGCCATCCGGCGAGTCGAGCCGATAGTGCACGCTGCTGTCGCTCTGGCTGACAATCTGCCAGCGGCGTTTGTCAAACCCTTCCGGCCCGCCGTGCAGCTGATGCGGCCCCTGATTGGCAGCCAGCTTCAGATTAAGCGTCTTTAGCTCAGCCTGCGCGATGCGATTGGCGTAGCGGCCAATCGTGGCGCCGAGATAGGCGTCCTGATGCAGATAATCTGACGGCGTAGCGCAGCCCAGCAGCGCTTCACGCACGCTGCCATCCCGCATCGGCACGCGCGCCGAAAGCCAGGTGGCACCCCAGTCCATAAAGGTGGCCACCATGCCGTGACGGTTGCGCAGAACCGTGATGCGCCACGGCTGTCCGTCTGGCGCATGGGAGTTGACGTCGCTTACCATTGACCCGCTCCCTCTGAGGCCTTGCAGACGTAGAAGGTTTCTTTGATACCGGTCTGCGCTTCATATTTTTCCGCCACGGCCGCTCTGACCTGATCTACCCGCTCTGCCGGCATCAGCGCCACGATGCAGCCGCCAAAGCCGCCGCCGGTCATGCGCACGCCGCCGTGCGGACCCACTTCCTGTTTAACAATCGCCACCAGCTGATCGATTGCCGGCACGGTGATCTCAAAATCGTCGCGCATAGAGGCGTGTGAAGCCGCCATCAGCTCGCCCATGCGTTCAAGATCGCCCTGACTCAGCGCGTCGGCCGCTTCCAGCGTCCGGGCGTTTTCGGTAATAACATGACGCACGCGCTTCGCCACCAGCTTATCCAGCTCATGCTCGCGTGCTTCAAACTCCTCCAGCGTGACGTCGCGCAGCGCCGGTTTGTTAAAGAAGCGCGCGCCGGTCTCACACTGCTCGCGGCGGGTATTATATTCACTGCCTACCAGCGAGCGGCGGAAATTGCTGTTGATAATAACCACGGCGACGTTGTCCGGCATCGGCACCGCCCGGGTCGCCAGGGTACGGCAGTCGAGCAGCATGGCGTGATCCTGTTTGCCGAGTGCTGAAATCAGCTGATCCATAATGCCGCAGTTACAGCCAACAAACTGGTTCTCCGCCTCCTGGCCGTTGACCGCAATCGCCGCGCCATCGAGATCCAGCTGCCAGAGTTCACGGAATACCGTGCCGACGGCCACTTCCAGTGACGCAGAGGAGCTGAGGCCGGCGCCCTGCGGCACGTTGCCGCTGATCACCATATCCACGCCGCCGGTGCCGGCGTCACGCTGCTGCAGGTGTTTCACCACGCCGCGCACATAGTTGGCCCACATCGGCTCTTTTACCGGTTCGATCGGCGCATCCAGCGAGAAGCTATCCTGCTGGTTGTCATAATCCATGGCGATCACCCGGACCTGGCGATCGTCGCGGCGTGCGCAGGCGATTACCGTCTGATAATCGATAGCGCACGGCAGCACAAAGCCGTCATTGTAATCGGTGTGTTCACCAATCAGATTGACGCGGCCCGGCGCCTGAATGGTATGGGTGGCAGCATAACCAAAGGTGTCAGCGAACAGCTGCCGGGTAGTCGATTTCAAAGACATTTATTGCGCCTCACGAAAATGGATATCGCTGACAGAGCGCAGACGTTCTGCTGCCTGCTCCGCCGTTAAATCACGTTGGGTTTCAGCCAGCATCTCATAGCCGACCATAAATTTACGCACCGTTGCCGAGCGCAGCAGCGGTGGATAGAAGTGCGCATGCAGCTGCCAGTGATCGCCGGCCTCTTCGGTAAACGGCGCGCCGTGCCAGCCCATCGAGTAGGGGAATGAGCACTGGAACAGATTGTCATAGCGGCTGGTCAGCAGCTTAAGCGCGCGCGCCAGGTCGCTGCTCTGCTCTGCGCTGAGTTCGGTCAGGCGTTTTACGTGCGTTTTTGGCAGCAGCAGGGTTTCAAACGGCCAGGCGGCCCACCACGGTACTACGGCGATCCAGTGTGCCGTCTCCACGACGGTACGGCTGCCGTCCTGCTGCTCGCGTGCCGCGTAATCCAGCAGCAGCGGCGTGCCTTTTTCGGCATAGTAACGGCGCTGGTTATCATCCTCTTTCTGCGCTTCATTAGGCAGAAAGCTGTTGGCCCAGATCTGACCGTGCGGATGCGGATTGGAGCAGCCCATGGCCGCGCCTTTGTTCTCAAACACCTGCACCCACGGATAGTGCTGCCCCAGCTCAGCGCTCTGCTGCTGCCAGGTCGCAACAATGGCTTCGAGGTTGCTCAGCGACAGCTCCGGCAGCGTTTTGCTGTGATCGGGCGAAAAGCAGATCACCCGGCTGGTGCCGCGGGCGCTTTCACAGCGCATCAGCAGGTCGTCGCTCTGCGGCGCATCCGGGGTCTCCTCCATCAGCGCAGCAAAGTCGTTAGTGAAGACATAGGTGTTGGTGTAATCAGGGTTTTTATCACCGGTGATACGGGTATTGCCCGCGCACAGAAAGCAGTCGGGATCGTGCGCCGGCAGCGTCTCACGCGCTGGCGTCTCCTGCGCGCCCTGCCACGGGCGTTTCGCCCGGTGCGGTGACACCAGGACCCACTGATCGGTTAACGGGTTATAGCGGCGATGCGGATGATCCACCGGATTAAATTTTTGCATAACTTGTCCTGGTAACGGCAAACAGTAAACGTTTTCTGCGCTCAAACTAGCATATGCCCGCAGGCAAAAGCGTGATCAAGTCTGGATAAATGGTATCGTTTACACAAGTCGCTTATTCTTAATTTTGCGGTCTGTGAAACAGATGGATTCAAATTTAGCACAGATTAGTGGTAGCGATTACATTAGCAGGTGAGGCACCGGTCGCCTGCCTGACGGAGCAGGCGATCGGCAAGGCAGAGTAAGCGGGGCAGAACGCGGTCAGGGCTGCGGCGTGCGCAACGCCTCCTGCTGATAACAGTAACCCTGCGGGGTTTTGACAAAGCTGAGGCGATGGGTAATACAGCGCGGCGCATCTTCAGCGTGGTGCGAGACGAACAGCAGCTGGGTGCGGCCTTCACCAATCAGCACATCCGTAAAGCGGCGTACCAGCTGACGGTTAATCGGGTCCAGCCCCTGCAGCGGCTCATCCAGAATCAGCAGGGCGGGATGTTTAACCAGCGCGCGCGCAATCAGCACCAGCCGCTGCTGACCCCAGGAGAGGCTGTGAAAAGGGGCATCTGCCAGCGCGTTATCCATGCCGAGCAGCGCCAGCCACTGACGCGCCAGCGCTTTCTGCCGCTCTGAAACGGCCTGGTAAAGGCCAATCGAGTCAAAAAAGCCGGAGAGCACCACGGTGCGCACGCTGCAGCTTACCCGGTAGTCAAGGTGCAGGCTGCTGCTGACGTAGCCGATATGCTGCTTAATATCCCAGATGGTTTCGCCGCTGCCGCGCCGGATGCCAAACAGCGTTAAGTCGTTGCTGTAGCCCTGCGGATGATCGCCGGTCACCAGGCTAAGCAGGGTGGATTTGCCGGCGCCGTTTGGCCCGGTAATCTGCCAGTGTTCGCCGGCGTTAACCTGCCAGCTGAGGTTATCGATGATAGGACAATCATCATAGGCGACCCTGCCATGACGCAGTATTACGCGTGGCGTGTCAACAGCCAGCGCCGGCAGCAGATCGGGGCGATCTGCCTCCGGCAGCGCCATGCCCTGCAATCGTTCGCTGTGCGCCAGCTGGGCCACCAGCGCTTCCGCCAGCAGCGTCCTGCGGTCACCGGCGTGGGTCAGGGTGCACTCTGCCAGCACGCCCGCCTGCTGAATGAAATCGGGGATATCTTCAAACCGGTTCAGCACCAGCACCAGCGTATAGCCCTGCGTATGCAGCTGCTGCAGCAGCGCGGTGAGGCTGGCGCGCGACGCGACGTCCAGCCCGTCAAACGGCTCATCAAGGATCAGCAGATCCGGCTCTGCCATCAGCGCCTGACAAAGCAGAGTTTTGCGGGTTTCACCGGTAGAGAGATATTTAAAGCGGCGATCCAGCAAATCCTGGATACCAAACTGCTGCGCCAGCGCGCGGCAGCGGGCTTCATCGCTGACGTCCGCCTGGACGATCTCTGCAGCGGTGCGGCCGGTATCCTCTTCCCCTTCGCTGAGCATATCGGTGTTATTGCGCTCCCACTCCTCACTCACCAGCTGCTGCAGCTGCTCAAATGAGAGGCGGATCGGCCGGCGAAAATCGCTGCTGAAGTGGCCTTTTCCCGCGTTAAGTTCACCTGCCAGCACCCGGGCCAGGGCAGATTTACCGCTGCCGTTAGCGCCAACAAAGGCCCAGCTCTCACCGCGCTGAACGGTCAGCGCGTTAATGCTGAGCGCGCGATGGTGACTAAGATGAAATGTGCCTTGCGAAATCTGCAATAAAGGCATGATGTATTCCGGTTTGTGCATCGTTGTTACTGTTGTAACGGCCGCTGCTACGGAAGTCAATCAGGGCAGAGGCGTCAGATTAGCGTGGCAATAATCGCCTGTTCAGCGCTAAAGCAGGCGGTGACTGCGTCGCCTGGCCGCAGCGGCTGTTGCGCCAGCTGCGCTGCGCTCAGGGTAGCGCACAGCGTTTCACCACCGCTCAGCGTCAGCAGCACTTCGCTCATATCTTCTCCCTCTTCAATGGCGCTGACCTGAGCAGAGAGGGCGTTATCGCCGGGTTCTCCTTCGTCACCGAGCCGGATCCACGGCGCTTTAATCAGCACCAGCACCTCTTTTCCGGGTACCAGCTGCAGCCGCTGCGCGCTGCGCGCGGTCAGCGCCACGTTAACCGGGGTCACGCCATCGGCCAGTACCACCTCAATATGCTGCTGCACTGGCCGGTTATCACGGCTGCGCACGGTGGCAAACAGCTGATTACGCGCGCTGGTCTGCAGCGAGAAGCGCGCAATCGCAGCCAGCAGGCTGTCGAGCGGCAGGTTATCCTGCTGCAGGGCATCAAACGCTTTCTGCTGGATCTGCGCCAGCAGATCGAACAGCTGGATCAGTCGTGTGCCATAGCGCGTCAGACGGGCGCCGCCGCCGCCTTTGCCGCCGGTAGCCCGCTCAACCAGCGTCTCATCCGCCAGCTGGTTCATCTCGTTGATGGCGTCCCAGGCGCTTTTATAACTGATGCCCGCCAGCCGGGCACCCTGACTGATTGACCCCGTCTCAGCAACCCGCCGCAGCAGTTCAATACGGCGCGGATCGGCAAACAGTTTCTGCTGAAGACGAATATGAAGTGAGAGATCGGCTTGCATGTCAGCTCCTTTAGTCGGAAGCGGGTAGTGTACGGCGTAAAGTAAAAGCACGAAAAGGGCAGTGCCTTTTTTTCCGCTGCCGCTACAATCACTTTTTTAAATTCTGCGTGAGGTTTCCATGCTGGAACTGATAAAAAGCCTGGCCGTCGCGGTCATCATGGTGCCGATTGTGATGGCGATTATGCTGGGTCTGATTTACGGCCTCGGAGAGGTGTTTAACATTATCTCCAAATTTGGCCGCCGCAATGACCGCCCGGCGAAAAGCTCACAGCACTGATTGACCCGCCCGCACGCTGCGGGCGTTTTTTTATCAATTTCCGTCCGCTCCTGCCGATACCCACTCTGATAATATTTATCCGCATGCTGCGCATAGCGGCATCTGCCCAGGCGTTGTATCATTCGGTATACAACGAAACAGGGAGTCTTACATGCTGAACAAATCTTCTTACTGGCTGGCTACGGCTACGCTGACCCTTTCGCTGGCGGGCCAGGCGGTGGCGGCTGATAAAATTACGGTGTTTGCTGCAGCATCACTGACCAATGCGCTGCAGGAGATCGCTACCCGCTATCAGCAGCAGAGTGGGACCGAAGTGGTCTCCTCGTTTGCCTCCTCCTCCACGCTGGCACGCCAGATTGAACAGGGCGCGCCGGCCGATCTCTTTATCTCTGCCGATCAGCAGTGGATGGATGATGCGGCGGCAAAGCAGAGCATTGAAGCGGAGACGCGCGTAACGCTATTGGGTAACGATCTGGTGCTGATCGCGCCTAAAGCTGCCGGCGCGGCACCCGTAACCATCTCTGCCGCCACCAACTGGAAAAATCTGCTGCAGGGGCAGCGTCTGGCGGTGGGCGATCCGGCACATGTGCCCGCCGGGATTTACGCTAAAGCAGCGCTGCAGAAGCTGGGCGCCTGGCAGCAGCTCGCGTCACAGCTTGCGCCAGCCAGCAACGTGCGCGCCGCGCTGGCGCTGGTTGAGCGTAACGAAACCCCCTATGGCATCGTGTATGGATCTGACGCCGTCGCGAGTAAAGAGGTTGTTGTAGCCGGGCGTTTTCCCGCCGATTCTCATCCGCCGGTGGAGTATCCGATGGCCATAGTCAAAGCGCATCAGAACGCGGCGGTCAGCGCCTTCTGGCACTATCTGCAGGGACCTGAGGCCGCAGCTATTTTTAAACAGTATGGATTTACGCCGAAAAAATGATACTGAGCGATCCCGAGTGGCAGGCTGTTGCGCTCAGCCTGAAAGTTTCCTGCGTGGCGGTGCTGTGCAGCCTGCCGTTTGGCATTCTCATGGCCTGGATTCTGGCACGCTGCCGTTTTCCGGGTAAAACGCTGCTCGATAGCCTGGTGCATCTGCCGCTGGTGCTGCCGCCGGTAGTGGTGGGCTATCTGCTGCTGCTGGCGCTGGGACGTCGCGGCGCGATCGGTGCCTGGCTCTGGGAGTGGTTTGGCTTTACCTTCGCCTTCAGCTGGCGCGGTGCGGCGCTGGCGGCGGCGGTGATGGCATTTCCGCTGATGGTGCGCGCCATCCGGCTGGCGCTGGAGGCGGTGGATACCCGGCTGGAGCAGGCCGCGCGAACGCTGGGAGCGGGGCGCTGGCGGGTCTTCTTTACTATTACGCTGCCGCTGACGCTGCCGGGCATTATTGCCGGTACCGTGCTGGCGTTTGCCCGTTCGCTGGGGGAGTTTGGCGCCACGATCACCTTTGTCTCCAATATCCCCGGAGAAACCCGTACCATTCCTTCCGCGATGTTTTCCCTGATTGAAACGCCGGGTGCAGAAAGCACCGCCGCGCGGCTCTGTGCGGTGGCTATCGCACTGGCGCTGCTGTCGCTGGTGGCGTCAGAATTACTGGCGCGCTGGGGCCGCAAACGCTGGGGGATCGCCTGATGCTGACGCTGCAGTTTTCCCAGCGGCTGGGTGATCATTTGCTGGAGCTGGATACGACGCTGCCGGCGCACGGTATTACCGCCGTGTTTGGCGTCTCGGGCGCGGGTAAAACGTCGCTGATCAACGCTATCAGCGGCCTGACCCAGCCGCAGCTGGGCCGCATACAGATCAATGAGCGGCTGCTGTTTGACAGCGCGCGCGGCATCAATCTGCCGCCGGAGCAGCGGCGTATCGGCTATGTGTTTCAGGACGCGCGACTCTTTCCGCACTATCGGGTGCGCGGCAATCTGCAGTACAGCATGGCCGCATCAATGAAGCCGCAGTTTGCGCAGCTGGTGACGCTGCTGGGACTGGATGCGCTGCTGGATCGCTTTCCGGCCACGCTTTCAGGCGGTGAAAAACAGCGCGTGGCGATTGGCCGGGCGCTGCTGAGTGCGCCCGATCTGCTGCTGATGGATGAACCCCTGGCGTCACTGGATCTGCCGCGCAAGCGTGAGCTGCTGCCGTGGCTGCAGCAGCTGACAAAGCAGATTGCCGTGCCGGTGCTCTACGTTTCGCACAGCCTGGATGAGATTGTGCAGCTCGCGGACAATGTGCTGGTGCTGGATAACGGCAGCGTTAAAGCGGCAGGCCCGCTGGAGAAAGTCTGGAGCAGCAGCGCAATGCGCCCCTGGCTGCCGGTCAGCGAACGCACCAGCGTGCTGCGCGTGCAGGTGCTGGAGCAGCATCCTTACTATCCCATGACCGCACTGCTGCTGGGCGATCAGCATATCTGGGTGAGTCGCGTTAACCTGCCAGCAAAAAGCACGCTGCGCATTCGCATCGCGTCAGCCGATGTCTCACTGGCGCTGCAGCCAGCCCAGCATACCTCCGTGCGTAACATTCTGCCTGCGCAGGTCATGGAGCTGCTGGATATTGACGATCAGGTCGAAGTCAGGGTCCGCATCGGCAGCAGCGAGCTCTGGGCACGCATCACGCCGTGGGCACGCGATGAGCTGGGCATTCGCGTCGATCAGTGGCTCTATGTCCAGCTCAAAAGCGTTTCAGTTATTGCCTGACGGAGGCGGCTGCCGTCACAGCACTTCCCGGCGAATAATCTCTGCAATGCCCGGCTCAAGGTTGGTGCCGGTCACCTCGGCCGCGCGCGCTTTGATGGCATCATCGGCGTTGCCCATTGCCACGCCCAGCCCCACCTGCTCCAGCATGCTAAGGTCGTTATAGTTATCGCCAAACGCCAGCACCTCCTGCATGCTGAAGCCCTGGCTCTCCACCCACTGCGCCAGGCGTTTGCCTTTGCTGTTACCCGCCTGGGCGATATCAACCTGATCGTGCCAGGACCATTCACACGCCAGGCCCAGCTCCGCTTCGGTACGTTCAGCAAACTGCTGTAATGCGCGGGTATCCGGATGTGACAGGGCAAACTTCCAGATCGCTTCAGCATCCTGCGCCGCCTGCGCCAGGCTGGGCACCTGCAGGAACAGCGGGCGCTGCGCTTCCGGCAGCGATTGCGCCCAGTTCAGCGTGCGGGTGACGTGACCGGTCGGCTCCTGGTAGAGCATGGCATCGTCGACGTACAGCAGACCGTGAATGTTCTCCTCGTCAAGCATCTCTATTACCCTTGCAGCCTGACTTTTCGCCAGCGGATCGGCGGCCAGCACTTTTTTTGCCTGATAATCATACAAATAGGTACCGTTACAGCAGATTGCGGGTGTATCAAGCTGCAGCGCCTGATAAAAAGGGTGGATAGCGCAGTGATGGCGACCGGTAACGATCAGCACTTTAACGCCCGCCTGCTGCGCGCGGGCCAGCGCCTCCAGCGATTCAGGCAGAATAGTTTTATTGGGTGTCAGCAGGGTGCCATCCAGATCGAGGGCGATTACGCGATAGCTCATTACGGGTTCCGTCTTTGAATAACCAGGCATCAAGTCTACACCTGCCAGCCGCGCTGAGACAAAAAAGCGGGCAAAAATCCCGCCAGCGTAGCCGGCTGAAACAGGCTACAGTTATCCCTTTCATCAGGCAGCGAATAAGGAAAAACGCATGAAACAAGTCGTGTATACCGCCAGTCCCGAGAGCCAGCAGATCCACGCCTGGCAGCTTCAGGAAGATGGCGCGCTGACGCTACTGCAGGTTACCGATGTGGCCGGTCAGGTGCAGCCAATGGTGGTGAGCCCGAAAAAAGATTTTCTTTATGTGGGCGTACGTCCCGATTTTCGCGTGCTCGCCTACCGCATCGCCGCAGACGGAACGCTGACGCTGGCGGGTGAAGCGCCGCTGCCAGGCAGCCCGACGCATATCTCCACCGATCGCGAAGGCCGGTTTCTCTTTTGCGGCTCCTATAACGACGCCTGCGTCAGCATCAGTCCGCTGGATGAGAACGGCCTGCCGCAGGCCCCGTCGCAGGTGATCAACGGCCTTGAGGGATGCCACTCCGCCAACATCGACCTGGATAACGAGACGCTGCTGGTGCCGGCGCTGAAGCAGGATCGCATCTGCCGTTTTCAGCTGCATCAGGATGGCACGCTGACGCCGCACGCGCAGGCAGACGTCAATACTGCCGCAGGCGCAGGCCCGCGCCATATGGCGTTTCATCCCGGCGGCGCTTATGGCTATGTGGTCAATGAACTCAACAGCACGGTGGATGTCTGGTCACTGCAGGGCGAGATGAGGTGCGTACAAAGTCTGGATATGATGCCGGCTGATTTCAGTGGCACACGCTGGGCGGCAGATATTCATATCACACCGGATGGCCGGTCGCTCTACGCCTGCGATCGCACCAGCAGCACGATTACCGTGTTCAGCGTCAGTGAAGCGGGCGATGCGCTGACCATTGAGGGCCATCAGCCAACGGAAACGCAGCCGCGCGGTTTTAATATCGATAGCCGTGGCGCTTACCTGGTGGCTGCGGGACAGAAATCGCATCATATTGAAGTGTACCGGATTGCGGAGCGTGGCCTGCTGCAGCCGCTGGCGCGTTATGCGGTCGGGCAGGGGCCGATGTGGGTAGCGATCCTCGCGCTGGCGTGATGATGTCACGCAAGGTCGCCCTCAGAGGCGACCTTTATCAGGGTGCGCAGCGAAGCGCGCCCGGTGCGATCAGGCGTATTTTACCGTAACCGATGCGCTGGCAAGCGCATGGAAATGCACGTTAAAGCCGACCATTGCGCCGCTGGCGCCTTCATCCACATCCAGCGTCTCCACGTCCAGCGCGTGCACGCTGAAAATGTAGCGGTGTGATTCTCCCTGCGGCGGCGCGGCACCGCCGTAGCCGGTCTGACCGAAGTCGGTACGGGTCTGGATAGCGCTTTCAGGCAGCTCCGCCACGCCGGAACCGGCGCCCTGCGGCAACACGGTGACGTCAGCCGGAATATTGGCTACCACCCAGTGCCACCAGCCGGAGCCGGTCGGCGCATCGGGATCGTAGCAGGTGACAACAAAGCTCTTAGTGCCTTCCGGCACCTCATCCCAGGCGAGATGGGGCGACAGGTTATCGCCCTGATAACCCATGCCGTTAAACACGTGGCGCTCTGGCATCTTATCGCCGTCGTTAAAATCCTGACTAAACAGGCGCATAACTCCTCCTTTTTGCTAATCGCGGAAGGCCATCATGGTGCAAAACCGCCGCAGATACCAGCGGCGTCAGGGCTGAAAATGGCCGGTGTGATCCAGCGCGTCCCGAATGGCGCGGGTGAGCTGGCTCAGCGCTTGCGCAGAAATCAGATAAGGTGGCATCAGATAGATGAGCCGGCCAAACGGGCGGATCCAGACGCCGCGCTCAACAAAGAACTGCTGCAGCGCGGCCATATTCACCGGCTGATGCGTTTCGATAACGCCAATGGCACCCAGCACGCGCGCCTGCGCCACGGCGGGATGCAGCTGCAGCGGCAGCAGCTCCCGCTGCAGCTGCAGCTCAATCGCCGCGACCTGCGCCTGCCACTCTCCTTCCGCCACCATGGCCAGGCTTTCAGCGGCAACTGCGCACGCCAGCGGGTTGCCCATAAAGGTCGGGCCATGCATGAAGCAGCCAGCGGCGCTGCGGCTGATGGTGTCAGCCACCTCGCGCGTGGTCAGCGTGGCGGCGAGCGTCATCGTCCCGCCGGTCAGCGCTTTACCGAGGCATAAAATGTCGGGTGTCACGCCCGCGTGTTCACAGGCAAACAGTTTCCCGCTGCGGCCGAAGCCGGTGGCGATCTCATCGGCTATCAGCAGCAGCCCGTAGCGATCGCACAGCGCCCGCACCTGCTGCAGATAGCGCGGATGGTAAAAGCGCATCCCGCCCGCACCCTGCACAATCGGTTCCAGGATCACCGCGGCAATGTCGCGATGGTGCTGCTCCGCCAGCCGGGCGAAGTCGCTGAAATCGGCATCATCCCATGTATCAGTGAAACCGCACTGCGGCGCAGCGGCAAACAGATGCTCCGGCAGATAGCCACGCCACAGGCTGTGCATTGAGTTTTCCGGATCGCATACCGCCATCGCCGCAAACGTATCGCCGTGATAGCCGCGCTTCAGCGTCAGGAATGTCTGGCGCCTCTCGCCGCGACCCAGCCAGTACTGCAGCGCCATTTTCATCGCGACTTCCACCGCAATGGATCCGGAGTCAGCCAGAAACACGCACTCCAGCGCTTCAGGCGTCATCGCCACCAGCTGACGGCTCAGCGCGACTGCTGCCGGATGGGTAATACCGCCGAACATCACGTGTGACATCTGCGCCATCTGCTGCTGCAGTGCCTGGTTGAGACGCGGATGATTGTAGCCGTGGATCGCCGCCCACCATGACGACATACCGTCAACCAGCTCGCGTCCATCTGCCAGCTGCAGCTGGCAACCCTGGGCGGCCACCACCGGATAACAGGGCAGCGGGTCGCGCATTGAGGTGTAGGGATGCCAGATATGCTGGCGGTCAAAATCGAGGTCGTCAGGCGTGAACATCTGTCTTGTAAACCATTTTGAAAAGATTTAGTTTACAAGTATAACCACGATCATTGTCGGGATGAACCCCTTTTTGGAGTATGTAATGGCTAACCGCTGGACACTGGCCCAGGCCCAGGCCCTGTTTGATAAACCTTTTCTGGAACTGATGTTTGAGGCGCAGCAGGTGCATCGCCAGCATTTTGACCCACGTCAGGTACAGGTCAGCACGCTGCTGTCGATTAAAACCGGCGCCTGCCCGGAAGATTGTAAATATTGCCCGCAGAGCGCGCGCTACAAAACCGGACTGGAGTCAGAACGGCTGATGGAGGTGGAGGCGGTGCTCGCCTCGGCGCGTAAAGCTAAAGCGGCCGGCTCCAGCCGTTTCTGCATGGGCGCCGCATGGAAAAACCCGCACGAACGCGATATGCCTTATCTGGAGCAGATGGTGCAGGGCGTGAAAGCGCTCGGCATGGAAACCTGCATGACGCTGGGGACGCTGGAACAAAACCAGGCGCAGCGTCTGGCAGAGGCCGGACTCGATTTCTACAACCATAACCTGGATACCTCACCGGAATTTTACGGCAGCGTCATCACGACCCGTACCTACCAGGAGCGTCTCGATACGCTGGATAAAGTGCGTGGGGCCGGTATCAAGGTCTGCTCCGGCGGCATTGTCGGTCTGGGTGAAACGGTGACGGATCGCGCCGGACTGCTGGTGCAGCTGGCAAACCTGCCGGTGCCGCCAGAGAGCGTGCCGATCAACATGCTGGTAAAAGTCAAAGGCACGCCGATGGCGGATAACGCTGACGTGGAGCCGTTTGATTTTATCCGCACTATCGCCGTAGCGCGCATCATGATGCCCTCTTCGCACGTGCGTCTCTCAGCGGGGCGTGAGCAGATGAGCGAGCAGACGCAGGCGATGTGTTTTATGGCGGGCGCTAACTCTATTTTCTATGGCTGCAAACTGCTGACCACGCCCAATCCGGAGGAGGATAAAGATCTGATCCTGTTCCGCAAGCTGGGGCTGAATCCGGAACATACCACAACCGCGAGCGGGGATAACGCACAGCAGCATCAGCTGCAGGCGCAGCTGGCTGAGGCCGATACGCCGCAGTTTTACAACGCGGCGGTGTAAATGTGGGCTGAACGTATTACCGGGGCGCTGCAGGCGCGCCGGGACGCGGATGGCTGGCGCTACCGGCGCTGTGTTGAGCAGAACAGCGTGCGGGAAATCACGCTGGACGGTCAGCGCTATCGCCACTTCTCCGGTAACGACTATCTCGGGCTGAGCCGGCATCCGGCGGTGATTGCGGCCTGGCAGCAGGGTGCGGCGCAGGCGGGAGCCGGGGCAGGGGCGTCCGCGTATGTGACCGGCTATAGCCGTTATCATGCAGAGCTGGAGCAGCAGCTGGCAGGCTGGCTCGGCTATTCACGTGCGCTGCTGTTTATCTCCGGCTTTGCCGCCAACCAGGCGATTGTTCATCTGCTGGCGCAGAAGCAGGACCGCATCGTGGCGGATAAACTGGCGCACGCGTCGCTGCTGGATGCTGCCAGTCACAGCCCGGCCACGCTGCGGCGTTTTGCGCATAATCAGCCGTCAAGTCTGCAAAAGCTGCTGGCGCAGCCGGGGGCGGGCGCCACGCTGGTGGTCACCGAAGGCGTTTTCAGCATGGATGGTGACAGCGCACCGCTGGCGGAGATTGCTGCGGCGACCCGGGCTGCGGACGGCTGGCTGCTGGTCGATGACGCGCACGGCATTGGCGTGAGCGGTGAACAGGGGCGCGGCAGCTGCTGGCAGCAGCAGGTGAAACCTGAGCTGCTGGTGGTGACGTTTGGCAAAGGCTTTGGCGTCAGCGGCGCAGCGCTGCTGTGCGATGATGCGACCGCCGATTACGTTGAACAGTTCTCGCGCCACCTTATTTACTCTACCGCCATGCCGCCGGCGCAGTGCTGCGCGCTGCTGGCGGCGCTGCAGCAGGTGCAGCAGGGCGATGCGCTGCGGGCACGACTGCGGGCCAATATCAGCCGCTTTCGCGCCGGCGCAGCGCAGCTGCCGTGGAGCCTTCCCGCCTCAGAGAGTGCCATTCAGCCGCTGATTGTGGGGGAGAACGCGGCCGCGCTGGCGCTCTCGCAGCGGCTGGCGCAGGCGGGATGCTGGGTCAGCGCCATCCGCCCGCCTACCGTGCCGCCCGGTACGGCCCGGCTGCGCATTACCCTCACGGCGGCGCATGAGCCGGAAGATATCGACGCGCTGCTGGAGGCGCTGTATGACGCTGCAGGTTAACAAGCAGGCGGTGGCGCAGGCGTTTGGCCGCGCCGCGCCACACTATGAGCAGCACGCCGCGCTGCAGCGCCTGAGCGGCGATGCGCTGCTGGCCTGTGCGCCAGCCGGATTTGGTCCGCACCTGCTCGATGCCGGCTGCGGCACCGGCTGGTACAGCCGGTACTGGCGCGATCGCGACCGTCGGGTAACCGCGCTCGATCTCTCTTTGCCGATGCTGGATGCCGCGCGCGCCCAGCGATCGGCACACCATTATCTGCAGGGCGATATCGACCGGCTGCCGCTGGCTGACGGCAGCGTGGATGGCGTCTGGAGCAACCTGGCGGTGCAGTGGAGCAGCGATCTGAGCGTGGCTCTGCAGCAATTTTATCGCGTGCTGCGGCCCGGCGGCACCGCGCTTTTTTCCACGCTGCTGGCGGGATCGCTGCCGGAGGTGGATCGCGCATGGGCAGCGATAGATTCCCGTCGTCACGCCAACCGCTTTCTTCAGGCGGGTGAGGTTACCGCTGCCGCGCGGGCGCAGCCGCTGCGCAGCACGCAGCAGATCATCACGCTGCACTTTCCGGATGCGCTGAGTGCGATGCGCTCGCTGAAGGGAATTGGCGCGACCCACCTGCACGGCGGACGCAGCAACAGCGTACTGACGCGTCAGCAGCTGGCGCAGCTTGAGCGGTACTGGCCGCAGGATGAACAGGGCTATCGCCTCACTTATCACCTGATGTATGGAGTTTTGCAAAAATGAAACGCTGGTTTATCACCGGAACCGACACCGAAGTGGGAAAAACAGTTGCCAGCGGCGCGCTGCTGCAGGCGGCCAGCGCTGCCGGGCTGCGTACGGCAGGGTATAAACCGGTAGCGTCGGGCTGTGAGATGACGGCGGAGGGCGTGCGCAACAGCGATGCGCTGGCGCTGCAGCGCTACAGCAGCGTGCCGCTGCGCTATGAACAGGTTAACCCGCTGGCATTTATGGAGCCGACCTCACCGCATATCGTGAGCGCAGAAGAGGGCAGGCCGATCGACTTTGCACAGCTCTCGGCGGGTCTGCGCAGCGTGGAAGCGCAGGCTGAATGGCTGCTGGTTGAGGGGGCGGGCGGCTGGTTTACGCCGCTTTCTGAGACGCAGACCTATGCGGACTGGGTCATCGCAGAGCAGCTGCCGGTGATCCTGGTGGTGGGCGTAAAGCTGGGCTGTATTAATCACGCCATGCTGACCGCTGCGGCGATCAAGGCAGCCGGCTTACCACTGGCAGGCTGGATCGCAAACGATATTCAGCCGCCGGGCAAGCGGCATCGTGAATATATTGCGTCGCTGCGCCAGCGCATCGACGCGCCGTTTCTGGGCGAAATCCCCTGGCTGGCGTCCGGGACGGAGCAGGCGACCTGCGGACGCTACCTGACGCTGCCCTGAGCGATAAGCATCCCTTAAGAGATCAGGCCGGCGTCAGCCATTTGTTCACGGTAAGATCGTCCAGCTGCGCAACGCGCCCCTGCGCCACATTACGTCCGCGGTGCAGCAGCAGAAAGTAGTCGGCGACGCGGCGTATAAACGAGACGTGCTGCTCCAGCAGCAGGATGGTCAGACCATACTCCCGGTTGAGCCGCCGGATCAGGTTGCCCGTCTCCTCCTCCAGCCACGGCGACATCGTACCGGAAGGCTCATCGAGGATCAGCAGGCGCGGTTTCAGCACCAGCGCGCGCGCCAGTGCCAGCTGCTGCTGCAGATTAACCGGCAGCTCACCGCTGCGCTGATGGCGCAGTGAATAGAGCGCGGGAAACAGCTCAAACACCATCTCCGGAATGGCGCGGTTGCGATCATCTTCAGCCGCCAGCAGGGCGATCAGCAGATTGTCCTCAACGCTCATCTGCGTAAAGATATGGCGCTTTTGCGGCACATATCCGATGCCCATCCGCGCCCGCTGCACGGCGGGCTGCAGCAGCAGGTTCTCCGGCGGATAGCCCGCCTCCTGCCAGCAGATAGAGCCGCTGTTGACCGGCAGATGGCCCATAATGCAGTTTACCAGCGTGGTTTTCCCCATCCCCGGACTGCCCAGCACGCCGGTGCAGGATCCCGGAGGCAGATCAAGATCGACATCCCACAGAATCTGATTCTGGCCATAAAACTGATTCACCGAACGTAAACTCAGCATCTGATCTTCTCCTTACAGATAGTTAGCCTGAATGCACCCGCTCTGTGTCGTCTGGCATGCAGTGACAGATTAAGTAACGCGGTGGTATCAGACATCAGGGCGTCCCTGTTAAACCTGAATGTTCTGCCGCCGGAAAAGAGATGCAATCAACGGGCCAGATCGATAATCCTGCGTTTCTGTCGTTAATAAATGCCCGTAATTGTGCCTTACACATCAGGAAATCTTAACTGTGAAAAGGGGTGATTAAGCTGCTGCACTTTGACGGTGCTGATTACTAAGCTTTTCTGGTGCATCTGTTCATTAATAAGGCAGCGGTCCAGTGCAGGAAAACAGCGCAGCCCAGGCGTGGCGGCGCTGTGGAATCAAAAAAGAATAGTTAATTGCGCCAGCCCTGCTGGAAAAATAATCATAAAAAAAATTTTTTTGTTAGCGCAGAAGAGGGCGGGATTTTTTATACACAGCCTGCGGGCTCGGGGCTGGCTTCACTTATCCACTATTCCTGTGGATAACCTTGTGCATTAGCGACTGAAAACCGGGCGCAAGCGAGGAAATACGCGGCCTGGATACATTATGCTGCGAAACTGGGCTTTTGGTCTATTTTCATTAAATTCAGTATGTTATCTAAAAGCAAGCCTGTAAAACTCCGGCTGAAGTTTACCGCTGCATTTTAATGGCGTTCTCTTGACAATTGTTAAAAGCCCGGCCCGCCTGGGGATAACCTGGCGCGACATATTTTAGCCAGCTGCCGCTTTAATGCCTCTGAAGCGGCGCCACGGGCAGCAGGACCATCGTGGCGTTTATCTGTAAATATATCCAGTGTTTTTTTCTGGCAAAATCGCCATAGCAGAGTAGAATTATCAGCCTGCCAGCCCTTTTCTTCAGCAGGAATTCTGAAATCATGAGCAAAGTCTTTAAACTCAACTCCGCCTTTAAGCCTTCAGGCGATCAGCCTGAAGCGATCCGCCGTCTGGAGGAGGGGCTGGAAGATGGCCTTGCGCATCAGACCCTGCTCGGCGTAACGGGATCGGGCAAAACCTTTACCGTTGCCAATGTGATTGCCGATCTCAACCGGCCGACGATGGTTCTGGCGCCTAATAAAACGCTGGCGGCGCAGCTCTATGGGGAGATGAAAGAGTTTTTTCCGGACAACGCGGTAGAATTTTTCGTCTCTTACTATGACTACTATCAGCCTGAAGCCTATGTGCCGAGTTCTGACACCTTTATTGAAAAAGATGCGGCGGTGAACGAGCACATTGAGCAGATGCGCCTCTCCGCCACCAAAGCGATGCTGGAACGACGCGATGTCATCGTGGTCGCGTCGGTCTCGGCAATTTATGGTCTGGGCGATCCCGATCTCTATCTGAAAATGATGCTGCATCTGACGCGCGGTATGATCATCGATCAGCGCAGTATCTTACGGCGTCTGGCTGAGCTGCAGTATGCGCGTAACGATCAGGCGTTTCAGCGCGGTACGTTCCGCGTGCGCGGGGAGGTGATCGATATCTTCCCGGCGGAGTCCGACGATATGGCTCTGCGGGTGGAGCTGTTTGATGAAGAGGTTGAGCGGCTCTCACTATTTGATCCGCTTACCGGACAAATTGAGTCAGTGATCCCGCGCTTTACCATCTATCCCAAAACGCACTACGTTACGCCGCGCGAGCGCATCCTGCAGGCGATGGAAGAGATCAAAGATGAGCTGGCCCTGCGCCGTAAGGTGCTGCTGGAAAACAACAAGCTGCTGGAAGAGCAGCGCATTACGCAGCGCACCCAGTTTGACCTGGAGATGATGAACGAGCTGGGTTACTGCTCGGGGATTGAGAACTACTCCCGCTATCTCTCGGGACGCGGACCGGGTGAAGCGCCGCCGACCCTGTTTGACTATCTGCCGGCCGATGGTCTGCTGGTGGTGGATGAGTCGCACGTTACTATTCCGCAGATTGGCGGCATGTATCGCGGCGACCGCGCGCGTAAAGAGACGCTGGTGGAGTACGGCTTCCGCCTGCCGTCCGCGCTGGACAACCGTCCGCTTCGGTTTGAAGAGTTTGAGGCGCTGGCCCCGCAGACCATTTATGTCTCCGCCACGCCGGGTAAATATGAGCTGGAAAAATCGGGCACGGAAGTGATCGATCAGGTAGTGCGTCCGACAGGTCTGCTCGATCCCATTCTTGAGGTGCGCCCGGTCGGCACACAGGTGGATGATCTGCTCTCTGAAATCCGCAAACGCGTGGAGATCAACGAACGCGTGCTGGTGACGACGCTGACCAAGCGTATGGCTGAAGACCTCACTGAATATCTTGAAGAGCATGGTGAGAAGGTGCGCTATCTGCACTCTGATATCGATACCGTTGAGCGCATGGAGATTATTCGCGACCTGCGCCTGGGCGAGTTTGACGTGCTGGTAGGGATTAACCTGCTGCGTGAGGGACTTGATATGCCGGAGGTCTCCCTGGTGGCGATTCTCGACGCCGACAAAGAGGGCTTCCTGCGTTCAGAACGCTCCCTGATCCAGACGATTGGTCGTGCAGCGCGTAACGTGAACGGCAAAGCGATTCTTTATGCTGATAAAATCACGCCCTCTATGGCACGCGCGATTGAAGAGACAGAGCGACGTCGCGAGAAGCAGGAGCGCTACAACACCGAGCACGGCATTGTGCCGCAGGGGCTGAATAAGAAGATCACGGATATTCTTGAGCTGGGCAAAAACGTGGTGAAAACGCGCGGCAAAGGCAAAACGGCCACGCGCACGGCAGCAGAGAATGATGCTGATTACCTGGCGCTTACGCCACAGGCGATGCAGAAGAAAATTCACGAACTGGAAGCGCAGATGCAGCAGCATGCGCAAAACCTGGAGTTTGAAGAAGCCGCCAGCCTGCGCGACCGGCTGCATGAGCTGCGCGAACTGTTTATTGCCGCCTCATAACCACCAACCCGTGCCGCATTCCGCAGGAGCCGCATTCCACATGGGCCGCATTTATGCGGCCCTGGCGTATTTATACGGCTGGCGGCTTTAAAGCGCCTGGATGGCGTGCTCCAGCGCCAGGCGCAGAAGCTGTCGATCGTGGCGATAACGGATATCTTCAGCTTCCAGCGGCTCCTGCACAATAATGCGCTGCGCCAGACCCTGCGTGTCGGCAGTCGGGCTGATCACTACGGCATCAATAACCCGTTTACCAATCGCCTGCTCCATAATGGCCAGCTTATCTGCCACGCTAAGACGGGCGGCTGCCGGGCTAAGCTCGCGGCCAAGATTGCCAATAAATACCATCGTAGCGGGCGTACGCCGCAGCGCGCGCGCCATCTCTTCCATCAGCAAAATCGGCATCAGGCTGGTATAGAAACTGCCCGGGCCAATCAGGATCAGATCGGCTTCAGCCACGGCGTCCAGCGCTTCGCGGGTGGGATTAACCGCCGGATGCAGCATCAGCGCCTGAGGCGCCTGACGCATCTCATCAATCGCGGTTTCGCCATACACCATGTTGCCTTCTGCATCCTGCGCGACCAGATCAACCGGCTGCTCTGACATCGGGATGAGAAACGCATCAGCCCAGGGTTGTAGGCACGGTAGCCGCGCCCCAGCAGTGACCAGCCC
>JAAIGF010280053.1_pt1 | contig 21073 bp, 20 predicted proteins | sample 6487441 | NCBI WGS metagenome assembly JAAIGF01 (sample SAMN13974129, study PRJNA590717) | phyllosphere metagenome | biome: pepper field; feature: multiple bacterial spot infested pepper fields; material: pepper leaves; isolation source: leaves from pepper fields | host: Capsicum annuum ... | reverse complement strand
TCCAGCTCATGGTCGCCCTGGATCCTGATGGTTTCATGCAACACCGCCGCCCGCGGCGGCAGCTTCTCGTCGATCTCGCGCTCTTCTTCGGCTGACAGGCCGGGTGTCTTGCCGTCTGCTTGTTCTTGCATACCAGTTACCTTCATGGGGTGAAACGACGGAGGCCCGTCTGTCTGAGGATTCAGACCTGCGGCGCCCGGCGTCGTTCTGCCGTGATGAAGGCGTTCCTTGCCTCGCGGCAAAACGGGCTACGGCATAGCCGTGCATGTAACGTCAACAGCCCCCTAGTGCGTAATGGAATATGGTTATGATAAAAGGGTTCTTTAAAGGCATAAGGCCATCAAGCACACTGCTGCCGCCAACTGCCCCTTCGTAAGGAAACCCCGGATCATGCTGAAGAAAATCCTGCTGGCGACTGCCGTCACCACGTCGCTGCTTGGCAGCGCTGTCGTAGCGGCGGCGGACAAGCCGATTCTCAATGCGTCCTATGATGTGGCCCGCGAGCTGTTCGCCGAGATCAATCCCAAGTTCCAGGCCCACTGGAAAGCCGAGACCGGCAAGGATCTGAAGATCGACCAGTCGTTCGCCGGCACTTCGCGCCAGGCTCAGGACATCATCCAGGGCAAGAAGGTCGACACCGTGACCTTCAACCAGGTCACCGACGTGGACATCCTCGCCAAGCGCGGCCTGGTGCGCAAGGACTGGGCCGAGCAGTTCCCCAACCACAGCTCGCCGTACTACAGCACCACCGCGTTCCTGGTGCGCAAGGGCAACCCCAAGAACATCAAGAACTGGGACGACCTGGCCCGTTCCGACGTGAAGCTGGTATTCCCCAACCCGAAAACCTCCGGCAATGCCCGTTACAGCTACCTGGGCGCCTGGCTGTATGCCAACGAGGCGTTCAAGGGCGACGAAGCCAAGATCAAGGAGTACGTCGGCAAGGTACTGCGTAATGTCGAGAACTTCCCCACCGGCGGCCGTGGCGCCACCGTGGCCTTCGCCCAGAACGGGCAGGGCGATGTGCTGCTGAGCTTCGAATCGGAAGTGGTGAACATTGCCAAGGGCGAGGAATTCAAGTCCGGCGAGTTCGAAGTCGTGGTTCCGCCGGTGAGCGTGCTGGCCGAATTCCCGGTCGCCGTGGTCGACAAGGTGGTGGACGAGAAGGGTACCCGTGACGTGGCCAAGGCCTACCTGGACTTCCAGTACAGCAAGGACATCCAGAAGCTGCTGACCACCTACCACTACCGTGTGCAGGACAAGGAAGTGGCCGCCGAGACCGCTGGCCAGTTCCAGGAGCTGCGCCTGATCAACCCGACCGACGTGCTCGGCACCTGGGACGAGATCACTGCCAAGCACTTCGATGGCAATGGTATCCTCGACCAGCTTCTGGCCGAAGGCCGTTGATTGATGGCTTAGAGTCGATCTGCTGCGCGTCGGCCCTGCGGCGTTAAAAACAGGCTCGGAATGCTCATGTACACCAGTACACTCCGCTTCCTCGCCTGTTTTTGCCTTGCACGGCTCTAGCTCGCTAGATCTCGATCGCAATTAAGCGTCGGAGCAGAATCGATGTACTCCACAAACCGCCGACCTCCGGCGGTTTGTGCATTCAAGGATTTCCGAGTGAGCAAGACCCCCGTTTTCTTTCTGCAGAATCCGTTGTTGCCGGGCTTCGGCCTGAGCTTCGGTTTCAGCGTCTTCTACCTGTCGCTGGTCATCCTGTTTCCGCTGTCCGCCCTGTTGCTGTACGTCAGCGACATGAGCTGGGCGCAGTACTGGCAGGCGATCAGCGATCCGCGCGTGGTACAGAGCTACAAGGTGACCATCAGCGGCGCCTTCTACTCGACGGTGATCGTGCTGCTGATCGGCCTGCTGATCGCCTGGATCATCACCCGCTATGACTTCCCCGGGCGCCGCCTGGTGGATGCTTTGGTGGATCTGCCGTTCGCGCTGCCGACGTCGGTCGCTGGCCTGACCCTGGCCACACTGCTGGTACCGAGCGGCTGGCTTGGCCAGTATTTCGATGCCGCCGGCATCAAGATCGCCTACGCCTATCCGGGCCTGCTGATCGCCATGGTGTTCACCAGCCTGCCGTTCGTGGTGCGCACCGTGCAGCCGGTGCTGCAGAGCCTGGGCAGCGAATACGAAGAAGCGGCGCGCACCCTGGGTGCCAAGAAGTGGCAGAGCTTTGCCTATGTGGTGTTGCCGAGCCTGGCGCCGGCGTTGATCACTGGCGCGTCGCAAGCCTTCGTGCGCAGCCTCGGCGAGTTTGGCGCGGTGATCATGATCGCCGGTAACATCCCCTATAAGACCGAAGTGTCGTCGCTGATGATTTTCGTGCGCCTGCAGGAGTTCAACTACCCGGCAGCCGCGGCAATCGCCTCGGTCATCCTTCTGGCTTCGCTGTTCCTGCTGTTCACCTTGCAGGTGGTGCAGGGCCGGCTGTTCAAATGGCAGAGGCAAGGTCGATGAAAAAGCCTCAATCCTGGCATCAATGGTTGCTCATCGGCCTTGGCCTCGGCGCGGTAGCGCTGATGCTGGTGGTGCCGCTGGTGCTGATTTTCAGCAAGGCCCTGAGCGGTGGTTGGGCGATGCTGGTCGACAACCTGTCCCAGGACTACATGCAGCACGCCATCGGCCTGACCCTGCTGGTCGCCGCGCTGACCGTGCCGTTGAACCTGTGCTTCGGCATTCTGCTGGCCTGGTGCGTGACCCATTACGACTTCCGCGGCCGCAAGCTGCTGACCACCCTGGTGGACATTCCCTACGCCGTTTCACCGGTGGTTGCAGGCCTCTGCTACCTGGTCGTCTACGGGCTGGAAACGGCGCTGGGCCAGTGGTTCTACGATAACGACATGCAGCTGATGTTCGCCTGGCCGGGCATCGTCATGGTCACGGTGTTCGTCACCGCACCTTACGTGGCGCGCATTCTGATTCCGGTGATGCAGTCCCAGGGTAACGAGGAAGAAACCTCGGCGCTGTGCCTGGGGGCCAATGGCTGGCAGATTTTCCGCCATATCACGCTGCCCAACATCAAATGGGCGCTGCTGTATGGCGTGGTGGTCACCAATGCGCGGGCCGTGGGTGAGTTCGGGGCAGTGTCGGTGGTGTCCGGGACCATCCTCAATCAGACCCTGACCTTGCCGCTGCTGGTCGACCAGCTGAACAACGATTACAAGCCCGTAGCGGCCTTCACGGCGGCTGCATTGCTGGCCTGCATGGCGTTGCTCACCTTGCTGCTCAAGACCTACATGGAATGGCGGCAGCGGGTGAATATGCAGCGCGCCGCCGACAGCTGATTGGGCTCTGTCCGAAAAGTACCTGCGCTCGGAGACTTTTCAGACAGACCCTAGCGCGAAACCTGGGTCAGATGACGGGCCAGCGCTGCCTTGAAGGGCGGCAGGTTCTGCGCCAGGCGCAGCCCGGCATCGCGTAGCAGGCGGGTAGGCGTGCGGTCATCGGTGTACAGGCGCACCAGCAGGCTGGTGGCCTGATACAGCGGCCAGCTGGCGCGCTGCTGGGCGCGGGCGTAGCGCTGCGATACCGCTGGCGCGCCAATGTCCCGGCCGTTGTGCAGCGCGTCGAGCAGGCTATCGGCCAGGCGCTTCTGGCTTTGCAGACCCAAGTTGAAACCGTGGGCCGTGACCGGATGCATACCCACCGCAGCATCACCGACCAGCGCGCTGCGCACGCCCGAAAAGTGCTCGGCATACACGCCAATCAGCGGATAGGTGGTGCGCTCGCCAACCAGTTCCATGCGCCCCAGGCGGCCGTCAAAACGCCGTTCCATCTCACGGGCGAATGCCTGCTGATCGAGGCTCATCACCTGCTTCATGGGCCCAGGCGCAAGCGTCAGCACCGCCGAGGCGAGATTGCCGTTCAAGGGGAGCAGGGCGAGCGTCTGGCCGTAGCCGAACCATTCCCAGGCGATCTGTTCATGGCTGCGCTCGTGGGTCATGCGGCAGACCAGCATGGTCTTGCCGAAATCCTCCATGCGCGCGCCGATACCGAGACGCCGCCGCGTTTCCGAGAAACGGCTATCCGCGGCGACGATCAGACGCGCTTGCAGCCGGCGGCCATCGCTCAGGCGCAGCGCGACGCCTTCGGCGCTGCAGCTCAGCTCATTTATCGTGCACTCGGCCAGCAGTTGGATATCCGCACACTCCTGCACGGCTGCGTAAGCCGCACGGCGAATCGCCTGGTTGGGCACCAGGCAGCCCAGGCGCTGCTTGCCGGCTGCGGCAGCGGCGATACGCAGTGCGTAGGGCGACGGGCCGTTGAGCACCTGGGCATCACGCAGTACAGCGATCTCGTCGCCACGCACGCGCTGCCAGAGGCCAAGGGTTTCGAGAATGTGTTGCGAGGCGTGGGTCAGTGCTATTTCGCGGCCGTCCAGCGGCGGGTCGGCAAGCTCGGCGTAGGATTGCCGTTCGATGAGGCCGATACTCAAGCCCTGGCCCGATAACGAACGTGCCAGGCACAGCCCAGCCGGCCCGGCTCCGACGATAACCACATCGACTTTCATGGCTGTTTCCCTGGCTATTGATCAGCCGGCAGTCTAGGTCAGCAGCTGCCGGCAAGCCTTGCTCAGGATCAGCCAAACACTGGCTTACCAGAAGCCGATGGGGTGACGCTCGTTGATGTAATCAAGCGGCAGGGCGAAGCCCTTGCGGAAGAAGTTGGCCAGGCGGGTATCGATGACCTTTTCATTGATCGAGGCGAGCAACGACTCCTGGCGGTGGATATCGCCACTGTCGGCATAGAATTCCTCGTGCAACATGCGTTGCGAGGCCAGATTGGCGACCAGGCTGTAACTGCTGACGGTGTCTTCACCGGGACGGCTGACCGCCAGGATCAGACGCGGCTTGTCGTGCTCCAGCACCAGGTCGACGACCACGTCGAGGTCATGGTTGCGGGCATAGCTGGCCGCTTCCTCGAACAGCGGTCGCGCCTTTTCGCTCAGGGCAAGGGTGAAAGCCTGGCGCGTCGAGTCGTCGCTCACGTCATGCAGCTCATGGGTGTCATGCAGTTTGCGCAGCGTATTCACGTGTCTTCCCCTCGATTCTCAAGCTGTCTAGATTCGGAATCACAAGCCGACTGCGGAGTTCAGGCGGCGCGATCAGCGGTCTGCGCTAATTGCTTCGGAACTTGTATGCCACGGGCACTGCCATAGACACACAGTAACGATTGGTTAGGAGACATTCGCGGGCATGCACAACATCGAGCAGGCAGTCCATTTCCTGGAAAAGTACAACCTGGTGCTGAGCACTGCCGAGTCGGCCACGGCCGGCCTGCTGGCCGCCACGGTGGCCGCCGTGCCGGGTTGCGACGGCGTGCTCGAGAGCGGTTTCGTGGTGTATTCCAAACACGCCATGCAGGCCTCCCTGGGCGTCAAGCTGGAAACCATCGAGACCTTCGGCATGAACAGCGAAGAGGTCGCCCGCGAAATGGCCCTTGGCGTGTTGATGGCCAGCAGCGCCGACATCATCCTGGCGATTACCGGTGCGCCGACTGCCGACGACAAGCGTGGCCAGGAGGTCTACGACGGCGCCATGTGTTTCGCCTGCGCCACGCGCCTGGCCGAGCACCAAGGGGTGACCAGCGAGACCGTGACCTTCCCCGGAGACAACAACGAACGGCGCGCCGCCGCCGCGCGCCATGCCTTGCTGCGACTGCCTTATTACTACGAGCGGCTGCGTCAGACTTCCTGATGACGCCGTTTCAGCGACTTGAGCAACATTGACCATTCAAGGAAAACACATGATCAAGAAATGCCTGTTCCCTGCGGCCGGTTATGGCACCCGCTTTCTCCCGGCGACCAAGGCCATGCCCAAGGAAATGCTGCCAGTGGTCAACACGCCACTGATCCAGTACGGCGTCGAAGAAGCACTGAATGCCGGCCTGACCGAGATCGCCATGGTCACCGGTCGCGGCAAGCGCTCGCTGGAAGACCATTTCGATATCAGCTATGAGCTGGAACACCAGATCCGCAATACCGACAAGGAAAAGTACCTGGTCGGCATCCGTCGCCTGATCGACAACTGCACCTTCTCCTACACCCGCCAGGTGGAAATGAAGGGCCTGGGGCATGCGATTCTCAGCGGGCGTCCGCTGATCGGTGACGAGCCGTTCGCCGTGGTACTGGCCGACGACCTGTGCCTGAACATCGAAGGCGATGGTGTACTGACCCAGATGGTCAAGCTGTACAACCAGTTCCGCTGCTCGATCGTGGCGGTGCAGGAAGTGCCGATGGACGAGATCTACAAGTACGGCGTGATCGCCGGCGAAACCATCCGTGACGACATCTTCCGTGTCAGCCACATGGTCGAGAAGCCCAAGGCCGAAGAAGCGCCGTCGAACCTGGCGATCATCGGTCGCTACATCCTGACCCCGGATATCTTCGACCTGATCGCCAGCACCGAGCCGGGCAAAGGCGGTGAAATCCAGATCACCGATGCGCTGATGAAACAGGCCCAGGACGGTTGTGTGCTGGCTTACAAGTTCAAGGGGCGGCGTTTCGACTGCGGTGGCGCCGAGGGTTATATCGAGGCAACCAACTTCTGCTTCGAGCACCTGTACCGCGAAGGCCGTGGCTGATACGGCAAGCTGAATGAAAAAACCGGGCCATGTGCCCGGTTTTTTATTGCCTGCGCTTTGTTGACCTGGGCCATACGGCAATCACCATCTGCAGATACAATCGCCCAAGCCTCGGCAGTCCCAAACAGATGGATCGGATGGCTTGGCGCAGGGTCGATAACAGAGCCCGATGCGCAGCGATCCCGCTTGGTCATTGCTCTGCAAGTTGGCAAACTGCCTTTCTATCTTTTCAGCGCCCGCGCGCCGGTTAACCGATGATCATCAACGCTCTGGTTTTTCTCGCCACCCTGACCGCCATGGAAGGCGTGGCTTATTACGCCCACAAATACGTGATGCATGGCTGGGGCTGGGGCTGGCACCGCTCGCACCACGAGCCACGTGAGGGCTGGTTCGAGAAGAACGACCTGTATGCCGTGGTATTCGCCGGGCTGGCCATCATGCTGATCGCCCTGGGCACTCAGGGCATGCACCCGCTGGAGTGGATCGGTGCGGGCATGACCGCATACGGCCTGCTGTACTTCGTCGTCCATGACGGCCTGGTGCATCACCGCTGGCCGTTTCGTTTCGTGCCGCGCAGCGGCTACCTCAAGCGCCTGTACCAGGCGCATCTGATGCACCACGCGGTGGAAGGCAAGGAGCGCTGCGTGTCGTTCGGCTTTCTCTATGCGCCGACTACCGCGCGTCTGAAGGCGCAGCTGCGGGCGATGCACGATGGTCCGCTGCGCAAGACGGACGCGGACGTTGCCATAGCTGTGCGGAGCGAGCCGGCCAGCGCGCGAAACGACTCGTAACGGCGCGCCACAAGCCGATCGACACGGCGCCGATCTTCTCCGCCTTGGAGGTTGAAATGCGCTCGTCCCAGGCATGCTCGCCTGCTTCCAGCACCTTCATGCCGATCTGCCGATACACCGCAGCAGCCGTCGCCACCGCCCAGGCCGAGCGCCAGGGCAGGGCGGCAAGGCCCGCCTGGGCACTGTCGTAATAGGGCTCGGCCAGCTCCACCAAACGCTGACCAAGTACAGCGATGGCGGGCCGGTGATGAATGTCGGCAATCTGGTCACGTGGTACGCCCAGCTCCTCTAGCCACTGTTCGGGCAGATAGCAACGGCCTACTGCGGCGTCAGGGATGATGTCTCGGGCGATATTGGTCAGTTGGAAGGCCAGGCCCAGGTCGCAGGCGCGATCCAGCGTCGGCTCATCGCGGGCGCCCATCACCCGGGCCATCATCAGGCCCACCACGCCAGCGACGTGGTAGCAGTACTGCAGGGTGTCATCGATGCTCAGGTAGCGCCGCTCCAGCACATCCATCTCGAAGCCGGCCAGGTGCTCGAGGGCATGCTGCTCGGGAATCTGGTGGGCGAGCACCACCTGGCGAAAGGCGGCGAACGCCGGGTCATCCAGCGCGTCACCGGTATACACGGCGCGGGTCTGGGCTTGCAGATGAGCGAGGCGACGTTCGGCTTCTTGGCGGCTGATCGATACCGCATCGTGGCCGGCCACCTGGCCATCGATCACATCGTCGCAGTGCCGGCACCAGGCGTAGAGCATCACGGCGCCGCGCCGGGTTTGCTCGTCGAACAGTTTCGACGCTGCAGCGAAGCTTTTCGAGCCCACCGCGATGCTCTGGTTGGCGTGCTCGATCAGCGCGTCATCCTGCGCTGCCTTGCCCGTCATGGCTGCAAATCCTCGATCATCAGGCCGGCGGTGGCCTTGGCCGAACCGATCACCCCCGGCACGCCCGCGCCCGGGTGAGTGCCGGCGCCGACCAGGTAGAGGTTGCCGAGCTGGGCGTCGCGGTTGTGCGGGCGGAACCAGGCGCTCTGTTGCAGGACCGGCTCCAGCGAGAACGCCGAGCCCTGATACGCGTAAAGCTCGTCGCGAAAATCATCCGGGGTGAAGATCCTGCAGGTCACCAGGTCTTCACGCAGGCCCGGCATGTAGTGTTCCTCGAGGTAAGCGAGGATACGGTCGCGGTAGCGCGGGCCTTCGACGCTCCAGTCGATGGGGGCATTGCCCAGGTGCGGTACCGGTGACAGCACGTAATGGCTGGAGCAGCCCTCGGGGGCCAGGCTCGGGTCGGTCACGCAGGGCGCGTGCAGATAGAGGGAAAAGTCCTCGGCCAGGGTCTGGCCCTTGAAGATCTCCTGGATCAGCTCGCGATAGCGCGGCCCGAAGCACACCGTGTGGTGCTGCAACTGCGGTTGCGGGCGCTTGAGGCCGAAATGGATCACGAACAGCGAGTTGCTGAAGCGCTTGCCCTTCAGACGCTTGCCTTCCTGGCGCCCACGTGGGTGACCCGCCAGCAGTTTGTCGTAGGTGTGCACCACGTCGCCGTTGGAGGCCACGCTGTCGGCTGCAAAATGGCGGCCGTCCTGCAGGCGCACACCGGTGGCGCGGTTGCCGCTGGTGTCGATGGCGGCCACGTCGGCATTCAGTTCCAGCTTGCCGCCCAGGTCTTCGAACAGCCTGACCATGCCCTGCACCAGCGCGCCGGTGCCGCCCCTGGGAAACCACACGCCCCATTCACGCTCCAGCGCATGGATCAGCGTATAGATCGACGAGGTGGCGAACGGGTTGCCGCCCACCAGCAGCGAGTGGAATGAGAACGCCTGGCGCAATTTGTCGTGCTCGACGAAGCTCGACACCATCGAGTAGACGCTGCGCCACGCCTGCAGGCGCGCCAGTTGCGGGCCGACCTGCAGCATGTCGCGAAACGACAGGAAGGGCACGGCGCCAAGCTTCAGGTAGCCCTCCTTGAACACCGCTTTCGAGTAGGCGAGAAAGCGCTGGTAACCGGCCACGTCGGCAGGGTTCAGGGCGGCGATCTGGCGATCCAGATCGGCCTGATCATTGGCGTAGTCGAACTGCGTGCCGTCTTCCCAGCACAAACGGTAGAACGGCGCGACCGGCAGCAGCTCCACGTAGTCCTCGATCTTGCGGCCGCTGAGGGCGAACAGTTCTTCGATGGCGCTCGGGTCGGTGATCACCGTCGGGCCGGCATCGAAGGTGAAGCCCTGATCGCGGTACACGTAGGCACGGCCGCCGGGCTGGTCTCGTTTTTCCAGCAGGGTGGTGTGGATGCCGGCACTCTGCAGGCGGATGGCCAGGGCCAGCCCGCCGAAGCCCGCGCCAATGACGATGGCTGTTTTCGTTTGGTTCATGAACGCGTCTCGAAATGCCTGGGGGCGTGGCGCATGGCCGCCCGCATGGCTTGATCAACGGGCACCGGCGGCTTGCCGATAAGAATGCGGGCACGGTCGTACCAGGGGTTGCTGCCAGCGTAGAAACGCTCGATCAGCCCCGCGGGCAGGCCATAGAAACGTTGCATCACCTGCCAGCGATCCTGCGGCTGGCCGGCCAGGAACAGCATGCGATTGAGCAGCCGGTAAAAGCCCTGGTTGCGCCATTCGCCACGGGCATGGGTGCGCAGGTCGCGGGCCAGGGTGGCGGCGTCGCGCAGCTCATAGGCCACCAGCCAGTCGGCCAGGCGCACGGCATGAGGCAGGGAATAACCGGTGGTGCAGTGAAACAGTCCGGCCCGCAGCCCGGACAGCGGCTGCCCCGCGGCTTCATCCCAGAAGGCATCGAAATCGCCGGCCAGGGTGATGGGTAGAATGCCCTGTTCTTCACGCAGGCATTCGGCCACCTGCCAGCCGTGCTGACGGACATAGGCGGCAATGTGCTCGCGCAGCTGCTCGGTAGTGGCGCGGTGGTTGTCGACGTAGTGGGTGTCTTCGATCAGCAGCGTGTCGGCCGAGAAGGGCAGCACGTAGACGAAACGATAGCCGTCACCCTGGGGCACGCGCGCGTCCATGATGATCGGCGCGGTCAGCCCGTGGGGCTGTTCGAGGCGCAGCAACTGGCCGACGAAGGCCTGCTGGCCCAGCACCAGATTGCTGCTCTGCCGTGCACCGCGGCCATCGATCACCGCGCGGGCCTTGAGGCGCTCGCCGCTTTCCAGCAGCACCTGGGTCGGGCTGATCTCGCTGATGGTGCTGTTCAGGCGCAGGGAAGAGCCCAGCGCCGGGGTGATCACGTCGGCGAAGTGCTCGCCGGTGATGCTCGCGTAACCGCTGTCCATGGCGCGGGACAGATAAGGAAAGTGCACCTGGTAGCTTGCCCAGCGCTTGACCACCAGCGGTTCCAGCCAGCGGTGCTGCGCTTTGCTCAGGTCGCCATCGTGGAACGACCAGGTATGGTTGCCGCCCAGGTGTGGCTGCTCTTCGATGCACAGCACCTTCAAGTCCGGCCGCTGTTGCTGCAGCCGCCAGGCGACAAGCCCATTGGCGAGGCCGCCGCCGGCGAGGATCAGGTCATAGGTCATAGGGTGTGCGCCTGTGTTGTGGCGTGCTCGACCACCGCGGCCTCGACGATATCGGCAGCCCGCGTTACACCACCAGCCTGCTGCAGCTCATCGATCAGCGCATCGAAGCCGGGCAGCGGTTGTGCGAGCAGCGCCCGCAGTGCACTTTCGATGCGTGCTGCACTGGCGCGCCGGCTCAATTGACTGCCAACCCCCCGATAGGCCACACGGGCCGCGACACCTGGCTGGTCGAAGGCAATCGGCAGCACCAGCATCGGCGTGCGGGCGGCAATCGCATCCATCACGGTATTCAGGCCGCCATGGGTAATCACCGCGTCGGCCTGCTCGAGGGCCCATTGCTGTGGCGCGAAATCGGTCACCCAGGTGGCGCCGCAGTCGATCAACCGACGTTCCTGAGCCGCGTCGAGTTTGCCGCAATGGGCGATCAGCAGCTGACCATCGAGGCGCTTGCAGGCCTTGGCGATGCGCTCGAACAGCTTGAGGCGGTCGCCCTGCAGGGTGCCCAGGCTGGCGAAAAAGAACGGCCGTTGCTTGTCGATGGGCCACTCGCCCTGTTTGCGTGTCAGCGGGCTGCGCAGCGGGCCGACCGCATGGAAACTGGCCGGCAACCGGCTGCGCGGAAAGTCGAAACCGGGCAGGGTCTGGCTGATCTGTGCCAGCGGCGACAGGCATTCGTGCAGGGCGCTGCGCGGCGGAATACCGAGGCGCCGCGCCGCTTCATTGATCACCTTGCCGAGCGGCTTCATCAGCCAGTCGTACACCTGGCTGCTGCCGCGGTACATATGCTGGCTGCGCTCGTCGGTGGCGTAAGCGAAGGGCATTACCGGCAGCGGTAGCCCGGGCTCGCGATTGACCGGCAGCGCGCAGGCGACGGATACGAACGGCAGGCCCAGGCTTTCGGCAACCAGCCCGCCGGCCGGCTCCATCTGGTCGCAGAGCAGGGCATCGATTCCATTGTCCGCCAGCGCTTGCGGCAATTCGTTGCAGAGCATGGCGGTGGTACCCGCCATCTGTTTGATGATCCGTCGCAGGCCCCAGGGCGTATCCGGGTGCGCCGCCTGATGCAGGGTACGCTCCAGGCTGCCCGGCGGATGGCTGTTGGCGCCGACCGAGCGAAAGCTGATGCGTGGCTCGCTGAGCCAGTGGGCAGCATCGGACTGGTGAAAGAAGGTCACCCGGTGGCCGCGCTCGATCAGTTCGATGGCGAGGGCCTGCAGGGCCTGGAAGTGGCTGTAGTAGGGCGGCGCGACGACGGCGAAATGGGTCATGCTTGAGTCGTTCGTGGTGAGCCGGTCGGGAGCAGCCGAGCGTTGCGCAGTGCGGCCAGGTTGGCCGAGCCGGTGCAGAAGCAGGCCGTGCGCAGTTGCCGGATGACGATCTGGAAATGCTCGACCACCGCTTCGGTCGATAGCGTGGCGCCAGGCAGCGCGCCGGCCGCCTGGCCGACGATATCGGCGCCCAGGCGGATGGCTTTGGCCGCATCGACACCGTCGCGGATCCCGCCGGAGGCAACCAGGGTCGCGTGCGGCAAGGCAGCGCGTATCGCCTGAACGGCGCTCGCGGTGGGAATGCCCCAGTCGGCGAAGGCCATGGCCACCGCGCGATCCGCTTCATTGGTAGCACGTTCGCCTTCCACGGCGGCCCAACTGGTGCCGCCGGCGCCGGCTACATCGATGACCTGCACGCCAGCCTCGATCAGCGAGCGGGCCACCGATGCCGACAAGCCGGCGCCGACTTCCTTGACCACCACCGGCACCTCCAGGCTGCTGGCCACGCGGGCGATTTGCGTCAGCACACCGCGCCAGTTGCGGTCGCCTTCGGCCTGCACGGCTTCCTGCAGCGGGTTGAGATGAATGATCAGGCCGTTGGCCTGCAAGGTATCGACGGCGCGGCGGGCCAGATCGAGGCCGTCGGCCTCGAGCAACTGGGCGGCGCCGATATTGGACAGCAGCACGATATCCGGAGCGAGGCGGCGCAGTTCGCGAGTCAGCCCCTGGTCGTTGTCGGTCTGCAGGCTGACACGCTGGGAGCCAACGCCCATGGCGATACCCAGCTCCTGCGCGGCTTCGGCAAGGTGGCGGTTGATGGCCTCGGAGCGGTTGGCGCCGCCGGTCATCGAGCTGATCAGCAGCGGCGCCTGCAACGCGACGCCAAGCAAGGAGGTACGCAGATCGATGGCCGCGTGGTCGAGCTCGGGCAGGGCGCAATGCTCGAAGTGCACCTCTGACCAGCCTGCACTGATACGCGACGCCGCCTTGTGCCGATCCAGAACGATATCGAGGTGATCATCCTTACGCCGACTGAGGTCGCTATTATTCATGCAGGCTCCATTGCGCCGGAATCATTTTTGAGTGCACGCGGTCTGTGCAAAACGGAATAATCGAATAGCATGTCGATTCAGCCGTCTTGTACAAGTCTTTTACAGGCAGCTGGCGTGCAAGATTATCAGGCAACCGCGCGCATTAGACGTTCCAACATTACAAATCGGCTTTGGGTTACGAACATTTCAGTGTCAGGATCGTACACCGCCGTGACCTTGCAGTGCTTGGGGGTATGTTCGGGTACTGCAGGAATACAGAAGAAGAGAGTGAACGATGACGGCCTATGCGACTGCGACGATCGACAGCGGATTTACCGAACACCTGATGCAGCTGCGGGCGGCCATCGATGGCCGACTCGACGAGTTGCTGCCAGCTGCCAGCAACGAGCGCGATCTGGTCGCCGCCGCCGTTCGCGATGGCGCTCTGGCGCCGGGCAAGCGCATGCGTCCGCTGTTGCTGCTGCTCGCGGCCAATGGCCTGGGTGCCAGCCAGCACCATGCCCTGGATATGGCCTGTGCCATCGAGATGGTGCACGCCGCCTCGCTGATTCTCGATGACATGCCCTGCATGGACAACGCCCAGCTGCGCCGAGGCAGGCCGACCGTGCACCTGGCGTTCGGTGAGGACATCGCCATCCTCGCCGCCGTGGCGCTGCTGTCGCGGGCATTTGGGGTGGTTGCGTCGATCGAAGGCGTACGCCCGCTGGTGCGCACCCAACTGGTGGAAATCCTTGCCAATACCGTGGGCTCCCAGGGCCTGGTGCAGGGGCAGTTGCAGGACTTGCGTGATGGCAAGCATGCGCGCAGCGAAGAAGAGATCGCCGCGACCAACAACCTCAAGACCGGTGTGCTGTTCAGCGCGATCATGGACATGGCGTACCTGATCAGCGATGCACCGAAACCCGTGCGCAGTGTGCTGCAGTGCTTCGCCATCGAACTGGGGCATGCCGTGCAGCTCTACGATGACCTGCAGGACATCAACCCCAACAGCGACAAGGATCAGGGCAAGGATGACGGCAAGTCGACCTTGCTGGCCCTGTATGGCGAGCAGAAGGTGCGCGAGCGCCTCGATGGGCACCTGGCGCGCGCGCAGGTCTGCCTGGATGAAGCCTACGGCGGCGACGTCTACATCGGCCGTTTCTTGAGCATGTTGTTCGCCTGACTACTGCGGCAGCGCCTCAAGGGCGCTCTGCAGTGCGGCGGCATCGCTGAAACGCTGCTCGCGGATTACCTTTCCGTCTTCGAGCTCCAGCCACTGCACGGTTTCCCGGTCACCGTCATAACGGCTGGCGACCCGACCGGTCTGGTCGAGCATGATGCGGTACTTGGCCGAGCGCATGGCCGGTACCGCCACCATCTTCGCCAGCGACGGCATCTTCTCGATATCCGCTACATAGACCACGTGGCGAGCATCCAGGAAACCCTCCTGTTTCTCTTCCAGCGCGCCATTGACCAGGCGGGCGGTGGACATGCTGCGCGCCACCAGTACCACCCGGGCGCTGTCATCCAGGGTATAGGCCTTTTCGAACTGATCGAGCAGTGTCCAGCGTGTCGTCACCGGGGCGGCGGCGTCCGCCCAGGCAGATGAACAGACAACACTGAACAACAGGATGCAAAGACGCTTCATGGTGGGCCGCTCTGTCGGAAAATTGGCAGCACAATAGAGCGCAGCAGTGGTGCTTGCCAAATATTTTGCGTTCGCCTGCAGGGTAGGGCTCACAAGGTGGCGCGGTTTTGCTCGTGGGAAGCAAATCGCCGGGCGAGGCTACCTTTCGGAATAATTGTTAATTAGAATCGATCTCGTTATTGATCCTTCATATCGGGTGTCTGGATGGGCGGTTTGGCTGTATCGAGTGGGCAGGCTTTCCACGATCTCTACCGGGAACATCGCAGCTGGCTTGAGCAATGGCTGAGCCGCCGCATGGACAACGGTTGGGATGCCGCCGACCTCAGTCAGGATGCCTTCATGCGCGTTCTGGCAGGTTCCCAGTCGATCAGCGAGCTGCAAGAACCCCGTGCCTACCTGAAAACCATCGGCAAGCGCCTGCTGATCAATCTCTACAAGCGCCGCAGCCTGGAGCAGGCGTATGTGGATGCGCTTGCGCAACTGCCGGAGGCCTGCGCGCCGTCACCGGAAGAGCGTTGGCTGGTACTGGAAACCTTGCAGGCCCTGGACGAGCTGCTCGACGGGCTGCCCCATGTGGTGCGCCGAGCGTTCCTGCTCAGCCAGCTCGAAGGGCTCGGCTACCGCGATATCGCCGAGCGCCTCGGGGTCTCCGAGCGCAGCATCAAGCGCTACATGGTGCAGGCTTACGAGCACTGCCTGCTGGCTGAGCTGTGCTGAATCGCGAAATCAGCGAGGACAGCCGCCGGGTCGCCCGCGCGGCGGCGCGCTGGTTAGCGCTGATCGAGTCTGGCGAGGCCAGCGAACGCGACCACCTGGCCCTGCAGCGTTGGCGCGAGGTGCATGCCAGCCACGACCAGGCCTGGCAGAAGATCCAGGCCCTGCGCTCGCGCTTTGGCGGGCTGCCGGCCGAGCTGGCGATGGCCAGCCTCGACCGCCCTGACCAGAGCCGGCGGCGCATGCTCAAAGGCATGCTGGGGTTTGCCGCATTGGCACCCGTCGCCTGGCTGGTCAGCCGTGAGCTGCCTATCGATGCCTGGCGCGCCGATCTGGCAACCCGTGTGGGTGAGCGGCAGCGGCTGACCCTGGCCGATGGCAGCGTGCTGGATATCAATACCGATTCTGCGCTGAACCTCGACGCTGGTGCGCGTCGCCTGACCCTGTTGCGGGGCGAGGTTGCCCTGAAGGTCGCTGGCAGCACGCCATTCGTTATCGAGACCAGCCAGGGCAGGGCGACGCTTGGCACGGGTGAGGTCTGCGTGCATCAGCAGGGCGACAGCTGCCAGTTCTCGGTGCTGGCTGGCTCGGTGCAACTGCAGGCAAGTACTGATGACACGCAGGTCCTGCAGCCGGGGCAGCGGGTCACGTTAAGTGCCGGGCGCATCCAGTCCACCCAGACTTTCGACACCGGAGCGCTTGGCTGGCGTGACGGTGTACTGATGGCCAATGATCAGCCGCTCGGCGACTTCCTGCGCGAACTCGACCGCTACCGCCCCGGCATTCTGCGTTGGTCGCCAGCCCTGGAAAGCCTGCGGGTGACCGGCAGTTTCCGCCTGGCCGACACCGACCAGATCCTCGATTTGCTGGCCGCCAGCCTGCCAGTTGACGTGCACAAACGCAGCCGTTACTGGGTCACGCTGGTACCGCGCGAAAAAATTGCCTGAGGGCTGTCCCTTTTTTTCCACTCGCCTGTCATGGGAGGTAGTGAATTAAAAAAGAGAGCGTCTGCCATGCCACCCCTGACACGTAATCGGCCTCGTCTGGTGTCTTCGATTTCCTATTCCACCCTGTGCCTGAGCCTGATGCTCGGCCTGGGCAGCATCGCGCCCCTGACCGCCGAGGCACAAACCGCCGAGCGCAGCTACAGTGTGCCGAGCAGCAGCCTCGGTGAGGCCCTGAGCCGCTTCGCCAGTCAGGCCGGAGTGAGCCTGTCAGTGGACCCGGCATTGGTCAGCGGCCGCAGCAGCCAGGGACTGTCCGGCACCTACAGCGTCGATGAAGGTTTCGCACGTCTGCTGCAGGGCAGCGGCCTGCGCCTGCAGCCGGTCAGCGACTCGGCCTACACCATCGCCCCGGCAGCCGAGAGTGCCGAGACCCTGGAAATCGCACCCACTGCGATCACTGGCGTGACCATCCCTTCGGAAAGCCTGGAGGGCGAGCGCTACGCCGGCGGCCAGGTCGCGCGACGTAGCTCCCAGGGACTGTTGGGCTCGCGGGACTTCATGGAGTCGCCGCTGAGCATGACCACCTACACCAGCGAGGCGGTGAAGAATACCCAGTCGCGCACCCTGGCCGACCTGACCGCCAGCGACCCGGCGGTGCGCTCCACCAACCCGGCGGGCGGGCGCTTCGAGCAATTCACCATCCGCGGCTTCAGCCTGTTCAACAGCGACGTGTCCTACGGCGGCCTGTACGGCATCATGCCGACGTATTCCATCGACATGGAAATGGCCGACCGCGTCGATATCCTTCGTGGCCCGACCCAACTGGTCAACGGCATCTCGCCACGCGGCAGCGTCGGCGGCGGTATCAACGTGGTGCCCAAGCGTGCCACTGACAAGCCGATCACCGAGTTCACCGGCAGCTATGCCTCGGACAGCCAGGTTGGCGGTGCAGTGGACGTAGGTCGCCGCTTCGGCGAGGACAACCGCTTCGGCATCCGCTTCAACGGCGTCAAGCAATCCGGTGATACCGAGTGGGATCACCAGAAGGTCGACCGTGAAATGGCCGTGGTCGGCCTGGACTTCCGCGATGAGCGCCTGCGCCTGTCGATGGATGTGGGGCGTACCGAGCGCGATACCGATGCCCCGCAGGAGCGGGTGCTGGTCGGCGCCAATGCCCCCGTGCCAAGGGCAGACGATGTGCGCCACAACTATGCCCAGGCCTGGAGCAAGGCCGAGACCCGCGATACCTTCGGTGCACTGCGTGGCGAATACGATATTGATGACTCGTTGATGGTTTACGGCGCGGTAGGCGTACGCAAGAGTGACCACGACTTTCTACGGCATAACGTCAGTTTGACTAACGCGGCCGGCGATTTCACCTATCAGACTCGCAACTTCACGCGCCAGGAAGACGTGAAGACGGCGAACGTAGGTTTCCGCAAATGGCTGCAGACTGGCCCCGTAAGTCATGAAATAAATGCTAGCGCCGATGTTTTTGCTATGGATTTCAAAAACATCGAGCAGCGCTACGCGTCTCGATTCAGCAATATTTACAACCCGATTGCCTCGCCAGAGCCCACTGCCGGCGCCTCGCGCAGGCCGACCGTTTATACCGAGAATCGTTTTGAGGGTGTGGCACTCTCCGACACTCTAGGTTTTATGGAAGATCGCCTACTGGTGACCCTGGGGGCCCGTTGGCAACGGGTCAAGGTCGATGACTGGTCCGACGGTGTGAAGCAGCCGACCGCCTATGATGAAGAGAAGCTTTCGCCATCGATGGGCGTGCTGTTCAAAGCCACTGATCAATTCTCCCTCTATGCCAACTACATGGAAGGTCTGAGCCAGGGAAAGATCGCGCCATCGACGGCAGAGAACGAGGATGAAATCTTTCCGCCGTTCATTAGCCGTCAATTGGAGGCTGGTGCAAAGTACGACATGGGCAAATTCGCCGTTACGGCCGCCGTGTTCCGCATCAAGCAGCCAGCCTACGAAACCGCAGCTCCAGTAGTAGGGCAGGTCGAGGGTACATTTGGCAGTAACGGCAAGCGGGTAAACGATGGTGTCGAGCTTAGCGTTTTCGGCGAGCCACTCGACGGTTTTCGTTTGCTTGGCGGCGTGATGTACATCGACAGTAACTTAAAAGATACCAACAACGGTGGCGCCAACGACGGCAACCGTGCCCCGGCAACGCCCAAGTACAACGCCAACCTCGGTGCCGAGTGGGACGTGCCGACGGTCAAAGGCCTGACCCTGACCGCCCGCAGCATGTACAGCAGTTCCCAGTATCTGGATCAGGCCAATACCAAGGAGATTGATTCCTGGACCCGCTATGACCTGGGCGCACGCTATGCCTTCAAAGTCGATGAAACCGATGTCACCTTGCGCGGCACCGTCGAGAACGTGGCCAACTCCCGGGACTGGATCTCGGCGGGCGCCTCGGACGACAGCGAGGCGGGGCTGACCCTGTCCGCTCCACGCACTTTCGTGCTGTCGGCCACCCTCGGGTTCTGATGCATTGAACAGGATCGAGCTTGCAACCTGACAAGACCGGGCTGATGTCCAGGCGCACGCTGATGCGCCTGTCCCTGGGCGTTCTCGCTGCCGGTGCAATGCCCCTGGCCAAGGCCGGGCCTGCAGCGCAGCGCGTCATCACCTTGTTCCAGGGCGCCACCGACACTGCGGTGGCGCTTGGCATCCGGCCGGCCGGCGTGGTCGATTCGTGGAGCGAGAAGCCCATGTATCGCTACCTGCGCTCGGCGCTGGCCGGCGTGCCCCATGTCGGCCTGGAAACCCAGCCGAGCCTGGAGGACATCGCTCTGCTCACCCCGGACCTGATCGTCGCCTCGCGCTTTCGCCATGAGCGGATCGCCGGGCTGCTCGAACAGCTGTGCCCGGTGGTGATGCTCGACGAGGTATTCGAATTCCGCCATACCCTGCGCGTGATGGGGGTTGCCACCGAGCGCAGTGGCGAAGCGCAGGCCTTGCAAACGCGCTGGGATGCGCGCGTCGGTGAGTTGCGCGGGCGGCTGGCCGCGAAGTTCGGCGCGCGCTGGCCGCTCAGCGTGTCGGTGCTGGACGTGCGTGAAGATCACGTGCGAAGCTACCTCCCCGACAGCTTCGCCGGCAGCGTGCTGGCCGAGCTGGGCTTCGTGTGGAACCGCCAGAGCCGCGATGCCACCGGCGTGTCCATCAAACTGCGCAGCCGCGAAAGCCTGCCAGTGGCCGACGCCGATGTGTTCTTCGTGTTCGGCCGTGCCGGCAGCCCAGCGGTGCAGCGCCATTACCAGGCGATTACCCATCATCCGCTGTGGCAGCGTATGGCCGCGCCGCAAGCCGGGCAGGTGTGGTGGGTGGATGGCGTGGCCTGGATATTCTCCGGCGGCATCCTCGGTGCCAACCGCGTTCTCGACGATATCGAACGCACCCTGCTGCAGGATGCCGCGGCATGACGGCGTGGAGCAAACTGATCGTCGCTGCGCTCGTCCTGCTGGCCTGCTGCGTGCTGAGCCTGTCCACCGGCCCCAGCTGGATCGCGCCGCACAGCGTGTTCAACGCCTTGCTTCAGGCCGATCCGTCTAACGTCGACCATCTGCTGGTCAACACCACGCGGTTGTCGCGCACCCTGATGGCGGTGGTGGTCGGCGCCAGCCTGGCGGTGGCCGGCGCGCTGATGCAGGCCATGACGCGCAATCCGTTGGCCTCGCCTGGGTTGTTCGGCATCAACGCCGGGGCGACCTTCGCGCTGATCGTCAGCCTGTCGCTGTTCTCCCTGAATGCGCCTGAGCTATGGAGCGCCTTCTGCGGCGCCGCCGTGGCCGGTGCGCTGGTCTGGACCGTGGGCAACAGTGGGCAGGGCGTGCTCAACCCGCTGCGCATGGTGCTCGCAGGCGCGGCGATCACCGCGCTGTTCACGGCGTTCAGCCAGGCGCTGTTGGTAATTGACCAACAAGGTTTGGATACCGTGCTGTTCTGGCTGGCCGGCTCGCTCAGTGAACGCAGCCTCGCCACCGCCTTGCCGCTGCTGATCTGTGCACTGGTGGCGCTGCTGGTGGCCTGCCTGCTCGGCGCCCAGGTCAACGTGCTCAATGCCGGCGTGCAGATCGCCATCGGCCTGGGCCAGCGCACCGGTCTGATCCGCCTGCAACTCGGCGTGCTGGTGGTGCTGCTGGCCGGCAGCGCCGTGGCCCTGGCCGGCAGCATCGGTTTCATCGGTCTGATCGTGCCGCACATGGTGCGGCGCCTGGTCGGCATCGACCATCGGGTGATGCTGCCTGGCTGCGCGTTGCTCGGCGCCACGCTGCTGCTGGTCGCCGACATGCTCGCCCGGGTGCTGATCCTGCCTCAGGAAGTGCCGGTCGGGGTGATGACCGCGCTGTTCGGCGCGCCGTTCTTCATTGCCCTGGCAAGGCGTGGAGGTCGCAATGCCTAACAGGCCGTCGAAAAACTACCTGCGTTGCCAGCGCGGCGTTAAAAACAGGCTCAAAATGCTCATGTACCGCTTGTACACTCCGCTTTCTCGCCTGTTTTTGCGGGGCCGCCCTCGGTAT
>JAAIGF010348674.1_pt1 | contig 21074 bp, 13 predicted proteins | sample 6487441 | NCBI WGS metagenome assembly JAAIGF01 (sample SAMN13974129, study PRJNA590717) | phyllosphere metagenome | biome: pepper field; feature: multiple bacterial spot infested pepper fields; material: pepper leaves; isolation source: leaves from pepper fields | host: Capsicum annuum ... | reverse complement strand
CGCGAATCGGACACGACGGAAGAACCCGCCCGCCACGATCCACTCGTCGGGCGGGACGTCGAACTCCGACTCGACGCGGCCCGAGACCAGATCCGCCGTCCCCGCAGCCCAGGGCGATATCAGGGCCTGCAGCCATCCGGGGGCGGGGACCTCGTCGTCGTCGATGAAGACGAGGGCGTCGACGCCTCTGGAGATGGCTTCGTCGAGCGCGGTGTTCCGCACCGCGGCGAGACCGGGACGCGGCTCGAGCCGGTAGTGCACCGATGCTGCCTGAGCCGGTCCTGCGGCGCTTCCTCCCGGATCGTTGTCGATCACGATGACGTCGACCAGCGCGGGGCGGACGTCCTCGCACTGCACAGCCAGGGCCGCGAGCAACCTCGCAAGGCGATCGGGGCGGCGGTACGACGGGACGGAGATCAGGACGCGGGGATCGGTTCTGCTCATGCGACGCCTCGCCGGGCGCGGATCGCTCGCTGATAGGCCTCGCGGTGACGGATGCCGACGAGCGACCACCCGCGATCCTCGAGCTGCGGGTCCGCCTCGAGCCGCTCGGTCACGGCGCTGGCGAAACGCTCGAGGTCAGCCGCCGTGAGGTCGCCGTCGAACATCGTCACCCACCCGTCGCCGACCTCGAGGGCCAGCGCCTCGTTCACCTCGTTGCGGGGCACGAGGACGGGACGGTCGAGCGAAAGAGCGGCGAGGGCGGTGCCGGAGTTGTGCATGAACCGGTACGGCAGCACCACCCCCGTCGCAGACATGACCGCTCTGGCGAAGTCCTCCTCCGAGAGGTATCTGAGGTCCAGCGAGATGCGCTCGTCGCCCGATGCGAGCCCGCGGATCTCATCGGCGAGCTCGCCCGTGGAAGGGTTGCCCGCGATCCGGAGCACCCAGCCGGGCAGACGTGGCGACGTCTCGCGGAAGCAGGCGATGAGCGACTCAACGCCCTTGTAGCGTCGCACGAGTCCGACGAATCCGAGCGAGCGTTCGACGGGCGGCACAGGCTCGACGAAACCGAACCAATCGCGGTAGTGACCGTGCGGGATCACTGCTGACGGGATGCCGCGCCGCTCCGGTGTGGAGTCGTTGAGGCGGATGTGGAAGTCGGCGCGACGGTCGATCCACCGCAGCAGCACCCGCTCCCACCGTGAGTCGACATCGGGGAGCTCGACGTTGTGGACGGTCCGCACCACGGCGACCCGAGTGAGTCTGAGCCGGACGGCCAGAGCGGTACCGAACAGGCGGCGCACGAACCGCTTCACGGGTGTGGCGCCGCCGAAAAGCGTCTCGGGCCAGTGGAAATGCAGAACGTCGTAACGCCCCACAAGGGCAGTCCGGCGGTCGAAGCGCACATGGTCCACCCCCGAATCCGCGGCGAGCGCGGCGTCGAGCATGTGGACGTAGGGGTTGGAGGTGGGCCGTGGCGCACCGAAGGACTGCATCACGCGCAGGCGCTCACCGGTCGACATAGCGGACAGTCTGGCAGGTCGGCGGATCCCCTATGCTCGGTCCCGGGGACATTGCATCCAGTCTGGGGGACGGAGCAGATGCGTACATTCGGGGACGCGTACGGACAGTTGGCGGCGGCGCAGAAGGGCCACGCCCGAGGGGCGCCTGCGTACTCGGTGTACGTCAACAGGCGGATCGGCCGGGTCTTGGCCGCTGCCGCCTATCGATGGGGGTTCACGCCGGACGGCGCGACCGCCATCAGCGCCGCACACACGCTCGTCGCGCTCGTCGCCTTGGTGGTCGGGCCCGCCGAGCTGTGGACCGGATGCATCGTGGCGCTGCTGCTCGTGCTCGGCTACGCGTGGGATTCGGCGGATGGGCAGCTCGCACGACTGCGCGGGGGAGGGAGTCTGGCGGGGGAGTGGCTCGACCACTTCGTCGACGCCTTCAAGACGGCATCCCTGCATCTGTGCGTACTGGTCGCGCTGTGGTGGCACACCGATGCTCGTGACACCCTCTGGCTCGTCGTGCCGCTCGCATACTGCGTGATCGCCGTCGTGACGTTCTTCGGCATGCTGCTGAACGATCTGCTCAAGGGCAAGAAGGGCGTCGTCTCGACGCACGCACGGGGCGGCGGTACCGCACTGCGGTCCACGATCCTGCTGCCCACCGATTTCGGGCTGCTGTGCGTCGTGTTCGTCCTGTGGGGTTCTCCCGGCGTCTTCCTGGCCGTCTATTCGTTGCTCATGGTCGCCAACGCCGTGTTCCTGGCGGCCGCCGCGGTCAAGTGGCATCGGGAGATCCGGGCTCTGGACGGATGGACGCCGTGACTCCGCGGACAGCGGTGGTGATCGTCAATTACGGTGCCGTCGGCATCCTCGAAGCCAACGCGGTGCGGGTCGTCCCCCCGGGTGACGGGTTCGTCGTCGTCGTCGACTGCTTCAGTTCCGCGCAGGAGCGCGAGCGCGTCGAGGCGGTTTGCGCGCGCCACGGGTGGACTCCCGTGCTCCTCTCGGAGAACGCGGGCTTCGGTGGCGGGACCAATGCGGGCGCAGCCGTCGCGTTACAGTGTGGCGCGGAGGTCATCGTCGGGCTGAATCCGGATGCCTCGATCGATTCCGAGAACCTTGCGACGCTGGCCACCGCGGCATTCCAGGATCCCCTCGCGCTCGTGACTCCGACCATCGTCGACGGCACGGGGGCGGTGTGGTTCCGCGGCAGTGATCTGTATCTCGACGATGGGTCGATCGCCGGCGTCTCCCGCCGAGCCGAGCGGGCGGGGAGACCGCGTCACGAATGGTCCACGGGCGCGTGCTTCGCTGTCTCGGGGAGACTGTGGGAGCTCCTCGGTGGATTCGACGAGGAGTATTTCCTCTACTGGGAGGACGTCGACCTCTCCCGGCGGGTGCTGGACCTCGGCGGCTCCCTGCGGACGCTCACCGTCACGGCGGTCCACAACGAGGGCCAGACGCACATCGATGCGGTCCGCGGCCGTGCCAAGTCCGAGACGTACTACTACCACAACATTCGGAACCGACTCCTCTACGCCGTGAAGCACGGCGACGGTGAGATGGTCGAGCGCTGGTGGCGCGCGACGCCTCGGGTGTCGTGGCAGATCATCCTGCAGGGCGGTCGGGCGCAGTTCCGGTCTATCGCACCATGGCGCGCGCTTGCGCGAGGCATGCGAGACGGCCGGCGCGCCGTGGTCGAGGCGCGCAGCCGACGTCAGAGTCGCTGAGCCGCCGCCCGCAGCCGCTGCACGGCGGAGGACCAGGTGTGGCGGTTCGCCGCATCGTCACGGGTCGCGGCATCCGGTCGTCCTCCCCACGCCCCGTCGATGGCCGCAGCGACCTCTCCGGGGGGCGCCGTCGGCGGGACGAAGCGGGCGAACGAGCCGACGGTCTCGCGGAAGACCGGGATGTCGCTGGCGAGCAACGGCGCACCGAACCAGGCGGCTTCCACGGCGGGGAGACCGAACCCCTCGTCGAGGCTGAGGCTGATGACGAGGGATGCCTCGGAGTAGAGCCAGGCGACCTCCTCATCCGGCAACGAGCCCAGGAACACCACGCGTCGCTCGTCGACGGCGGTGCGCACGGCCTCCGGGAGTTCCGCGCTCACGCCGGAGTGAGCGGACCCGCCGACGATGTACAGCGGACTGTGCGGCGTGATGGACGAGGCGAGACGTGCTCCGTCGATGATGGCAGCGAGGTTCTTCCGCACGTTCAGGCGGCCGACGGTGACGGCGAACGCAGTGCCGGCAGGGACGGCATCGGGTCGTCGACGGTGCGCCTGCGTCAAAGCGGTGGGGACGCCGAGCCCGACGGCGAGGGGGGACAGCGTCGGTGCCAGGCGGGCGATCCGCTCCGCCTCGGTCTCGCTGGAGGTGGTGACCACGGTGGCCTGCTTCGCCCATCGGAGCATCGGCGCGAAGTACAGACGTTCCCGACGAGAGAACCATTCCGGGTTGTCGTGGAACATCGCGTCGTGTACGAAGACGATCGAGCGCCCGGTACGCGGCGCGTAATTGTGGACGATGCTCAGGTCGACGCGAGCGGCCCTCGCGAGGCGAGGAAGTTGCCATCGATTCGCCGCTGCATGGGGCCAGAGAGTCGTCCGCACGATCTCTGAGCCCGGCGGGACATCCGAGGGGTCAGCGTCTCGGCGCAGCGCCAGGACGATCTCGTCATCCGGGAACGCCGCTGCCCAGGCATCGATGAACTCCCTCTGGACCGTCCGGTTCGCACCGGGTCCGCGTCCCCACCAGAATGCGTCGAACATCACCCGCATAGTCGCCCCCTAGGGGTCATCCTATGAGGCTCGGCCCGCTCTGCGGATACGCCGCACTTGCGCTGGCGGGCCGTTGGACGTAGGTTGTGCTCGATCCTGCTGGGGGCGGGGTCTCTCGTTGGGGAACGAGAAACGACTTGGGGGTCGGGGATTCTCTTGGGGACTAATGATGCTCGGCGTATCGTGCGCCGATCGAGGCTCGGATCAGTGCTCGCGCTCGTGGGGCTGGTGCTTCTGAGTGGCTGCAGCGCGGTGACGGCTGCCGAACCGGTCGCGGTCGAGGGTGAGGCGACCGCACAGCCGACGCCGATCGACACCGATGCGCCCGCTCCCGAACCATCCGCCGATGCGGATGCGCCGACGAAGGCACCGGCGGCCGATGTCGAAGACGGTGCGATCGACGACTCCATCGCGCTGTCGACAGGACTCGTCATCGACCTCGACTCGGTGACGTCGACGACCGTCGATGCGGAGACCCCGGGCGAGGTATCGGGATCGGCTGTCATCGTCCGCGTGACCGCGCGAAACGACTCGCGCGAAGCAGCCGACCTTGATTCCGCGGTCGTCACGCTCACCGCCGCCGACGGCGAATACGGGGTCGGTACGACGGCCGGTCCTGACAAGCCGCTCTCCGGCGAACTCGAGCCCGGGCGGTCAGCGTCCGGCACCTACGTCTTCATGCTGGAGCGGGCTGCGGATCGCAGCGTGGTCGTGAGCGTCAACTACTCGGCGGGACAGCCCGTCGCCGAATTCTCGGGAAAGACGGACTGATGATTATCCTCGCAACGACTCGGAAGCCGTCGAAGCGCGCGCGGGTGCTCAGCATCCTCGCGGCCGCGGTCCTCGTCGGGACCGGCGTCCTGGCCGTGGCGCCCGCCGCGCAGGCAGCCGATCCGCTCCCGTCGTCGCCGGCGCCTCTGCTGCAGCGCGACACTGACGTCGCCACCGCGGACGCCCTCCCGACCGTGCAGATCGACGACGGATACGTCTGGGCGCAGACGGCCATCGGGACCACCGTCTACGCGGCCGGCTCGTTCAAGAACGCACGCGCCGCTCTGGCCGCGCCGGGAACGAGCCTCACCCCGCGGACGAACATCCTCGCCTACGACATCACGACGGGGAACCTGAAGCCGTTCGCGCCGCAGGTCAACGGCGTCATCAAGTCGATCGCAGCCTCACCCGACGGCCGAAGGATCTACATCGGCGGCTCCTTCAGCCAGGTCAATGGTGCGACGCGGTACAACTTCGCCGCCCTCGACGCGTCGTCGGGAGCTCTCATCGCCGGTTTCGCGCCGTCGGTGGGCGGCTCGGGGGTCTACGGCATCGTTGCCACGGGTGACACGGTGTACGTCGGAGGCCGGTTCACACAGGGCAACGGCGTCGCACGCGCCAACCTCGCTGCGTTCAGCACGACCAACGGTGCCCTTCTTTCCTGGACGCCCTCGACGGACCTCCAGGTCGACGCGATGGTGATGGAGCCCGGCAATCAGAAGGTGATCATCGCCGGCCGCTTCTACACCGTCAACGGTGTCGGCGGGGAGCAGCGAGGTATCGCGGCTCTCGACCCGGCGACCGGTCAGACCGTGCCCTGGGCCGTGACCTCGATCATCAAGAACGGGTGGGCCGAGGGCGGGAACGCCGGGAAGAGCGGCATCTTCACGCTGGCCACGGATGCGGGCGGTGTGTACGGAACAGGATGGACTTTCGCCGATGTAGCCACGGGCAACATCGAAGGCACGTTCGCGGTGAATGCCGGCGCGGGTGACCTCCGCTGGCTCGCCGACTGTCATGGCGATCACTACGGTGTCTGGTCGACGGGGAAGGTCGTCTACTCGACCAGCCACACCCACCAGTGCGACACGGTCGGTCTCTGGCCCGAGCAGCCCACTCGCCAGTACCGCTACCTCGAGGCGTACACGGCCGACGCCCGAGGCACGCTGCCCCGCACGCCGAGCGAGAGCTCGATCTACAAGAACTGGGCGGGCACACCCTCGCCGTCCGCCTACGCCTGGTACCCCGACTTCACGGTCGGAAACACGTCGGGGCTCGGACAGGCGGGCCTGTCGATCACGGGTTCCGGGGACTTCATCTCGGTCGCGGGCGAGTTCGGCAGCGTGAACAACGGTCGCTACCAGGGCATCGTGCGGTTCTCCACGAAGCCGTCCAGCGGTGCGAAGCAGGGACCGCGCGTCGCGACGGCCGCCTGGACCCCGAGTGCACGATCCATCGCCGCGGGCGAAGCCCGCGTGCAGATCCTGGCCAACTGGGACAGAGATGATCTGAACCTCACCTACGAACTCCGCCGCAGCGGACGCGCGACCCCTGTCGCGACGACTTCGGTCGCATCCACGTGGTGGCAGCGCCCGGGGATCGTTCTGAAGGACACCGACGTCACCGCGGGACAGACGTACACGTACACGGTCGTCGCGAAGGACGCGAACGGGAACACGGTCCAGAGCTCTCCTGCCAGTGTGACGATCGCCTCCGAATCCGCATCGGCGTACGCAACCGCGGTCATCGAGGACAGTGCTGCCCACTATTGGCCCCTCGGAGAAGACTCGGGGTCGGCCGGTTTCGACTGGGCCGGCAGTGACGACCTCACCGTGAAGGGCGCGACCCGGGGTGCACCGGGGCAGAATCAAGCCGCGAGCACCACGACGACGGAGTTCTCCGGCACGGATCAGTCGTTCGCCTCGACAGTCACCTCCGAGGCAGGGCCCAACACCTTCTCCGTCGAGGCGTGGTTCAAGACCACCAGCACCTCCGGCGGAAAGATCATCGGCTTCGGAGACAACGCGGGCGGGACCTCGGGCAGTTACGACCGTCACGTCTACCTGAGCAACGACGGCAGGGTGACGTTCGGCGTCTACCCGAACAGTGTGCAGACGCTCGAAAGCGGAACGGGATTCAACGACGGTGCGTGGCACCATGTCGTCGGAACGCTGTCGTCCTCCGGGATGACTCTGTACCTCGACGGCGCGCTCGTCGGCGGACGAACAGACGTCACTTCGGCCCAGGGCTACAACGGCTATTGGAAGGTCGGCGGCGATAACACCGGCGGCTGGCCGAACGGTGGAAGCAGCAACTACCTGGCGGGCGCCATCTCAGACGTCGCCGTCTACCCGTCGGCTCTGAGCGTCGACGCGGTCAACCGGCACTACCTGGCGAGCGGCCGCGGTACCGCACCCGCGGCGGCTCCGACAGACGCCTACGGTGCAGCTGTCTACGCCCTGAAGCCCTCCGTCTACTGGCGTCTCGACGAGACGTCGGGTGACGCCGCAGCGGACGCGAGCGGGGCGGGATACACCTACCCCGGCACGTACTTCGGCGGCGTCACGAAGGCCGCCCCCAGCGCCCTCGCGACGGGGGCGGGTACGTCGATCCAGTTGAGCCCGAACGGGCAGACGGGCGTCACCGGCAACAAGCAGGTGTTCAATCCGTCGACCTACTCGATGGAGACCTGGTTCAAGACGACGAGCAGGGACGGCGGGAAGCTGATCGGCTTCGGCAGCAACCGCACGGGGGAGAGCGGCAGTTACGACCGGCACGTCTACATGAACGGCGACGGAGTGATCAAGTTCGGTGTCTGGAACGGCTGGGCAGGGATCATCGAGAGCGCTCCGGGGTTCAACGACGGTTCCTGGCACCACGTGGTCGCCTCCCAGTCCGCCGCGGGTATGCGTCTCTACTTGGATGGTCAGCTGGTCGCCCAGAATGACATCACGACCGCGCAGAACTACAGCGGCTACTGGCGAATCGGCGGCGACAACGGGTGGGAAGGCGCGACTTACTGGACGGGTTCGCTGGATGAAGCGGCGGTCTATCCGACAGCGCTCACCGCGGCGCAGGTGACGGATCACTTCCGCATCGGGTCCGGGCAGCAGCCGCCGAACGGCCAGCCGAAGGACGCCGCTCTCACCGCCGAGGCAGCCGGGCTGACCGTCGCCTTCGCCGGGACGGCGACCGATCCGGACGGCGATCCCCTCACCTACCAGTGGAACTTCGGGGACGACGCATCGGACACCGGTGCGACGGTGTCCCACCGCTTCGCTGCCGCGGGCACGTACCGGGTGACGCTCACCGTGACCGACGGACGCGGCGGCTCGACCCAGCGCGCGGAAGACGTCACGGTGACGCACGCAGCGCCGGTGGCGAAGTTCACGTCCACAACGGACGAACTCGCCGTCGCGACGGACGCCTCGGCGTCGGCGGCGTCCGACGATGCGACCCTCACCTACGACTGGAACTGGGGGGATGGGTCCGCTCACTCGAACGGCGCGACCGCATCGCACGTCTACGACAAGGACGGTGACTACACGATCACCCTCACGTTGACCGACAGCCTCGGAGGCACGTCGACCGCGGAGCGTTCCGTCTCGGTGGCGAAGATACCGGCGCCCGCGTTCGTGGCCGCGGATGCCTTCGGTCGCACCACGTCGTCCGGCTGGGGAACCTCCGATGTCGGCGGCGCTTGGTCGATCCTCAGCGGCAGTGCATCGGTCGCATCGGTTCAAGACGGCAAGGGGCAGCTCACCCTGCCCGCGGGTCAAACGCGCAATCTGGCGCTGACGTCCACGGTGCGCGACTCCGAGAGCCGCGTCGATTACACACTGGTCAACGCGCCGTCCTCGGGAGCCGGCTACGTCGGGCTCGGCGCTCGCCGCATCGGGGCGAACTTCTACACCGTGCGCGTGTGGCATCGGGACACCGGGGCGGTGTGGCTCGTTGCACAGCGCGGCACCACGGTTCTCGCGTCGAAGCAGGTCAGCGGCCTCACCTGGGGAGCAGGGGACAGCTTCTCGCTTCGACTCGATGTCACCGGCGCCAATGCGACGGCCATCCGCGCCAAGGTGTGGAAGCACGGCGCGACCGAGCCTGCGGCATGGCAGCTCGAGACGACCGACTCCACGGCGGGCATGCAAGAGGCCGGCGCACCCCTCCTCCACTATGCGATGGCGGGAACCGCAACGGCGCCCGGAACGGTGAAGTTCGACAACCTGACGGTCCGCGACACTCAGGTCGCGCCCGCACCCAACCAGGCACCGGTCGCCGCTTTCTCGTCGTCGGTCGCGGGCCTGACCGCATCCGTCGACGCATCCGCGTCATCGGATGCCGACGGGACGATCGCGTCGTACTCGTGGAACTGGGGGGATGGCTCGCCGGCGTCAACGGGCAGGACGGCATCGCACGTCTACGAGTCGGCGGGTGACCACACGATCACACTGACGGTGGTCGACGACGACGGCGCCTCTCACACCACCACGAAATCGGCGACCACCACCGCGCCCGCGCCGAATCAGGACCCGGTCGCGAGTTTCACCTCCTCCGCCTCCGACCTCACCTTGTCGGTGGACGGCTCAGGGTCCTCGGACGCGGACGGTTCGATTGCCTCGTATTCCTGGAAATGGGGTGACTCCACTGAGAACGGGGCCGGCGCGAAGACCTCGCACTCGTTCTCAGCAGCGGGTACCTACGAGGTGACCTTGACCGTCACCGACGATGACGGCGCGACTCACTCGGTGAAGAAGACCGTGACGGTCACTGCCCCTGCTCCCACGGACGTACTCGCACGCGACGCATTCGAACGGACTGCGGCGAATGGGTGGGGGGCCTCTGACCTCGGCGGCACCTGGACGATCAGCGACGGCGCGGTGAGCGCGGCGAGTGTGGGCAATGGGGTGGGCAGGTTCGCTCTCAATGCGGGCAGCACGCGCACTGCGTTGCTGACCCAGACGCCCGTCCGCAACTTCACGGCGTCCGCCGACTTCACGGTCGACGTATCGTCCACGAGCGGGTCCGGCTACGCCGGGATCGTTCCGCGGCGATCCGGAACCAACTTCTACGCTGTGAGCGCGTGGCTCCGGTCGGACGGCAAGATCTGGCTCGTCGCCCAGCGCGGCTCGACCGTTCTTCAGACCACGACGGCCACGGGTCTCACCTACAAGGCGGGGGACAGCTTCTCCCTCAAGGTGGAGTCTTCGGGAGCACCCGGCACGACGGAGCTCCGAGCGAAGCTGTGGCAGAAAGGCGCGGCGGAGCCCACCGCGTGGCAGCTCGTCGCCTCGGATACGGACGCGGCGCTGCAGGTAGCGGCACCAGCGGGTCTGCGCGCCTCGCGCGCGTCGTCCTCGACCAGCGCGATGACCGTGTCCTTCGACGACTTCCGCATCGCGCCGATCAATTGAGCAGACTGATGCCCGCCGGGCCGCGGAAGCGCGTCCGGCGGGCATGAACGAACCGGGGAAGGGGAGCGAGTGCCGAGTGCGATCGTCATCGCTGCGGGGCTCACGGCGTGCGTCGCCGCGGGCCTCGCCTCGGTGTTCCTCGCCCGCGCGCCGCGCCTGAGCTTCGTGGTGTGGATCCTCTCCGTGTTCCTTCTGCCCATCTGGGTGGGGGTGAACGTCGGGTTCTTCATGTCCGCGATCACCCTGCTGACAGTCGCTTTCGTCGCCCTCCACAGCGGACGTTTCCGGCTCTCGGGGCCTGACGCCTTCATGCTCCTCTTCGCAGGACTGATCGCCATGCTCTTCGCTGCGAAGCAGGTGGAACTGACGTATCTGGTGTCGGGGATCCTGGAGTTGGTCCTGCCCTATTTCTGGGGTCGGATCGTGTACGAGCGCGTCGGTTCGGCGACCGTCACCGCGTGGGTCGCTGGGGCGGCGGTGGGCGTGGCGGCACTGGCCATCGTGGAGTTCGCCACCGGAACGAATCTGTTCGTCGCCATCCCCGGTTACGAGCCCCTCAAAGAGACATGGGCGCAGCTTCAGCCGCGCGCAGGATTCGTGCGCGTGGAGGGCGCGTTCGGACACTCCATCGCGCTGGGCGGCGCACTCGCCATGTCGGCGGCTTTCGTCTTGGCATCACGAGCGAAGGCGTGGATGAAGGTGACGGGCCTCGTGATCGTGGGCGTCGCCGTCGTCCTGACGTTCAGCAGGATCGGGATCATCACCTTCGTCCTGACGGTGGTTCTTTCGCTCATCCTTCTTCGCAGCGTCGGCGCATCCACGCGATGGCTGGTGGGTGGGCTCCTCGTCGTCGCGGCGGCCGTTCTGGTCCCGTTCCTCGACACGGTCTTCGCCGACGCCGGTGGCGAGGCGGGCGGAAGCGCAGATTACCGCGGTGGTCTGACGGTCCTCCTGGGCCAGGTGCGCCTCATCGGCGGTGCCTCCGGGTGGGAGAGCCTCGTCGTCGGAGATGTCTATCTCGGCAACTTCCGGGCATCGATCGACAATGCCTTCATCGCCGTCCTGCTGCGATACGGCTACCTGCCAACGGCGGCCCTCTTCGCGGTCTACGCCGCTGCCATCGTCCTCGCTGCGCGGTCCAGAGCGCTGTCACCGGGGCTCGTGGCGATCGTCGCGCAGGTGCCAGGACTGTTCGCCGTCGCCTTCATCACTCAATACGGGATGCTGCTCTGGTTCATCGTCGGCGTCACCGTCGGCGTGACCGTCGGGCGCACCACGACGAGGGCAGTGGCGGCCTCATCGGTCGAGGCGCCACGCCACCAATTCACGATCATGGACGTTGCCGTCACTGGCGGGTCCGCAAGGGGGAGAAGAAGTGTCGCGACGTCCGGATAGCAAATTCAGAAGGTTCCCTCTGGCGACGGCGAAGGAATCGCTCGCGGCGTGGCGCCGTATCGCCCCGTTCTTCTCCGAGTCCCGGGGCAAGATCGTCCTCATCTCCATCGCCTCCGTCGTAGCCGGACTCCTCGAGGCGGTCCTCCTCACGCTGATCGCGGCACTCGCCCTCGCCCTCGCTGACGGTCGGGACGTGCGCATGGGACTCGGTGGAATCGGCCTCGATCTGACGATCCCCGTCGCGCTGGGACTGGGCATCGCCCTGGCGGTATTGCGCGGGATCCTTCAACTGTGGGTCGTCTACCTCCCCGCCGTCATGGGTGGGCAGGCGATGGTCGATCTGCGGACCCGGCTCTTCGACGCGTTCGTCGGCGCCGCGTGGCCGTCGAAGGCGTCCGAGCGGGACGGCGGCTTCCAGTCCGTCATGCTCAACCAGGTCCGCGCGACGTCCGAGACCATCGTCCTCATCGCCGGCATCATCTCCGCCGCGCTCATGTTCGCGAGCCTGTTGGCTTCTGCGGTCGTGATGAGCCCCGTGGCAGCTGCCGTCATCACCATCGTGTCGCTGGTGCTCTTCGCCGCCCTCCGCCCGCTCTCGAACTCCCTGCGCAAGAGCGCCACCACCCTGAGCTCAGAGAACATCGAATACGCGAAGACCACTCAGGAAGCTGCCGCCCTCGCCGAAGAGACAGAGGTGTTCGGTGCCAGCGCCGCCTATCGCGGACGCTTCTACTCCCAGCTGCGGGCCGTGCAGGTGCCGTCTCAGCGCGTGCGTTTCCTCTCGGCGGCGGTCCCGTCGCTATACCAGAGCGTGGCGCTCCTGGTCCTGGTCCTCGCGCTCGGTGTGGTGGCGCTCCTCGGGGTCGGAAACGTGGCCACGTTGGGGGCCGTCGTCCTGATCCTCGTCCGCGCCGTCACCTACGGGCAGCGAGTGCAGACGGTGATCTCCTCCGTCGACGAGAAGCTGCCTTTCGTGCACCATCTGGCGGATGCGATCGAGCGCTACGAGTCCCAGCCGCAGGATCCGGGTCGACGGGGCGCCGATCACATCGGCGACCTGACCATGAGCGGTGTCGGGTTCCACTACGAGGGTGGCGCCGATGTCCTCCGCGACGTGTCCTTCTCCGTGAAGAGCGGTGAGACGATCGGCATCGTGGGTCCCTCGGGGTCCGGCAAGTCGACCTTGGTGCAGCTCCTGCTCCGGCTCCGCGAGCCCACCGAGGGAACCTACTCGGTCAACGGTGTCAGTGCATCAGATATCGACCGCGAGGATTGGCGTCGGATGGTGACGTACGTTCCCCAGTCGCCGCAGCTCTTCTACGGGACGGTGCGCGAGAACATCAGGTTCTTCCGTGACGACATCGACGACGCGGCTATCGAAGATGCCGCACGCCGCGCTCACCTCCACGACGACATCCTCCGACTTCCGCACGGGTACGACACCATCGTCGGCGCACGGGCGTCCTTGGTCTCCGGTGGGCAGAAGCAGCGGATCTGTCTCGCTCGCGCCCTCGCCGCACGCCCGGCGGTAATGATCCTCGACGAACCGACGAGCGCGCTGGACGTCAAGTCCGAGGAATCCGTCCAGGAATCGCTGCGGGATCTGGCGGGCGACTCCGTGGTGTTCTTGGTCGCGCATCGTTTGTCGACGCTCGCCATCTGCGATCGGGTCATGGTGATCGCGGACGGCGCGATCGTCGGGCTGGACACCGCGGAGAACCTCATGGACAACAACACCTACTTCAGAGAGGTCAGTGAGATCTCGAGCCGTGCCGCTGTTCAGGGCTCCGCGCGTAGGTCGGAACGGGGCTGACCGCATGAGCCGGGTGTCCCACGATCGATCGCCATGCGACCGCAGGTTTTCGAGGAGGGTCGGATGACTGCAGAGGTGCTCTTCATCTGCCACGCGAACGTCTGCCGCTCGAGGCTGATGGAGCATGAATTTCGAGCTGCAGAAAGGACGGTTGGTCCGGAGCGGTGGCGATCGTCGAGCGCGGGAGTGGCGGCCGCCGCGGGGCATCCCCCCTGCGAAGAAGTGCTCCTGCTCGCCGCGGCTTCGCCGTTGGGGGCAAGGCCGCGGCGAGCGGATCGAGGCGCCGTGCAACTCGACCGCGACCTCCTTCAGAAGGCCGGACTGGTGATCACGGCTACGCGTGCGGAGCGCGCGGAGGTCGCGCTGCTCGATCCGACCATGCGGTCTCGTACCTTCACTCTTCGTGAGGCGGTCGCGCTCGCCCACATCGAGCCCCTCTCAGCGCCGGCGCAGATGGACGCGAACGCCGATGATGTGCTCGCTGCTTTCGCCGAGTCGCTCGACCGCCATCGCGGCAGTGTTCGGGTCGAAGAGATGTCTCCCCGTCGTCGCTGGCCGCGCCGTCGCGGCGGCGCGACGGACTTCGATCTCGACATTGCCGATGCGCACAACAGGCGCCCTCGTGATCATCACAGGGTGCTCGGCGTCGTTCAGACGCAGTCCAGAGCACTCCATGGGCAGCTGTCCCTGTTCGCGGGTCAGCGCGAACACCTGGCTACCTGATCCCCCCGATCAGCCGATGGGCGCGTCCGACCCCGGCCCGGGCTTGTCGACGCTCGCGGCGCGAACCGGGCTGACCGGACCGTAGTACTCGCCCGACTTCTTGTCGTGCCGTGCGCGGTTCAGGATGCTTCCGAGGACGCGGGCTCCGGCGCCCTCGAGCAGTTTGATCGCCTTCGCAGCGTTCGGCCGGCTGGTCTTGGTCGCGTCGGCCACGAAGAGAACGCCGTCGACGGACGGGGCGAGAAGGCTCGCGTCCGCCACGTTCAGGACCGGAGGGGCATCCACCACGACGAAGTCGTATCGACTGGCCGACTGCTCCAAAAGATCCGCCAGCGCTCGAGAGGCGAGGATCTCCGCAGGGTTGGGCGGAGTGCCGCCGGATGGCAGGACGTCGAGCGTCGATGACCGGAAGGGGTACTTCGCGGTGTCGAAGTCGTGCATCTTCAACAGCACGGACGTCAGCCCGACGGCATCCTCGATACCGAAGAACGCGTGCACCTGCGGGCGTCGGAGATCCGCGTCGATGAGCAGGACCCGGTGGTTGAGGTCGGCGAGGGTCAGCGCGAGGTTGACGGCGACGGTCGACTTCCCCTCGCCCGGCGAGCTCGACGTCACGAGCAGGGTCGAGACGCGTGAGCCGACATTCGCGTACGTGAGCGCCGACCTCAGCCGGCGGAACTCCTCGGCCGATCGGCCCAGGGGCTCCTGCGCGATTCCGGCGGCGCGGTGCGACAAGAGGGGGGCACGTGTGATGACGCCGAGGACGGGCGTGCCGCTGACGCGCGCCAGGATCTCCTCGTTCCGGACCCGGGTGTCGGCGGCACTGATGATCAGGGCGACGGCGATCCCCAGGATGCCGCCGATGAGCAGTCCCACCAGTGCATCCCGCGGCTTGTTCGGCGACGACTGCGACGTGGGCACGACAGCCTTGTCGATGGTCTCAGCTGCAATCGTGGGGGCACCGGCGGCGCCCTTCGGTGAGATCTCCAGCACGACGTCGGCGAGTTCGGCGGCGATCGCGTTCGAGAGAGCCGCGGCCCGTTCGGCGTTCGTCGTCGTGGAGGTGATCCGCAGGATGACGGTGTCCTGCGGGATCGTTACGTCGACGGAGCGAGCCAGATCTCGAGGGGTCGTGTCGATCCCGAGGTCTTGGATCACCGGTTCGAGGACCCGCGACGTCGTCGCCAACTGAGCGATCGACAGCATCTGATTCTGCGTGTAGGTCGAACCCTGGTTCAGGTCGGACGCGCTGGCGCCCTGATTGAGGGCGAAGTAGAGCGAGGATGTCGACTGGTACTGGGGGGTTTCGAGCGCGGACACGCCGAAGGCCGCTGCGCCGCCGACGACCGCACAGGCGGCGATCCCCCACCAGAACTTCCGCAGCGCGTTCAGCAGCCAATGACTGGACCAGGGCGTTGTCTCCGCCATGGCTCCCCTTCCCCCAGAATCCTCCTACTCTATCGGCGCGCAGCCCATCACGACAGCGAACCACGGTCTCGAGACGACGACGCGCTGCGGTGCCGACGCGCATCGCAGGCGACCACCGCGACCGTCCGCATGAGGGAGCTCTCATGCGGACGGAGCCGATCTGAACCCCCTGATACCTTCAGCGGGATTCCGCCAGCAGGTCTACCCGACGTTCCCTGCCGGCGTCCCGACCTCCCCGCTCGAATCGAGACCTCATGTTCCGACGCTTCCACCCCACTAGAACTGGTGCCCTCCTCCTGGCTGTCCTCCTCGGCATCGGGGTCTCTGGTGGCCCTGGTGAGTCCGCCTCCGCTGCGACCGCGGTGTACGTCACGGACGGCATGGCACGATCCGTCGCCTCCGGATGGGGGACCTCCGAAGTGGGTGGTACCTGGACGACGGCGCCGGGATCCGTGGCATCCGTCCGCGACGGCCGCGGCTGGGTGTCGAGCCCGCAGCCCGGACGCACGTCGCGGGTCTCCCTTGCGGGCACGATGCAAGACGTCGACTCCACCTTCTCGCTCGCGGTTCCGACCCTGCCGACATCGGGTACCGGGTTGTATCTGTCGCACGGCGTGCGCTCGACCGCCGGCGGCGCGTACATCGTGGGTGTCCGCATCATGGTCGGCGGCGTCGTGGAGCTGAGCCTCCAGAAGCGAACCGGTGCCACCGTAGGTACCTTCGCGTCGGTGCGTCTGCCGGAGAGGATCCGGCAGGGGGGAACGGTCGATGTCCGGATCCAGGCGACCGGGTCGACGACGGTCGCCCTCATCGCCTCCGCCCGCGTCGCGGGCTCCGCGGACAGCGCTGCGCGGACGCTGAGGTACTCCGACTCGTCTGCGAAGCGCATCGCCGGCTCCGGTGGGACCGAGTTCTCGTTGTACACCTCGTCGTCGACCGCGCGGCTTCCGGTCGGAGTCGACGATCTCTCCATCGCGGCGCCCGGGGTCTCAGCGCCGACCCCCGGGCCGGCACCTGCACCGGGCCCCGCGCCCGCTCCTGGACCCGCACCCGGAGTCGGACATGTGGTCACCGGTGCCCGGGCGGCTGCCGGGGCCAGCGCCCCAGGCTCGGTCGCCTACAAGGTCCCGTCGAACGCGATCATCGTTTCGCCCGGTGGTAACGACTCGGCAGCGGGTACGGTCGCGGCGCCGGTCCGGACGATCACTGCAGCTCTGCGGAAGGTCCCCAACGGGGGGACCGTCGCCCTTCGCGGCGGGGTCTATCACGAGAGCGTCATCGTCGCGCCCCAGAAGCGCGTCACCCTTCAGCCCTACGGCTCCGAAGCAGTCTGGCTGGACGGCGCGGAGCCGGTGTCAGGCTTCCGCGCGTCCGGCAACGCGTGGGTCCGTCCCGGATGGACCCAGCAACTGGATGCCAGTCCGACGTTCGTTCGAGGAGCGTCGGACAGTTCGGCCGAGGGATGGAGATTCGTCGACCCTGCGTATCCGATGGCCGCTCACCCGGATCAACTGTGGATCGACGGTCAGCAGCTCACACAAGTGTCCTCGCGGTCTCAGGTGGCACCCGGACGGTTCTTCGTCGACGCGGCGGCGGATCAGCTCGTCGTGGGGTCGGACCCGAACGGTAGGCGAGTGGAGGCGAGCACACTCGTCAGCGCTCTTTCCGTCCGTTCCGAAGGCTCGGTCGTGCAGGGCATCGGCGTGCGCAGGTATGCCACGAGCGTTCCGGACATGGGCACCGTCATCATCGCGGCCAAGGGCGTCACGCTGTCGAATGTCACGGTCCGGGACAACTCGACCACGGGGCTCTACACCTGGGCCAGGGACACCACGCTCTCGCAGGTGTCCCTCATCGGCAACGGACTCCTCGGCGCGGGCGCAGCTCACGCCGACGGGCTCGAGATCCGCGGAATGCTGTCGTCCGGGAACAACCGGGAGCGCTTCAACAGGGCGCCCGTCTCGGGTGCGCTGAAGATCCACAGCTCCTCTGGCGTCACGGTGGCCGACAGCGTGTTCGCGGACAACTACGGACAGGGTCCGTGGTTCGACGAGTCGAACCACGGCGTGGTCTTCACCGGCAACGACAGCCTCCGCAATACGGGGAACGGTCTCGTGTTCGAGCTCTCCGAGCGTGCTGTCATCGCGGACAACGTCGTGGCCGACAACGGGATCAACGGGATCTACATCGTGAACGCGGGTTCCGCGTCGATCTGGAACAACACCGCGGTGGGCAACGAACGGAACATCGCCGTCACCCAGGACTCGCGGCGCTCGAAGAACCCGACCATCCCGTGGATGAGCAAGAACATCGTGATCGCCAACAACGTCTCCGCTGACCCGGAGGGAACGTGTCTCGTCTGCATCGACGACTTCTCACGGGTATTCACCGGTGCGCAGATGGTGACGCGGGCCGAAGGCAATGTGTATCACCGCACCTCCCCGTCCGCACCGCGGTCATTCGCGGTCTACGCCCAGGGTGCGTCGGGATCGTCGAGGTCCTTCGGAACGCTCAGTGACTTCGTCGCGGCGACGGGCCGTGAGAAGCGCTCGGTCCTTCTCGAGCAGACATCGTCACCGGTGAACGCCGACTACTCGCTCCGTTCCATCTCCCCGGAACGACAGAGCACCATCGCAGTTCCCGTGCCCGATCAGATCGCGGATGTCTCCGGCCTGGCGTCCGGTGAAGTTCGGCTCGGCGCTCGGTTCCCCTGAGCGGGATCGGCTCGCTGCTCCGATGTCGAGCGCGCCCGCCACAGCTGAAGCGAGCGACGGGCGCGCTCGACACCGCGAACCCACACGAGTGAGGGCAGGTATCGGCGGCGGAAACGCCGGATGAACGCCTGCGCGGCGGGGGCATCGGTGAAGAGTCCAAACGACACCCATTGGATCGCGATGAGTTCGAGCGCGGCGGCATCCGCCTTGGCGAGAGCCTGTCGGTGGACGGCGAAAACGGCGGCGCCGTCGCGGGCGTGCTCATCGATCGCCGATCGGACGCCCTCCTCCGACGCGGCCTTCGGCCACACCGTCGGCGACGGGATGGGAACCTCATCCCGCAGTTCCCGTAAACCCGCTCCTCGCGTGTCGTTCCATGCTGCATAGAGGAAGAACTCCAGCAGCTCGTGACGTTCGAATTCCTCACAGAACGGAAGCCCCGACCGTTCCTCGAGATCGAGGATGAGCGCGCGTGCCGCCGCGGTGTCGAAAACGAAGGGGGTCGCCGTCGGCGGGAATGACTCGACTGCCCTGTCGATCACGTCAGGGCCGGCGTGCACGTACTCCAGCGTCGCCACGAGGGAGGGTCGCAGCGGGTGCGACACGTAGGAATGCGAACGACCGTGGGCGCGACCGTCCGGACCGACGAATTCGGTAACCGACGTCGGTCGGGTGAAGTGGTTCTTCGCGTCGAGCACGACGTAATGACGTGTCCTCACCTGCGATGCGATGGCGAGCTTCGCGGCCTGTTGGCTGCGCCATCCGCCCGCAGCGTGAGGGTCGATGACAGCGGTCGTCCGAACGATGCGGACGCGGCCCTGCAATCGGCCGTACGCGCGCAGCAGTCGTCTTCGCGTCCATTCGCCCATGCCGAGAACGCAGTTGTCGAGGATGAGGATCTCATCGACCTCTTCCGCGTCGAGGTGCAGCGACATCGAGCGCGCTTGAAGCTCGAGGAGGTGCGTCTCCGTCTCGAACACGACGGTGACGAACGTCAGCGCGGAGCTCATCGCGATGATCCGACGAGCTCAGCCGCGCCGGCGAGCATGTGCTGGCCCCGCGCCTGCGCACTGCGCGCCTGCGCGGTCAGCTCGGGATCGTCGACGGCGGCGAGGATGCGGCCGACGGCGTCATTCGACCTGCCGGCATCCACGACGTGAGGCCACTGCAACTCGCTCATGAGGGGAGCGAACTTCCGCGAGTAGGCCATGGCGATCGCCGGTGTGCCGGTGGACAGGGCGTTCAAGCACGCATGCATCCGCGCACCGATGACGACGCGAGCGCCGGCGATGAGTGCTCGTGCGTGGTCGAGGTCGCGAGGGATCACCAGGTCGAGACGTCCGTCGTACCGATCGTGCAACTCGATGGCGAGCGGAACGTCGTTGTCGACGTCGGCAGAATCGAGGACGTGCGGGAAGAGCGTCACCGCACGTCCACGATCCAGCAGTCCGTCGATCACGCCCTCGATCTGACGCCGGTACACATGAGGATCGCCGTGGTGAAGCGATCGCCAGAGCAGCCCGGAGACATTCAGCAGGACGTCGTTCCCGGGCTCGGGGACGGGCTGGTCGATCCCGAACACGAGATCCGTCGTCGTGAGATCGACGGGGCGCCCCAGCGACGCCGACGCTCGGGCGCTCATCGGGTCGCGGGCGAGCACCAGTTTCGAGCGGTGAACGTCCCTCCGGGCCAGCAGCCGGGAGCGGCGCGACCCGAAGGGGCCGATGGTCTGCGGGGCGAGGATCGTCGGCACGTGACTGCGCGCTGCGAACTCATGGATGAGCGACATCGTGGTGTGCCGGGGCAGGCCGTAGATGTCCGAGAAGCTGTCGCCGGAACGGGTATCCCAGTAGAGATCGAATCCACCGAGCCAGTCGCGCATCCCCCGCTTTCCTGTCACCCATTCGCGGATCAGCCCCCGGGGCGACCAGGTGACGGCCTCGGGCTTCGTGCCGTAGTTCATATAGGTGAACTCCGCCTCGGGCCAGATGCGCTGAAGCAGATCTTGCGATCCGCGCCCGAGAGCGCGCACCCCCAGGTTGGGTGAGGTCTCATCCGCCCAGGCGAGCAGTATCCGCATGGATAGTCCTTTCCGGTCGTCTCCCCGCGGTGTCCTGCACCCGGGTGACGCGATGTCGATGTCAGAGGGCGTCGGTCGCGCGCCGGCGCGCGCGACGGCCGAGCCGGTGCATGGACTTCCCCTGGGCGAGCCGCCTCGCCAGGTCTTCGTACGCGCTCGTCACGTCATCCCAGTGGAAAGCCAGGGCCGCTCGATTCTTCGCGGGGCCCGCGAGCCTCGTAGCGAGCGCCGGATCGCGCTCGAGTGCGTCGATGCGGCGCGTCAGCTCGGCAGCATCCGCGAAGAAGAGGCCGTGCTCGTCGAGGGTCTCGTGGTTGAAGCCGACGTCGTAGGCGAGCACCGCGGTGCCGGCGCCCATGGCCCGCAGGAGCGACGGGTTCGTCCCCCCGACGGAGTGACCGTGCACGTACGACATCGCGTGGAAGTACAGCGCGTCGAGCAGATCCTGGTCGTACACACCGCCCAGGAAGCGGATGCGGGGGTCGTCACCGGCCGCGGCGTGG
>JAAIGF010305593.1_pt1 | contig 21075 bp, 12 predicted proteins | sample 6487441 | NCBI WGS metagenome assembly JAAIGF01 (sample SAMN13974129, study PRJNA590717) | phyllosphere metagenome | biome: pepper field; feature: multiple bacterial spot infested pepper fields; material: pepper leaves; isolation source: leaves from pepper fields | host: Capsicum annuum ... | reverse complement strand
ACGAAGAACAAAACGGGTTATTCGACACACGCTGCTTTTCGATTTCCGTCCAATCCAAATAATCCTGAAACGAATCAAGATGTTGGAAAAACTCATTATCATTTGAGTCAAATTCTAGAACAGCGAATTTGCCTTCAGGAGTGATGTAGATATGGTCGTCGCTAAACGAATTATAGGATCCGGCCAAAGCCTCTTCAATGAGGTATTCGTTGATGAAATCAAAGCCTTTCGGGATAGGCGAATCAATCCATTGCTTTACGAACTCTTCGAAGTCCTTGAAACTAACGTCAAATGAATTGGCCTGATTGGTGCTATATGGTTTGATTTCCATACATTCCAAATGCGCCAGCGTATTCAAATCGATAATCATTTCATCGACCGGCAGCTTCAATAGCTCCTTTGACGCAAGCATTAGAATGCTAAATTTCTTAGGGAGCATTCGCATATTGTTCATAACGCTTTTATAGCCTTGGCGGGCGGCAAAGTCGTACGAAACGGATAGCGTGATATCGTCATCCAAAAAGCCCGGATGAACCTTTGAGAGGTTCGTAATGACGTTGATAGGGCCTTGGTAGTAGCCGCGAATGACGGCTTTCATATCGTACCATTGTTCGACCGAAAGAAGGCCAATCTCGCCGCCATAAATGTCGACTGATTCAATCTTTGGAAGCTCCGATAGACGAGCGGAAAGAAGGGCAAGATCAATAAAGTTCTTGTCCTTCAATTGGGCAGGTGTAAGGTAGCAAAACGAACAGGAGAAATTACAGTAGTAAACGGGGTTGAGGCTGACTTTCAATTTTCTGCCACCCAACAATCAACAACGCATTCGTAGGTCGTTCCCGAAATATGGAGCCACGGGGTAAGTCCTAGGAAGCGCTTACCTTCTAAAACTAAAATAGACTGCTTGACGTACAACTCTTGTTCTTCGTCAAATTCGATAGTTGGCTTTGTAAAATTCACAGGCCCGGTAAAATCGGGAAAAGGTCGAGTGTGATAGGCATAACCAGTTTCTACAATTCTCATAGGCCGTTGATCTCCATAATGTCTTTCGCAAGCGTCTTCATAAGCTTACAATGGCTATCAACAATGTTTGCGGCCTTCATATCCTTTACGGTCTTACGGCAACCATTACAGATAGCAAACATCGGGCAAGAGTAGCATTCCTGCTTTAGCGAATCCAAATCGAAGCTATCCTGAAGCGGCGTAAAGAACTCACCAGCCATCTCCGCTTCGAAATCAATTGGCATATCCTTGTCGTCGCCAAAGGATCCGCAGGAATAGTAATCGCCATCCGGCTGGATGGTTCGGATACCTTCGTCGCAACGTCGGTTTTGAGGGCAAATAGTAACATTACCTGTTAGGCGTTTAGCCATCTGTTTCGTATTGAACTCCCAATCAGTAAGGCCCATACGCGCGATCTTTACGTAGATCTCGTATATCTTGCTAAGTTGGTACGGGTTGCCTTCCTGACCCATTCTGTGGCCGTTTTTGACTACAATTGGACCGGATGCCATAGCGTAATTGAGCTTGCATTCAACGCCGTGCTTTTGGCCGTATTCGTCGGTATAAGGAATAACGTCATTGCTCATTTTCTTCGCAAGGATAACGTTATCTACGGCAAGGTGTTCGTTCTCTTCGGTAATAACCGAAATGAAATCAGGGCGATATCCGACGTGTTCAAGCATCGCATCAGATACCTTCCACAAATCCTCTTCGGTAAAAAGGGTAAGGTCTCCCTTCAATCGTCCCGGACCGTAATTGAAGCTGGTGGCAACACCAACCCGTTTGTGCCGGAAAAGATCTGCCCATTTGCTAGGGTTCTTGTAGAACGGCCAAAGGTTGCTCGTGAAGCTTAGATTAGCCGGAAGATTGTTAGCGTCGAGGTGTTCGATTAGCTTCCAATAATAATCTGGATTGACCATCAATGGATCGCCGCCGTTCAGAATGATCGTGCCGGTTTGCGGGAAGCGCTCCAGAAAGCGATATACCTGATTAATATCAAGGATTGTAGAATTTTTTCCAGCGAGTTTTGTCGAGCTACAAAATGTGCATTTGAAGTTGCAAGCCTCGACTATTTTCAGGATCAGAGATTGTTTGCTATCTGAATTAATCATTCTACAACTTCAACTTTCAGTATCTTGGTTATCTTTTTTAACGACTTAAAATCGATATCCGAAACGAGTTTTCCTAAAGGTAACACACCTGTCGACTTATAGATAGTTTTTAGTTCCGTAGCGGAAACAAATTGTTTGTGTTCCAACGAAAGTTCTAGCAATCGCCCGTAGATGTTCGTCCAAATGTTTGAGAAATCAACGTCGAAACCAACTGGAATGGACGTAGGAGTTCCGCAACGGGACAATGTATTTAAGGAGCTATCGATTGTAAGCCGGGAAGCATCTAGGTCCGCATAGTTTGGGGTAACAACCAAGTCACCATATTCCACGCAGGTTGTCATATGTTCAAGGTATTCTCTTTTGAACGGTAGAACTTCCTTCGAAATCTTCGCAACCATAATACCTGCGTTGTCCGAACGGATATCTCCTTCGAAAGAAGACCGGGCGTACGAGCGCATCCAAAACTCAATATTCTTCAATGTTTGGAATAATTCTGGCCGGATATCTCCATTTCCGGCAAAGACATTCATAATGGAAACGACGTTATCCATCGTCAATTCCATATCCTCGTGAATTTCGGCCATAAGCCAACGCCACATAAAACGGCATTCATCGTCTGACGAACAGAAGGAGCTATAGACCGGATTCAACTCGTCCGGGTCTACCTTGAAGGCCTCCAGCCACTCAGGAACATAAGGCTTATCTAGCAATTCCCAACGAACGGGTGCAGAGATATTTGGACCGGAAAAATAAACGTCAAAAAATGCCATTACCGTCAATATGCTCTCTAAAAAGGGTTACGATATCCCCATAAACAACGTCCGAAAAAACCCCGGAGACTTCATTATCAATGACGAAATCAATCAGCTTGTCGTGCGCAACGGAAGGTGCGTATTCTGATTTAATACCGACTACGAATGTCGCGCCGTCGTAAAGCGGCCTAAACCACCAATGAATATCACCGGGCGAGAAATACATTCCCTTCGCGACCTCTTGACAAGGGCGGATGGATCTCAGTTCGTCAATGGGAAACATCATCGATTTCCTTATGTACGTCCTTCATCCAGCAATAATTCATCTTCCGATTAGGGCCGTTGAAATGCTGCTGTAGGTAGCATCCAAGGCCGCACCGGTCGAAGTATTCGCAAGAGATACAATCCATCTTGGTTACGAATTTTTCTTCAAGCATTGCAGCCGAGTTACCGGCTTCAGGTTTTTTGAAGTTGTTTAGAAGGATCGTACATCGGCCTGCGTTTCCGTCCGGCATAATCGTGATCGTGCTTTGGCACGTCATCAATCCCTTTTTCTTACTAATCCAGCCTGAAACCGGATTGGAATTGGGATAGTTATGAACCAAGTGCTTATACATATCCCGTAGTTGGATATCGGTCGGGTCGTTGATTAGATGGTTTTCTTCAGGCGTATAATAGTCGAAGAAGATATCGAAGTTCTCGTAAAGGTAATCGAAATGAGGTACGTCACCGGACAAGAACTTTTCGATATTCGGCGCGGTAAGGATAACATTCACGGTCGAAATGTAATCCTTGTAGATCTCCGCGTTCTTTCTAAAGACTTCGATGTTTGCCTTATTAAAGCGGCTGTGTGGGTCGTAGGACGTACATAGGCCTGCGTCTACCCCTTGCGCACGAAGCCCGTCTACGAGGCGTTTAACCCTTGCCGTGTTGAAATGAACAAGGTTACTAACGAAACCGATTTGGACCGGATAATTCCGTAGAACCCCCCACATATGAAGGCTTGAAGCTAGGTACTCGTAATCTTCAAACATTTGGTCGGGAATAGAGTCCTGAAAGAGTTCTCCGCCCATAATGTTGACGGTGAAGGATTTCTTTCGCATCTTGATAAGGGTTTCGAAGGTCTTTACAACCTCCTCGTACTTATCCCGGATCGTATCGAAACCAACCTTGGATTTATGATCCTGATTGCAGAACTTACAAGTTAGATTGCAGTCTTCGAACAGCGTAACGATAATCTCGCCATTGGCTGAACGTTTCTTTTCAAGTAGAGGCGACGTCAAAGAAACCGAGGATTTTTCTTCCTCGGTTAGTTCTTCCGTTGAAATCACATCTTTGCCGCCGAATACCAGCATTTTGTTTCCTATCAAATGGCCTTTAGTTCGGCTACGTATTCTTCGATTGCCTCTAGCTCGGCCTGCGTTCCGGCCAGCGCATCCTTGTCGTCGCCAAGAATGCTGAAAAGAATGGGAAGCGGGTTCTCAGGAACCATAAAGTGATTGAAGAGATTCAATTCTACGCCGAACATATAATCTTCGAACTGCTTGGTGAAGTAGAAATATTTACCGGCAGGATTGGCGAAGAATTTTTCAACAAAGGCTGTATGCTTGAAAAGATGAACGAAGTTGTTGCCGACGAAATGTGCGTCGTCAATGTTTTCATACAACGCCATCGGATGACCAAATGCCTGAACGAATTTCTCGCTAGTTGCCAAAAGGTAGAGAACGCAAGAGTCTACGATAAGGCAGAACTTTTCCATCATAAGGCGGTTTTCTTCAACGAAACGCGCGATTTCGTCATTCGTTAGAATGATGCTTTCAGGCAATCCTTCGAACGAAAGGTTCTTTACCTGAAGAAGGCAAAGTGCAAGGGTTTCAACCAAGCTAGGAAGATTTGTAGTGATACGGGTTTCAAGATACGCCTTAAGCAAACCCGAACGCTTTTCGTAGCTATCGGCAGGGTTTACCTCTACGTCGCAAGCGATGCCGAGGTTGCCTAGATAGGTTACGAATTGAACGTCGGTGAAAGCTGAGTTGGAGTAATCCACAATGAAGAACAAGTCTTTGTTGTTGAATTTTTCGCGCAGAAGCTCAATCGACAGCGGCGCGGTCGTGTTACGGTAATCCATTATGTTGTTCCTTTTATCGACGCGAGCGCGAGCTATGACAGGAGAAGTGGCAAGACGAGTGGCAATAATCGACAACCGCGTAAACCGGTGTAGCCTTCGCCTGATCGTAAAGTACCTTCATACGTTCGAAAACCATAATCAATCTAGCGGCTTCTACGATCTTTGCGTTATCCGGGCCAGCAAGCATATCCTGAATGGTGGTGTTCAACTGAGCAACATATGGCGGAACGCTGAAATATGGCGCGGCGAAGTGGCCGATGCCGGTGATATTCTGGCGAACGGAATACGTGTAGAATTGCGGATAGTTAATGATTTCTTCGTTGCTGTTGAAAACAACGTCGCCCCAATATTTCGGCCAGCTTCTCTGACCATCACCAATTGCGGAAACAACCTGTCGAACGGCTAGTTTCGCTACGCGAACCTTTGAAAGCAAACTGGTAAAATTAGCAACAACACCTGCTACCGAATCGGCACGGATTGTCGACATAATTGTTCCCGGCGATGTCTGGTTAACCGAAGCAAAAGGTGCCTGACCCTTAATAAGCTGGCCCGGTTCCTGCGGCACTTGGCCGTCGTTTGGAAGGGTAACGGTAGGTCCGTCGAACGCGGCGGTGATGTTGGCTACTTCGCGCGCAGCGGCAAAATCAGAGTTTGGCGGGGAAGGAATCACGTCACCGGTCGAAGAAGGATTGATAGGGTCGAAAACATACGCCTTGTAAACTTCAGCGCCGCCCGTCAACGTTTTGATATTCTGGTTGTGGTATTGGATTGTTGCCTGTACCAAATCCGAAAAGTTTACGCGAAACGCGCCGAGGATGTCATCATTCATCCCGTCCTTTTCGCGTGACGTAATAATCTCACCGCGAGTAGGGTTTACCATTATTAATTCTCCTCAAGAAATAGATTAAAAAGGTCATAATCGTTGACCTCTTTCAAACGCTTAATCAGGCTCTTGGGGCTAGCACAAACATTGCCTTGCCATTGAACCTGTTGACAATCACCATTGCAAATATCGAAAACCGGACATTTATAGCAGGCAGGATTGCGGAAAGTTTCACAAGCAATCTTTTCCATACGTCCCGGATTATAAAGAAGGGTCTGGATATCGTCTTCAAGCTTCGCATAGTTCTTGGAAGGCGCATCATTCGGGCAACCTCCAATCGAACCATTCGGATTAATCGTAAACATTTTCTGTTCGCAATTTCTGCAGAAAACACCGCCAGTATGGCCACGATTAATCTTTTCCAGAAGACCATTCAAAAATACGTTCTTAGGAGCCCACTCCCAAGCTTTAGTTTCAACCATCTGTTCGTACATACGAAGGAACCAAGCGTCCATTTCGACGTTCGACGGGAAAATGTCATCATTACCTACGGCGGATCCGTGCGGTGTAAGGCGCTCAAGCTGCACCCATTTTACGCCAAGTTCTGCCGCCATTTTGAAAAGTTCGATAGGCTCTTTCTGAATAGTGCGTCTCGACAGGGAAACCATCAACGTGATTTCAAAACCATTATCGATAAGCGTCTGAACGTTCTTCTTCCAAAGATCTTCCTGTTTTTCGTTTTCAAAACGGATGCCGTCGTCCCAAGAGGTAGCGATGGTGGTACCGAACGCTTCCTTCATAAAGGCTAGCTTTTCGTCATCGAGATTGTAAACGAGATTGGTACAAGCCGAAAAACGAGTATTCGGCCATAGGTCTTTTACCTCTTGCCAAACCTTTCGCATATTCTCTACCGGCGCGAGAAACGGCTCACCACCGTGAAATTCGATGTTAACGTGGCGAAGGGTTGGCTGAGCCTTTGCAAGCTTCTTGAACCAATTAACCGTACGGTCTGGATTGAAGAAGATTCGCGCGCCATTGCGACCGCTAGTAAAGCAGTGTGAACAATTAAGCTGGCACGTTTCCGTCGTCTTCAAATAGATTTGTAGTTCTTTTAGCATTCAAATGGCCTAGTTATATTGATATTTAGACGTAATAACTTTCGGACGTATTCCAAAATTCAGAAAAGAATCCGCAGCTAATCATCACCGTATCAGTTTGATTTTCGGCTTTATGCAAAATACCGTCTGGCATATATAGCCAATCGCCGGGATAAAGATCAAATTCTTGATCTTCGACAAACATCTTTTTATGTCCAGCAATCATATAGCAGAACACCGCCGAGGTATCCGTGTGCCAACCAAAGCTTCCCTTGCCAGCGCCGCCCGTAAACATATGAATGTTGCAAGGCCGGTCGACAATTGATCCTAGCATCCCGGCAATACCATAGGTATACCGATTGTAGGTCTCAACATTTTCAACCTTTACCGGAAATCCTTTATTGTAGCTTTCTACGATAGCGACAACCTGTTCGAATATCGTTCCGGCTAGGTCATTGTTTCGGTAGCTTTTGTCGAAACTTCCGTCTTCATTCAGCTTTACAACGATAGTATCGTTTTGGCTGATAGCACCGGAATTCGTAAACACCTCAATCGGATTAACTATGCCGGTTTCTACGATATGCGAAATCTTAGCTGGTTTCCCGGTATCGTAGATGGCCTTTAGGCTATTGCTAATCAAATGAAGGTCGTTTGACATTTTATGAAACTTCTCAAAAAGAAAGGATGCGTTAACCTTAACGCACCCTTACTATCTGTGTCAAATTGTTTACTTACTTGGACTGAACCGTAGCAAGAACCAATTTTTCATTTTCGCTTGCCGAAGCTTCAAGTGCGCGGCCAACATAAAGAGCCGGATTGATGTCGGCAACGTCACCCTTGAAGGCAACCGCAACGCCGGGGGTAGAAGAAAGAACCAAACGGTCGCCCTTCTTTACCGCGCCGATTACGCGAACCGGAACTCGACCGGTAAGAGCAACAGGCGGGAACATACCCTTTGCAAGTTCTTCTTCGTCTACCGGAGCAGAGTTGAGAAGATATCCCGGCTTAAGCGAAAGAACGCCGAAGAAGTCAAAATCACGATGTCCGGTAGTAGCTGTTACTTCCGCTTCGCCACCAATCGAAAGGAGCGTTCCTTCCGGGTAAACTGCGTCGGCAGCATAACGTTCGGCCAAGTCGGCGTATCGTGTCTTTGTTGCTTCACCGTCGAAGACGTTGGCAAAGATCGTACCGAAACGGCTCTGCGCGTTACCTACGTTCCATTGACCGCTAGGAACCGAGTCCTTGTCGAGGGCAACGAACTTGTTATCACCGATAACTTCCTGAATGTTTTCGCGAACGGTTGTCTTGATTTGCTCTTGGCCTTCTTCCGAGAAAGTAAGTTCCCAAGTATAATCGATATCGGCGGTACCGCCAAAGTTTGACAACGTTCCTGCCATTACGCCATCGGCGGTAATGTTGCGTCCGTCGCGGAACATCGCGGCCTTTTCAGAGAAGTCCGTCTTCTCAGCGTAAGTAGCACGACCGTGAAGGTTGATCTTCGAAATGTCGTCCTCGCCATCTGGATCCGAATCACCGGCATAAATGTCGGTAGCGTGGAAACGACGCCAACGGCTAACCTTCGTACCCAAGTCAAAGAGGTTATCTTCGCCCTGCGGGGTTTCCGATTGGTCCTTACGAATGAACTGCGTACTATCAAGACCGTCAAGAGTTTCCGCATCAACCGCAACGCCGTTGACCTTCATACCGGACAAATGGTTCATATTGAGACCGGGCTGAAGAACCTGCGAACCCAACTGACCAACTTGGTTAGAATAGGTAAGGAACGGCATTTCATCAATTTCGTCTGCGCCGAAATCGAAAATACGGTCGGTCCAAATAGCAACTAGTTCGCCGTTTACAACAATCTTAAGAATGTCGCGTGACTCGCCCGATGTAGGGTTAATGATTGTCGTATACTGCGTATAGTTGTTATTCGTACTGGAGCCGGAAGGACCAACAAGAACCCAACCATTCGGAACCGGAGTGCCGTCAACGCGCTTGGAAGCAGGCGGGAACGAAGAAACACTCTTCAAGCTGGTGTCGAATGCCCACAACTGGCGTTCTGGAAGCATCCACCAAAGCTGGCCTTCAACTGGATTTTCAGGAGCGGGAATAGGCGTACCCGGATCGATTGTACCCGGATCAGTACCCGGTGGAAGACCGGTACCCGGATTGTTGATTGGGATCCACTTCTTGCCATCCCAAAAATAGATCATATTGTCTTTTTCGTTGTACCAGAGGTCGCCCGGTTCAGGGCTAGTCGGCGGCGCGGTACCAGACTGCGCTCCACCGGCAACAACCCAATCACTACCATTGAAAACCTTTAGCTTGTTTACAACGGCTACAGGCGGACCGGGATCAAACGTTTGATACCAAAGTTCGCCGTCAAGAGGATTTGTCGGAGGAGTAGGGCCTGCCGAGTTTTCTAGAAGACGAACAAAGTTCTCAGCCATTGCTTCGCCGTAGTTTACGACTTGGCGACCAAACAACGTCAAGCTTGTCGACGTAGTATCCCTAGTAAATTCATTAATGTTTGTCAAAAGAGAGCCGTCTGAGCGGCTAACAGGATATACCATTTTTAACTCCTACTTTATTACTATTTATTATACCAATTAAGTCAGCACTTTTTCAATTTAACTGTTGACTTTGTTTTGAGATAAACATAAGTAGAAGGAAATAGGGGTACGAAAGATGAATGTTATTATTTGGATGGTCGGGTCGGCTTTTGTTGGCTATGTTGTATCGCAAATATGCCTAGGCGCGCGTGACGCGTATCGGATCAATAAAAAAGACCGGGTTTAACCGGTCTTTTGAATTTAATTCCAATTTGATCTACTTCACTGCAAAATTATTCTTATCGTGTAGGTAATTTGGATTTTTCGGTTAAGGCTTTTTCCGATTGGCGACATAACCACGTGCGAAATCAACGAGCCTTTCCCCGGACCTTCGGTTGAATAGGTTTTAAGTCCAAGCTCATCGAATACGAAATCGCTATTCAATTCGGAAGCGTCATCAAATGCTTCCTGACCGGATGGTTCGGCGTAATCAAGCGTACAAACGATAATGATATCCGAATATACCGTTCCTTGAAGGTGACGAACTTCAATATAGTTGTTGGCCGGATCCGTGTTAAGCGGCGATTGATCATTGATAACCTTGAAATAGGTAGGATTATAAAGATCGGCGGCAAAGCCCGACGTGTTGGTCGGAAAATAAACGATACCACCGGTACCGGAAATAGCCGAACCACCATTACCAAAGTGCATCTCGAAAATGTTGCCTTCGTTACGTCCGGCCAAACCACGGGCGGTAGCGATACTGAAGTTTTCGAAATGGATATGGTTGTGCTTATCTAGCAAAACTTCTTGAGTATCGGCATCCTTAATGAGGACGTGTCCCGTTACCTTCTGGCTTGTTTCATCGAACATTTACTTCTTTTCCTTGCTTGCAAAAGACTTTTTAAGCAATAGCTGTCCGGTGTCAGGGTCGCGTATCTCTACGCTCCCCTGTGTTTTCATCCCGGCATTGTCTTTTTGTTCTGTCATTTCTATATCCTTATTTAACTAGTTGGACCGGGCTTGCCTTCGGCAACCGCCATCTTCGTCCATTCGCTCCAAAGATCCTTATATTCGGCAACATTCGAAGGGCGAAGGTTGACCTTATTAAAGGTTTGGAAGCTATGAAGAACGCTACCGTCGTAAATCTTCTCGCCGGTAAAATTACGTTCCTTTCTTGGCGTTCCGTCAACACCGCGCTGGCAACCGGTAAGGATATAAACATCCTGCGCCGACTTGGAATAATCGATACCGCCGTAAGTGATCTTCTCACCGCCCAACCATATTACACCGTCGACCATTTTTGCTAGATATTGAAGCAAGAACGGTTCAACAATCGCCGTTACGTCGTCGGTATCGGCGGCATTCTTGAAGAGGTCTCCAACGTTCGTAAGCATAATGTCCGGGCGCTTACGAATTTCGCCTGCGGTAATACCGTTGCTCAAATCAACTTCGAACGTAAGCATTACGCGGCTACGGATGCTTTCGAGATAAGCGGAGTCCGTAGTTTGCGGATCGTGAAGCGTTAGGCCACCTGCCTGAACGATTTCGATTGTGTTTGCGTCCGCCTCGGTGATCTTGGCGAGCGTAATGTTGGTTTCCTGAACGTAGCTAGCGGACCATTTACCAAACGCATCCTTGAAGAAATGATACGTCGTCGGAATGTTCGTAGGCCAGTCGCCTTCGGTCGTTGCGGTCTTGAAGACCTTGATCGAAATCGGCTCCTTAACCATCATACGGGCAAGTTCTTCTGGTCCGCCACGGTTAAACCAAGGCTGCGCCAATTCACCGCCGTCAATGGTGATATCGGAATCTTCATCCGCTTTGGTAAACGTCTTATCGTTATCGTTGAGGCGTACATCGAAGCCTACAAAGTAAGAATATTCGTTATCCCAACCGGAAGGGTGATCCCATTCAAATACGTCCCAAAGGCCGTATGCGCTTTGGCCACCGTCAACTTCGGTTCCGCCGAACGAACAACCGTCGAACAAGATGCTAATGTCCTTGGCGCGCATTCCGTATCCGGGTTCATAGAACTCTTCAACGCGGTCAGCCGCGCCGCCGACATAGTTCTTATCCCAACCAACTGCCCAAAACTCGGTCCAGTTTTCGCCGGTCCACATATAAGTTCTGGAGTCCGAAGATTGCGTGATCACGTCACCCGAACGAAGAATTGCGGGCTTGCCTTCGTTTACCGCCTTCAGGTGGTCAACCGCCATTTGGTCTCGCTCAATCGAACCGATAACGACAAAGTAGTTATAGTCCTTGTCCTTACCGGTGCGGTACTTGGCAATAAGCTCGCTCATAGAAGGATAGTAAACGTCCTTCTTCCAACGGCTTTCAGAGGTATCCCAAGGAACCTGAACAACGTCCCAACCGATTAGCGGCTGGCAAGAAATACGGTCGAAAACGATCTCGATTTCAGGTCTACGAACCGGGTTAAAGTTCTCGTCCCAATTATCGATGGAATAGTTCGTTTTCTTGTAGTTCTCGTACCACCAACGAAGGTTACTGTCGTTCTTAATGATTTGCTCGTCAACCGGATCCTTAACGTTAACCTGTCTCCAGCCTCCAAGCTTCTCATCGTACCACATTGGCTTATCGAAATCGGTTGCTACCATATTGGCAATCTGCAACGGCGCGGCATAACGGCGCGCGAAGTCGCGGATCTTAACGTGGTAAGGCTTTACCTCTTCGATATACTCGATGATCTTATCTGCGAAGTTCGGCATTGCTACCGGCGACTGGATAAGCTGCTCTTCGAAACCCGAAACGTACATAAAGCTGGTCTTGAAGACCCAATCTACGTTGTCGTGTTGGCTAATGGCTGTCTTGACCATAGAGAAGAACAACTCGTTGCGCTCAAGCCGCGTAAGAACCTTCGACCATAGTCCGTCAAGAATGACCTTGATTTCCCAAGAACCGTCGCGGCGGCTAATCATATCAACATTGAAGTTTTCGAAGCCGAAAACTACCGAAGCGCGTTGATAGAATTTGTCCGTCAAACGAATAGTTGCCTTTTCGCGAGCAACTTCCTTCCAGCCTTCGTCGGTGTAAACCGACCAAGACCAGCGGCGGTCTGTTTCGGAAAGTCTTGCTACTCGTGCAAGCGTTCCGGCAAACAAGGAAACGTCAACGTCACGAGCGTGGTCTCGATCCGAAATGGTATCGAAATAGCGAACCGGGTAGTCGTTAGCGGACCAACCTTCAGCATACCAATCAGCCGCTTCCCAAAACTCGCCGTCTTGGATACGCCAACGCTGAGTGCCAACGTTTACGAAGCCATTATCCGTCGTAATCAAGGCGTTAGGATCATACTTCCAAAGCGTCCAGAAACCATAAGTGGTTTCAACGCCATCCATAAGAACCTTCTGGCCGTCCTTGATCGTTCCAAGAGTAACAAGGTTGTCGCGTTCCGCTACCGAAGAAACACGGTACTGGTATTCGTTCGCTTCAGGTTCCTTGTCGTAGCTATCAAAAATGCTTCTCCACTCATAGCGGGTATCAAGCATCGGTTCGCGAGAGAAGATATCGTTAAGGGTATCAACGAGGGTCTTTCTTGCTTCATAACCAACGCGCAAGAAGCCGTGGCTATCAGCGTCAACCTTGAACCAAGTTTGAGCAGGAGTCTTTTGATTACCGTAGCGTTCAACTTCATTGAGCCAGATATCAGGAATGCGCTTGGAATCCGTCTGATGGTAAACTTGGCTAACGCCTGCGCCAGCAGGAATTACAAGATTACCGATACCGGATATACCCTTAAGAACGTTACCGGACTTGTAGGTATAGGAAATCCAATAGCGATCCCATTTGAAGTCGCCCGAATCTAGGAAATTAGAAGCATCCTCGAGAACAATCTCAGTGCTTTCGATGTTAACCTCTGCAATGATTCTCGAATAGACTTTGCTTTCCTTGTTCGAAATGGAATAGCCAACCAAGCTGTCCGTCATCTTATCCCATAGGCCGGAATGGATCGTATTACGCGAATCCTTTTCGCGGATCATAGACCATTCCTTATGATGGTTTCCGTCATTCTTGGTCGTAAGCCACTTAACGTTGATAGCGGTGCTGTCATCGTTAACAAACTGCTTGCTGCCGCCAACGAGCATCTTGTTGGCTTCTACAACCGCAAACCAAGGGAAGTCCGACGTTTGTGGGTTTTGCAAGGTCGTTGCAATCTGGCGAGCGCTATATTCGCGGTTCTTTCCAACCGGGAGGGTGTAAGCGTTCTTTACCCAAAAATAGTAGACATTCTCGTTACGGCCAGTCGAGCTATTGTACTCCGTTTTGATTACGAAATCTTCGGAACTACGAACTTCGCCAGATGGCTTGTGTTCTTGCGGGCCAAACGTGTTTGCGCGGCTATTAAGAACCAAATCATCCCAAAGATCAGGCTGAACGGAGCTACGAACCCACTCGTAAATGTCGATTTCGATTTTTGGAGCAAGAGATCCCCAATGTTTCCATTTGTAATCCAAATCGCCAATCTCATAATCGAGATAACGCGTGGTGCTAATATCCCACCATAGTTCGCCAACTTGGAGATTATCCCAATGGTTGATCGAGTTCTTATTCGAAAGCGGCCCGCGATTGTAAATGGCTGGATCCGATTCGATGATGTACGTAAGTTCCTTCTTTACGATGCCCGGAATCATTCCCTTGTAAGGGTCAAATACCTGTAGCACCTGAAGGGTATCTTGCGATTTGGCGTTATAGATTTCCGCACTTTCGATAAGAGAAACGTCGATCTTCGGCGTCTCTTCGCGAACCTTCGTCCAACCACCGTCAACGCGTTCATATACCGCCCAAAGAACCGGAGATTCTTCAATCTTCTCCCATTCTTGCGGGTCAAACGTCGTAAGGTTGGTCGTAACAGGCGTAATCTTGATAACGGTGCTTTCGGTATAACCAGTACCGCGATTCTTCCAAAGAAGGGCGCGCGGGCGTGAAGGTTCCAGAACAGCTTCTAGAACAACCGGATTAGCCGACGTATCATTTTCAATCGTTACGACCGGCGTACCGTCGTAATTTCTGCCGCCACTCATAACCGTTACTTCAAGAATAGAACCGGTTTCCGAAAGTTTGGAGATAACGGCGGTTGCGCCGGTTCCCTTCACGTTTTTCGGTTCGATCTTGATAATCTCAGTTCCCTTATATCCCTTATTGATATCCGGGTTCTTGACGAGGATCTTGTATACGGAAGTACCGAACAGAAGAACTACGCCTTCCGCATTTTCGCCTTCACCTGAAACTGTAACGATAGGATCAGCCGTAAACGTCTGGTTCAAGTTACCCTGAAGAGGAACCGTAACGAGACCGCCTGCTTGGTCGATTTCCGCCGTTGCCTTAAGACCTTCGCCTGTACCGCCCTTAACCGAACGATACGAAGTTCCGTCAACGACCGCTACTTCGTGATAGCTATACTTCTTATTAGCCTTCCACGGTTGACCGACTTGCGTCTTGTTGCGTCCGTCGTCAAGCCAGATTTTCGTACCGTCCTTCCAACCATCAACCGGAACTCGCTTCTTGTCGTCTAGTTCGAAAATGTTTCCATAACGAACCGCATTCCAAGCGTAGATGTCGCCGCCAACGCTAGAGCGTGACGTGATTGCCGGTTCGCCGGATTGTTCAAGAACTTCGAACCCGTTGAGATAATGGTAGTCAATTTCGATTGTTACCAATCCGTCCGTTACGCCGTCCGAAGTGTAGAAGAGGCAAATCTGCTCATCCGCAAGAAGGCGCTGGTTAATGGAGAATGGTGCGGGAGTTCCGGCGACCTTCAAGTCGATATCGTTATAACCTGCAACGTTGTTGATGACCGTAACGCGGCTCGAAATGGTTTCGCCAGAAAGAGCGTTACCGTAGTTAAGCTCCGTAGTTTCCAAACCGGTTTCCGGGTCGATAACGTACTTAGGGAATTCAACTTCAAATACCGTATCGAAATCGATTGCGGGGAAGTCGAACTGGTACGTCTGCAACCAGTATTGCGGGCTTGTTTCCGAAGAAGGTGGCGGGAAGGAAATATTCACATCCTGATAGTTCCATACGCCGATGTTTGGCGCGCTATCAGGAGCAAGAGCCTTCCAACGAACCTGCTTAATCGTAGCCGGTGCAAGCGCGTCCGGCGTAGAGATAAGTTCGCCTGTAGCGCCGCCACCATTGATCGGAGATTCAATAAGAACTTCGCCGTCTTCACCGGTCCAAGAGCACTTACCCCAATCATCAATCGTGATGTAAGATACGTACCATTGCATAATCGGCTCGATGATTGCACCGTAGCCATTTCCGCCCGCGACGATAACCGTAGGCGGCGATGTGTAATCGTAGCCGGTAGATGGTAGCAAACGAACAGATGGCGCTGTCTTGTAGCCAGAACCGGGATTGTCGATAACGATATTTGCGATACCGCCGTTAACGTCCAACGTTGCCGTACCGGTTGCGTGAGCCGAAGCTCCGCCGCCTTCAAAGACAACGATTGGCGGACGCTGCCAGCCGGAACCCGGCTGAACGGCCAAGCTTGTAACCTTGCCGCCTGTAACGGATGCGGTAACGGTAGAACCTACGCCCTCGCCGGGAATGTTAACCTTCGTAACCTTGCCTTGGCTAATTACGGTCGACGCTTCAGCGCCTTGGCCGTTTCCGCCCATAAAGGTAACGATTGGCGGGGTGACGTATTCATTGCCGCCATTGACAACGCTAAAGCCAACAATTCTTCCGCGAATATGTGCAGTCGCGGTAACGCCGGTAGGACCGATAACCGTAACAACCGGGTTCGAAGTCTGGCTATAACCATAGCCGCCGTTCTTAACGGTAATCGAAGAAGGCGTTACGAAGATGTTGCCCGAACGAAGAAGGCGTATTGTTGCCTTATCTTCATTTTCGTAAACAGTCATCTGCGTATCATAAACGTCGATGGTTGCCTGCTTTGCGTAAGTAAACGATGGGCGGGAAGGAGCGATCATTACGAAACGCGCGCCCTCGGAAGCCGCAACTGCGCCGACAAACTGATTCGGATTTCCGATAGTACCAATGGTTAGCGTCGGGTTGGTGCCTGAAGGCGTAGTAAACGGTCTAACAACCGACGCGCGGATCTTGTTTACAACGAGATTTGCGCTACCAACAACGTCCATAACGGATACCTTCACGATGCCCGCTGTCGAAGTTGTAAGGTGGTCAGCCGCGTTGATGAAGGCGCGAACCGTATTACGGACCTTGGCCTTATATACGCCTGCCAATGTACCATTCGACGTACCGTCAATAACGGCCATCGAAAGGCGACCTTCCATCTCTTCGATATCGCTATAGAAGTTAGGATTGATGTTGATCGGCTGGCCGTCTTCGGTGGTTTCATTGCCGCGCGGTTCGAACCAGTTATGTTCGAAACCAAGGGTTAGGAACATATCGCGGTCCGCAGCTACAACCGTTCCCTGACCGTCCCAAGAAGGCGCGCGGGTTTCGATAACGTTGGCAGAAGTATTAGCAAAACGGAATACGTCCCAACGACCATTCTTTACGTCGTAGCACCAAGCGTTCTGCTCAGGAATTACCGAGTTACCCAACAATTCGATATTTGCCGCAACCGACATAGAGCCGGGTGAAATAGCAAGACCGGAAAGCTGATAGATAAAGGCGTAGATTTCGGTCGATTCGTCGTCCGCCTTAACGAAATCAAACACCAACTGGTTTGAAGAGTAAATGCGGTTGGTAAAGATTGCATTCTTAGAAACGAACTTTTCAGGCTCGAGCAAAGTACCAATCGAAATCTGAACTTCGTAATCGCCTTCAGCCGTTGTCGGGAAAGCCTCTTCGATATTCACGTCGAAGTTCTTTACGCGATACAAACCGGCAGAAAGATCGCCAATAAGCTTTACCTTACGGACGCCCGTAAAGCTCCCTTCGTAAGAAATATCAGAAGTTTTCGTAATATCCGTCGAAGGGCTGTTTTGCTTTTCATCGTTGTAAAGCGTCAAGAACTCGTCGTTGTTACGGGCGGTCCATTTGATATCATCGAGGTGGACATAGCCAGCATTCGGAAGATTGCCCTTATCGTATTGGCCGTACTTCTTAGAAGGCCAGTTCGGTAGTTCGGTATCGTAGCGCGAAATCCAGCGCTTGTTACGCTGCTCAAACGCACCGCCTTCGAAGAGATCGATAACCTCGACCGACTTGTCGCTATCTGTGCCTTCCTTGAACAATTCCGAATAATAATCCGGCGTATACGCAAAATCGATAAGGATGGTAACGCCGCCAACTTCGGAGGCATTCGTTACATAAACGTTTATGTCCTTTTCGGCATTTGTCGTGATTTCTTCTGCGTCGAAAGTTTTAACGTGAACGTCCTTTGTGGAAAGGAAGTATGGTCCGGCGTAGCGCGCCTTATCGTTATCGTCGCCAATGCTGATCAACGGCTGAACGCCATTGAACTCGTTGCTAACCTTTACGATAATTCTACGGATAGAGATAGCATTGGAACGCAGGAACGAAACAAGGGTATCCTTGCCGTTTACGTCCGTTTTTGTATCGATATGAGCTACCGCCGTTGCCGGTTCAATAGGGTCGCCGCCAACAAGAACAACTTCCGGGTTGGCAGAGAAGCCGCTGCCCGGATTTACAAGCGTGATGAAAGTTACCGACGCGCCAGCGACGTTTACCTTTAGCTCGGCATTAACGCCGGTTCCGCTGAAAGATGGTGTCGTGTTGTAGTCGTAGCCGGTGCCGCCGCTTACTACGCGAACTTCCTTGATTGCGCCGCCTGTTATTTCAACCTTTAGGCCTGCCGCTGCGGAGTTGTTGAAGCCGGTAAACTGAACAATAGCGCCGGGACCGTAACCATTGCCGGAAGCGACAAGGGTAATACCTGTTACCGCGCCATTGGCGTCTACGGAGGAAACGCGACCGCGACCGCCTATACCTCCTTCAACCTTGAACGTATCGCCAACCTTGTGACCGGAACCTGCAGCGCCGTTCTCAATTTCAATCGACTTAATTCGCGAAGAACCATAATTAACGCTTTGTACTCGTGCCTGAGCACCTTCGCCAACGCCGTTAAAGGTAATGAGATCGCCTTCGAAGAAGCCAGTACCGCCCTTTACAACGTCAACGGTTTCGACCGCACTTACCGCCCAATCAAGGGTCGTAGTAGCGGATGCGCCGGTTTTGTCGCCGGGGAATGTTACGATAGGAGCGGTCTTGTATCCCTTGCCACGGTTCTTCACTTCAAGTGACTTGATGCCATAAACGGAAATGGTTTTCGTAAAGGACATTTGGCCGCGTCGGATACCGTCCCAATGGTCGTTATCCCAACCGTTCGGGCTATCCAAGCCACCTTGGCCTGACATCGAGAACTCAAACAACTGCGGGTCATTTGTGAAATCGCTCTGGCGAAGAAGGAAGTCCATCGAAGGACGCGAATTTACGTAACCGAAATCGCCGGTTCTGAACGCCCATTCTTCCAAGAACTCGGTGTTGGAATTGCTGGAAATGTAGCTGCTTCTGAATAGCTTGCTTAGGGCCGAATGCGTACCCTTCTGCTGAATCATACCCTTGAAGAATTCGAACTGGTTGGTTCCATTCACTCTAAGGTTATTCATATAAAGCTTATCATAGTAGCCAATGTTCGCGCGAGCGCGATCCATCAACGTCATAGGCTCGAAGTTTTCAACTTCGAACATAGAGCGAATCATTTCCGCCGACTTTTCAAAGTTCGGACGAATAACGTTACCCGTTACGATAAAGCCGGGAGCGTCAATACGACCCTTCCATTCGCTAGTGCGGTATCCTTCAAGGAGCACTCGCTCTTGGCGGGAATTGTAAAGCGGATCATATACTTTGTCGCCAAAGATAGTTTCGTTATCGATTAGAACGATATGTTCAATCGAATTCAAGCTAAGGCGAAGAGAATACGGAATCTGGTTGCCGACCGGCGTTACAACAATCTTACCCTTGTCGCGGACAACATTCGTATGTTCCGGCTGAATAGGATAGCCGTTCTGGTCGAGGATGGAATAAACGCCGTTTACAAGCTGTTCAACCGTACGAATGTTTCCGAAATCGGTTTCGAACTTAATAGATTCGGTGCAAGGGAACAATGCGATAGAAGAACCAACTTTGTTGTCTTCTTCCTTCGTCCAAGACATAAACTTGCGAAGCATCGAGCGCCAAGTTACCGGCTCCGAAGTTTCGGAATCAAGCTCTTCGAACTTGAAACCTCGACTTAGCAAATAGTTCTCGTAGCCAGAAAGGAAGACGGAAACGTCAACCGGCGTACGCATAATACTACCATACATTACGCGCTCGACGTTGTTCGCCTTATTCGGATGCGTGTAATATGGGACGCTATATTCGTCAGCATACGAAGGGCGGGAAGCTATTGTCCAGAAATCGCTTTCGAACACCTGACCCGATGTATGAGGACGCTTAACCGCATAGAAATCATTCTTGAAACGAACAGTTACCCCGCGTGGGTAATACGTGTTGATCGCCCATTCCGGCGTTACATTTTTGCGGGTAGAAGCAACCGTTACGTTGGTACTTCCGCCGTAGTAATCTGGAGGGATAACCTTGAATGCGGGATCAAGAATGTCATAACCGAAAACCTTCCAGCCATTACCAATGTTCTGAATGATTACGCCGCCGATAAATTCTTCGCGGATCGAAGGGCTAGTGTAGAGTTCCACCTGAACGTTTTCTGCAGGAAGAGTCTGAATAACGTCGCTCGTAATACGGAGGGTATCGGAGTCCGTAAAGCCCGAAACCTTATATGCAAGCGATACACCGAGACCGCGCACCTTGCTACCGAAGTAGTCGGTTACGTTCTTATTGCTGGAACGAAGGTAGTCATAGATCCATTGCTGAATACCAAAAGGCTGAACAGGATTACCGAGTTCGTCTAGTTCGCCATAAACCTTACGGTCTTGATACGGGTAGCCTGCGCCGCGCGTAGAACGCGTTGCGGTCTGGCGCTCTGTATCCCATAGGGTCTCGATAACAACGGCTGGACGCATAAGGTAAGCCGTTTGCAAGCGCGCGAACGGATACCAATAGCTCTTTCTCCAAGCGCTTTCCGCAGGCGAATAATCACCAAATTTCCAGTCGGCGCGGGCAGCATCGAGAGTTGGAGCCGGAACAAGGCCAATGGTTACTGGATCTCGCAAACGTCCCTGATCGTCAACCGGAATAAAACTGTTGACAACAGACTTAGCAAGTTCGGGATAAACGCCTGCGTCTTCGCCTTCTGCAATCGTGCCGGAAGATATATCGTCCCAAAGGATTTTGTTTTCGGCAGTATACGGCGCGTCGCCGTATACGGCTTTCCACCAAGTAGGCTTTGTATGGAAGCCTAGCATTTCCCAAGGATGGGTGTTCGGACGGTCGGTACCATAGAAGCGGGTGAAGATGCCGCGCCAGAAGCCCGGAGCCTCATTACCGTCGATATCTTTTACCGAAGTGTAATTCCAAGTAAACGGATCATTGGCGTTGAAATTACGGTTCGTCTTATAGGATACATTCTGCGTAACGCACCATTTTTCGAACATCGGGCGAAGAATGGTTAGGTCTTCAGCCTGAGTATAAAGGCGCTGATTTCCACGAGATGAAACAATCGCCTT
>JAAIGF010138732.1_pt1 | contig 21204 bp, 21 predicted proteins | sample 6487441 | NCBI WGS metagenome assembly JAAIGF01 (sample SAMN13974129, study PRJNA590717) | phyllosphere metagenome | biome: pepper field; feature: multiple bacterial spot infested pepper fields; material: pepper leaves; isolation source: leaves from pepper fields | host: Capsicum annuum ... | reverse complement strand
GCAAAACTCTGAAGTCCCACCGACGAGCATCCCTCCAGCAAGGCGGCCCAGCCCCGACCTGAGCCCTGCGAGAACCGAGCTGCTGTAGACACGTCACGTAGCGAAGTCAGAACGCCGCCACGGAGCGCTGTTATTCACACGCCAGTCGACCGCGACACGCTGAGGATAGATCCACCGAAAACCCCCACCGAAACCGAAACCCACCGAAACCTGTGCGCTACCCTTTTCGGTGAGGCCGTCGACGAGCGACAGCGGATACGGGAAGTGCGAGTGAACATTGTCGGCTATGCCCGAGTCTCGACGAGAGACCAGAATCCTGCTGCGCAGGAGTCGGAGCTGCGTGCAGCCGGCGCCGGCCGGGTGTTCGCTGACCACGGCGAATCGAGCCGCGTGAGTGATCGCCCGCAGTGGATCGCCTGCCTCGACTACCTCCGGCCAGGGGACACCCTCGTCGTTCGCGCTCTCGATCGTGTCGCCGGCAGCGAGGTCATGGCCATCGAGCTCATCCGGGATCTCGCACGCCGCGGCATCCGCCTGCGCAGCCTCACCGAGCCATTTCTCGACGTCGACACGTCGACGCCGATGGGGGAGGCGATCGTCGGCATCATGGCCGTGCTCGCGCAGCTGCGCGTCTCCACGATCCGAGACAACACTCGCCGCGGCCTCGAGCACGCTCGACGGCAAGGACGGGTCGGAGGTCGACCGTCGGTCATGTCCGACGAGCGCACCGCGGCCGCAACGCAGATGCGGGAGAACGGCGACAGCATCGCGAAGATCGGGCGCACGCTAGGTGTTGGCGCATCGAGCGTGGCCCGCGCCCTCGCTCGCTCAAATCATGGCCAGACTCATGGGGCGACAGGCGAAAGTCGAATCGCACCATCAATCGTCGCGCCGGAGTAGGTGTCGCAGGCCGCCGGCGCGCTCGCGGCGACGTACCTTACGGCGACCGTTTCAGTCGCCGTCCTCTTCGGCACTGACCGCATAGGGGTCACCGGCGGCTCGGTCGTGTGATGGCGGATTCAGGAAGGTTGTGTGTGTGCGAGCAATGCGGTGAGGGCATCGTCTGCGGTGAACGTGGTTGGGGATGCTTGTTCCGCGAAGCTCAAAATAGTACGCAGCGGCATCGAGCCGAACAGGGGAAGAGCTTCCTCGTTCGTCAGCGCGTCGGCCGCGTCACCCATGCTGGACAGAGCGCTCGTAAGCACAGGTGCCCCGACTGGATGAGCGAGCCATTCGTCGAGGGTGGAGTCCCGATCGAGTGCTGCTGCTTGCGTGGGAACGTTGAGAGTGATCGTTTCGATGAGCGGGAGGTCACGGGAGTGGGGACCGGCGCTGATCGTGAATTCGCCCGGTTCGACGGTCCAACCGTCCGTGCCCCAGTAGGCGAAGGCGCGTTCATCGAGCTCGATGCGAATTGTTCGCTGCTCGCCCGCCTCCAGCCGCACCTTGGTGAAGCCCTTCAGCTCCCGGTTTGGTCGGTCAACTGACGATGCTTCGTCACCGACGTAGACCTGTACTACCTCCGACCCGGCGCGGTTGCTCGTGTTTCGCAGGGTGATGTCGGCGGTGGCGTAGGCCGCTGTGGACTCCGGGACGTTGACGGTGAGATCCGTGTATTCGAAGGATGCGTAGCTCAGCCCGTAGCCGAAGGGGTACTGCACGTCTCGGTCCGTCTTGTCGTACCAGCGGTAGCCGACATAGAGCCCTTCGCCGTAGCGGACCACGCCGTTTTCGCCGGGCCAGTTGGTGAAGGCGGGGGTGTGCGAGAGCGCTGCGGGGATGGTCTCGGAGAGCCTGCCTCCTGGTTCTGCGCCGAAGAGAATTTCGGCGGCGGCGCTGCCGGAGGCCTGACCGGCAAGCCACATCTCGAGGATGCCGGGAACGACTCCCGCGATCCCGTCGAGGGTGACGACGCCGCCATTGCTGAGGACCACGACCACGTTCGAGTTGACCCGCAGGATCTGCTCGAGGAGGACTCGCTGTGTCTTGGGCAGATTCAGATGGGAGCGATCGAACCCTTCGGATTCCTCACTGGGCGGCAGGCCGAGGAACGCGACTACGACAGCCGAGTCGCCCGCGAGGGCAACGGCTTCGTCATGGAGAGCAGTGTCGTCCTCCTCGGCGTCGAAGCTGAACCCCGCAGCGAACTGCACGTCGCGGCTGCTGGCCTCCCGGATAGCAGTGAGCGCGTCATCCAGACGAGTGGGGTTGATGTGCGAACTCCCCGCGCCCTGGTATCGCGGCGTGCGGGCGAACTCGCCGATCACCGCAATCGTTCCGCCGTCGGTGGGGGATAGTGGGAGGATGTCGCCGTCGTTAGATAGGAGGACGGCGCTGTCGACGGCGATCCGGCGAGCGAGCGCATGATGCGCGTCCAAATCGGCTCGGCAGTTGTTCGTTCGGGATGCGACGAGACGTTCGTGGACGGTGAGAACACGTGCCACGGCGGTGTCGAGAGCTGTCTCGTCCAGCACCCCTGCTCGAACGGCAGCGACGATCGCCCGGGTGCTGCGCTCCCCGGTGCTCGGCATCTCCAGATCCAGGCCGGCCGCAACGGCAGCGACCGGGTCAACGACCGCACCCCAGTCGGATACCACGTACCCGTCGTAGTCCCAGTCTCCGCGCAGCACGTCGGTGAGCAGCCAACGATTCTGCGACGCGTGGGTGCCGTTCACCTTGTTGTAGGAGCACATCACCGTCGACGGTTTGGCTTCGGCGATGACCCGCTCGAACGCGGGGAAGTAGATCTCCCGGAGCGTGCGCTCGTCGACGTCCACGTCGACCCGCATCCGGTCGGTCTCCTGGTTATTGGCCGCGAAGTGCTTCACGGAAGCGCCGACACCACCGCCCTCGAGTCCTTGCACGATCGCTGCGCCCAGGACACCAGAGTGGAACGGGTCTTCAGAGAAGTACTCGAAGTTGCGTCCGCACAGCGGGGAGCGCTTGATGTTCACCCCCGGGCCGAGAAGGATATCGACACCAAGTGCGCGGGCTTCCGCAGCCAACGCCCGCCCCATCTCTGTCAGCAGCGCCGGATCCCACGACGAGCCGGTAGCGCAGGCCGTCGGGAAGCTGGTGGCAGCCTCGCTGGCGTTGAGCCCGAGGTGATCGGCCGAGGCGAGCTGCAGCCGGACGCCGTGCGGGCCGTCGGTCATCGTGACGGACGGGATGCCCAGGCGCTCTACGGGGCGGGTCGTCCAGAACGAAGCTCCGGAGACCAGGCCGGCCTTTTCCTCGATGGTCAACTGCGAAACGATCTCGCGCATAACGCATCTCCTCTCGCCGGGCGCCCCGGCGGACGTGTGTGGTGGGTGAGGGGACGCCTGGGCGGCGCTCAGGCGGGTGTGGGCGTCGCTTCGAGGGCGTTCCGGAGGTCCTCTTCCAGCTGGGCGGACACTCCTGGCACGTGCTGGAGCACCACGTTGAGCGACATCGCAGCGGCGTCGGGCGCGGAGGCGTCCAGCGGCAGCCCGGGGAAGTAGCTCTGCAACACAGCGGAGACGGCTTGCCAGACCTGCGCATCCTTTGCCACCTCGCGAAGCGGAGAGTCCATCGTCATCCCGGCGGGCGCTCCGTATCCAGCGGGCGCGGCATATCGCCACGAGTGCTGCCCCTCGGTGATCGTGTGGGTGGCGCCGTCTGGGTGCAGCGGGAGGATCACGTCGGCGCTGACCCCATCCGGGATCGAGACGTTGACGCTAATCTCGCCGTCCTGAATCTTCCAGTCGACCTCGATGCGCCCGCGCACGGTGTCATGTGCCGCACGTGCCCAGGTGATGTCGCCGCCAGGTTCCGGAGCGATCCGCACTCGGGCATAGCCAGGTTCGATCCGCTGGAGTCCGCCGATCACACGATGCATCCAGTCGGCGACCGCGCCGAGCGCGTAGTGGTTGAGAGAGGTCATCCCGGTGGCGTTGACGGTGCCGTCGGGAAGGACCGAATCCCACCTTTCCCAAATCGTGGTGGCACCCATGGTGACCGGGTAGAGGAAGGAGGGGGACTCCTCCTCGAGAAGCAACCGGTACGCGGTATCGATGTGACCGGTGCCGCTGAGCGCGTCGGTCACCAGAGGCGTGCCGGCGAAGCCGGTGGAGATGCGGTAGCCGCGTTTAGCGACGATGTCCGCGAGCTGATCGCCGGCCTTCTGTCTTTGGTCGTCGTCGAGGAGGCCGAAGGTGAGCGCGAGAGCGTAGCCCGTGGCGGATTCGTTGACGAGACGGCCCGAAGCAGTGACGTATTCGCGGCGGAATGCGTCGCGCACCCGGGTGGCGAGTGCCGAGAATTCGGTCGCGTCGGCCGCGTTCCCGAGTAGTTCGGCGGTGTCAGCCATTTCGCGGGCGGTCTTGCAGAAGAAAGCTGTCGCGACCAGATGCCGGTCAGTCTTTGCAGCGGCCGGGTTGTTTGCCGGTGCGTCCGGGTCGAGCCAGTCACCGAACTGAAACCCGCTGCTCCACAGGCCGGCGTCGTCCAAGAGTCCGGCGATTTGTCGGGTGAGCGCGGTCATCGACGGGTAGCTGTCGCGGAGGATATCGAGGTCGCCGTATTCCTGGTACAGCGTCCAGGGAAGGCTCACGGCGACGTCGCTCCACAATGCGGTGGGAGATGCGGGCTGGGATAGTGCGTCCGGCACCACCCATGGCACGAAGCCCACGGCAGCCTGTTCGGCGGCGAGGTCTTGCAGCCACGATCCGAGTACGCCGCGCACGTCGTAGAGGTAGGCGGCGGTGGGTCCGAACGCGTTGATGTCGCCTGTCCAGCCCAGTCGCTCATCTCGCTGGGGGCAGTCGGTGGGGACACCGACGAAGTTGTCGCGCATCGACCACACCACGTTGGAGTGCAGTTGGGTCAGGAGCGGGTTGGAGGTTTCGAACCAGCCGGTGCGGACCATGTCGCTGTGCACCACTACTGCCGTGATTGCTTCGGGGACGAGCTCGGTCGGCCACCCGTCGATCTGCGCGTACCGGAAGCCGTGGAAGGTGAACCGTGGTTCCCACGTCTCGACGCCGCCACCGCGCAGGATGTAGCGATCGGTAGCCTCGGCGGTGCGGTTAGTCTCCGTTTCGAGCTCGCCGTCGGGGGTGAGGATCTCGGCGTGACGGATCGTGATCTCGCGGCCTGGTTCGCCGGATATGTTCAGACGCACCCACCCAGAAATGTTCTGCCCGAAGTCGACGATTGTCTTGCCTGAGGGGCTCGTGAGGATGGTCGCTGGGGTGAGTTCCTCGATCCGTCGGATTGGGGGAGCGATGGGCGTCTGCAAGGTGTTCTGGTCCCACTCGAAGTGCTCGGCGGCCGTCCAATGCGTGTCGTCGAACCCGGGCTCAGCCCATCCTGCAGGCTCGAGGCGGGCGTCGAACGTTTCGCCGTCATAGATGCTGTTGGCCAGGACGGCGCCGGTGCCGACGCGGAATGATTCGTCAGCTTCGATGACGTCGGTGCGGTTGGCGTAGTTGAGCACGAGTTGCAGGAACAGGGCGGGGCGCTCTGCGTACATCTTGTTCGCGCCCTCCCAACCGAGCCGGCCCACAGCCCACCCTTCGCCCACGATGGCACCGACGGCATTCGTGCCGACGTTGAGAAGATCGGTCACATCGTGAGAGGACACCATCAGACGGTGGCGGTACGACGTCCATCCCGGGGAGAGCACCTCATCGCCGACCCGACCTCCGTTGACGTACGGGTCGACGATGCCGAGCGCCGTGATGTGCAGCGTGGCTTTCACGAGCTCATTGTCGACGGTGAACTCTCGGCGGAAGTAGGGGGCGATGCCGGCCGTCGTGTCGGGTTGGGCGATGAAGGAGCTTGACCATGCAGCATGGTTGGCATTCGTGGTCTCGGGGCGAGTGTGCGAGGGGGCGTTCATGCGGGAACGGTCTCCAGTTCGGTCTCTGTGGCGAATTCGTTGTGGCGGTCACGTGTCCGGAAGACGAACCACGCGATGGCGCATCCGGTCGCGGTGCTGACCGCGAGGAAGACGTAGAAGATTGTCGGGCTGAGGGTCAGGAGGATCGGGGTAACGCTCGCCAGACCAGCGGCGAAGAAGCGGGCGACGGCGATGATCGTCCCTTGTGCGGTAGTGCGCAGCAGTGTGGGGAACTGTTCCTGCGTCCAAACCTTCATGATCCCTTCGAAGGCGAACGAGGCGCCGACCAACCCGATGAGCCCCGAGACGAACGCGGTAATAACGCTGATCCCGAAGACCGCAGGGATAAGGGCTGCAGTCACGGTGCAGATCGCTCCGATCGTGAAATACACGAATCGTTTGGGAGAATCGGCGATCTTCATGAACCACAGTGCGCCGACGATCCCGAGCGGGATCAGCGGCAGGCCGATGAGCGTGGCCGTCTGCAGATCCACGCCGCCGACGTTCACCAGCAGATAGCTTCCGAACTGCCCGCCCGTGTTGGCGGCCATGTTCGTCAGCGCATAGAACGCAATCAGGGCGAGGAAGGGCGTCCGGTAGGGGCTCTGCAGCAGCTCTCGGATCGAGGCGCGGTCCGCGCGCACGGTCTTGATGCCTGCGAGCTGCTCCGCACGTGCAGCCCGCCAGTCGTCAGACTCCGGAATGGTCAGCCGGCCGAGCAGAACCAAGGCAGCAACAACGGCGATATGGGCGAACAGGATCTGCCCGCCCAGCAACCCGAGACTGGCAACGGCTGCTGCCAGAAGTGCGCACGCGATGCCGCCGACGCTCCAGAGCAGGTTGGAGAACCCGAGCAGCTTGCCGCGGTTGTCGTCGGAGGCGGCTTCGGAGATGGTGGACAGAGAGACCGGGAGGTCAGCACCAGATCCCAGACCGAGCGCCACGGCTGAGATGAGAACGATCGGGAAGGACGGCGCGAAGATCAGGGCGACCGATGCGGCCACGATCAGGATCATCGTGACCGTGAAGATCGGACGGCGCCCGAAGCGATCTCCAAGCCTGCCTCCGACGAGAGCTCCTAGAGCGATCCCGAGGGTGAGGCCGCCGGAAGCTAGTCCGATCTCCGCCTCGTTCAGACCGAGTGCAGCCTGGTAGATGACCATTGCGGTGCCAAAGCTGACGATGGCCGCGGCGTCGATATACGACGCCATTCCGGAGACGATGGCTGTCCACCAGGCGCCGGGCGCTTGGTGCGTGGCGGCGTGTGACATGAAACTTCCCCTTTGAAGACGTGCGAAGGAGAAGGCATCATCCGCCGAACTCCCCGGGCCGACTCATGCTAACCCTTGATTGTCCTCAAGACAATCCGTAGGTTGACCATTAGAGTGTCCGACAGACAATCACCGCCGATAGACAGGACGCGACCCTCATGCCTCGACGACCCTTGAGTAGCGTCGACCTTCGCGCTGTCCCGACCTCGCAAGCTCCTTTGCTTCACGGACGCGGTGCAGACTTCTCAGTCGCCATGCAGGCCTTGATTACGGCAATGAACTCGACAACTCTCCGCGAGAGCGTGATGAAGCAGAGCAATTTCCCGCTAGCAGACGACATGCCTGCGTTCCTGCTCATAAATCAACTCATCTACCGCGAGGTCGCCCGCCCAACAGAACTTGCTGACGCGATCGGGACCGGTCGGTCGAACGTCAGCAAGATCGTCCGCCGCCTCGAGGTCGCTGGTCTGGTCGGGCGGATGCCGGATCCCGATGACGGGCGTCAAAGCGTGATCGGCCTCACGGCGGAGGGTCACGAAGTTGCCAGACGCATTGTCGGGGTATCCAGCGATGGCTACGAAGCGATCTTCTATGACTGGAGCGACGCCGATTTCGATCAGCTCGAGGAGTTGGTGGTGCGCCTGGTCGCCAACATCGATGAGCGACTCGACCACGTGGTCGAAAGATCTGCTGGGGTGCGCATCCGCCGGACCGCAGGCCACGACCCGTCCGACGCCACTGAAGCCGTCGCCGGTTAGTCAAGCCAACCATTCCGCCGCCTGTCCCAGCCTGAGCTCAGCTTTGCTGTGCCCGAAAACCGGGTGCGCTACGCCGGACGGGTTGGTGTTGACCGCGATATAACGATTCAATTCTCGGGATTGTCCTCAGGACAATCCGGGGGTACTGTCGCCTTGTCGGTCAGAGCCCGACCCCGCCAGCTCATGCGACGGGAGTCGAACCGGCGGCGCGTCGAAGGCTTTGGCCGAAGCCACCTTGAACCCAATGGAGAGTTTCATGCAGAAATCACTTACCCGATCCCTCGCGCTCGTAGCGGCAGCTGCGTTGACTCTGACGGGGTGTTCCGCGGGTTCGCAGGGCGACTCAAACAATGGTGAGACCGTGCTGACCATGTCGGCGTGGGCCGACGACCCCATGGCCGCCGCTCTCATCGAACAGTTCGAGAAGGACAACCCGGGCGTGACAGTCGAGTACACCGGTCTGCCGTGGCCGAACATTCTGACTCAGATCAGCACCGAGATGACCTCAGGGACGGCCTCTGACATCGTGGTTGCGTTCTCCGGCCGAGGAAACGCGCTCGGGGTGCAGAACCTGGCGAAGGGCAACTACATCGAGGACCTCTCCGACTCTTCTTGGGCGGACACCTTCACTGGAGCGACGCGGTCTGTGATGGGCGTGGATGACAAGGTCCTCTTCGGGTCCAACGCGCTCACCATGGTCCCCGCGATCTACAACGTGCAGGCTCTGGAGGCGGTCGGAGCGACGGCCCCCACCACCTTCGAAGAAGTCCTCGACCTGTGCGCAGCTGCCAAGTCCCAGGGCAAGGTTGCTTACGCGCTTGCGGCACTAGCCGGAGGCAATTTCACGAGCCTGACCATGGCGATGGCGACCACACTTGTCTACGGCGCCAACCCCGAATTCACTGAACAGCAAATGGCCGGCGATGCAACCTTCAGCGGCAGCGACTGGACAAAGGTCTTCGACAAGCTTGATGAGATGAATAGCGCTGGATGCTTCACGGCTGACGCAACCGGTGTCAGTCTCGACATCGCGCAGGGACAGGTGGCCAAGGGCGAGGCCGTCGGGATTGTCGATGTCACGCCTGCAATCGCCAACATCGCTCTTCTGGCACCCGAGGGTGCCAGCTTTGAGACGGCGCCGTTCCCCGCGACTGATGACCCTGCCGACACCAAGCTGCCGGTCGGGTTCGGCGCCGGCTACGCGGTCAACGCGAAGTCGAAGAACCTCGACATGGCGAAGAAGTTCGTCGACTTCTACATGTCGCAGGAAGGGCTGGACATCGCCCTTGAGACCGGATCGATCTACCCCAGCGTGCCTGTTGAGGGTTACACAGCCCCGGACGCCCTCGCAGGGATCGCCGAACTTGCGCACAGCGACAGTGCACAGCCGCTCTTCGACGCCACCTGGCCAAACGCCTCCGTGGGGCAGGCCTACAGCGACGGCATCCAGGGACTCCTCACCGGTCAGCTCTCAAGTGACGAGATCCTCCAGCGCATGGACGCGGCGTTCGTCGGCTGAGTAGTCCAGCCTCCCAAGTTCCGTCGTGGTGCGACGGGCCGCCGTCGCACCACGACAGATTTCGCTCAGACATAGGTGAGGAACCGAGACGTCATGGCAATCGCCACAGCCCCAAGACTGATTACACAAGAACCAACCACCAGACGCCGCCGCTATCGGGGCTTCGCTCATAGCGTCTGGTGGTTTGTCCTCCCCGCCGCAGCCCTTTATCTCTTCGTTGTGGTGTACCCGAGCGTCCGAGGGAGCCTGTACGCCTTCACCGATTGGGATGGCCTTTCCCCCGATCCTCAATGGATTGGATGGGACAACTTCGTCCGCGTCTGGACAGACCCCGCCGGGGCAACGGCCATCGCGAACACCGCGATCATCGCTGTCGCAGTCACCCTGATCCAGAACGTGGTGGGCCTGCTCATTGCGCTTGGGTTGAATTCGCGCATCAGATCGCGCAACGTTCTACGAGTTGTCATCTTCGCTCCGGTCGTGATCACGTCGATTGCTGTGGGATTTCTCTGGAAAAACCTGCTGGCACCGGCTGGCGCAATCAATCAGGCTCTGGAAGCTATCGGGCTGGGCGCACTGCAACAGAACTGGCTCGGAAACCCCGATACGGCCCTCTGGGCAGTGATCATCGTGGTCTTCTGGCAGTTTGTCGGCTACTCGATGGTCATCTTCCTTGCCGGTTTGCAGGGGATCCCGCAAGAGATCCTTGAGGCTGCCGCCATTGATGGGGCTGGACCGATCCGACGATTTTGGTCTGTGGTGCGTCCACTGCTCACCCCGGCCATCACGATCAATGTGATGCTCTCGCTCATCTCCGGACTCAAGCTCTTCGACCAGGTACTGGCGATGACCGGAGGTGGGCCGGGTGGGGCAACGGCCACCATATCCACGCTGATCTACACGAACGCTTTCAACCTGGGACGTTTCGGGTATGGGGCCGCGCTGGCACTCGTTCTCAGCGTCTTCGTCGCGATCGCCGCCATCATCCAGTACCGCTTGCTTACCCGTCAGGAGCGTTGACATGTACCGGTACACATGGCGCACAGGCATCCTCGAGGCCGTCATGATCCTCGTCGGACTGATCTTCCTTTTCCCGGTCTACATGCTGGTGAACCTGGCGCTCAAGGCGCCAGGTGACCAGAGCGCGGCTCTTGTTCCGGCGCTTCAGCCAACCCTCGAGAACTTTGTCGTTGCCTGGCAGCAGGGAGGTTTCGGCGAGGCGCTGTTGAACAGCATCATCGTCACAGTCACGGTGGTGGTTCTCACCGTCGTGCTGGCGTCTGCGGCGGCGTATCCCTTGTCCCGGCTTGGATCACGATGGTCCAAATGGACTTTCGTGGGCTTCCTCGCCGGCCTTTTGCTCCCGGTGCAGCTCGCTCTGCTGCCCCTCTACCAGAGCATTCGTGATCTCGGTCTGTTGGGCACATTGCCCGGTGTCATCATCGTTTACGTCGGGGGAGGGATGCCCTTTGCGATCTTCCTGTACGCGGGCTTCATGCGAGCTTTGCCTTCCGAATATGAGGAAGCTGCCGCCATCGACGGAGCGCATGCCTTCCAGACGTTCTGGGCGGTGATGTTCCCTCTCGTGCGGCCGATCACCGGCACGATCGCAATCCTCACGGCCGTAGGAACCTGGAATGACTTCCTCATCCCGCTGCTCTACCTTTCAGGAACGGAGCAGCAGACGATGACTGTCGCCATCTACGGCTTCGTGGGGCAGTACAGCTCGGACTGGAACCTGATCTTTGCTGGGATCATCATCAGCGTTCTGCCGATCCTGATCGCCTACTTCTTCATGCAGAAGTACATCGTTCAGGGCTTCGCCGGCGGGCTCAAGGGGTGACCAAGCAATCGCTCGAATCCCGCAATGCACGACCTCGACCCGACAGCAGGAGGCTTGACGTGACCGAATCGACCGCAGCTGAGCACGCAACCGAACTTCAGATCACCGACGCGAACTTCGATGGTCCCCACGGCACCGTACCCATCCGCATCTATCAGGTTCCAGGAACGGAACCACGATCCGGGCTGCTCTGGCTACATGGTGGTGCCTTCATGTTCGGTGACCTCGAGATGCCCGAAAGTCACTGGGTCGCGCAGCAGCTCGCCGACAGTGACCGCATCGTCGTCGCTGCCGACTATCGGCTCGCGCCCATCCCTGAAACCCTTGCCGCGCACGTTCCGCCTCGTCCCGGGCACCATTTTCCCGTCGCCTCAGAGGAGCTGACTGCGCTGTTTGAGGCTTTGGTAGACACCGACCTCGCTGCCACAACTAGGCAGTGGGTGGTGGGTGGTGCAAGCGCAGGCGGAAATCTCGCGGCAGGCGTCGCGATGCGACTACGTGATGAGAAGCGCGCGTCACCGTTTGGGCTTTTGCTTGTGTACCCGCTCCTACACGCGGAGCTCCCTAAGTTCCGTCCTGAACTTGCTGCGAAAGTCGCTCAGTTGCCGGAGGCGTCCCAGTCGGGACCCGCGGCGGTTGCGCAGCTCAATCTGCACTACGTGGGTGGGGACGCAGAGGCACTCAGCAGCCCTTATGCGTTCTCCGGGGGTCACGATCTAGAAGGCCTCCCCGCAACCTTCGTCCTCAACAGCGATAGTGACTCACTGCGAGCTTCGGGTGAGGCGTTCGCGGCTGAGCTTGCACTTGCTGGTGTCGACGTTCAGGTGATCAACGAACGCGGAACCGTGCACGGTCACATCAATGGCCCGGACAACTATGGCGCGGACCGGAGCATCGCACGGATTCGTCGTTGGCTGAGCGACACCGAAGATGCGCTTTCTCACTCGACCCGACTTATGATCTGAGCTTGCTCGGAGTCAAGAGCTCTGGACGTTCCGATGCGCGAGAACGCTGGAACGGACGTACCGGATGAGGCCTCGGCCTACGTCGTAGTAGTCGGGTCCTGCGCCCGTTGCGCGCATCGTTTGAAGTTCGGACACCTCGAGCTGCAGTGCCTCCGCGGCTTCCACAGGCGTCAGCAGCAACGGAGCGTCGACGACCACGCCCGCGGTCATCGTGCCGCTCGCTTCTTGGCGACGTCGTCGATCTTGTCGGGACGGAAACCCGACCACGACTGGTCGGCCGTCTCGACGACCGGCGCCTGCAGGAAGCCGGCCGCCTTCAGTTTCGCCAGCGCCTCGGGATCGGTCGACAGGTCGACGACCTCGAACTCGATTCCGGCGGCTTTGAGCGCGCGCAGCGTGGCCGTGCACTGCACGCACCCCTCGTTCGAGTACACGGTGAGCGGTTCATTCTTCATTGCAGTTCTCCCTTTCACACCTCATTGCCTTTCGGCGAAAGTCGAAACACTGCGGTGGGGGAGTGCAGGCAAGGGTCCGTGGAATACCGGACTGAGCGCAGCGAGGGAGGATATGCCGCGAAAGCCCTTGCCGGAGCGAGGACAGCGCGTACCATCCAACGGCCGAAAGGCAACGAAGTTGCCCCACGCAAACGGTCCCCGGCGCGCTGAGCGCGGAGGGGACCGTTTGGAGGTACTGCGGCCGAAGGCTGCTACTCAAAAGAACCGGAGTCAGCGACGACAGTGCGTCGCTTCGAGCGAGGTTTGCGCGACGTCTGACCGGGTGCGCGCGCACCCGTGGCGCGGAGATCCTTCTCACTCCACCCGGCGGCAATCGCCGCCTTCCAGGCGCGATCGTGCGCCGCTGTCGCGTCGTTCAGACGCGCCTCCGCGGAATCTGCCTCGTTCACTGCGGCGACTAGTTCGCGCACGGCGTCAACCTTCGCGTTGACGTCCGCCTCGATCAACTCGCGTGCGCGCTGGGCGGCTTCATCTGGGTCCAAGTTCGCGTCACTCATGCGACCGACTCTAGCGAGCGGATCATCGGTAGATCGACGGGCAGTTTGCCTTATAGCGAGATCCTCAGCACTCGACTAAGTTCTGCGCTGGGCGGAGCCTTCCGCGGAGCAAGCTATAGAGTTAGGTGCCCTAACTCTGGACTGCCGGCGGCGTGGTCGGCATACTGGTTGTACGGTCCCCGCTCTTATGCGGGTTCGCTGCGCTGGGCCGAGAGGACGTGATCATGCCGGAGCAGAACGAGCGGAAGCTGTTCGGACGGCAGCGTCGTGCGAACTCCGTGACGCCGCGCGATGCGGGTCGCTATGTGGTCAAGACCAACGCCGACGAGGATGCGAAGCTGCGCGCTCGCGCCGTCGTCGCGGGCGTCACCGTCCCGCGATTCCTTGTCGAGGCGGGCATGAACGCGAACGTTCAGACCAGCACGGACCAGAAGCAGCTCATCGCGGAATTGTTCGCACTGTCGCGGACGATGGGCACCGTCGCGAACAACGTGAACCAGCTCGCCCGGTACGCCAACACCGAGGGCGTTTTCCCTGTCGAGGCAGAGCGCGTCGTCGCGGAATACCGGTCGCTCAGCGCCCGGATCGACGACACCATTCGGAAGCTCGCTGGCGCATGATTCCGAACATCACTCGCGGATCTCGCATCGTTGGTCTGATGACCTACCTCGCGGGCGAGGGACGCGCCAACGAGCACACCGAGCAGCACCTTGTTGCGGGCGACCACGCGATCATGGCGCGCCACGGGTACGCCGTTCTCGACGCCGCAGCGGCGCGCGATATTGGTGTCGCGCTCGACACTCCCCGCGTTGCATACGGCGTCGAAGTAGCCCGTAAAGTTCGGGTCGCTGACCCCGGGACCGGCGAGGTTCACAACGACCGCGTCGCAGCCGATGTGTGGCACTGCTCACTGTCGTTGCGCGCTGAGGAAGGGCAACTCAGCGACGAGCAGTGGGGGACGATCGCGCAGCAGTTCGTGGACCGCATGGGCTTCACCGAAGCGTCGGGTAAGGCACCCTGCCGGTGGGTTGCCGTGCGTCACGGCCTGTCCAAGAACGGCAACGACCATGTCCACATCGCTGTGTCGTTGGTGCGCGAGGACGGCACCAAGGCGACGACGCACAACGATTTCAAACGGGCTCAGGAATTGTGTCGAACGCTCGAGGCCGAGCACCGCCTGATGCCCCTTGACTCGCGTGAACGCGGCATGGGGGAGCGAGGCGTGAAGCCCGCCGAGACCGCCCGTGCCATACGCACCGGTGCGGTCGAAGTCGACGCGCACCGACTCGAGCGTACCGTCCGCGCCGCCGCGACGGCATCCGTCGACGAGGGCGAGTTCGTCCGTCGGATGCGTCATGCCGGTGTCCTCATCCGGCCGCGGTTCGCCGCCGGCCGGGACGACGTTGTCGCCGGCTACTCCGTCGCTCTGCGCCCCACGGGTGACGAGCGACCTGTCTGGTTCGGTGGTGGGCGCCTCGCCCGCGACCTCACGCTCCCGCGCCTGCGGGAGGGATGGCCCGACAGCCCACAGACAGCGCAGGGAGCCGTCGACGAGTGGCGTGCCACGAGCAAGAACCCGTGGCAGTACCGGCCTGTCGCTCCTGGCCGCGAGGAGCACGCTCCCGACCCGAAACTGTGGGAACAGTACGGGCGGGAGTTGCGTGAGCTCCGGGCGCAGCTGCGTGAGGTACCGGCGACGGACCGTGCCACGTGGGCGCACGTCGCCCGAGAGACCGCCGGCGCTTTCGCTGCGTGGTCGCAGCGCGTTGAGGCAACACCGGGGCCGCTCGCGGAGACGGCCCGAGAGTTGTCGCGCAGCGCTCACATCCGCGCCCACCAGTCGAGGCCCAAGCCTGTCCGTATGGGCTCAGCGTCGGGCGCCGCGATGGTGCTGATGCAAGCCGCAGTCGGCGGAGAAGGGCCCGCCGCAGAAGCGATCTTGTTCCGTCAGCTCGGCCGTCTGACGGTCGCGCTGATCGACGCGCACAAGGCAGCGGGCGACGCCCGTCGCGCAGAGCAGATGAGCGAATCGCTGCGACGCACCCTCGAAGCGATCGGTGAGCGGATGCCCGCCGGCGCGCGCACAGCCGTGGCGTCTGCGACCACGGCGAGGCTCTCCCCAGAGGAGGAAGCGGTGCGTCGCGCTCAGCGCGGACTCGCCGCGCCCGGCACCCGGTCACCGCTACCGAACACGCTCACCCCCAGGCCGCGAACCACGTCCGACACGTCGCGTCAGCGCGACGGCCTCAACGGACGAGAAGGAGACCAGGATCATGGTCGATGACACAGACGGCGTAGGCGAGACGTTCGACAACTCCCTGCGCATCGCGCTGACGGTCGCCTCGCAGTTCGGGGAGCGGTTCGCTCGCCTCCGCGAGGAATGGAACCGTCAGCGGGAGGCCGCAGCCGCCCAGGAAGCACGGGAGCTGCAGAGCAGGCTCGACGCCGAGCGGGCGGCTGTGCGTGGACAGCTCGCGGTGGTCGACCAGCCGTCGTGGTGGGACCGTGCCGACGTCCGGGACATTGCCGACGCGAGGGAGGCCGCGGTCGCGTGGAGCGACCACGACGACGTCGCGGCGCGCGCCAGCGAGACCATCCGTCGTGAGGTTCAGGACCGGTACGGCATCGACGTCGACGCCGCCGGCGCCGACCCCGCAGCGGTAGCCGACGCGCTCCGCCAAGCGGAAGCCGATCGCGCGCAGGCGCGTGAAGAGCAGCGCCGGTCCGGTGAAGAGCTCACCGCCAGCCAGATCCTTCTTTCGTCCGCAGAGGCGCGTGACCGTGACGCGGACGCGGCAGCGGAGCGCGCTCAGGACAGCGGAGACCCGACCGCGGCAGCAGAGTCGGCCAGTCAAGAACGCAAGGCCGCAGTGGAACGTGCACAGGCGGCAGGCTCCTACGACAGCGCCCAGCGCCGCGAAGAGTTCGCACGTTCGCTCGAAGGCACAGCGTCGGCCGAGGAGATCCGCGGCCGAGTGCTCGCAGACACCGGCAACGCGAAAAGTCCGCGTGAAGCGGTTACAACCCAGACGGCGCCTGCGCCGAAAGCTCGGAAGACCCTAGCGGCGGCACAAGAACGAAGCCGCAGCGGTCTGACCCGGTGATATCACGTCGATAGCTTGCGTGCTTCCCAATTGAGTTAGGGAGCAATTCTGCCTCGCGCGTGCTGCATCGGCGTCGGCCGCCGATGACACTTACGCGATCGGGAGCGAAGCGTAAGCGCCCTCGAACAGCTTGATATTGCCGTCGGCAGCAGTGAGTTGGAGGCAGAAGAGCCTCCAATAGAGGGTCCATAAGTCGTCGTGGGGTGGCAGATAGGAGATCGTGAGGCCGAGGCCGCGGGCAGTTTCTTGAGCGATCATCTGGCCGTGAGAATGCCACTTCTTGGTGTCGCTCAAGACCTCAGCGATGCGACGCGCTTCGTCCGTGTCTTTCACCATGCCCGACATCAGGAGTGCCTCGGCGATCGATCGAGACCGCTTGGTCATCCGTTCGAGCTTCCGGACGGTCGCTGGTTCCATTTTTGACAGCATGAGGAGGGCGACCGGATCGGCAGGATCTTCCCTCAAGTTCTTCGAGTGAAGATGGAATGCGTCGAGGTAGCTCTGGGCGGACAGGTTCTGCGAGTGGCCGTTCGCGTCGGGCATCTCAACCTGAGGGTCGATCACGCCGAGCTCGGACGAATCAGACATGACGATCGTGTCCGCACCAAGGGCGATCAGTGTTGCGGCGCTCTTGGCGTAGTCCGGGATGACTACGCGCACCGGAGCGTTTCCAGCCCGCTTGCGAATGAGCGTAATGAGCTTTTCCGCCGCGTCGATGTTCCCCCCGGGGGAGTGCAGGAGTAGGTCCAACGGAGTGCCAGGGGTGACGTTGTGCAGCAGATCGACCATTCCTACAACGTCCTCACGTCCGATCTCCAAGTGAGGGGATACGTAGCAAATCAGTGTCGTGCCCGTGATCTGTTCAATCTCTTTGATGATCGATTGCCGGAAGTAGCGCGACGCGTTCATGGCCTCATAAAGAGGCGTTCGCGATGGGATCCTGGGGGCTGGCGTCGGTTGTGCCGGGGGAGTTGAGGAGGGGGCAATTCGTCCGTCGCCCTCCTCGGAAGGGTTCGTCTCCTCGCTGGCAGAGCTCATCGGTGCTTTCCTCTTTCGATCCATCGAACGCGACCTTCGCGTACAACGTAATGGCAGTGCCCTGCCTCGCTGCGCTCGTCGACGCTCGGTACCAGCGTCATCGGATAATCACTGGTGAGACGCCAGCTTGGACGGTGTCCCGTGTCCGTGTTCAGCATCACACGATGCCCGCCGCGGCACGGGCAGTCGAAGACTAGCCACTTATGATTCGTTGGTGAGCCGACGAGAACGGCGTGCCGCGCTGGAATGTTCTCGGGCATGTCAGCGGCGGAGCCGACGTAGATGTCGACTTTCCAGCGGCGCCAGTAGCGAAGGCGGGTCAGGATGCCCAATTGAGCCCCAGGAACATCTCGCGGTCGGTTCCCACCAGTCGCTTTGCCGGATCGCAGTAGTGGCCGGCGAGTCCAGTCTCCGCGTTGTGGCGAACGGTGCGGTCGTGGATGCGAAGGATCAATTCGGTGGGGGCGGGGGACTCGCCGAACCCCACGAGGCGTTCCAGGAGCTCGCTGACGGCGGTGGCTGCGACGAGCGTCGTAAATGTCACCACGGCGGGCTCAACGCCGGGTAGCGCGGGAGCGTAACCTTCTCTTTGGAGTTTCGCTTGTTCGTCGGCGGCTCGGATCTCTGCTTCCGCGAGTTGCAGGTCGATCCGTTGACGACAGTTCAAGCAAGGGGCACCGGAGTGCAAGGTGGTGACTCGCCCGTAGATCCCGGAAATCAGTTCCTGTTGATCTGCATCGATCCGGATGCCACAGTCGATGACCGGTGTGAGGTAGTAGTACGGCAAGCGCGAGAGACGCAAGCGTCCTGCGTTGTCGTCTGTGCATCCGAAGACGACGTCGGCGCGGAGAAGGGCGCGGGCGGTGTTCTGCTCTGTGATCGTGCCGGCGATGCGTTCGATCTTCATGCCATCGGCGATGCCCTCCAGATGATCGCCTAGAACGTCGACTTTGAGGCGCCCGACGTCCACGGGCCTAGACCCATAGACGCGCGTAGTGTTTGATGACGAGAGCGTGTCAGGGTCGATCAGGAGGAGCGAACGGACGCCAAGCCGGGTGAGTTGTTCAGCGACCGCCGAGCCGGTGCCGCCCGCGCCAACGACGGCAACCGTCAGCGAACCGATGGTCTCCTGAATGCCACTCCCAAATGCACGGATGTGTCGGTCAAACAGGCTGTGGTCGTTCGGCACGTCGCTCTCGTACGCGGCTGAAAAGATCCACCTCTCGCCGGCGACGTTGAGTCGACGGATGGTGCCGTTCGCGAGACCTGTTACGGCTCCACTGAAAGTCAAGACGCCGTCAGAGTGACCGACGATCAGATAGCCGTAGTGATCCGATTCCGTCCGTTCCCTGAAGAGCGCGTCGAGCTCGGCGTTGACCTGCAGATCGTGCCGGCTGGGACGCGGCGAGGACTTGTTTCCGGGGTGCGAATGCACCCAGATAGCGATTGCCTGCTCGCTGCGCGCGGTCTTCAACGCATGGATGTAGCCGTCCGACGTAATTTGGAGCGCTTGGTTGCTCCGCACCTCGTAGGCGTCCTCAGGGACGGGGATAAGTTCACTTCCCAACAGGAGGGCGGTGTCGCCGTCGACGGGCACTAGATGGGCGATGAGGATGGCGCCGGCCTCCACCGGCGCCGTCGCCATCGCGAGCAGACGGTGGTGAAGACTGCTCGTCAGCCGAAGTGTGATGTTCATGCTGCGGCGGCAGTCAGTTCGTTGCGCAAGATGCGAACGTAGCTCTCGAGGCCGTCGATCCCGGAGCGCCACGATGTCTGGTCAAGGTGTCGTGACCAGCGTTGCCAATTTCGCCCGTCGATCGTCTCTATGAGTTCCGTCGCGGGGATTACACCTCCATTGACGGGGGTCAGGTGGGGAATGATCCACCACATGTCGGGGGGCGTATCGGGGTAGCTGGGGGATAGGCGGAACAGCACACTCGCGCTTGGTGCGTTGAGCCCGGCAGGGAGGGGAAAGTGGAGGAGTTCTACGTTCAGCAGCCCGCCTTCTTCGAATACTCGATACGAGTAGCCTCCGCGGTCGAGGTATTCGCGGTCGGCTTCGGGCAGTTTCATGACTGCATCCCGGGGTTGATGCGACCGGGAGCGGTGAAGAAGCGGATGCCGTTCTCGAGCCGGACGACGTCTTCGTCTTGGACCTTCACGTCTCGCTTATCAGGGACGTCCAGCCACAGATCGCGATCTGCGGCCACATCGGGGCTAGGAACCGCGCGGAGTTCGATTCCCGTCATCTTGCGCTTGTACACCTCGTGCTCGGTGCGGTCGATACGGATGGTAATCGGCTCGATCTCAGTGAAGAACCGCATCCCGTCGATCAGCTCGATCGTGGAGGAATCGTCGAGCAGCTGGTCCTGAGCGTCGTCGATGTCGAGCCACAGATCTTTGTCCTGAGGAACGTCGGGGTCCGGGAGCCGGCGAAGGCGCTCGACCGCAGTAGGGCCAGAGGCCACCTTGTACGGGATCGCGTCGATGTGGATGGTGATCTTGGCGGGGCGGGCTTCGGCGTGAGCGCTCATTATGTCCTCCTCGGACGTTCGGGCGAGCTGGAGACACCAAGATACCAGGATGCCACGGTGCGTTGCAAATAAGGTCGATCGGTGGCATGATTAAGGCATGTCCGGACAGAAAGCAATGACGATTCGCCTGTCGGCCGAACAAGCCGACCAACTCGAGACTGTTGCCAGTGTCGAGAACCAGCCCGTGTCGGATGTGATTCGTGCAGCTATTTCGAGCCACATCGCGGCCGTCAGTCAGAGCGAGGAGTTTCAGTCGGGCCTCCGCGAGCGCATACAGCGAGCGCAAGGCTTGCTGCGCTGAACCAAGCGAAGTAGGGGTCCCGCGTTGAGGCGTCGGACCCCTTTTTTATGGACGCGAGGAACAGCAATCCGTCGCTGGGCCGTGGGTGAGTGGTACTCTAGACGTCTGGGCTGGCCGTGAGGCCTTGGTCCACCCTTTAGGCGGGGACATCCCTCGCCACACTTCAGGCGGGCATTGCCCGCCTGAAGTATTTATGGGGGCCACTTGCGCGAACTCAGCATCTTCATAGACGAATCCGGTGATTTCGGTCCGTACGAAAGCCATGCGCCGTTCTACGTGTTGAGCATGGTGTTCCATGATCAGAACTCCGACATCGCGGGTCATCTTTCCAAGATCCACGGAGCGCTCGTTGACCGGGGCCTGTCTCGAGACCACGCGATACATGCAGGGCCGCTGATCCGGCGGGAACAGGATTACAAGTGGATGGATCTAGCAGACCGGCGGTCGCTGTTTCGCGTTCTGGCCGACTTCGTCCGGCATTGCGACATCAGACACCAGTCGTGGGTCTTCTCCAAGCGGGAACTCGGCAACTCGGACCGTCTGATCACTGCTATGTCCAGGTCACTCGGGGCGTTCATCCGTGAGCACTACGAATTCTTCTCGTCTTGGGAGCGCATCGTCGTCTACTACGACAACGGGCAGAAGGAGATCACGAACCTTGTCAACAGCGTGCTCAGTGCGCTGCTCAGCTCGGCCGAGGTCCGCAAGATCGCTCCAACGGACTACAGCCTGTTTCAGGCTGCGGACCTGTGCTGCACGCTCGCGTTGCTGAAGGCCAAGGTCGACTCCGTCGGGCTTTCCTCCTCGGAGAAGGACTTTTTCTCGACCGCGAAGTACAGCGCCGAGCGCGCGTTGAAACGCGGATACCTCAGACTGCTCGAAAGCAAAGTCTTTGGGGGATGACGCCGCGTGGGGCGTGCGCAGAGCACATTCTTGGAGGACGCGACTTGCGGGCCGGATCAGTTCCAACATCAATAAGCTGACATAACGTCAATT